>JAABUQ010008116.1_pt1 | contig 14866 bp, 16 predicted proteins | sample 5560001 | NCBI WGS metagenome assembly JAABUQ01 (sample SAMN10711888, study PRJNA513371) | rock metagenome | isolation source: Antarctica rocks | place: Antarctica: Victoria Land, Finger Mt nord | collected 2015-12-18 | reverse complement strand
CAATCTCGCGGGATACTACTCTAAATACCACGACTTCCAAGCGAACAACCCGGACATCGTCGCGGGCGTGCTCACTATGCGCTTCACCAACGCGGGCGAAGTCTCGACACGCGGCGGCGAGGCGGATCTGCTGTTCCGCGCCAACCGAGATGTGACGCTCTCGGGTGGGATCGCCTACACCGACGCGCACATCGATCGCTTCAAACTGCCGCCCGGTGCTGCACCTACTGCCGTCATCCCATCGGGCACCCCGCTCGCCTACGCGCCCAAGATCAAGGCCGCGCTCGGTGGCGAGTACCGGCTGCTCACCAACAGCTTCGCCGATGTACTCCTAGGTGCACAAGGCTCGTTTCAATCGAGCGAGATCAGCCAGGTCGACGCGGTTGCCGCCAACCGCGCCAACACCACGATCCATTCCTACGGCCTGCTCGACCTGTCAGCCTCACTGGTCGATCACGCCGACAAGTACAAGCTCACGGTGCAGGTCAAGAACGTACTCGACCAGAGCTTCTCCGCCTCGATCACCACCGGTGGCCCGGGCAACGCGCTCCGCCACATCATTCCGCGCGAAGCCGACCGCTATGTGGGCGTTAGCCTGCGCGCCAACTTCGGCGGAAGGTAACATTCCCGCTCGCTGTTCGAGGTGAGCAACGCCGCCCGCCGCCGCACGCTGACCGCGCTGATCTTCGCGGCAATCTGCTTTACTACGTCGATCGCCAGATGCTCGCGCTGCTCAAGCCGACGCTGCAACCGAGTTCCACTGGGCCGACCGCGATTACGCTCATCTCGCCTCCGCCTTCCAGTTCGCCGCCGCGTTCGCCTTCCTCGGCGTCGGCGCCTTCTTCGACCGCGTCAGTCTCACGCGCGGTTTCGCCATCAGCGTCGCGGGCTGGAGCATCGCCGCGATGGCGCACGCGGTCGCGTTCACCGTTACCGGCTTCGTTGGGGTGCGTATCGCGCTTGGCGTCTTCGAAGCGTCGGGCACATCTGCCGCCGTCAAGAGCGCCGCCACCTACTATGGCCTGCGTGACCGCTCGAACCTGCTCGGCCTCGGCAACATAACCCCAACCTCGGCGCGGTCGCCGCGCCGCTCGCGATCCCGCCGCTTGCGCTGTGGCTCGGCTGGCGACAGGCGTTCCTCATCTCGGGTGGCCTCGGATTGCTGTGGATGGACGGTTGGCTGACCCTTCGTCTACCGCCCGAACAGCCGCAGACCGCCGCCCCGTGCCCATCGATCACCGCGCTGCTGCGCCAGCGCCGCCAGGCGCTGATCGTTATGAAAGCGCTGACGGATCCGGTTTGGTTTCCATTCTCTCGTTCCTACCCGACTTTTCGATCGCGCCTGGCCTCCCGCAGGGCAAGCTCGGCCTCCCCGTCGCGCTCGTCTACGGCATGGCCGCCTTCGGTGCGCTGTCCAGCGGCCTTCTCCTCGCCCGCCTGCTAGCGGCGGGCCTCAGTTCCAACGCCGCGCGCAAATGCTCGCTGCTGATCTACGCCTGCCTGATCGTCCCCGTGCCGCTCGTGCTGTGGCTGCACAATCCGTGGGTGGCCGTGGCGCTGCTCGGCCTCGTACAATTCGCCCATCAGGGCTTCTCCACCAACGTCTTCGGCCTGGCGACCGATCTCTTTCCCACACGCATCATCGGCACCGCGATTGGGCTGGCCGCCTTCGCGGGCAATATGGTCGGTTTATCACCGGCACCGAAATTTCTTCGACGGCGGCATGACCGAGCTTTGACAACCGTTTCCAGCTCATCAACGCCCGGCCGAGTCCATTGGCCGAAGTGAAGTGCTGCATCCTTGTTTATGGGAAACTTCAGGCGGCCCGGAGGACCCGGCCAGGCCTATTTCCGGTCAGACCATCGCCGGCGGCGATCTCGATTCCATTTTTGAACGTCGTTAGATAGCCCATGCATCCCGAAGCATCCGACGTCCGGCTGCGGGCAGATCATTTACCACCTGGATCGTGCCAAGCGCGACTTATCGAGATCGATCAGGTTCAGATCTGCGCGGCGGCCAACCTCGATCAGGCCCCGGTCGGTGAGGTTGAAGTGCAGCGCGAGTGCTCCGGTCATCAAATTCACAATGCGTTCGAGCGGGATCGAACCACGCCCAACCTTCCTCTTCGGCTAGAACGACAGCGCGAATGTCAGAAACTTGAATGGTTGACGACCCCGGCGTGCGCGCTCTCGTCGCGCGTAGTTCGCTTCGTAGTCGGCACCCCGCGATCGGGGAAAATCCTCGCGGAAAGCGTTTCCATGGCCTTAAGCATATCGTCGACGAACGCGGGTGCCGCATTACCTAGCCTGGCGAACGCGCCGGGCTGCTCGGAGACGATCGCGGCCTTGATCAAGGGCGTCCGTAACGCGCGCACAAGCTCCGGCAGCGATAGCCCCGAAAGCGTCCGGAACGTTGGGTAGGCGACAAACGGGTGCATCGACGCTGTCAGTCCCATTAGGACGCCGATCGCGCGCGTCGGGACCTGGAAGCGCATATCCAGTTGCTTGCCCGATGCCGCTTCCGCGCGCCGGATCACCTCGCGCCATTGGTCGCCCGCGCCTTCGCGTTGCACTAGCGACATCGACATGGGCCTGCCCGCGGCCGCGACCATCTGGTCGGTGCCATGGGTGCACGCACGGGAATGAATGAACGCGTCGACTGATGTGAGCCTGATGTCGGTCTCGGCGCCCGCCAACATCTCGCGGAGTTGACGACGCCGTGCCTGTTGCTCGACGAAGCGCGGCTCGATTGGCACATCGCGCGGATGCGTGCCCATTTGGCCGATCTCGGCGCCGGCCTGCGTCCGCACCTGAAGACCGCGAAGTCGATCGACATTGCACGGCGCGCGATAGACGGCCCACGCGGACCAGCAATGGCGTCGACGCTCGGCGAGGCCGAATACTTCTCTGACCAAAGCGTCACCGCTCTCGTCTACGGCGTCGGCATCGCGCCCGCCAAGCTGGAGCGCGTCGCCGCGATCCGTGCGCGCGGGATCGATCTTGCGGTCATCCTCGACAGCCCCGAGCAGGCGGATGCGGTCGCGCGCTGGTCGATGAAGCACGCCGACCCCATCCCCGCGCTGATCGAAATCGACGCCGATGGACACCGTTCGGACGTGCCGCCGACCGATGCCGTGCGCCTCATCGCCATTGCGCGCGCGCTCGCGGCGAATGGACCAGGGTTTCGGCCCGGTGTGTGAAGAAGCGCTGATCCCCTGTCCCGACCTAATCGTGCGCGCGGCGAACCAGGAGCATGGCATCGTCGATGCGCGCCCTAACGGTGCGCCCGCGCCCGAACTGACCGTCGGCGCGCGCGTGCGGATATTGCCCAATCATGCTTGTGCGACCGGCGCGCAGCACAATCGCTATCATGTAATCGGGTATGATGGCGCGCTGGGTGGCGAATGGTTGGATGAGTGGATGGTGAGCATGAGCAACGACCCGATCGAACACATTTCGACCGACGCCGCCCCGCTACCGGGCGGGCACTATTCGCAGGCGACCGCGTGGTTCGACCTGGTGTTCGTCTCGGGGCAATTACCCGAGCCGCTCGGCGGTGGTCATGCCGCGGACCGTTCGTTCGAGGAGCAGGCGGGAATCGCGCTCGACAGCCTGCTAGCGATGCCGGCGGCGGCGGGCGCGAGGCCGGAGGATGTGCTGAAGGTCACTGCCTACATCTTGGGCACTGAGAACTGGCCACGGTTCAACATCCTGTATGCCGAGCGGTTCGGCGCGGCGCGGCCTGCGCGCGCGGTCGTGCCGGTGCCCGCGTTTCATTACGGCTACTTGATCGAGCTGGAGGCAGTCGCGGTGCGCGCGACTTCGGCGTGAGCGCGCGGTTGCCGACGTTCGACGATGTGCGCGCGGCGGCGAAGCGGCTGGACGGCGTGGCGCGGCGCACGCCGCTTATCGCGTGGACTACGCTCAACACGCCTGCGCGGCGCGTGTTCGTCAAGGTCGAGGCGCTGCAACGGACCGGGTCGTTCAAGTTCCGGGGAGCCTACAACCGGCTGGTCCAGCTAAGCACGGCGGAACGCGCGCGCGGCGTCGTCGCGTTTTCGTCGGGCAACCACGCGCAGGGTGTCGCGGCGGCGGCGGGGCTGCTCGGCGTCGCGGCGACGATCGTGATGCCGCGTGACGCGCCCGCACTCAAGATCGCCAACACGCGCACGCTCGGCGCCGAGATAGTGCTCTACGACCCCGAGACCGAGAGCCGAGAGGCGATCGCAGCGGTACTAGCCAACGAGCGTGGGGCGACGCTGGTGCCCTCCTTCGACGATCCCGACATTATTGGGGGCCAGGGCACGGTCGGGCTGGAGATGATCGAGCAAGCCCGCGCGCTCGGCGTCACGCTCGACAGCGTCTACGTCTGCGTTGGCGGCGGCGGCCTGATTGCAGGGTGCGCGCTGGCGTTCGAGGCGCTCAGCCCGGCGACGCGCGTCTATGCGGTAGAGCCGGCAGGCTTCGACGACACCGCGCGTTCGCTCGCGGCTGGGCACCGCGTGGCAAACGCGCCGGGCGAACGCTCGTTCTGCGACGCGCTGCTCACGCCCGAACCGGGGGAACTCACCTTCGCCATCAACCGACAGCTGCTTGCGGGCGGGATCGTCGTTACCGACGCCGAGGTCGCGCGCGCGGTCGCCTTCGCGTTCCGGGAGCTGAAAGTCGTGCTCGAACCAGGCGGCGCGGTCGCGCTCGCCGCCGCGCTCGAAGGGCGCGTCGAGGGGGAGGCGTTCGGGATCGTATGCTCGGGCGGCAATGTCGAGGCGGACACGTTCGCGCGCTGCCTGGCGTGACACCGCGCGACGCCTTCGGTGGCGACATCTGGGTCATCGACCCCGAAGCGTGGCATGGCTGGGCGGTGGACGGATTGGCGCGCGCCTAAGCCCTGGCACAATAGGCGAGCTCCGCAGCGATGATCGCGGTCCATCACGGGCGGGCTGTGCTCGCCTGGAGCGCGGTCGCCACGAAGATCAACAACCACTCGATCCGCAAGAGCCTCGTCGGCGCGCTGATCGGGGTAGCGGTCGACGAGGGCCGGATGCGCCTGACCGATGCGCTCGCCGACATGGGTATCGAGGACGATCCGACGCTTACCGGGGCCGAGTGCACAGCGACCCTTTGAACATCTGCTTATCGGCCGATCCGGCCTACATGTTGGCGCAGTACGACTTCCCCGCGATGGAGACGCAACGTCGGCGGCGCGGATCGTACGCGCCGGGCGCGTTTTCAGATTACAACAACTGGGATTACAATGTGCTCGGCGCGGTTTACGCGCGCGCAACGGGCGAGGATGTACTGCGCGCTGAACGGATCGTCGCCGACCCGATCGGCATGGAAGATTACCGGCGTCCGACACCGCGTTCTCGGACATCGAACGGCGTTATTTACCCAGCCCGGCATGTCGCGCTTCGAGCCCCACCCGTTCCTGATTACCGCGCGCGATCTCGCGCGGTCGGACTTCGTGCTCGCCGACGTGCCGCACGCGGGGCTGACGATCGTGGTCACGGCGATCGCGGGTCGCCAGGCGAAGGCCGATGCGCTTGCGCTGGCCCTGGCCAGCCGCACCTGGCACGACCGCGCACGCTCGACCCACGTATTGACGCCGCTGGCCGACGCACCGCGCCTCACGTTACAAGCTCGCACGCGCGGGCTGCCGGTCGTGCTCGCCGATGTCGCGGACAACCGGGTGGCGGCGGGCGGGCGAACACGATGTGGCTGGCGGAGGTGCTTCATGGCGCGGGCGTGGACGGCCGTGTCGTCGGCCTGGTGTGGGAGCCGGACATCGTCGCCGAGGCCTTCGCCGCGGGCGAGGGTCGCGGCTTCCTCGCTCGGTTAACCCGGGGGTCGACCGATCCGTTCGCGCGGCCGGTTGAAGCCGACGCGACCGTACTGTCGTTACGCGAGGGCGAGATGACCAACACGCGCGGCTTCTACGCCGGCTATACGCTCGACAGAGGGAGGGGTTGTGCGCTCGCGATCGGCAACCCGACCGTTTTGGTGACCAGTTTGCGCCAACAGAATGCAGGCCGGTAGACATGGTGAGCAATTGCCTGAGCGTGACCCGGCGTGTCCGTCTCCCGCCTGGCGCAGCTCGACAGCGGCACCGGCGCGTTGAGTTGCAGCTTGCCGTCGGCGACGAGTGCACCGATCGGCGCGTTGTTGACGCTCTTGCTCATCGACCAGCCGAGCAGCCGCGTGCGCGCATCGAACCCCGGCGCGTAGCGCTCGGCAACGATACCCCCGTGCTGGACGACGATCACGGCGCGGCTATTGATTAATAATCTGCGAAAATGCGGTAGAATGGATTGAAGGAAGGAACAGTCATCCCAGAAAGAAACAGATAAGTTGAGCAGCGCGCCCGCGCCCGGACGGACGCTGTTCGGACATCCTCGCCGGTCTCGCCATCATTTCTTCTCACTGCAACATCGGGTCAGTTCTCCTTCTTCTGCCTGCAATCAATGCTAGTATTAACTCGTCCACCGGTCCCACATGACAAACTCGCGGGCGGCGCTGATCTATGAGATGTATCTCGGCCATCACAATCTATCGCCCTTGGTGGGCGCGTTGTTCGCCGACCGGGTCATCGGCTCGCGCCGGTCGATCATCGCGGGTGGCCTACTGATGGCGATCGGCCATTTCGCGATGGTAGTCGCCGCGCTGCTGTTCGCAGGGCTGGTCGTGATCGCGATCGGCACCGGGTTGTTCGTAGCCCCGCTCACCCGCAGAATTGCGCAGCTTTATTCGCCGGACGATCCAAGGCGAGAAAGCTGACGTAATATCACATCAGTGTAAACCTCGGCTCGCATTTCGCGCCGCCGATCACTGGCCTCGTCGCGCAACATTACGGCTCGAACGCTACCTTCGCAATTGCAAGCTTTAAAATGCTGCTCGGGCTTGGCACCTTCCTTGTTGATCGCCGACTGCTGCCGATGACGCGCGTGCTATGGGTTAACTCGGTGCGCGATTTGGGTAAAAGCCCGATCGCATCTGTCGCCGTGCGTCTCGCGGGACCGTCGGCTTGTCGTCGACGATCGGACCACTGACTAACCTGCAAACCTTCCTTGTGTTTCGTCGAGCGGTGCGGATGCGAATGAAGCGCTCGCCCGAGATGCTTGCAAGATTGGGTATTTAAGCCAATGCGTAGATGCGTGGCTTGAGTATTACGCTCGGCTGCAAGGTCCGCGACGCCACCGCTCTTCCCCTGCGGGCTTGGCGAACATATACCGAACCTGTGGCCCAGCTCGACACCCGCGCCAAGCTGGCAATTCTCGCCGATGCGGCGAAATACGATGCGTCTTGCGCGTCCTCGGGGACGGCAAAGCGGAACTCGCTCGGCGGCGGCATTGGCTCGACCGAAGGGATGGGCATTTGCCACGCCTATGCTCCCGACGGGCGCTGTATTTCGCTCCTCAAGATCCTGCTGACCAATAGCTGTATCTTCGATTGCCATTATTGCATCAACCGCCGCAGCAGCGACGTGCGCCGCGCGCGGTTCACCGTTGACGAGGTGGTCAACCTGACGATCGCTTTTTACAAGCGCAACTATATCGAGGGGCTATTCCTCTCGTCGGGCATCATCCGCTCCTCCGATTACACGATGGAGATGCTGGTCCGCGTGGCGCGAGATTTGCGCGAGGTGCATGGCTTCAAGGGCTATATCCACCTGAAGACCATCCCCGACGCCGATCCGTTGCTGATCGACCAGGCGGGGCTGTATGCGGACCGGCTATCGATCAATGTCGAATTGCCGACCGAAACCGGGCTGACCAAGCTCGCCCCCGAGAAGTCCGCCGCGCGTATCCGCGGCAGCATGGGGCAACTGAAAACCCGCATCGCCGAACGGTGCGCCGAACGCAGCACCAAGGCGCCGCGTTTCGCTCCCGCGGGGCAATCGACGCAGATGATTATCGGCGCGGACGCCGCTACCGACAGCGACATCGTCGGCAGCGCGTCGCAATTGTACGACCGCTTCGGCCTGCGACGTGTGTACTACAGCGCATTCAGCCCCATCCCCGATGCCTCGCCGGTACTGCCGCTGAAACGTCCGCCGCTGATGCGCGAGCACCGGCTGTATCAGGCCGATTGGCTGATGCGCTTTTACGGGTTCGCAGCGAACGAAGTGCAGGACGCGGCGGGTGCGGGCGGGATGTTCGCGCTCGACATCGATCCCAAGCTGGCGTGGGCGCTCGGCCACCGCGAGAGCTTCCCCGTCGACGTCAACCACGCGCCGCGCGAGGCGCTGCTGCGCGTGCCGGGGTTGGGGGTAAAGGCGGTGAACGCGATTGTCCGTTCGCGCCGGGGTCGCGCGCTCAGGTTGGACGACATCGGGCGGCTGACGCGCTCGGTCGAGAAGCTGCGTCCGTTCCTGATCGCGGCGGACTGGAAACCGGTGACGCTCGCCGATAAGCTCGATTTGCGCTCGCTGGTCGCGCCGGTGGCAGTGCCGCAACTGGAGCTGTTCGGGTAGGATGCCGAGCGAGATGGGCGAAACCGATCCACATTGGGCCGATGCGTGGCTGGACAAAGTGGTCAGCGGCAAGCTGACGATGAGCCAGCGCGCGATAACGACGATCGACGGCACGGGTGGCCTCGCGCCCGTGATCGCCGCCGCCAAGGCACGCGGCGTACATCTGGTGCAGTTGACCGACGACAAGGGCAAGGGCCTGATCGCCGCGAGCCGCGAGCCGTTCGTCACGTTGTGCTGATCCGGGTGGGCCACCGCGAGTTGTTCGGCGCTTGAGGACGATCACGCTTGCCCACCCCGCCGATTTCGCGGGATGGCGCGCAGCTGCTCGTGAGCTCGCGACCACGCGTGTCGCCGCGGACGCGGTCACCTGGCAGGTGGGCGATGTCGCTTCGGATTTGTTCGCGGTGGCCCCAACCTCGTCGGCCGCGCCCTCCCTACCCCGCGCGTTCAGCGTGTCCAAGCGGTTCCTCGACCTGGCCGAGAGTGTCGCCTGCCACTCGGATGCCGAGCGGTTCCAACTGCTGTACCTCGCCTTGACCCGCATCCTCGACCGACGCGAGCTGGCGGAGGACTCGGCCGATCCGTTGATGCACCGCATACATATAATGGCAAAGGCGGTCCACCGCGACATCCACAAGATGCGCGCCTTCGTGCGCTTCCGGCATCTGCCCGAGGGGGACCGCTTCGTCGCCTGGTTCGAGCCCGAACACCATATCGTCCGCGCCAACGCGCCCTTCTTCACGCGCCGTTTCGCGCAGATGCACTGGTCGATCCTCACTCCCGAGGAGTGCGTCCACTGGGACGGCGCGGAATTGAGTTTCACGCCGGGAGCGACGCGGGCGGATGCGCCGGACGGCGATCCGCTCGAGGATACCTGGCGCACTTACTATGCGCACATCTTCAACCCAGCGCGGCTGAAGGTCGCCGCGATGACGCGCGAGATGCCGAAAAAATATTGGAAGAATATGCCCGAAACCGTGTTGATCGGTGACCTGATCGCGGGCGCGCAGCAGCTGGAGCAAAGCATGATCGACGCCGGACGCGAACCCGAAGTCCTCGCCCCTTTGGCCGCGTTGGCGGTGGAGGCGAGCGCCTGCCAGCGGTGCCCGCTCTACCTCCCCGCCACACAAACCGTGTTCGGCGAAGGCCCCGCCGACGCGCGGCTGATGTTCGTCGGCGAACAGCCGGGCGACCAGGAGGACCTTGGCGGACGCCCGTTCATCGGCCCCGCCGGCCAGGTGTTCGACCGCGCGCTCGCCGCCGCCGGGATCGACCGCGCGCGCACTTATGTCACCAACGCGGTCAAGCACTTCAAGTTCGAGCCGCGCGGCAAGCGGCGCATCCACTCCAAACCCGGCACGGTCGAGATCAACGCCTGCCGCTGGTGGATCGACCGCGAACGCGCGGCGATCAAACCCGCCGTGACCGTTGCATTGGGCGCGACCGCCGCGCGTTCGCTGACCGGCCGGACGGTGACGATCGGCAAGGAACGCGGGCGGCCCTTAACACTGGCGGACGGTTCCGAAGCCTGGATCACCGTTCACCCGAGCTTCCTACTGCGCATTGAGGACAAAGCCGCCGCCGAAGCCGAGTTCGCGCGGTTCGTCGAGGACCTCGCTGCGGTTCGCGCGCGGGTGGAAGCGCTCCCCGCCTAGTTCAGCGGCAGTGCGAACCTCGCGAGCGCCATGCGCCCGATCGCGCGGCCCATCGCTTCGCCCGCGTCGGCGGCGTAGCGGAAATGAACGCCCGCCTGGATGCGGCTGAGGTTTTCGAGCCGGATGTATTCATCCCACGTGCTTAGCGTCACGCCCGAGCCGGGCATGGTTGGCACGGTGAAATGGAGCAGACCCGCCGCCGGACGCTCGCCCGTTTCGGCCGCGAGGATCGTCGCCACGGTCGCCGCGCCGATGCAGTGGCCACACGGGTATTCGGGATGGCCGGGCGTGCGCAGCGCCGGCTCCCATGCCGGGTCGGGCTGGGTCGCGGGATTGCCGTCGTCGGCGGCCGCGCGGATGGCGGTGATCGGTCGCCAGGCATAGTGCGTCAGCTTGGCGACGGTGACCGCGACGCCCGCGTCCTCGCCCGCCATCGCCACCATCGCATAGAGGCGCGCGTTATCGACTAATCGCCTGCCGGGCCGCATATCGATCGCGCGCAGGATCGGATCGGTGTCGTTCGACGCCCAGAACTTCGCGGCCATCTTGGCTTTGCGGTGTCGCGGTCGCCTTGCCGCCGATCGCCTTCACCTCGTTGTAATCGCGCGTGTACCGCTCGCTAGTCAGCGCGGGCGGCGGCGGCGCTACCGCGTCGGGTGTGGGCAGGAACCAGGGTTTGGCGACGAAGTAGAACGTCGGCAATACGGGATAGTCGGTGCCAACATAGCGACCCGGCACCGCGCTGAAGCGGTATTGCGGAACGGTTGCCTTCTCGTCGTACATCGCGTGCGCCATCACCGCTTTGGCGGCTGCCCCGCCGAGCGCGATCCCCACGCGCTTGGCCTCGCCGTCAGGGCTCTGCGCGAGGCTGAACGCCAGCCCATCGTCGAACCCGGCCTTGGCGGACGGCAGCATCTGGACGAGCATCGCGTGCGCGGCGGTAGCGGCGGCGGCTTCGGCGGACGCGGGACCGGGCACTGGCGCGAAGCCGAGGTAGGATCGGTAGCGGTGATCGACCGCGTTCGTCGCCTCGAACATCGCGAGCGCGACGCAGCCCTCGACGCGGGTATTGACGCGGGTGAGCGTCGCGCGGCCTGGCGTTTGCCCGATGTCCGCCCCCGTCGCCGCGCTCGCGCCCTCCATCCAATCCGCGACGACGTCGGCACGCACTGGCGTGGCAAGCAACGGCGCGGGAATCGTCATTGCGGCGGCGACCATCAGATTTCGCATTCCCGACCTCCCCTAAGACCGGCATCATGCTTAACCGAAACTAAGCCGTGAGTCAGCCCTGGATCAATAAATCCCGCCCGCGTTCTCGATGAAGTCCGCGTCCGAACGCACACGCCTAGGACCACCGATCACGGTGCTGGCGCGCGTTACCTGCCGCGGTTCGCTTTCGGGCTTGAACGCTTCCCAGATGGTCGCCGCTTTGGGATCGCCGCCGACGCCCATCGCGCCAGGCCACGCGCCGTAGACGCGCTTGCCCGAGCGGCGATCGATTCGAACCATGCGGATGCCCTCGGGCGCAACGAAGGGCAGCTTGGGGGCGTCCGCCAGCATGACCTTGGCAAAATCCTTGAACACCGGCGCGGCTATGCGGCCGCCCTGCGCGGCGCCGCCGAGGCTGCGCGGTTTGTCGTAACCAAGGTAGACGCCCACCACCAGATCGGGTGTGCCGCCGACGAACCACACGTTTGTAGGCCCATTGGTCGTGCCCGTTTTGCCGAACAACGGCCGGTCGAGGTCGCGCAACACGGTGGCGGTGCCGCGCTCCACCACGCCTTCCATGATGTGCACCATCTGGTAGGCGGCGCGCGCGTCGATCGCCTGCACCGGCTTCAGCACCGGTCGCGGCATCGCCTCGCCGAGGTAGTCGTCCGCGCTACAGCCGTCGCAGGCGCGCGAATCAGCGCGGTAGATCGTCTTGCCGTGGCGATCCTGGACGTAGTCGATCAGCGTCGGCTCGATCCGCCGTCCGTTCTGCGCGAGCATGGCATAGGCGTTGGTCAGCCGCAGCACGGTGGTGTCGCCCGCGCCCAAGGCGATGGCGAGCACGGGCTGGTAGTTGCCCACTCCAAGCGCGGTCGCGGTCTTGACCACCTTCGCCATGCCAACTTGCGAGGCGGCGCGCACGGTCATCAGGTTGCGCGATTGCTCGACGCCCCAACGCATCGTCTGCGGCCCAGCGTAACCGCCACTAAAATTCTTGAAGCATTTGGTTCCGAGCGAGCGCGACTGGAATACGCAGAACGGCCCGTCGGTGATGATGCTTGCGGGAGTCATGCCGTTATCGAGCGCGGTCGCGTAGACGATCGGCTTGAACGCCGAGCCGGGCTGGCGCAGCGCTTGCGTCGCGCGGTTGAATGTGCGCCGGGCGTCGAAGCCGCCGACCATCGCCAACACGCGGCCGGTGTGGGTATCCTCGACGACCATGCCGCCCGACACTTCGGGAATCTGTTTGAGCGCGTAGCTGTCGCCAGCAAGCTTCTTTACGGGAACTACGTCGCCGGGCGCGAGGCTGTAGAAGGCAGGCTTGCCCGCACGCCGGTCGGGCATTTCGGCGTCTTGCGGGGAGAGCCGCCCCTCGCCGCCATCCTCGAAGCCCAGCCGGATCGCCCCGCCCTCGCGCGCCAGCACGACCGCCGGCAGCCAGTCGTCATAGCCGACCGGCAGGTTGGCGTCCTGCAACCTTGTCTGCCAGCCTTGGCCAATCGACGTATGCTCGGTCGCGCCGTGCCAGCCCTTGGCGCGGTCGTAGCGCACCAAGCCGTCGCGAAGCGCCTTTTCGGCCGCTGCCTGCATCGCCGGATCGAAGGAGGTGCGCACCCAAAGCCCGCCGCCATAAACGCTATGCGGCCCACGCGCGGGCGTTTCGCCGTATTGCTGCAGCAGCCAACGTCGGACCTCCTCGGCGAAATAGTCGCCGCTCCGCGTATCGACATCGTCGTGCTGCGCGACCGTGCCGAGCGGTGCGGCGCGCGCCTCGGCCTCCTCGGTCCGGCCAACATAGCCGTTTTCCGCCATGCGTTCGAGGACATAATCCCGCCGCGCGGTGGCCCGATCGGCGAAGCGCTCGGGCGAGTAGTTCGACGGCGCCTTCGGCAGAACCGCCAGATACGCCATCTGCGGCAGCGACAGCGCGTCGACGCCCTTGCCGAAATACGCCTGGCTCGCCGCCTCGATCCCGTAGGCGTTACGCCCGAGGAAAATCTGGTTGAGGTATAGCTCCAGGATTTCCTGTTTACTGAACACCGCCTCGATCCGCCGCGCCAATATCGCCTCGCGGATCTTGCGCCCAATCGAGACTTCGTTGCCGACAATCAGGTTCTTGGCGAGCTGCTGCGTAATCGTCGACGCGCCTACGGGCCGCTTGCCGCTGCCGTAGTTCTGCGCGTTGGTCGCCACCGCGCGAACGATGCCGAGCAGATCGACGCCGCCATGCGTGAAGAAGTCCTTATCCTCGGCCGAGATGAACGCGTGGACGAGCTGCGGCGGAATATCGGCATAAGGCCGGAACACGCGCCGCTCGCGCGCGAACACGCGCCATGGCTGGCCGTCGCCGTCGCGGAGATGAGTAGGTAACGGCGGCTCATAATGGTCGAGCGCGTCTGCCGAAGGCAGATCGCGCGAGAACCATTCGTAGCCGCCCACCGCGACCAACACGCCGAGCAGTCCAACTCCTGCTACCCATAGCGCGGCGCGGCGAAGCCAGCGGCGTCGGCGTGGGGGCTGCGGGTCAGTGTCGGTCACGCGCGGATGGCTAACGGTTGAGCGCCCCGCCCTCAACCCCATGCCCGCCCGACGCCATCAGGCGCGGCGCGAGTTGCGCCTCGATTGCCGCGCGCACCCCACGTGCGATGGCGCGCTGGCCCTCGGCGGAGAACAGGAAGCGCGCGTCGTCCTCGTTAGTGACGTAGCCGGTTTCGAGCAGTGCGGCGGGTATATCGGCGGTTTTCAGAACACGGAAGCCCGCGAAACGGTGGTAGTTCCCGGTGAAGGCCACATCGCTCTGCATCGAGCGTTGAAGTGATTCGGCGAACCCGGCGCTCGCGTTCATCGCCCCGCGCCGCGTCAGGTCGTAGAGGATCGTCGCCACCTCGGGCTCCTCCGCACCCAAATTCATGCCGGCGAGCGCGTCCGAACGGTTCTCGCGCGCCGCCAGCCGCGCCGCCATGCGGTCCGAGGCGACATCGGAGAGTGTGTAGACCGTCGCCCCATGCGCGCCCGCGTTCGGCGCGCTGTCACAGTGGACCGAGAGGAACAGCGCCGCGCCCGCGCGCCGCGCGATGGCGACACGTTCGCCGAGTTCGATGAACCGGTCGTCGTCGCGGGTCAGCCGCGCGCGCACCTGGCGGCCGCGCTCCAACTCGCGCTTGATTGCGCGCGCGATGGCTAGCGTGGCGTCCTTTTCGAAACGCCCCTCATAGGCGCTGATTGCGCCGACGTCCTTGCCGCCGTGACCGGGATCGATGACGACGAGTGGACGCGTGGCAGACCTCTCACCCTGGTGCTTGCGCGCCTGTGCCTCTCCCGCAGAGGAAGAGAGTAGGCCTTCGCTGTCGTAAGGGAGACGAAATTGCGAGCCGAAGGCGAGCGAGGGTGGGGGGTTGGCGGGGGCGACCGCCGCGAACCGCCCCAACCTTGGCAGGCGTGCGAAGTCCAGCGCCGTCGTCGGCGTCAGTGTCACCAGCACCGCGCCGTCCCGCGCCACCGCGCTTTGTACGCGCGCCGGGCCAGTTAGC
>JAABUQ010008115.1_pt1 | contig 14868 bp, 14 predicted proteins | sample 5560001 | NCBI WGS metagenome assembly JAABUQ01 (sample SAMN10711888, study PRJNA513371) | rock metagenome | isolation source: Antarctica rocks | place: Antarctica: Victoria Land, Finger Mt nord | collected 2015-12-18 | reverse complement strand
TTTACTAACTCAGATCGTACTTGCAGAAGTGACAGAATTTACCGCCCGCCAAAGCCAACGTCGCTTAATGCAGGTTCTAACTCCTGCCCAAATTCGCTTGGGGATAGAGATCGGAAAAGTGGATGCTGGCGGCAGCGATCTCGATCAGGTTGTCGAGTCGGAGCAAGCGGTTGAAACAGCGTTACAAGCATTTATAGATGGCTTATATTTTGTATTTCTAGATGAGCAACAGCAGGAAAATTTAGATGAAATTGTGACATTGCAACCTCATTCACAATTGTTGTTTTTACGATTGGTTCCTTTAGTAGGTGGGTAATCTAGGAGAAACAAAGGAATTAAACGATGCTAAACCCTGAAGTCGCACAGGCTCAATTAGGTACTGTTTATGTTGCAGATTGGAGAGGGCAGCGCCTGAAACAAATGGGTAATCTCCCCGAAGCGCTGCAATCTATCGGTTATGGCATTTTAGGTTATGGTTCTGATGGTAGGCGATTGGACAATTATCAGTCTTATTCAGCTCAGCAGGCTGAACTATATCAACTAGATGTATTAGCACCCAGTGAACGGGAACAAATCATCAGCGTCATATTTCCGAAATTTGCAGCGCTCGTAGAAGCAGGATGGCAACTGATTAGCCAATTGCCTTATCAATCAGATTCCTATCGGCGATCGTTCCACAGCCCGACTCATCCCGAACTGAGCGCATCCAAGCGCAGAGAGTGGTTGTCGCAGTTAATTCATGCTACCCAAGGTTACGATCGAGATTTAGAGTGGTTTGCCGCTTGGGTACCTTACTTAAATTATTATGCTGCAACAGATACTTTAGGAATTTTATTTGCGGCAGCTATTAACCAGGATGATGCGTTAGGACAAACTATTTTTGATATTCTGACTGCTTCGGCAAGTGGAAATCACGAAGTTGGAGCAATGGGGCGACATGTCACTCGTGCTTTATTGGTAGCAAACCGAGTGGATGGCTGGGAATTTATGGAACGATTGCTGCTGGCGGCACAACGGCAGGAAGGACTGCGGCAAACTATTTTGGAGACGATTGACGAAGCACATCCGATCGCCTTTCGTCGAATGCTGCGGCTGATCGTTGAGCAAAATCTAACTCGCTTCAGTGCTACGATTCGGGCTGTTGATGTCTGGTTGGGATTTGGGCTGGAATCTCTCAATGAAAAACTTGCCAAGCAGATGCTGAGTCAGATCTTAGAGATTTTGGAAAATCCTGATGCTCAAGCTGCTGCACTAGAAAGTGAAGATGCCCAAACTGTTTATCTAGCGCTGTGGAGTGCCGGATTTGAGGATGCGATCGCCGCAGTCGATCTTGCTATCCCATTGCTCAACCATCCCCAAGCTGAGCATCGGTTTGTTGCCGTGCATTTTCTAGCTCAATTAAATATCACACCTGCTAGATCGGCGCTGCTACTTACTATGGGCGATCGTAATTTGGAAGTAGCAACCTGCGCGGTGCAAGCTCTATCTCAAGGTGCAGATCCAACGATTCAATATAGTAGTGATGCGTTTGAGCGACTGGAGCGAGCATTACCAAATTTTCCGGTTAAACCAAAAGCACTTTCAATTGTCTGGGAGTGGATTAAACTCGAACCTAGCCAGAACTTGGTTGCGTCAGCAATGGTGCATAATTTGGGACAGCGATCGCCCAAACGGTTGATTTCCTATCTGCCACTCCTAGCTCCATCTGAGCGCTACCAAGTCGCTAAGCTATTGTCGGAAATAAAGCCGTGGGATGACGAAGTTCGCGCCGTGATGTTCGATCTCGTGCGGGATACCAGCAGTTGGGTGCGAGACGAAGTGATTAAGCTTTTACAGCTATGCTCAATTACGCTTGAAGAAAGTGTCCAGCTAGAACAATTGCTGACGCGCCAAGCTAGCGATCTACGTCGGGGCATATTGGGCTTGTTACTCAATCAACCTGATGAAGTGGCGATCGCATCGGCAGAGCGCTTGCTGCCAGCCAAAAAAGCACTTCAGCGCCAAGCTGGATTAGAACTGTTACGAGAATTGGTACAGCAAAATCGCTGGCTCGATCGCGCTCGTAGTTTAGCAACCGAATACCAAGCTAATAGATCGAAACTAACAGTTACGGAAACGCAATTACTCAAAGGCATCTTGCAAACAGTAACAGAACCCACACTGATAGATGCTTTGGGTTTAGTGCAACTTGCTGACTTGACTCCAATTGCTACTCCCCAAGTATCTACAACTCCGATCTTCACCACTCCCGCGGCGATCGCTTGTTTATCTGCATTAGATGAGCTAGTTCACGAACATCGTCAAACGCCCGTTAAAGTCACCAATTGGCGAGGTGGGGAAGAGGAAGAACTGTTGGGCAATCTTTCCTATAAGTTTCCTTACTTCAATTCTCGTCTATCACCGGATGAAAATTTATCACATTTGCCATTGAGTGATGTTTGGCAGAACTGGTGGCACGATCGCTCGGATGCCCTTTGCGATGCTGATAAGTTGGAATTACTCAGGGCAATTGTGCCACGATTTGTTGAACGAACATCATCGTTCGAGTTACAGAGCAATAATGAGTCACCAACTCAACCCAGCCTTCTCGATCGCACCATTATCGCTTTTAAAACCAGATTTGGACAAGAACTGCCCTTACGTTATCAACAACAGGTTGACAGAATAGTTCGTTGGTTGCTGTATCTGCACCCGCCGACGGGAATATTTGATTTTTTGTTGAATGCGATCGCGGAAATTCTCAACGCAATTCCACTGGTAGAACTTGATGGCGATCCGCAGTGGCACGATTTGAGTTATGGGAGCAGGCGAACACAGATAAATGATTTTGTCGGCAACTGGATATCTTTTACTCGCTCTTATCAATCTCTGACTAATGCCGAGCAGGTTGTACGTTGGTGGCATCTAGTGCGCTGGTTCGATCGATTTCTGGCTGTGCCTATTTATCATATTTACCGGCAGGAAACCACGCTCTGGGATGTTTTTAATGCCCATCAAGCTGGAGGTGCTACTAAAGCCGACGTGATGTTTTACCTTTTGGGTGCTGAGGATCGTACTAATCAAGACGCTCAAACGCTTGAAATGGCAGAAGCTAAAGCCAATCTCAGAACCTTTTTTCGAGATCTGTCTGAACTGACGCGCCGTAAGGTGCCTGAGAGCTATGCAGCTCATCCCCTTTTGCTGGAACTGAGCGATCGCGCCCGACAGCGAATTCTGGCGATTGAACTGCAACGCGGCGATTTGCCGACAGCAGCATCAAACGCGGCTCGTGCATTGAGATCGATTACGGGGCTATCTACCGTGATTCGGCTAATTCAAACTCTTGATGACGAGAAGCTAGTAAGAAATTACACTTACAACAGTCCGACTAAAGCCTCAGTGTTCAGTCACTTGATGCGAATTAGTTTTCCTGCCGCAGACGATACCCCTGCCGAATTTGCATTGCAAGTAAAGTCTGCCCAAATTAAGCCGAAGAACTTGATTGAGTTTGCCTTTTATGCGCCGCAGTGGGCAAATTATGTGGAAAAAGCGCTCGGCTGGGATGATTTTGCCGAAGCTGTTTGGTGGTTTCATGCTCACACCAAAGATGATCGCTGGACGGTTGAAGCTGATATTCGCGAGACTTGGGTAGCGCAGATTAGCGAACGTACTCCCCTTGCGGCTACAAGTTTGGTTGATGGCGCAGTGGATGTCGAGTGGTTTCATCGCCTCTACAAAACACTGAAAGCCGATCGCTGGCAGCAGCTTTACGAAGCAGCTCAGTATGCCTCTAGTGGATTGGGACATCAACGTGCCAAACTGTTTGCTGATGCAATGTTAGGTAAGCTAGAACCGCATTTGCGCGATCGCATTACCCAAAAACGCCACCAAGATGCTGTCCGCGCCCTAGGACTGCTGCCACTCCCTCGTGGTAAAAAGCGGAACCAAGAAATTCTCGATCGCTATCAAGTAATGCAAGACTTTCTCCGTACCAGTAAAAAGTTTGGTTCGCAACGGCAGGCGAGTGAAAAATTAGCTGTGGCGATTGGGATGGAAAAGTTTGGCACGCACGGCTGGCTATGTCCATCCGCAACGACTTCAGTGGGCAATGGAAGCACTGGCGATCGCAGATTTGGTTAGTCAGGCGCAGGTGGTGACAATCGATCGAGTCAGTGTCAGTTTGGCAATAACTCCTCAAGGAGATCCAGAGATTACGATCGTCAAAGCGGGAAAACCGTTGAAAGCGATTCCAGCCAAACTCAAAAAAGAGCCGCAAATCCAAGTCCTGACTGCTCGCAAGCAGGAAATTGCCCAGCAAGCCTCGCGCATCCGGATCTCGCTTGAACAAGCTATGTGTCGTGGCGATCGCTTCATGGCAGCCGAATTGCTCCAACTGGCTAAGCATCCTGTACTACTGCCGATGTTGAGTCAGCTTGTTTTAATTGGTGAGCAAGAAATGGGTTATCTCGTGGAGGGAGGAACGGCACTTCGCGATCATAGTAATGTTACGGTTCCAATTCAATCCAAGGAGCTGCGGATTGCCCATCCACACAATCTATTGATGACGCAAGAATGGCATCTGTGGCAGCAGGACTGTTTTAGTTGCGATCGGATTCAACCGTTCAAGCAAATCTTTCGAGAGTTGTACGTTCCCACCAGTGCCGAACAGCAAGAAGCGATTTGCCGCCGCTATGAAGGACATCAAGTTAATCCGCGACAAGCGCTGGCACTGTGGGGACAGAGAAGCTGGGTAACTGTCCCTGAAGAGGGGGTTAGACGCACGTTTCACGCCGAAGGACTGATCGCTGAGGTGGATTTTCTCAATGGTTTCTACACGCCGCTAGAAGTCGAAGGACTAACGATCGCGGGTGTCAGATTTCACCGTCGAGGTGACTGGAAATTGCTACCGCTTAATGAAGTGCCGCCGCGCCTATTTAGCGAAGTCATGCGAGATCTCGATTTGGTGGTGAGTGTCGCTCATCAAGGCGGTGTCGATCCAGAAGCCACAGCTTCTACTGTAGAGATGCGATCGGCACTGGTACGCGAAACCTGTCGGCTGCTGAAGCTTCACAACGTGCAACTGCAAAATTCTCATGCCTTAATTGAAGGACAGTTGGGCAGTTATTCGGTACATTTAGGCAGCGCGATCGTGCATCGTCAACCAGGCGGAGCTATCTGCATCGTACCCGTTCATGCACAGCATCGCGGCAGAATCTTTTTGCCATTCATTGACAACGATCCCAAAACTGCCGAAGTGGTGTCTAAAGTACTGCTGCTAGCGCGAGACAAAGAAATTCAAGATCCGACAATTTTAGAGCAGATTTTGTCACACTGAGCTGCTATATAACGTTCAAATTACGAATAAGTTATGGACAGAGAACTCCTTGAAATCAGCAACTGCCCAGTCATGAAAACGATCCTGATGTTTGAGGTAAGCAACTAATGGTCCTGTGTCGAGTAGCACTCTCTTCTTCATTCAGTACCAAGCCCCTCCAAATAACTTTTGTTAGTAGAAAGATCCGCCGGTCCACTATCTAGACAACCTGCCCACTTCTTGGCTGCTTCCCAAGCTGAAACTGGCGTTCCATCTAGATGCTTAAACTCTCCCGTTGATGTCTGATTTAATAAAGTATCCACGAAGTCAGGCACTTCCTGCTGTTTCTCCGGAGGTAAGTTTCTCAACCTTTCTACAACTATCTGCTCAATATTCATATCGGTTAATTCCAGTTAACTAGTAGCTTGATTATTGTACGAGCAACAATGCCTAACCTTGATATTACTGCAAGTTTCTCATCCGCCTTCTCCGTTTCTTCCTAGCGATCGCTCAAAATACCATGATAAGCATAGAGGCTGTATCCGTCAGCAAATTGAATTGCGGGTTCCCCTTCAGCATGTAACTGTCCTTCAGAATTGAAAGATAGTTTGGTAGGGCGATCACATACAATCGCAGTATATTCATAAGGTAAAATCCAGCCACAATACTTTACTAACGACTGAAGTGCTTCCCATCTTCTTAAGTCACAACTGCATTTTAAGACAGAAATAAAAAAATCTAACCAACTGCTTGCCCAAGTCAATGATTGAGGTTGGAACCAAGGATTGCGAAGATTACTTCTCTGTTGAAGTTGAGTTTTTAGTTGACCTCTTAATCTATATTCTAGTTGAAATTCTACATTTGATAAATATGAATAATCTAATACTGTCATTTTTCTTGAAACATAGCCATCTAACTGATACATTAATTGTTGACGTAATTCAGCATATAATGGCTGTGATATCTTATTATGAAACTCTGTGTTTAATCTTTGCTTCAGCTGTTTATCAATGACAAATAATAAACCGGAATAAGGACTATCACAAAAAATGATTTCAGGTTTTTGCTTGCAGATTACAACATAAGCAGCTTTCACTGCATCCGCCGCTTTCTCTCGATCAATTCGTTCAGTAGAAAGTGCAATACCTTTCCATTTATCCCGATGTACTGGAATCAAAGCTTCTTGTTCTGGAGTAAGTCTGTCGATTTTTGTCTGTGCCATGCACTCTTAGTTGCTGCTATTCCAGCTTACTCCAAATTTTTAGGCTTGCCAATCAATTAGCTTTTGACTGTTGAGATAATCCAGAAGTAATTTCTGTGAATGCCGATGGAGGAGAAATAGGCGCAAAGAAGGCTAGCATTCCAGCAAGACTAAAAAGTAATAGAGTACCAACAACTGGGAATTTTAGAGGGTCCATACGAGCTGATGAAGTAGAATTAGTATATATAAACACCCGTCCATATAGTGATTCCAGATTTGATCGCGCAGTCAACAGATGTGCTGCTTAGTCTTTTACTGGTAAAGAATTTGTTAGGAAAATTGGATGTGAGATTATGGTTTGGGAAATTACTGCTGAGGAGTTGTTGGCTCGGTATGCTGATGGGGAGCGAAACTTTGCTGGAATTGAGTTGATTCAATCCCAAGGTGTTCCCGGCGACAGTATGATTGACCTCGAAGGGGCGATTTTGGGGGAGATTAACTTGCGTGGAGCTTATTTAAGAAATGCCTTTCTGGTTGAAGCTGATTTGACCGGAGCCGATTTGTTTGGTGTTTCCTTGGAAAGCGCTTTCTTGAACCGTGCTATCGTCAGGGATGCTAATCTGTATTCCGCCAACTTGCGTTGGTGTAATTTGACTGAAGCCGATTTGCGAGGAACTAACTTGGATCAGATGAATGCTAGCAATGCTATTTTCTGTGGGGCTAATATCAGTGGTCCTGGTAGTAGGTACCATCCACTTTTTGAGCATTTGTAACTATAAATATTTAATCTGGGCTAAACAACTTGCGGGTTTCGCCTTATGTCGGTAATCTGGATGAGGTTATTCAAGTTCAGCCGCATTATCAGTTATTCTTCAGCAAAGAATTAAGACAATGAACCGAGTTGTTGAGGTCTTTTACCGTATAGGTTTCTTGTCGATTCCTCTAATTTGTGCCCCTCTATTACCTTTGGTGATGGCTAAAGTACCAACCTCCTCACCCCAGCCAGTTGCTCGACCAATAGTACCAGTTACCCTGCCATTGCCCAAGAAAGACACTGCTGTTGCTTCCTGGCATCGTCAACAGGTAAACCAAAGCTTGCTTGCAGGTGCTACAGAAATTGAGGGTCAAAATACTATTGCCTCTTGGCACCGTCAACAGATAAACCAAAGCTTGCTCGCCAACGGTACTACAGAAGAGATTAATGGTAAAACGGCACCAAATCACCCCCAGAAGGCAACATCAGCAAAAGCGACTCCACAACTGGAGATGAAAATTGCGATCGCCAACACGAGTAATCTTGTCATCGCCACCTCTACAGCCGGAGTAGTTGTGGATGAAACGGGTCGCCCTTTGAAAACAATGGCGGCAGGGCAAGGATTCTCAGCTATTCCCAATGGACAGAAGATTGATTTTAATGGCAATGGCTCTTGGCAAGCTCCCGCCTCAATTTGGATTACAGCACAACAGGGGGGTTTCGTCTATGTTGGTCAACATTGGTATCGGGGAAAAGTCCATTTAGTACTGCAAGGATTTTCACTTTTAGCTGTCAACCATGTGAACTTAGATGATTATTTATACAGTGTAGTTGGTAGTGAAATGCCCTCACAGTGGCCGTTAGAAGCTTTGAAAGCTCAAGCGATCGCGGCTCGGTCTTATGCTCTAGCTCACTATATTCAGCCTGCTAGTTCCTTGTATCACATGGGAGCGGATCAAGCTTCACAAGTCTATAAAGGTTTGGATGGGGAAGCTGGCAGTACTCATCAAGCAGTCAACCAAACTATAGGGGAATTTCTTAGTTATCGAGGTGGTGTAGTTGAGTCTTTGTATGCTGATACAGACGAGGTGGTGATTAAAGCTCACGGTGGTTTAGGTATGAGTCAAACGGGAGCGATGCAATTAGCTAACAAGGGCTATGACTATCTGCACATTTTGGGAGCCTACTACCCAGGTACGAGCTTGGCTAAACTGCAACTATCGAAAAGCTAGTCTTTTAGCAGGACGAGGTTATCGCGGTGAATGACGGTTTCCGCACCAGCGTGACCGAGAATTTTAGCAATTTCTTGAGAATGGCAACCTTGAATCTGCCGTAATTCATCGCTGCTGTAGTTCACCAATCCCCTAGCAATCTCCTCACCCTGGCGATCGCATAACTGCACTGCCTCTTGAGGATAAAACTCTCCCTCTACTGCTGTAATTCCCGCCGCTAACAGTGACTTTCCGCTTTGACAAATTGCTGCTACTGCCCCTTCATCCAGGTAAAGCTTTCCAACTGGAACTAAACTATGAGCAATCCAGCGCTTGCGAGCTCTACTAGGTTGGGGTTGGGGTTCAAACTGCGTTCCAATTAGTTCCCCCTGCAAAATTTTCTCAATGTTACGGGGATATCGTCCTTCGGTAATCACAGTACGAATTCCAGCCGCAGTGGCAATCCGGGCAGCAGCGATTTTAGTCACCATCCCGCCCGTACCCCATTGAGAACCACTACCACTCGGTTGTATTTGTAACCCTGCCAACTGTGCGCCGTTTATTAACACAATTGGTTCAGCGTTGGGAACAAGACGCGGATCTGCTGAGTATAGCCGATCTACATCCGTCAGTAAAAATAGCCAATCTGCCTCTACTAAACTAGCGACTAAAGCCGAAAGGGTGTCATTGTCGCCAAATTTAAGTTCCTCAACAGCTACTGTATCGTTTTCATTAACTATAGGAATTACTCCCAGTCTCAGGAGTTCTTGAAAAGTTTTGTAAGCATTGACATAGCGGCGACGCTGCACCAGATCGCTGCGAGTCAATAGAATCTGAGCAATCGGCTGCTGTAACGTGGTAAACAAGTCATCATAAACCCGCATTAGCCTTCCCTGACCGACTGCTGCTACCGCTTGCTTTAAGGTGATCGTGCGGGGACGCTCAGTTAAACCCAACCGCGTACAGCCCACTCCTACAGCCCCTGAAGAGACTAAAATTACTTGATAACCGCTCAAACGTAGATGACTTAAAGTTTCTGCCAAACTGGCGATGGTAGAGAGGGCTAGTTGACCTGTGTTTGGTTGCGTCAGGCTAGAAGTGCCGATTTTAACAACAATAGTTTGCGACATAATAGATGACTGCAAAGCGCCAGCCTTCTATGTTTGAAGACCGACGCTTTACGGGCTTATCTGTTTGGTTTTATATTTAGGGTCTTTATGTTGACTGACCCCATCCAAACTACTATATCAGATTTTTGTAGCGATAGAGACTTTCTCAACAATTTCTTAATATTTACCGCATTGATGACTCATTTTTATGTAAAGTTTTATTTCTCAAAGGGAAGCCTTGCTCCCATGAATTGAGAGATTAAAACTTCAAAGTTACGAATGGGATAGTAACGAATAGTGTTTCCCGGCTCGACCATTGGTTCAACTAGAATGGTGAACATACCCAATCGATTGCCTGCTAAGACATCGGTAAACAAGCGATCGCCTACCATTGCCACTTGCTCTACTGGTAAGTTCATCGCGACAACTGCTTGCCTTAACTTGCGCCGAGAAGGTTTGATTGCTCCCAGGATGTAAGGCAGCTCTAAAGACCGAGCAATACCACCAATGCGCGTATCACTGAGGTTGTTACTCACGAGCCACAGTACTGCTACCTGCCGAATTTGCTCTACCCACGCTTGCAGTTGGGCTGAAGCTGCCGCCGAGCTAATTGGCACTAATGTTTCATCCACATCTAACACCAACCCTTTTAACTGATGTTGCTGGATGATGTCTGGTGTCAGACTTAAAATTGAGCCTTCTATAATTAAATTAGGCTCTAGGAGTTTGCTCCAAGACATAAGGTGTAGCACCAGTAGTGCCATTTGATAAAGGATTTTAACTTGGTAGCACAGATCCAGCGATACTACCGACGTGCCGCTACTTGTTTACGGATCGTAACTTGTGCCGCTTGGTGTTCGGACAGAGTGCGACTAAACACATGGGTGCCGTCGTACCGCGCCACGAAATAGAGGTAAGGGGTGCGTTCTGGGTAGAGCGTTGCTTTTAGACTAGCTAATCCAGGGCTGGCAATTGGACCTGGTGGCAAGCCAGGGTTGGCATATGTATTGTAGGGACTCGGCGTTTTTACTTGAGCGAAAGTCAACGGTGCTGCTACTGTTTGACGAATACCCAGAGCGTACTCAACTGTAGGATCTGATTCCAGACGCATCCCTTGCCGCAGCCGGGAAGTAAACACTCCAGCAATGCGGGGTCGCTCTGCTGGTACTGCCGCTTCTTTTTCTACAATACTAGCTAGAGTTACCCACTGTAACAGGCTAAGCTTGGTCTGGTTTCGACCTTGCTGATAAAGTGGCAGCGCTTTTTGCTCAAATTGGTGTAGCATTTGCCCAACCGCAGCTTGGGGGGTGAGACGAGCGCTACTGAGCTTGTAAGTATTGGGGAATAAAAAGCCCTCAAAATTATGCAAACCAGTGGGTAGCCAGGGGTATTGCTTACTGTCTACTTTGTTGGTCGCCGCCAGAAAGTCTTTCGCTGGGAAAAAGCCGATTTGTTCAAAATATGCTGCCATTTGCCGCAGCGACCAACCTTCAGGAATTGTAAAACTGTACTCGACTACCTTGCCCTGCCGGATAGTGGCTGCGATCGCCGCTAGCGGTTCAGTCGGGGATAACTGGTATGTACCTGCTTTAAAATCGCCTTGCGGATCTTGCCACTGCAACCAACGCGCCCACAGATTCCAAGCTTTACTAGAGCGAATTACCCCTGTCGTCTCTAACTCCCGACCAATCTGCTGCGTTGCTGTCCCTGGAAGTATTTTGATTCGCACTTCTTTAGCTTTGACCGTTACCGTAGAGGGCGAATTGACTTGGAGTGGACTACTAGCCCAATTCCACCAAGCCCAGCCCTGCCAAGCTACAACTCCTAGACATATTGGGATGCCTAGAATAAAGTACCACTTCCAGCGCTGTACAACTGTAATGCTCGCTTTTACCATCAGCCTCCGTGCTACAGTATGCTACTCCAATTCATCAAATAACTGCTCTTCTAACATTGGCTGTACTTTAGCTATTTCTTCAGCCGAAAGAAACTCTGGCGTACCAGCCGCATTCATGCGGGCAAAGAATAGCGGCGGATCTAGAGGCGTACAAATGGTGTACTCTTGCTCCTCATGGTAGAAATTTGCCAGGAACTGTAATTGCTCCGGCTCTAAATCTACCCCTTCTTCCTCACTTTCCAGCACAAATAGTTCTGCGTCCTCATCCTCAACATCGGGTAAGTCGCCAGAAACCATCAAGTCAAAAAAGGCTGTGCGTTTGAGTGCCAGGTTTTGCTCCGCTAAAACAGCCTCAGCAGTTGTGAAGATTTTGTCAATCGTGGCTTCGTCCTCAACTGGGATTACTTCCTCTTCATCCCCATCACCTTGCAAGGCAAAAATTTCAATCGCCGAGTCTACTGGTAGGAGTAGAACATACTCTTTATCTTCCAGAAAGAGCGATCGCTCAACATAACATGCAAGGGTCCGTCCAGCTTCATCCGTTAAGGTGACAGAGGAAGCATGGAAGTGTTCGTTTTCTTCAAGGGGTTCGGATGGTAACATAACCGATGTAAAACAGTCAAGTAAACTGACTGAGAGAACTGGTAAAATTAAAACGACTAGTGTCAAGCAACATAAAAATGCCTAAACACAAGTGATTTTAGAATATCACGCTCTTTGTACGTCTTTCGTCTAACCATTGTTGTAAAATTATAGATGCTGCCTTGCGGTCAATTAAACCCTTGTATTGCTTAGATGCCGAATGTTCTGCCAGTAAAAGTTTTGCCTGATAAGAAGTTAAGCGCTCATCCACATATTCTAGAGGTAGAGCTAGCACTTTGGCAGTCCTTTGGGCAAACTTCTGTACCTGCTTGGCTTGAAAGCCCAACGATCCATCCATCGAATACGGTAAACCAACAACTAAAATTTCTGCCTGACGCTCTTGCACTAGACTTTTGAGTTGTGCCATGTCTCTGTCAAATGATTGACGCTCAATAGTCATCAATCCAGTAGCAATTAAACCTGTGCCATCACAGCCAGCAACGCCAATACGTTTACTGCCAACATCTAATCCTAAAGCCGAAATTCTTGACCTCACTGCCCACTACCCATCCCCGATTCTGGAGAACTTTTTTAATTGCGACTTACGACTTGCAACTTGATTACTGCCCACTACCCATCCCCGATTCTGGAGAACTAGGCGGTGTTGCTGCCAAGCTACTATGGTATGCAGCCGAATCGGACGGAGTACTTGTAGTTGACTCTGGGGAAGGTGGCTGACCTCTTTGTCGCAACCAAGACATCCCGCCTGGTACTGGTTTGCGGGTTGGCTGGAGGCTTTGTAGCACGTCTGACCATTGAATTCCTTCTAAGGAGACAAACTTCGACTCCCGCAGCTTGTGCCAGACTGAGCGAGACATCATTAATGTGTGTTCTACCCGCTTCGCACCGATTTGCTGTAAATACTGTTCCCGTTCTGGTTGGTAATCTGCGGAAGCTAGTTGCAATGATTGATGCGGTAGATCTTTAACTATCCGTGCTAGCTGAGATAGCAATTCTGGATACAACCAAGTATAAGCTGGGTGGACTGTAAGCTGAGCCTGATGAGGCTTTTCATCCTGGCAGCATCTCACTTGGAAATAACCAATTGCTGCCTTGCGCTGGGGTTCAAATACATAACCACTAACTATTTCGGTTTTATTGAACCACTGCTTGACACCTTCAACTATTCCAATAAATAAGCTTTTTTTAAAGTCATCGCTGTTGCGGTCGAATACCTGACGGACTAAAGGAGGCATAGACGCTGTATCCAGTTGGTACAATAACTGAGCGTCTGCATTACTAACAGGCAAAAGGTTGGGCAAGTCTGGTTCGCCCGAAGCTAACTCTTGAATTAAGCTTGGTTCTATTTCCCAATAAGTTAGATGAGCTAGCGTCTGAAACCCATTTTGCCGATATAGCGCTAGCGCATCTCGATCGTTAACATTGACTTCTAGCAACCAGGTGCGAGCTTCGCCGATTGCCTCAAAGCAATGACGCAGTAATTGAGAGCCGACTCCTTGAGCGCGGGCTTTCGCTTCAACTGCTACCCTTTCTACTCGCCAAGTACTGCGCGTCCGGTTAAATGGTGCTACCTGAATCATTCCTTGCACTTGACGCGCTTGCTCTGCTACATAAGCGCAGAAGTGATACTGGAATGGATTGGGAAATAAGCTAAGGCATTTCAGCAATCCAAACCAGCGACGCATCCCGTACAGTTGCTTTTGAATCTTTGGTACTGATGCGCTTTCCGTCTCAAAGGCATCAGCACATAGCCGCTCGATTGCCTCCAGATCCCGATGTTGGATTGGTCGGATGACAACGCTTAGATTCTGAGGCAGCACTGAAGTCATGTTTTTTAAGACCGCATTTCAGCTTCTATCTTAACGGCTTTTCGCTCTTTACTGTCGAGAAACCAGCTTTTCTAGATCTGCTTGAGTTTGATGGAGCAATTGTTGGCGGCTATCTACTACAGTCTGAGTGAGGGTAGGAACGAGATTTCGAGCTTGTAGAGTCATGTGTAGTTGAAGCTCGGCGACATACTGACTGAAATCTTCCCGCACCCAGTTATTTGATAATTCTGCTGATTGCCTTGCCACAGTTTTCTCCTTAGTTAATTCGGTATTATCTTCCCATACGAGAAATTAGCACGCCGTTTCGGCTTTGTTTTTGATTTCGTAATGAACTTTAATCCTTTATCTCAATTCCTTCCCGCAGTCCTAGAGCAATTTTGCTATGCTTCTCAATCTGACTCATTACCTGCTTTGCCCGTTGAATCACCGTTGTGGGTAAACCTGCCAACCGCCCAGCTTCAATTCCATAAGACCGATCTGCTCCTCCAGGATGGACTTGGTGCAAGAAGACAATCCGATCGGGTAGTTCCTTCACAGTTACCTGGTAATTAGCGACGTTGGGCAAAATTGAAGCTAACTCATTCAATTCGTGGTAGTGGGTAGCAAAAATTGTCCGCGACTGAATCGCAATTGCTAGATGTTCTGCTACTGCCCAAGCAATCGACAGCCCATCGAACGTTGCCGTCCCTCGACCAATCTCATCTAGTAAAACCAAAGATTGAGAGGTGGCATGGTTGAGAATATTTGCTGTCTCATTCATCTCTACCATAAATGTAGATTGCCCTGTCGCCAAGTCATCTACTGCACCAACGCGAGTGAAAATGCGATCGCAAATCCCTAAACGAGCCGAACTTGCTGGCACAAAACTCCCCACCTGAGCCAGCAGTTGAATCAACCCCACCTGTCGTAAATAGCAACTCTTACCACTAGCATTTGGTCCAGTCAGGATAATCAAATCGGGAGGGGGGGAG
>JAABUQ010008114.1_pt1 | contig 14868 bp, 1 predicted proteins | sample 5560001 | NCBI WGS metagenome assembly JAABUQ01 (sample SAMN10711888, study PRJNA513371) | rock metagenome | isolation source: Antarctica rocks | place: Antarctica: Victoria Land, Finger Mt nord | collected 2015-12-18 | reverse complement strand
TAAATTAAATTAATTAAATTTGATTATTTATTAATTTTTTATTTATAAATTTTTTAAATTTATTATTATTATTTATTATTTAATTATTAAATTTTAATTTCATAATTATTATTTAATTTTATTAATAATATTTATTATATATAATAATAATATTATATAATTATATTATATTAAAATAAAAAAAATTAATAATATTTTAATTTATATTATTTATTTGTATATATATTTTTATAAATAAATAATATTTAAAATATTATTAATAATAATTTTTATTTTCTTTTTTAAAATTATATAAATTAAATAAAAAATATATTATTAAATAATAATAAAAAATTTTTTAAAATTTTTAAAATTTAAAATTTAATATATTTTAATAAAATTAAAATTTTATATATTTTAATAAAATTAATATTTAATTCTCTTGTATTGAACTAGTATCTTCTGAGTCGATTCCGATACCAATTGCTTTTAAGGTAAATTGGATTCGGGGTCGATTTATATTACTCCTTAATTAATTTGCTTTGGACCAGGGGTCGATTTGTATTACTTTTTAATTAATTTATTTTAAATTAAAGGTCGATTTATATTATTTTTTAATTAATTTGCTTTAAATTAAGAATCGATTTGTATTATTCCTTAATCTATTTATATCCTAATAAGAATCGATTTATATCCCGATAAGAATCGATTTATATTAATTTTTCGTATTATTATTTTCCCCTTTTAATTATATAACGTATTTTTAATTTCCTGTTTAATTATTACTTCCCTTAACCCCTTATTTTTTTTCTTTCTTTTATATTTTTCTTAATTTTCGCTTTCGATTATAATAGAGTTGATTATATATTACCTGCAACCCTCGATTCTTATTTATATTTAATATTAATATAGAATCTTAATATAATATTTGTAATTCCGTAGCTTAAAAATTTATTTAAATATAAATTATTTTAACCTTTTAAAACCCGCCCGTAATAGATATATTATTTAATTCTAATATTTCGACTTAAATTATATATCCGAATTAACTTTCGATAATATCCCTAGGCTTATTAACCCTCCTATCCCTTATATTCAGACTTTTTACAATAATTATATATACCGTTAATACCCTTATATCCTCTGGTATTACGGTATAATATATACTTATTATAAAAAAGAATACAGTTTCGCGAGCTATTTAACTTTAAGTTAAAGCCGGAGTTAATTTTATATCGCTAATCGCTACAGATACGTTAAAGAGGAGGATTAGGATTCCAAAGTTATATATTAACGGATTATTATATCCGGCAAAGGGCAGTTCTATTATTATATCGACTTAGGCTTTATTATTTTTTTATTTATTTTTTAGATCTTTACCCCGCCCCCCCCGACCCCGAAATATATTTATACTACTATTATCGGGGTCTTCGTCCGCCGCCGGTTAAATAACGTTTAATTGATACCGTTTACGACGATTGCCCTAGATCCGGCAAGGTTATATACCTTAAAAATCAACTTATAGCTCGAATATAATTAAATTATTTATTATTTATAAAATTTTATAATAAATAGCTTCCCCCCTTTGATCGACCTTTTTTACTATAATAAAAAAGGGTTAGAGCAGGTTTATCTTATATTCGACTTATTAATTGCTATCGTATATAGTTCCTTCTTATATTAAAAGATTAACGTTTTCGATTAAATTATAATTAATATATTTACCGATTATAGAAATCAGGTTAAGGCGCCTTTATAAAGCAAGCTATAAATAGAGATATAAAAAAAATATAAATAGGTATAAAAAGGCTTATTCTGTTTCGTTATCCGGACTTACTTAAATAATAATAATTTATTTTATTTTATATTAATATTATTATAATTTTATTAGTTTAAAATATATATTTGCAATAACGAATTGGTTTATACGGCGTAAGTATCCGCAGAATAAGTATAGGATAAAACCCCTGATTAGGAGGGGCGGGATTATTTAAAATATTACTAAAAATATTTTATTAAAAGTATAAAAGTATTAATAATTGCTTTCCTTGATTACCGATTATATAAACGGCTTAATAAAAGTATTATCGTTATATTTTTTGCTATCCTTAATATCGATAGCGCTATAGGGGGTTTTTATAAATCTATTATTATAACTTTGTATCTTATTGTATTTATCAAAAGGGCCTAGCTAATTATAGTTTAAATATCTATTTAAATAAAAAGGTTAAAAATAATAAAATATATTTATAACTGCTTTTCCGAGCTCCGGGAGAATATCTTGCTTAATAATTTACCTACTTTATTTACTTAAATATTATACTTTTATATTTTCAGCTAGCGGTTATATAATTACTTTATTAATATCGACTATATTATTTAGGAGGATAACTATAACCGGCTAAGTTTCAAAGATATTCGGTTTTCTTTTAGCGGGTTTAGCCGGTTTATTTAAAAGGAAATCTATAGGTTTTAAGGCCTCCTAGCCCAATTTACCCTATTTCGGGGGGATTATACCTTTTGATATATATAAATATTTATATTTAAATTCGGGAAGTTGGTAAACAACCCGGCGAAAAAAGATATAAAATAGTCTTTTTTCGTAGCGCCCGAGAACTAATTAGAAAAATAACGACTTTAATTAATAAATATACTATTAAGCTCGGACCTTTTACGTTAGTAATTTTTTATAGCCGGTTTACCCTTAAATAATATCTTAGGCAAAGAAGCGGCTTAGAACTAACGGCGCGTTATCAAGTATTTAAAAGTATATTACCGGTTCCTCCTATTGCTCCTGCTATTAATATATATCTTAAAAAGGTAATTACCGCGAGGTATAGAATTGCTTAGCTTATATATTTTTAATACTATTTTTAAAGGGAATCGTAATATCTTTATTAAATAAAGGTTGATTAGTTTTGTTACTTCTTATTATAAAAGGTATAAGCTCGATAATATTATTAAAATTATTTATCGCTACCTCCCCGAAGCTGTTAGCTAAGTTCTAGTATAATATTTGGTCCTGATTCGTTTATTTATATAATAATTAACTAAGTTTTACCCTATCCTATCCGGCTATTCCGTTTTCCTTTAAGTTATAAACGTAGATAATCTATAAAGATCCGATCGCTTATTATAGGTATTTGCTAACCGATTTATTATAATTATAAAGCAAGACTACTGCCTGACTATTACGACCTATTATTATATCGCTATCGCGGTATCGAGAAAATATATCCTTAAAGGTAGCTATTTCGACCGGTAGCTAAACTAAGGCTACGTAAATATTATCGATTAATAAGCGGGCTATACTAATTCTACTATAGAGGCGCTTTACGGCCGCTTTATAATCAAATAGTTCGGGTATATTAAAGTTTTCCGTAAACGTTATTATCAGATTAATCTTGCTTGATACAAGCTTATTTATCGGCTTAATACCGACTTTCCTTTTATATCTTTGGAGATAGCCTATTAAACCGATATTATTATAAAAGAGGTTACAAATATTACCGGAGAAAAAGTAATAAAAAAATTGGCAAAAAAGGTTGCCCTTATAATTATAAAAAAGATAATAAAAATAGTATTAACAAATATATTACAAACCTAATAAGCTCTATTATAAGCTCTGCTATTAATCTTATTAGAGTATAGAACCTTTTCCGCAGGAAATATAGCTTTGCCCTAGATTAAAGCAGAAAAAGGATTCGACCTAAATAATAATATAGGTTTTAATAATTTTAATTTTATTGAACTTCTGTTAATTTTAATTTTACTGCCTTCTTTGTCGCCCCTTCTTATATTATTTAAATCGATCCTCTCTAGGCCTAACCCTCCTACTTCCCCTTTTTTATATATCCCTCTCCCCTAACGGTAGCTTTTGGCCTTTAGGTCCCTTAATATCTAGGCTAGCCCCCGCGCCCTTAAAATAATCGCTTTTATTAGGGTTTACCGGTAGGTAGGAGACGGTACCCCTAAAAGTTATACCGGCTTAAAATTATTTAAATTAAAATAATTAATATTACGAGTAATTTTACTTTAAAGGGTTCTATTACCTATAACCTTACCTTTCCTTTTAAAAATAATATTATTTATAATATTACCCGTAGCCTCGAGAATAATACCGATTTCTCCTTAAAGATATATTACCCTTTTAACAATTTTTATAATATATATAATATCTTTTAATTAAAGAAAGCCTTCCGGTAGCCTAATCTTATATATATAATAAAAATAAATATAATTTTAATAAAACTTTTAACGTTAGTTCCTTATAACTTAGAAAGAGCTATATTAGCAAAGCCTAGATTATTAATAGGAGATATTTGGCTTTATCTTAGAATAAGACCGTAAACGGAGGAGGGAAAGCAGTTAATAGAATTAGAATATTATATATAACGAAAGGTAGGAATCAGGTAAACAAGAAATCCAATTTATATAAAAATACCTTATTTAATAATAATATAAAAGGTTAAAATTATTACCTTATATTATCTACAGATAATATATTAAATTATTATATTAAAATTATTCAGATAGCCCCTATATTATCTGCAAATAATATATTATATTATTATATTAAAATTGCTAAAATAGCTTTCTTATTATTTATAAATAATATATTATATTATTATATTAAAATTGCTTAGACAGCCCTTATATTATTTGTATATAATATATTATATTATTATATTAAAGTTGTTAAAATAGCCCCTTTATTATTTATAAATAATATATTATATTATTATATCAGGGTTATTAAAATAGCCCTTTTATTATCTATAGATAATATATTAAATTATTATATTAAGGTTGCTAAAATAGAGCTTACCCGGCGCGAATAATATAATACTTTTAATAGCTTTCCGATAATAGTAAGCGGCTATCAAATAATACCCTTATAAGTTATATTAAACGTAATTTTAATACCTTTATTAAAATATATCCCCGACTTATTTATAAGTAAGTTTCTATCTTTTGCTATAACCTGATACAGACTAATTAGCTAATTTAAAAAATTAAATAATAGAGCAAAATATTTTTCTTATCCGAATTATAAATACCGTCTATTATTTATATTCCCTTTTATTAATATTATTATTAAATCAATATCTTTAGAGGTAGCCAAATATTTATAAGCCTTCGACCTAATTGCCTCGATCCCTCGTATATCCTTCCTACGTTTATTTAATATAATATTCGATTTTCTATATTTTTTAATAGTTTATTATAATTATATCAATACGTTAATTCTATATCGTAATCGGTTTTTGTCTACTTATAGGATATATTTGCTTATTTCCTCCAATCTCGAGCCTAGATTAATATTATTATAATCTTACTACTCGCTAACCGATCTAACCTATTATTACCGTTATATTCTATATTATTACCTTTACCCTTATAATTTATTATACTCTTTCTCTAGTCTATTTTATTATTATACTTTATAACCTAATATATTTCGAAGCTGATCCGTTCCTATATACCTAATATTATCTGCGAATAAACCTATATAATACCAGTAAGGAACGATACCGGACCGAATATAATTAATATAGTTTTTATATATAATATTACTTCCTTATACTTTTACCTCTATTTTTTTTTTACTTTATAATATTATATTTCGTACCGTTCGCTTTTGGTCGCCGGATATCTTGCTTATTATTTTTTGATTATTCTATTATATTAATTTTTATTCAAATAGTTTTTACCCCCTTCTGAAGCCTTTGAAATATTGACGAAACTAACTATATAATAAGGCCCTACTAAAAGATTTCCGAAAATATACTAATTATTTATTATTTGTAGATAACGTTAGCCTTTCTTATTATCTAAATTATTTCCCTTATTTTACTATTTTAGCTGTAAATAATATCCGCTATTTTGTTTACTATTATTATTTCAATACTTATCAATTTCTATTAAAATAAGGAGAAAGAAAAATATTACCGATATTAACTTTGCGAACAAGACCTATATTAAATAAAGAATAACAGAATCGCAGAAGTTAAAATATAAATTTGATATTTTGTAAAAAAATATCCCTAGGGTTAAAATTATTAATTAGAACTTCGAATTTAATACTAATTAGCTCGCCGGGTACTTAAGTTTCCTTTTTATTATACTTTTAGCTAAATTTATATTAATATTAACAACGAATCGAAATTTCCTTTAACCCTAATTGCGTAAAAAGAATATAGGGTTTTAGATCTTAAGTAAAACGAAAGATTTATTATAGGCGGTTAAGACTATATTTAGTATTATTACGAACGAGGAATCCCTACTATTATGTTAGTTCTATTAGCCTTTTCCCCTCCCGAGGGAATACCCTTTCGAGGGCGATTACCGCGGCTACGCTTTATAGGTTTAAATAATATATCGAATTATTACGAATACCCCCGATTATTTCCTAGACAAGGTATTGGACGTATACAAAGTCAAAAGGTATTCCCCGGAGGACTGATATTATACGTATAATATATATTATTAATTTAAGAAAATAAATATTAGGCCAATATATAATACTACGAGCAAAGCGTAAAACAACGTTATTATTATCCCGGAATTCTTAATAAATAAAGAATTAAAATTAACGAAAAAGGATATAATTATCGATATAGCGAAATTGTCTATAGAAAATATCGTTAATCAATAATCAATAAATCTAGGAATATACCTTATTACTACGGATAATAAGGAGTTTGCTAATTAAGTAGATTGTTTATTCTTTAGCAAAACCTAAAAGCAATATAACGCCGACCTTATTATATATAAAAGCAATTTTAGTATTGCCCTTTAGAAAATAGGAGGGTTAAATTTCGCCGTTATAAATAATAAAGAATAATATACCCAAATATTATTACCGGTTTAAGAAGCCCTTATTATAGATTTCAGAAAGAATATTAAGGTTTTATATTCGCCCTTAGACGCCGATTTATTATTAATTATATTTATTAAAGATATTTAAATATTTATTATTAAGGAATTCGAACAAATAATACCGGTAGAGGATATATTTACCGATCTTATAATTTAAATAATAATAAAAGCTCAAAACGAGGCCGAACTAAGAGATATAGAAGATATAACCCCTTCTATCCGATCCAAATTCTAGGGTTTCTAATTCGATTTAAATAAAGTTTCCGTAAATACCTTAATATATAACGAATTATATATTATATTAATATTCGATCCTGATTAGCTATTTGTCCCCCTTATTATTCTTAAGAATAAAAATAAAGGAAAAATATTAACAGGGGATAAAAATAACCGTAAAATATTAAAAGTATATTAAATAATATTTTTAATTTAAAAGCGGTTATTAGAGGTTTCCGGCTTAAAAAGGTAATTATTCACAGATAATATAGGATTCGGCAAGATAATTGGAGTCCTTAATTATTTTATTTTGAATATTTATATTATTAAAGATTTCCTAACCTTAATTTTTAACCTTATTTTAATATTATCTATAAATAACGTTAGGGCTATCGAAAGTAGTATTTTTGATAAAAACGGTATTCCTAACCTAGCTATAGAGGAAGAGGAGGAAATAGATTAAAAAAAAAAGGAAAAACCAAAGGGAAGAGAAAAAAAAAATAAAAATATCCCGGAGAAAACTCTATCAGAAAGTAAAATAATTAAAATTAAAAAATTTATAATTATTATTTCCGTTTATATTTATTATAATATTCTGATCTTCGGCCCTTTTAATACCGTTAGAATATAAAAAAACGAGTATCGCAAAAGCTTTAATACTTTAAAGTTTATAAAGTATTTTACCGGCTCCTTTAATATCGGGTTATTGAAATTCCGATCCAAAACCTTAGATATTTATATCCTTAACCTTTTCTATTATTTTTATAAACTAAAAAACGAACCCGAAACCCGTTTAGCTATTATTATCTCTTTTTATTTTATTTGGTTATTTTATTCCTTTTAATTTACCGAAAGAAAATTAGTTAAAAAAATAAAAAATTCGCGATGCAAGCGAGGTTCAGAGGATAATAATATTACTTATAAAAAAAATATATTCGCGGAAGTTGCCGAAGAAGATATAAAATATATCCGATTATATTATTTTAAAGTTTAGGGCCGAGTTATTTATAATAAAGCCTAGAAATTGAAATTAAACTATATTTATATATATATTTCGGTTATTCTTTTTAACTTGTTATATATAAACCTTCTTTCCGGTATCTTAATAATTAATAAAGTTAGGGACCTCTATAGCTTCCTCGACCTTATATAGAACCCTAATTATAGCCTTATAGCTAAAGAAAAAAAGGACAAAAACCCTTATATAAATTTTTTAATCGAGGATTATAATTGTATTAAATAAGAGATTAATATAAGGATAATATCTGCAAATAATATTTAATAATATTTCTGGCTATTAAATCCTACTTCTTTCTATATTTAGAATAATCCTATAATAACCGGGGAGCAAACCGATCCTAATATTATTAACTGAATTATCCTATCGATCCTAGCTGTTTTCTAACTACGAAGAACTATAATTATATAAATATATAATATTTATAGAGAGACTATTTATATCGGCTAAGATATCCCTTTTGTTATTTAAAAAATTATCGAATTAAAAATAAAATCCGTAAAGCTTAAGGCTTACGTTTATATTTATTATATAATTACTCCTACCCTTAATAAAGGGGTAAACGAGGAGATAATAAAGGGTCTCCGTAATATACGGGATTATCAACGTTTATATTATATTATATTTAATATTTAATTAAATAATCTCTTCTAATAAGCAGAAGCTAATATAATTAATATTGAGATAATTTATAATAACCTATTTAATAATTATAAAACTTTGTATTATTTTAAATTAATATACTCGGTTTATTCCTTTCCTAATTACGATTCGAGAACAAGGTTCGCTTAATATAATATATATATAATAGTCAAGCTCAAGTTTCTTACGGTATTAGCGTACGATATTTATAATTGCTATTAATATAAACTAATTATCTTTACCGATTAATTATTAATATAATAAATAATAGAAATAATTTTATTAAATATTAGTTTTAAAGTTTTAAAGATATAAGCTTAATATAAACCTATTAATCGAGATAATATTATAGACCGCTTTAACGATCTTAAAAAGTATAATTAAATCCTAATTATTAATATACGTATTTCGGCTATCGTACTGAATTTCTAACAGGATTACTCGGATATAGTATTTATAAATATATTTAATAATACGAATACCGTATTCTAGAGCAGTAGCAAAATTAATCGGATAGGCTAAAATCGTATATATTATTTCTATATTATTACTATTAATTATACGTATAATCAGATTATTTAAGCGGCGGCGTATAAGAAGATAGTTAGTATTATTGCTAGCTAAGGGAATATTCCTATTACCGATATAGAAATCTCCGATACCTATAAGGAATATAATAAGAATATAAATAATATAGGAATCCGTACCCGGCTTATTGTACGCAAATATATTAATTTTTATATTATTATTTTTAGCTAGCGATTATCCAGGTTTAAATAAATTAATATAAAAGATTTTATTACGAAAGATTAGTTACTTATAAAGTATAAATAAAGAAAGTTTTTAAGCCTTTAGGAGAATAAATATAAAGTCCTTTAATTAAAGGATAAAAATTATTTAGAAATTTTAACTAAACAAAATATTTTCTTTGCAAATAAGTATAAATATTATCTATAAATAACTTCGGGCTAATTATATATAATAAACAAAAAATAAATAAGGATAGCGAAATAGGTAAAGAAGGGCTTAATTGTTAAAATTAAATATACCGAGAAGCCCGCTGCTACCCTTATTCGTAAAAGGAAATATAATATTATTACTAACGCTATTAATAATAATATTATATTTCTTTCCTTAAAGTATAAACGCCCTACTCGTATAGTACCTCTTGTACCTATTAAGTATCCTGCCCTTTTTAATAAATTATATACCGAAGCCTCCTATAAGTCTTCTGCGTATATTACCCTTTCTAATAAAAAGGACAAAAAAAATTAATATATTTATATTACCTATAGATAATATTAAGTTTACCAGCTTTATAATAGATTATAATAATTAATATATAAAGGATCCTTCTTTAGACTTGGACTTAGGTTAGTTTTTATCTTCCTGCTTATATTATATATAATAAGCTAAGCAAATTAATTTATAATTAGCCTTTATTTTTACGCTTTATCTCCTTTTAAGCTCCCCTAAGAGTTCTCTTTTACCGCCCTTTATTAGCAGCGATATTAATAATAAGGTTTCTCCTTTATATTAGGGTATATTTATATTAATAAAACCGGTTTAATCGTAATATCTAAGTTTAAAGAGACTATTTAGGGTTCCTAATTAATTATTTTAATTAAGCGAAAACGCCGGATAATAGACCAAATATTAATCGATATAATTAATATTATTAAGAGGTAAGCAGGCTAGGTCGATATTATCTTAGTCCTTAGGGATAATTATTTTATTATTTATATATTATATATTATAAGTATCGTCGGTTATAACCAATCGTTTAATTAGAACCCTTTAGATTAAGTATAATTCGGATAATATATAGGGTTCGGGACCCTTACTATTATATTATAAATAGGTAAATAAAATTAATATAATTATAATTAACTATTCAATAGTCTTATTTGGTATATAATTTATTTTATTATTAATTATTAGGGCTATAAATATTGTTTATAAATAACGTTAGGCTTTCTTTGCTTCCGTTCCTAACAAATTATATTTCTTAGTTTATTTAATATTTCTATTTTCTAATTATAAACCGCCCTTATAAACTTATTATAATTATTAAATATCGAGTATTTAATCCTTCTAATCCTCCTTAAATAAAATATAATAAAAAAATATAATTTATAAATATTTCAAATAAGTTTTAATATTCAGAATTTGAATTCTAATAATTAAATATTAATTTATATTATTATATATATTATAAAGAAATATTTTTATAGTTCTATATCAATATTTCTATAATATAGAATTCTTCGAATCTTATTATAATTTCCGAATTTATAAATTATATTTATTAATATAATAGAATATAACTTTTTAAAAATATTCTTTAAATATTTAATTAAATATTACTTTTATAATAATAAACTTATAAATAAACGGAATTCAAATAATATAATTTTAGCGTTTTCTCTAATTCCGTATAAATACTTTATATAATATATTTAGCTTAGAAGGATTTATTAATATTATTTATATATAAAATAAAATTATTTAATATTTTTTCTTAAAACTAAAAAAGATAATTATATAAATCAAAAATAAATAAAAACGGAACCTTCGTTTTTATTTATATATAACTTGGAATTCTTTAATTAAGGTAATAATATTTTATATTTTATAATTTATAAAATATAAATTGTTAATTATATAATATTTTAGGGTTTATAGCTTTATTATTAATTTATTTTTTATAATAATAATATTAAATATTTAATATATATTAGCAAACCGACTATATTAGATTAGCAAATACGAAACCTTTTGAGTATTCGTAGCTTCTAAGATATATTTCGCTAGAATATAATAATACCGGATTCCCTATTATCCTTTAATATATTAATTAGTACTTTTATTTTATTAACCCCTAATATATTAATTAATATTGATATTTTATTATTATCTTATTGAATATAAGAGTTATTTATTAATATTTAACCTTTATATTATCCGCAAATAACTTTTTATCTATTCGTAAATAAATCTCGGCGAGCTTAATTAATATTAATATTATATCTTGCTATTGCTTTACCTTACTCTACTTTACTTTTATCTTTCTTTTATCTTATATTATTATAACTCCTATATTAGCTTCTTTATTATTGCCCTTTCTTATTATTATAATTCGAGTCTAAAATAACCTTATTCTCTATTAAAATAATATATTATTTATTTTTAAACTTTTAAAATTAATATTAAATTAACTTTATAATAAGGCTCTGGTAAAATATATATAGATTTTATATTAATTATTTTATTTACAAATAATATTTGCCTTTCTTAGGATTAATATTATATTATAATTAGCCGCCTTTATTATATTTTATACGCAAGTTTAGACGAGGTATTTAAGTATCTCGGCAGGGCAAAATATTTTATAAATTCTAATTAATTTTTAAGATATAATCTTAATAATAGCAAGCCGAAGAAAGTATACTTCTAAGTATTAATCCTTTATTCGGATCTTATTATTCTATTTACTTATATATAGCTTCTTGAAGGTTAGTTTCCTTTAATAATTATAAATTATATCGGCTTTATAAAATTAGGTTGCCCGAAAAATATAAACGAAACGCAAAATATAGCAAAATAGCCGGAAAAGGAATTAATAATCAAAGCTAAAAAGGCTCTTTATACCCTATTTACTTATATAATACTTCTTAAAGGTTAATTCCCTTTAATATTTATAAATTATATCGGCTTTATAAAATCAGATCGCCCGAAGAATATAGATAAAACGTAAAATATAGCAAAGCAGCCAAAAAAGGAATTAGCGGCTAAAGCTAATAAAATAGTTCCAAATTATAAAATAATTCTACTTAAGGTTTTCGCGGGATTAAAAAAGAGGATTTTAAATTTTACTTAACAAAGCAAAATATAAACGCAAATATATACCCCGAAAAGAGCCAAAGATTTCGATAAATAGTAAAAGAAAGATTCAGCTAGGCTTAACAAGGCGGCTTAAGAAGATATCTTTATAATTATAATTAATAAATTTTTTTAAATTAAATATAAATATACTGGCGAGCCTCCAGGTCCTTCCAAATGCCGGGCTAAAAGTCTTAAATCCAAGACTTTTATATATTTTAATAATAATTCTATATTAAGCGAAAATATCCCAGGGTATAATTCCGGCGATTCCGACGATACCGATAATACCGATAATATTAATAATTCTAATAACTTTAACGATTCCGATAATTCCAACGGTTCCGATAATTAAGGAATAATAAATAATAAAATAAATAATATAAATTAGGAAAAAGGTATAAGAATAGATATTTGAAAATCAGGATCAAGACGAATAAGAAAATAATATTAATAGGAACTAAATATTTTTAATTTCTTTACGGTTAGGTTTTCAGAGACAAATCCCTATATAAAAGCTACGATATCTGTTCCCTTAATATTATAAATTAATAAAGGGAATATAGATTAAAGTTAATATTAAATCAGGTATAATATCGCGTTTGTAAGCAATTGAAGTTATCCATAAATAATATTAAATTAATTAAATATTTAAGGTATTATATAAATTATAATTCAAAAGATAATATAAATTAAACCGATTTGGGATTAAGTTTCAAATTAAAAAAGGGAATTAAGTAGTAGCTTGCCTTTCGGAATAGGGTTGCAGGATAAGCGTAAATATTCTTACTAAAAGAGTTAGTCTATCTATTAAATATTTAATATATAAATAATACCGACTTTATAGAAGTTATTTACAATATTATATTAAACTTTATTTTAAATTAATTCCAAAATACCTTTTCGATAACCTGTTTATTTATTATATAACTTTATTTTATACTTAAACTCCTTATTTTATCTATTATATTATTCTTATTATTTTATTAAACTTAATTCCCTTATTTACCTATATCCCTAACGTCTTTAAAATAGTTATATTATATATTATTATCTATAAATAATATAAGGTTTCCTTAGCAATTGTATAATTATCCTATATTAAATTTATAATATTTTGATTTTATTATTATTATTCTTTATAATAAATAAACTTCGTATATAATTATATACTCTTTGTTTCTAAAATAAGATCGGGCTATTTTGGACTTATTAACGTACCGATTGTTTACTTAAATATTTTAAATATATAAAATATATATCCTTCCGGGATTAACGCGGTTCTTTTCGGTAGGCTTTGTTTATACTAAAGAGAAATATATCCCTTTTTTTAACTAATAATATAGTATTCTTTTATATATATTAAGATATAAAATAATTCTATATTCGGGGAAAATATTGGAAATAATTGAAGCTTAGGTAACCTTAATTATTAGAAAACCGGGTTTGTTGATTCAAGGATTTCGGTATTATAAGAATAATATTAAATATCGTTATTTAGACTAATAGCGATATAGAAAAATATATAATATATTTTTAATAAAGTTTGACCAGAGTATAATCAGAACCTATTTTAAAATTATAATCTTTGTTCTTTGACTATTAATTATAAATAATATCGAGCTTCTTTATTAATTTTATTGGCCTTATAACCAACAGAGAATTTAATAATAATATAGATTTTATTAAATATTTATATTAGATCCTCAGGCGTTAATTCGCCTTGATTTAGGAGCAAAATAGGAGTTGTATTTATTAATTCTATCGGGTAATAGTATAAAGAAGTATATAAAATAATTTTACCGGTTAAAAAGCTAATAATTATACTCCGAATAAGTATAAGATTCGACTTCTATACGATCAATTTTCGGTCTATTATTTATTTGAACTCGTAGCTTTAAATACTCGGTAATTTGAAATACTATCGATTTAGAATTCTATTTATCCTTATAAAATTCTTAATATATTGCAAATTATATAGAATATTAACGCCGATATAAAGATTTATCGGGTATATATTTAAATAAAGCTATCTTTAGTTAACGCAAACGCAAATAGCGAATTACAAGGCGAGGGAAGAAGAATAATAGAATTAATATTTTCAAGGCTATTAATTCTGGAAAAAGCCGGACTAGCTAATTAATTAAATATTTTTAATAAATATTATTCCAATTATCTTATTAATAAGAAATATTTTTATTTAATATAATAATTTAATATAAATAGGACCGGCTTCGTTTTCGTTATTA
>JAABUQ010008113.1_pt1 | contig 14868 bp, 4 predicted proteins | sample 5560001 | NCBI WGS metagenome assembly JAABUQ01 (sample SAMN10711888, study PRJNA513371) | rock metagenome | isolation source: Antarctica rocks | place: Antarctica: Victoria Land, Finger Mt nord | collected 2015-12-18 | reverse complement strand
AGTCGATTACTATAAGTAGTTTAGCGCGCTTCGCGCTAAACTACTTTGAGCGATTCGATTCCAAAAAATCGTCACGACCCGATCTTGGCGTCGGGTCGGGCTAGAGGGATGATATTATAACTGGACCCGACGATCAATCTATGTAAATCGAACTTTATATAATTAGAATTGTACTTTTTTTAAAATTTTTATAAGGTTTTAATATTCTTGCTTTCTAATATTGTATTAAGACTTCTATTTGTTTTAAAGCTTACTCTTATATTGTAAAAAATATCTTTTCTTTATTAATGCATCAATTTGTATTAACACGTTTTCTTAATTCTTTAAGCTTGAATTTACAACTAAAATAATCTCGCTAATTAGAATAGAGTAGTTTAAGATGCGTATTATTAATATCTTTATTAAAGCAATCTTTAATTTATTTATAATATCTTGTTGCTTTAAGTCTTATACAAAGATATATTTAATCTTAAACAAACAATAAATCGATTTTGCAACAATAACAAATTTTAGTATTTAAATTTGATAATAGATGCATACTTTTATAAAGATTCTAACTTTAGAAATAGTTTTGCACAACAATTACTTAACAATCTTAATAATCTTAATATTATTAAAAGACTGTTTATTAAAATTATATACAAAATCGACAATTTTAATATTTGACTTGTAGAATTAAGATTTTTCGTCTGATATTGTGCATTCGAATAGCTTTATATTTATTAGTATTGCATTTAATTATTAAATATGCTCTAAAACAAACAATTTAATTTCTAGAATTATTTTTTTGTTGTTATAATTTAACTTGAATCTCTTTACATTTATATTGTTTTTAAATAAGCAACACTTGTTAAGAAGATTCTTAAGAATGCGTATTACAATTCCTACAAATTAAGCAACTAAGTTAGTAGCACTCTGTAATAAACAAATTATTTTAAGTAGTTTAAAAGAAGTTATAAAAGCAATAAAATTACAACTCTTTAACGCAAGAGTTATTTGATTGTATTCTAAAAAGAAATTGATCAACAATATAATTATTATTTCGACAAACTCTTTCTCGAACCCTTTAATATTAGAAGATATATTAGTATTTTAAACAATTATCTTGTTTATATTTATAACAACATTAATTATGCGATATTTGTTTTTCTTCTTTTTATTACAAGAAATTAAGAATTTTAATATGACTTATAACAATATTTTAGCAAATCTACTTGTAGACGCTTCTTTAATATCTTAATTACAATAAAATTCAATATATAGAAGATCAAAAATCTTAAAGTTTGCTATACTTTGTATTCTATAATATAGATTTTCTAATTAGATGCAACTTCTAGCTTAATCTTGTTTATCTTAAAAAAACTTTAGATTAACGTAGTTTTACAATTAAAAAGTATCGTAATTAAGAATTCTTGTTCTTGCAAAAAGAGTTCGAATTTTATAATTAGCTTCTAAATGTGATTCTTAATAAAATAAGAATTGCATTTAATGCTTAAGAACTTAAATATTAGAAAAGAGTTGTATTTTTTGTTAAGCTTCTTTTAAAAGTTTTCGATAATTAATAATTCTAGCATTTTTTTTTAGTTTAGATATTCGCTTAAAGTAGCATTATTTAACTCGCTTATATTTGCTAAATTTGTTTTTTAGACTTTTCGCTTATATATTGTATTTATTCGAATAAAAGAGCGCAATACAACAATAGATTAACGAAGAATGTTAAACTTTCTTAACAATTAAATAATAAACGTCTCTTTTATAATACACAATTTAAAAAGCTCGAATAATTAATAATCTTAAAGATATTCGAATTATAGCATTAATTTAAATATTTGCTTTATTCTAATTAATTAGATTGACAAACAAACAAATGTTAATGCTACTTATTTGCTCTAATTAATCAAAATTTTGTTAACTTTCTCTTTTAATTTTATTTTGCAATACTATTATCATAGTAGTTATTACTTTTATCTTTAAAGATTTCTTGCAATTAAATTTGCGAAATTGAGTAATTGTATTAATTAAACAATTATTTAAAGATTTAAAGATTTCTTTAAAAATACAATATTCTTATTCTTGTTACTTAAGTAATCGATAAATATTTCTAAAACATTAATATGCCTTGCTTTGTTCGCAAAATAAATAATTAATTTTAGAGACTTATTATTTATATTTACGAAACTTATACGAATACTTTGTTAAAAGAATTGTCTCAATAGTATCTCGTAATTAGTAGATTGATCGTTGGATCGAATTTTGGTTCCAAAAGTTGAAATCGAAATTCGATCCAAATTTTTAGCGTAAAATCGAATTGCCAAGTTTGATAAATCAAGCTACTTGATTAACTCGCTTAGAAAAAATTCTTTCGCTTAATTGTTAAGAACTCGAATCTAACGTTATAGAATTAAGTTACGTAATAAATTCGGGTTTTCGCGATTAGTCTAGTAATTAGATTAAGAAACAACAAAGATAAAAATATAAATTACAACGTTTTCGACAAATATTTTTGCGTTCTTTATTATTTCTTTAAAGCGAACATATACTTCAATAATCTTTATTAATAATATAGAAACTTCTTATTAAATAAATAAGTTTGTTCTATTTATTATCTTTGCTAATGCAATTAATTTTCGCATTACTATTAAAAATAACTTTAACTTTTACGTCTTTTAATAATATTTAAGCAATTAAACAAACAATAAAATACAACGTTCTAAGAAAATCTACACCAGCAACAATATTTTTAAATTAAACAATCTTGTTTAACTTAATATTAATTGAGTTTATTGTAACAACTATCTCTTTCTCTTTTTTAATAAACTTCTAAGATTTTCTTTTAATTACAATAGTATCGAATTTCTCGTCTAAAAGAAAGCAAAAAAAAACAATTTAAATTAAGACAAAGATCTAAAAGATTTACCAACTTTATTTTTATTTTCGAGATAAAAATGTTTTTTGTTAATATCTTTGAGTTGACTTGTTTTTAAACAACTTGAAATATTTACTTCGAACACTTTGTTTGCTACGCATAATTAATAGAAATATCTTAATTTTTCTAGAGTTTAGATTGCTAATATTCAATAACTCTAAAGTTTAAATTTATTATTAATAAACTATCTTTTATAATAATATTCTTTATTATATGCTTAGATCTTTTTAGAATCTTTGCTATCTTTAAATAATTGCTAGATTTAATGTTTTTAATTTTTTAATTTTTTTTCAATTCTCTGTTTAACTATCTTTGTTCATTCTTTTAACAATTTTTTTTTATAATATTTGACGTCTAGAAAAGTCTCTTTTTAATCTAGCTTTTCTAATCTTTATTATTACTTAATTTAACTTATAATTTTTTTTATTCTTTAATTAAGAGCTAGTATTTAATCTTATTGCGACTGTTTTAATTATAAAGTTTCGAACACAATCTTGCGCTTTTTATTAAAAATTAAGTTTTATTGTCTTGAACTTAGTTTTTGTATCGTTAAGAGATAGCTTTATTTCTTTGTCTTTAAAATTATTAAGTTTATAGCAAATCTAATTGTTCTTGTTTAGATACATCTTTTTATTTGCTATTAGAATTGTTAAATCTAGACAAATCTATTATCTATGCAAATTGTAACAAAACAAATACTTGTTAAATCTTAGTTAAGATTAATTGTATTTAAGAGCAAAGATAAATTTTGAATTAACTTGAATAATTCTTTAAGATTGTATTTAAATTGTTATTTAAATTTGCGAAACAACAACTAATAAAGCTTTTAAAAATTAAATTATTACTCGCTAGATTATTTAGTAAACTTTGCTCTTTATTATATTTCGTATATTGTTGATTTTGAGTTCTTTAAAGATTCTTGTTAAGATATTTAGTGTCTTGTTTATTTTTAAGTTACTAATTGCTAGACTGACCATTAATTCGGTTTTCGGTTTCAACTTTTGGAATCGAATCAAATCGAAAAGTCAAAATTTGGAACCGAATTTAAAAACTAAACTACTTTAGATAATTTTCTAGCTTCTTTGAGCAATTTGGTTTCAAAAAAAAAGCGAGGAACCGAATCTTAACGCTCTCACGTGATATTTTTGGTTCCTCGCAATTAGTCTACTAATTGCAATTGCAAGCAATATTAAGAAAGAAAAGATTATTTTAAAAGTAATTATCTTCTTTATTAGTTTTTATTTCTTATTAATTATGTTTATTAAATTGCTTATATTAATATTTGCAACTTGTTATATTGTTAAATCGCTATTAATATTTATTTTTTTGTATAGGAATATTGTTTTTAATTATTTTAATTATTATTTTATATAATAATTCGAACTTTAAAATAATTGCATTATTTAAATTAATCTTGTGTTTGTATATTATTTTTGTACAAATATTACAAAAAAGATCTCTTAAATATTACAAAGATTTAGTATACTTATTTATTTAATTAATCTTAAAAAGCTTCGAAGAAATAGCTCTAAATTAACAATTGTATTCGCAAATATTATTCGACTTCTTTTTTGTTATATCTTTTAAGAACTTTAGAAAGAAACAAGAGTTAATCTTTTAATTAAAATTCTTATCTTCATACTTCTTCTTTAATTCTTTTATTAACTTATATTACTTATTAACTTGTTAAAAACAGCTAAATTTAATAAAATTCTTTATAAGCTTATTACAATATTAAAACAATTTGGCAATTTCATAAAATATAGAAATTTTATGCTTATTATAAAGATTCGCAAATTGCTTTAAAAAATTAATAATATTAAGTTTATTAAAATACAATACTCTTAACGTTCTTAAAGAAAGCATAGAAATTATATAGCAATAGAATGCGTCAACTCTTATAGAATTTGTTATTTAGCTTAGCAACAATATATATATATTAGAAAAAAGTCTTGCTAATTTTTCAAAGTTTTAAGTTATTGTTTTTACGAGAGTAGCTTAACAACAAATAGTAAAAATAATAACAAATAAATTAAAGAGATTATTTGCAATAACAAATTCGCAAAATAATAATCGAAATTTACAATTTTTTTCTGTATTTGCTTGTCTTCGCAAAGACAATAAGAATAGTTTCTTTTATGCTGTTTTAATATTGTATTCTTTTCTTGTTTATTGCTTCTTTGTTTTCTCGAATTCTTGCAACTAAGTTCTTTTAATCTACTATTAATTCTAGTTGCTTATTAATCAATTAATTGCGAGAATTTCTTAAGTAAGAATCTACTTCAATCTCGATCAAGAAGATAACTTAAATAGCGTTTTCGCTTCTATCTAGTTAAATCAATTATTTTGTTGCAAAATCTTCTTCAATAACGTTACTTCAAATAACAATTAATTAGCTATCTTAGCTATAGAAGTTAATCGCAATTTTGATAAAACGTCTTCATCTTAAAATTTACAACTTTAATTGCTATTTCTAATCCTTCAATTTTAGTTTTTCTTTTTTTACTTTTTTAACCTAGCGATATCTTAATTTCTAAATTGTTAATTTCGTATTTTTAAGTTTTAAAGTTTCTAATTTCTAATAATTTGTTAAGATTAACTTGTTTTTTATATTTTTCTTTTAGTGTTTCTAAATTCTTGTAATTCTAAGATTGTTTTTAAAGATATATCGATAATTTGCTGCTTTAATGTTTGTTATTATAATTAAAATCTCGTCTTCGAATTTAATATAAGAAAGTAAAAATAGAATTTCAATTAGTAGACAATTATAACAATAGAGCCTTATTGCAATGCATGCATAAATTGTGCTATACAATCTAATAATATATTAAGTAGCTAAGATTCTAAAATCTAAGTAAGATAGATCGTATATGTATTGCAAATAAATTGCTAATATTGATAACAAATATCTTCAAGTTTATAGCTTAATATTATCTAGTTATCTAGCTACACTATTATAGAATAATATACAATATTATTTTCGATAGAAATTTGCTTTCTATAAATTATTTCTAATCGATGTTATATTAATATCTAGATACAAAATATTAATTTAATATTGCATTCTATTTGCAAATTAATAGTTAAATAGAAAACCAAAATTAGATTTTAAAATATTATTTATATAATTATTGTAATTATAGGCAAAATAATTGATTAAAATTGCTATCTATAGTTGCGTTTATATACAATAATAGTATTTATTTCAATATTAATAAAGCTTTTTATAAATTGTTAATAAACTATATTGTAAATTTCGCAAATATATTTGTAAATAAACTCTTAATAAAAGAAATATTTTTAACTACAAAATAAGCAAAGTAGTTGCAAAATACTAGAAAGTATTTAAAAAAGTTGTAAATAATTGTTTCGAAGCAACAAACAAAAAGTTACAATAAGAATTACAAATTAATAAGTTTTTAAATAGATAACAAAATACTATTACGAAACGTAAATATACGCATCTTGCAACTTAAAAAAAAGATTAATTGTTATTAGTTAAGACTCTTTATTATTTTAATTAAAAAAGACAAATACAATATATCAATTAAATTTACTTGCAAAATAACAAAATAATTTATATTATCTTTTATGTTTTGCTACTTGAATTTTGATATTTGCGAAACAAAAATTTAAAGTTAAAATTAAATTTTTATCGAAAAAAAAAATTAAAATATAGATAAAGTGCTTAACAAACAAGTTAAAAATAATATATTTAAGTACTTAATTAAATAACTTAATTCGATTTTGTAGAAAAATATGTAAGAGTCTCTAGAATATCTCGAAAATACAATAAACAAAATTTAGAAATCAAAATGAAATCAAAAGAAATGCAATATAGTTGTAAAAAAAAAAAAAAATTAATAATTAGCAAATCAAAAAAAGCAAAATTAACTACGCAAAAACAAATAAAACAAAAATGTAAATTAAAATTCGAAGATTATATTTCTAAAAACTATAAGTTTTTTTATAATAGCGCAAAATTAAAAAATAGACTTAGAGATATACAAATATACAATTATATATATATATTTATACAAGTTAGTTTTTGCTATCTTAAAAATTGCAGATAAAATATATTTTAATTGCAATTGTTACAAATAAAACAACAACTACTATTAGTTAAATTAATATACATTCGCATTTGTTCTGCTAGGATAATTCTTACTAATGCTACTAACGATGTTTGAAAAAGTAGACTTTTGTTAAAATTTGAATATCTTTGGATAAACTAGTCCAAATCGGGTAAATTTAAATAATTTTGGAAATTTGTAGTATAATCTAATTTTAATACGAAAAAATACTATAAATAGTCTTTATATTACTCGATCTAGACTAGCTTAAAATTTATTAATTTAAATTAAAATATTTAGAATCAAACTAGTCTAGATCCAGTAATATAAAGACTATTTATAGTATTTTCTCGTAATAAAAGTAGATTATACTATAAATTTCCAAAATTATTTAAATTTACCCGATTTGGACTAGTTTATCCAAAGATATTCAAATTTTAACAAAAGTCTACTTTTTTAAAGCATCGTTAGTAGCATTAGTAAGAATTGTCCCAGCAGAACAAATGCGGATATACGCAAGTATCTCAACAACTTCTATATTGCTTATCTAGATAATATTCTAATATACAATAACTTACTAAAAAAGTATACTAAATACGTTAAGAAAGTACTTGCAAAGCTACAAAAAGTAGATTTGTTTTGCAATATTAATAAATGTTAATTCAATATTATTGAAGTAAGATATCTAGAACTAATTATTATAACAAACAAAATTAAATTAAATTTTGTAAAAATAGAGACAATTCTTTAATAAAAGAATTTCTAATTTGTTAAAAATATATAATTATTTTTAAATTTTATAAATTTCTATTATTGTTTTGTAGTTACTTATTTTAAAATAACAAATTCTTTAATTGCTTTAATAAAAAAGAACAATAAAAACTTTGTATTTTCTTTAAACTTTAATAGTTTAAAACAAAAAAAATTGATAACTTTAAGTTTAATATTTACTATTGTTTCAATTCTAGCTTATTTTAATTCTAACTTAGAAACTTAATTAAAGACAAATATATTTAATTATATAATATCAATTATAATATTATAATATAACAAAGATAGTTTCTATATCTAGTAGTGTTTCTATCTAGACAAATATTGTTTGCGAAATATAACTATAAAACTACAACAAAAAAATTATTAACTATAATTAGAATATTCGAAAAATAAAGATTGAAGTTAACAAATATCTCTATTAAAGATTCAATTAAGATAATTACAAATTATTAAAATTTAAAATAACTTATATTAACAAATATCTCTATTAAAGATTCAATTAAGATAATTACAAATTATTAAAATTTAAAATAACTTATATTAACAAAGCAATTAACTTAATATTAAACTCGATAAATAAAATATTTGTTAAAGTTTAACTTTTGTATTATTTATTAATTAAAAAGACAAGATATTAAGTTAAATATTTTAACTAGACAATCGAAGAATCTCTTTATTAAGAAGAAAAATAAGCAATTTTAATTTTAGTATCAAATTGTTTTAATTCAATAAAACTTAGAAAACAAAATGTATTAAATTATCGATATTAACAAAGTAGCAAGTTGCTTCTAGATTCTGAGTTAACTATATATTGTTATAAAGCTTTAAAATCGATTAGAAATTCTCGAGACAAATTAGAAATTAATCAAATATTATTCGAGATTGCGCAAGATTAAGCTCTAGTTTAATTCTACGTAGACGCATATATTGGCAATTCGGGATAACTCTCTAGAAGTTCTATTAGCGGCCCGGAACTCCTAGGATCGTTGTGTCGATATCTTAGCTCTAAAGTTATATTAGTAAATTTAGTTGATTTCGAATAGACTTCAAGTATTATCAAAAATTTGAAAAATACGTTAAGCGTTATCTAAATATTACTTGTGTTGCCAAGATTTGTCGAACGCAATCTGCGAATACTATCTATTATGCGCAATTAATTATATAGAAAGAGTTCTTTTAAGATATATGTTACTTTCGCGTAGAAATCCTACAAATTGTTCAATTCTATTATTTAAATTACTATAGTATAAACAAGTAACAAGTAAAGATATAATCGAAGCATCACAAAAGTTTGTGCGTATCTCGAATATTAAAAATATACTTTTTGTTAAGTCTTTTCTAACTTTTTAAATGCAAGCTTTCTGTTATTTCTCGAGCGTTCTTGAAATTGACTTCGAACTATTTGGGCTATCTTAGTATATTGAAATTGAAGAGTCGATTACTCGAAATACCAATATATTTAATAAGAACTTCGATTAACTTAAGCAAAGTTGCATCTAAATTTTAATATTCGAGATATATACAAACTTTTGCAATACTTCGATTATATCTTTACTTGTTACTTGTTTATACTATAGTAATTTAAGTAACAAAATCGAGCAATTTGTAAAAAAATTACGCAAAAGTAATACGTAGATTATAATATCTCTATTGTGTGCAATATATATGCGCGTAATTAATTGCGTTTGTATTAGAAAGACTTTTAACTATACGCAAGTAATATTAAGTATATTATGTAACTAAGTACAAATAACTTATTAATAATATTGTTAGCGTTAAACTTAGTTTTAATCTCAAAACGTATTCGAAGATCTTTGCGCAATTATCTATTAATCTCTAAACAATTTTAGATAGATATTGTAAATTCCTAACTTCTTAGTTTGAAGCAAATCTTAAATAATTTTGCGAGAGTTCTAGTTTTGTCGACAAAGCTAGCTTCTATCTTGCTAAATAAGTTTAATTAAAGTTTAATATATATAGTTATATTAACTTACAACTTAAGCAAAGAGAAGCACAACAAAAATAAGAAATTAATAGAAAAATTATTTTTAAGAAACAAGAAATTACTAAAAAAATTATAGAAAAAATTAATCTCTTATTATAAAAAAACTTTTTAATCTATAAACTTATTATTGAAATCTATCTATTTATCTAAGTAGAGATTAAGAAATATTATCAATTATAATATTCGCGACTTATTTAGCTCTTAGAGAGAAGAAGATTGTAATTAACGTAATATCAACAAGTAAATAGAGCGTCTACGAAGCGTTCTTGCAAAAAATTTAATCAAACAAGAAGACTATAATTACGAAGATAAGAAGAATAAGAATACTCTATAAGTTCGAGAGAACAATTGCTAAGAATATAGTCTTCTAAAACAAGATAAGAATTGCATTTAGTATAATCGATAAGTATATGCGCTAGCGCGATATTGCGTTAAGCTTGTTCTAAGGTAAAGATAATTTATTGCTAGAAAGACTTAAGAGAATAGCAAATAAAATAGAAAAAGTAACTAAAGACAAGAAACAAACAAGAGCTTAGACAAAAAATAGTTAAACAAAAATAGTTAAAAGCGTATTATCGATTATAATATATATATTATTACGCAAAGATACTATTGTTGCATTATCGAAGCGAAAGCTTACTAAAAATATAAAGAAAACAATATAAATTAAGAGAGACTTAAAGATCAAAAGAGTGCAAAAGATAGATGCGAAAGAAATTGTAAATTTAATAAAAGATTTAATTATTACGAATGCGCTATCGACGCATTAAGATATATTAACAATTAGATAATACAAGAGAATAATAGTCTTTCAAATAGTATGTAAGAGCAACAAGAAGATATTGAAGCAAAACAATTTCTAAGCGAAGGAAATCTTGATAGCAACAATCTTGCGTCAAAAACGCGTCAACATAGTAATACACAAGATAAGAATAAAGAATATATTCGAGAATATAGAAAAAGAAAGATTCAAGATACTTCGAAACGTTTGCGCGAGAATATACTCGAATCTAAAGATAATCAAGATATAATAACTTATTGAAGACAATTACAAGCAAGAGTATGTCTCAATAATAGTATAAATAGTAGATTGATCGTCGAGCCAAGTTATGATATTATTCCTCTAGTTCGACTTGGCGCCAAGACTAGATCGCGACGATTTTTTGAAATCGAATCGCTCAAAGTAGTTTAGCGCGCTTCGCGCTAAATTACTTATAGTAATCGACTAAACTACTTTGAGCGATTCGATTCTTCGAATTTTTTTTGATCCAAGTCTTAGCATTTGCACGTGACATTTCCGGGTTAGCGCGATCAATCTAATAAATAGCTAGCGAGAAAACAACAAATTGTCTAATTTAATTTAAAATTACGCATAAATCTTAGATTAAAACAATTTAATATTATAATAAAGAATACAAAATACAACAATATTTAAAGTATTAAAAGTATAGATATATTATATACAAATACAAGAACAAACAAAGATACAAATATTGCGCAAAAAAGTATTGCACAATTAAATACGCAATTAGCAAGAAGTAAGCAAAGTAGCAATGCAATTATTGTAAAGAAAATTATCGAATATTTGATCTAAAATGCTTTAAGAGGCAAACGTAGAAACAAAGAATTAAGATAATAGAACAAGCTTAATTAATTTATTACGCAATAAGAATAGACAATAAAGACAAGCTTAGAAATCTTGTTATAATGTTAAGAGTTGTTACAATATTTACAACAATAACAAACAAAAGCATTAAACGTAGATTAACTATTAGATCGAGTTTCGATTCCAACTTTAGAAATCGACTCGATCTAACAATTTTAACATTAGGAATCGACTTGAAATCCAATTCGATTTCTATTATTTTAGAATCAATTCGACTCGACTCGACTCGATTTTCGATTTCAATATTAGGAATCGAATCGAATCGCCAAGAATGCCAAGAATATCGCCAAGAATGTTAAGAATACTAAAAATAGTATAAATTAAGTTTAGATCTAGATTTTTTATTAATTACTAGATAACGCACAATAGTAATGCATTTATAAAGAGAAATTTCTAATATATTTATTAATTAATTTAAATAGATTAACTATTTCTATTAAATTATCAATTAATTGTTACTAAAATAATAAAATTTACTAAAAATAATAGTCTTAGCAATTTAAATCGATTTTTTCGAGTCGAATTTTAATTTCAAGTATAGAAATCGACTCGAATTGTCGATTCAATTTTAGAAATCGAATCGCCAAGACTTTCGAGTCGAATTGATACGAATTGCCAAGATTTGAGTCGAATACTTGGCTCGAACTTGATGACTCGACTCGACGCAATCAATCTAATTAAACGCAAGCTTAAAGTGAGTAGACTATCGAAGATCTTAAATTCTTCAAACATTAACGTTACGTCGACAAAGAGCGTTATAAAACAACTAAACAAGAAAAGTTGCTCAAAAAACTTTCTACTTAGTTGCTTGTTCTTAAGAAGTTAAAGTAGCATTAGCAAAATAATAAAAGTTAATGCAAAGACAATATTATTACAGGAGACGAAGATTATATTAATACAAGAGACGTCTTTTAAAAAAGAACTTTAATAATAGAACAATTAAAACTTCGAATATTATAATATAATGTTTACAAATCTAGAAACAAAGTAATAATAATATTATTGCAAGAAAAGAAGATACAAAAATACAATATATTAATAATATAAGAATTGTAACGCTTTTGCGAGAAGACAAAAATCTATAACTCGAGTTGTGTCGACTTTGCGCTAGAGAATAACAACAAAAGAACATACTTTTATATTAACAAACGCATCGATAGCAACACACAATTTAGTAGTTAAAGATATAAGCACAATAACACTATAACGAAGCAAGAGAGAAGACAATAAAGTTGTTAGCGCATTATTTATAAATATACATAAGATATATAACTTGCTCTTAAGAAGTTATAACAAAGCGCATAATAAAAGAAACTTATTATTGATAAAACAAGCAACAATAATGCTTAAAGAAAGCGTAATTGTAGATAACTTTAACTTGCACTTCTTCTTCTAAGCAAACTTGTTCTATTCTTAACAATATATTTTGTCTAACAATCTATTATATATTATAAGAGATATCGACGCAACGCTAGCGCTTTTACAAGATATTATTACAAGAGATTATTAAGAGGCAAAAATTACAATAGATTTGATCTTTACAACGTTCGATCTAATTAACAAGCTAATATATTGCAAGATTAATAATAAAATAGTGAACTTCTCGAATTATTTCTCAATTAAAACAATATTAAACTTCGACGTACAACAAAAGTTATTAAAACGCTCTCGAAAAAAGTAAAAAAGTATAAATATAAAAAAATTCTATAATATATTAAACTAGTATCTATTAATATCTAGACTGATCGCGTCGGGTCGAGTCATCGAGTTCGAGCCAAATTCCCAACTCGTCAAGACCTAGATTGGGTTAGGATTTTGATATCGAAAAGTCGATTTGGGTCACGATGTTGATACCAAGTATTCGAGTCGAGTCAAAGGGTAGATATGAAGTACTTAGCGTATAACCTAGCCTAACTCGCCAAGACTCGAAAAATTTAGATTATTTTTGAAAAAGTGCATTAATCAACTTAATCAAGTTGATTAATTTAATTAATTTGTTTATAATATTATATAGTAATGCATTTAGATAATGCATTTGTACGTTATTTGTGCGTTATTATTTTTAAACTATTTTTAGTAATTCAAATAATGCGAATTTTTTAAAAATAGAAAATCTTGGCATTTTGACGTCATTTTCGATTGCTTGGCGGGTCGATCGAGCCAAGTCAAGAAATCGTTGATCTAGGTCGATTTCGAGTTGAATCACGATGTTGGTACCAAGTATTTGGGTCGAGTCAGAAAGTTGGTACCAAGTATTCGGGTTAGGTTAGAAAGTTGGTATCGATTCCCGACCCGACGATCAATCTATTAATATCTTTGTTGAACAATTTGATAAAATGTTAACGTATTAACAAATTTACAACAAAGCTCTTTAACGCTCTAGAAAAGACAACAAAGAAATTTATATTATAGACGAAATTCTACAAAATAGTTAAGTACAAGTAGTTTAAGAAGTGCATGCAAATAATAAAGAAGACAAGACGTTTACAACAACAATATCGAATGTCGATTAACTAAACAAAATACGTTAAGGCATATAATAAAAAAGACAAGATATTAAGAAAGTATAAAAGAGACAAATTTTGCTTAGCAATGCAAGAGTTAAAAGACTCTAGTAAGAAGCTTCTTAAGAACGTAAAGTAAGTTAAAAGCGTTATTAACAAAACGTTAATACAAGTCTCGATTTTATTTTTGAAAGAACGCAAGAAAATTGCGATTACAACTAAGAAAAAGATCAAAGTAATATTTAAAACTTATTTTCTATTGTTATCGAAGATATTAATAAACAATATTTAGAGTTACAACTACGTATTGCTTATAGAGAACAATATCTTAATTACAAAGTAAGAAATTAGACAAACAATATACAAAATTACTTTAAATAAGATCTCGAAATTTAACAAGATTACAAATCAAGTATTGCAATATTTAGTAAGCGTTGTATTAATATAGCTACAATTTCTTTTTGCAAAATATATTAAGAAGAGAATATAATTAATATATTCTAAGAGAGTTGTTACAATAGTATTGCGCAAACTAGATAAAAAGAATTACTTGAAGTTTTTCGTCTTTAGATCAATAGCGCTACTAGATATTCTAAAAAAGATACTAAAGTCGATAGTAGACTAATCGCGTCAGGTCGAGTCATCGAGTTCGAGCCAAGTTCCCAACTTGCCAAGACCTAGATTGAGTCAAAATTTTAATACCAAAAAGTCGATTTAGGTCACGATGTTGATATCAAGTATTTGGATTAAGTCAAAGAATAAATATGAAGTACTTAGCGTATAACCTGGTCCAACTCGCCAAGACTCGAAAAATTTAGATTATTTTTAAAAAAGTGCATTAATCAACTTAATCAAGTTGATTAATTTAATTAATTTGTTTATAATATTATATAGTAATGCATTTAGATAATGCATTTGTA
>JAABUQ010008112.1_pt1 | contig 14869 bp, 12 predicted proteins | sample 5560001 | NCBI WGS metagenome assembly JAABUQ01 (sample SAMN10711888, study PRJNA513371) | rock metagenome | isolation source: Antarctica rocks | place: Antarctica: Victoria Land, Finger Mt nord | collected 2015-12-18 | reverse complement strand
ATTGCCAGTCGGCTTGGCCTGCATGTGCCGCGTGGTGTCCCGGTAACGTCAGTGGACGAAGTTCCCGCTGCCATTAAGGAGATCGGTCTTCCGGCCGTGATCAAGCCCTCCGAGTCATGGTTATGGGGCGACGAGCAGGAGACGGGCGCACGATTTATCTCACGCCTGGTGACAACGCCAGAAGAGGCTCACCTGGCTGTGCAGGAGCTAACGCGGCTGGGCGGCACACTCCTCTTTCAGCAGTTCCTCACAGGCAGACGCGAAGCGGTAAGCCTCCTCTACGCCAACGGCGAAATGTATGGGCGTTTCGCGCAGTGGGCAAAGCGTACCGAGCCACCGCTGGGAGGGACCTCTGTCCTGCGGCAAAGTATCGCTCTACCGGAGGATACAGCCGATCAAGCAGAGCGTCTGGTGCGCGAAATTGATCTGGAGGGGTACTCCGAGGTTGAGTTTCGCCGTGACCACGCTGGCGTCCCGTATCTGATGGAGATCAATCCACGGCTCTCAGCTTCGGTTGAAATGGCCGTTCGTTCCGGGGTCGATTTCCCTTATTTACTCTATCAGTGGGCGAATGGGGAGCCGATCACGAAGGTGACCGGCTATCGCGCTGGCGCGTGGATGCGCTATCTCAAAGGGGATATTATGACCACGATTGAAACCATCAAACAGCGTGGCAGGCCCGGGATCACCCCTCCCACGCAGGCTGTCCTTGGCTTCGGCCTCTCTTTCTTGCGACCGATGGGCTACGATTACGTGGATTGGGCAGATCCTGCCCCGGCTGTCCAGGCCACGACGGGTTTTCTGCGTGAATGGGTTGGCGGGGCTATCGCGAAAAGGCTCTCTCGTCTTAAAACAAGGGGCCAGAATGCGTGAGCGTATCCGTATATATATTGCGGCCTGTCTGTATTACAGTGGCCTGGTAAGGCTCGGGCTCTGGTGGAGGCAACGGTCGGGGCGTCACTTGATCATTTTAAACTATCATCGTGCCGCCGGGAATCTCCGTGCTCAATTGGACTACTTGCGTCGCCACTATCGTATTATGCACCTGGAGGATGCCCTGCAGGAGTTTTATGGTCCTGATGGCCAGGGGAAACAGGGGAACGACCGGCGTATTCCGCTGGTGTTGACCTTTGATGATGGCTACCAGGATAACTATAGCTATGCCTTCCCTTTAGTGCGTACCCTCCAGGTGCCGATGACAATTTTTGTCATTCCCGGTTACGTGGAAAGTGGGGAGTACTTTTGGTGGTTGGCAGCGGAGAAGCTGGTCAAAAGCGTTAAAATAGATACAGTAATATTTGAGGGGCAGACTTACCACCCGGCAGAGACCGAAGATCGGCGGTCGCTGACAAAGGCCATCGATACGTGTCTGCGCTATGCGACATCTGTAGCCGAACGCGAAGAGCGCCTGGCACAGATCCAGCAGTCACTTGGCGTTGCGCTGCCTCGACGCGGCTACGGCAATGGAGATGAGAGCTCTCTTCCCATCACCTGGGAGCAGATGCGCGAGATGGAGGAGAGTGGCTGGGTCTCATTTGGAGCCCATACAGTACATCACCCGATCCTGGCGTACCTGGCAGATGCTACGGAAGCTCAGCGTGAAGTGACAGAGTCGCGCCGCTTACTAGAACAGAAGCTGGGCCATCCAGTCGCTACCTTTGCCTACCCTGTAGGCAGGGATCAGCATATCGGTGGTCAGGGTGTGCAGGCGGTGCAGGCTGCCGGGTTTAAATGGGCGGTAACTACGCTCGAAGGTGAGAATACACGGCAGACCGATCCGTACCTGCTCAATCGCGCCCCTGGCGATATAGAGCTCCATTGGCTGGTCATGGCGGCCGAACTCGTAGGGTTGTTAGGTATTGTATCACGGTTTAGGAAAAAATATGAGAAATTCGTTGGGCGATGATGTTCCATCTGCGGGCGCATTGCTAGACGGCGAGAATAGTAGCCAACAGTCACCTGCTGCTGTGCGAACTCGTAAGCGCCCTGTGACATACGACGCGCTGGTGCTTGATGCGAACTTACGCCAGTCACTGGTCACGGTTCGTTCGCTGGGCAGGCGGGGCAAGCATGTTGCCGCTCTAGAGGTCGCTGGCCATCTGGAAAAATCGAAACATGTGCCTACCTTCTCTTCTCGCTGGTGCGAACGTAGCTACGTTGCGCCATCGTTTGAGAAGGACCCACAGCCTTTCCTGACCTATCTGAAGGGGCTGCTGGATGAGACGGGCGCGCGCGTCATCATCACATCTTCGGATGGCACCCTGGCGGTTTTGCGTGAACAGCGCGCGGAGATCGAGTCATACGCTCGTATCGCGCTTGCCCAGGAGCCAGCTCTGGAGGCTGCTGTGAACAAAGATCAGACCCTGGCGCTGGCCGCACTGCTGGGTCTGGGCATTCCCAGGGGGGTAAATGTCAGTTCGGTGAGCGAAGTGCCGGAGGCGCTGCGTGAGATCGGGCTCCCCGCGGTTGTGAAACCTGTAGAATCGTGGCTGTGGGGTGAACAGCGTGGCGTCAGGCTCGTCTGTAAGCTTGTCACAACGCCCGATGAGGCGCGGCTGGCGGTGGAAGAGCTGACGCAATGGGGCGGCACAACACTCTTCCAGCAGTTTCTTACGGGCAGGCGTGAGGCTGTGAGCTTGCTGTATGCGCACGGAGAGGTCTATGCGCGTTTCGCGCAATGGGCCAGGCGTACGCACCCGCCTCTGGGCGGTACATCGGTCTTTCGTCAGAGTATCCCTGTGCCAGAGGACATCGGCAACCAGTCGGAACGGCTGGTGCGCGAGATGAATCTGGAAGGGTATTCAGAGGTGGAGTATCGTCGTGACAGCGCCGGAAAACCCTACCTGATGGAGATCAATCCGCGTTTATCTGCCTCTGTTGAAGTGGCTGTACGCTCGGGTGTTGATTTCCCTTATCTCCTCTATCAATGGGCAAATGGCGACCCTATCGATCGTGTGGAAGGATATCGCACGGGTGGCTGGATGCGCTACCTGGAAGGAGATATCCTGACGACGGCGCAAGCTATTACGGAACGTGGCAGGCCAGGGGTGATGCCACCTGCCCAGGCAATTAGCGAATTTGTTACTGGTTTTTTTATTCCTACTGGTTATGATTATGTTGATCGTGAGGACTTGCTTCCTGCATGGGCTGCTACCAGAGATTTTGCTCATCGGGTAATACAACGCTCTAAAAAGTCTTCAAGGAGGAAATAACGTTGAGTTTATCTTTAGATGTACAAAAACCGCATGATTCTATTCCTACTGCGCAATATGATGTTGTTGTGCTGGGTGCTGGTCCCTATGGACTCTCTGCCGCATCTCATTTGAAGGGACTCGGCCTGAAGGTGGCTGCCTTTGGAAAACCTCTCCATCTGTGGCGGAATCACATGCCCGAAGGGATGCTGCTGCGCTCCTACTGGTGGGCGACCAGCCTCTCCGATCCCGAGGGCAAATATTCGTTCGCGCGCTATTTCGAGGCAACAGGCAAAATACCATCTGATCCGCTTCCGATGGAGACGTTCATCGATTATGGTCTATGGTTCCAGAAAAATGCTGTACCCGAGCTCGATGAAACGTATATTACACATATCGTGCGTCAAGATAACCTTTTCGTAGTTACGTTGGAGGATGGTCGCGTAGTGCAGAGCAAGGCCGTGGTGATGGCTCCTGGTCTTCAGTACTATGCCTATGCGCCAAAGGACTACGAGGGTCTGCCCTCCTCTCTTGTCTCTCACTCCGCTGACCACAGCAATCTGGGTAAGTTTGCTGGCAAACGTGTGGCCGTGGTTGGTCGTGGCCAGGCTGCTCTGGAGTCGGCCGCGATCTTAAATGAGTCAGGCGCGACTGTTACGGTCATCTCGCGCAGTAGTCTGCGCTGGGTCCCGGTCGGTAATTCAAAGCTTCCTGCCTGGCTGAGGTCGATCCGTGCTCCCCAGGCCGGTATGGGCAATGGCTGGACGAACTGGATCCTGGAGAAGTATCCCTACCTGCTCCATCGCGCGCCCCGCGAGCGCCGCGACTATATCCTGGATACAACGCATGGACCGGCTGGATCGCACTGGTTGAAGCCGCGCATCCTGGGTCAGATCAGCGTAAAAGAACAGGCACATGTCGAGAAAGCTGAGGAGGTCGATGGGCACATTCTGCTTACACTCTCCGATGGTGAGAAGGTAGAGGTCGATCATGTCCTCCTTGGTACTGGCTATCGCCCTGATGTAAAGAAATTGACCATGCTGGATCAGTCGTTGATCGACGCTATCCAGACCCATCGCGGTTCACCTGTGCTCTCTACCTGGTTCGAGACGGGCGTGCCTGGTCTCTACTTTACTGGCTTCTCCGCCGCACGCAGCTTCGGGCCTTACTACCGTTTCGTCGTTGGGGCAGGGGCAGCATCCAGGCGTGTCAGCGCAGCGGTCGCTCGCTATGTTGCTCGTGTCCGCGCTCGCTAGTATCGCCGTGCTTTCAAAAGGCGTAGAGAGGATACGATGTAAGTATGGGTGTCCGGTGGTGCCCCCTGGCTCAAAGGGGAGAGCCATATGCGTAGGCATATATTGATAGCTATCGCTGCATGTTTCTACCTGAGTGGCTTCGTCCGTCTGGCGCGCTGGCGAACAGCGCGCGCCGGGCGGCGCCTGTTTATTCTGAACTACCATCTTGCCTCGGGTGGGGATCTGCGGCGCCATCTTCTCTACCTGCGCCGCCACTATCGCATTATGCATATTGAGGCGGCGCTCGCGGAGTTGTACACGCAGACGAAAGAGCCGGCCCTTCGTCGCGACCGGCGCATCCCGCTGGTACTGACCTTTGACGATGGCTATCGTGATAACTATACCCATGCCTTTGCGCTGGCGAAAGAGCTGGAGGTCCCTTTCTCTATCTATCTGATACCAGGTTATGTGGAGAGCGGGGACTACTTCTGGTGGCGTGAAGGTAAACGCCTGTCACGACGAGCGCGTGTACAGGAAGCAGCGATCGCAGGACGCACATATCATCTCGCGCAGGAAGAGGAACGGCGTGAGTTGACGTATGCCATTGATGCACGCGCCCGCCATGCGTCATCCGTCGCTGAGCGCGAGACCTTTCTGACTGCTGTACGCGAGACACTCGATGTACCGACTGAGGTGACGCAAGATGAACTGCCAGTTCTGCCCCTGAACTGGGAGCAGATACGCGAGATGGATGAGAGCGGCTGGGTCTCCTTTGGCGCGCATACAATGCACCACCCGATCCTGGCGTATATCAGCGATCCCGCCGAGGTGCGCTGTGAAGTGACCGAGTGCCGGCAGGTGCTGGAAGAACGCCTTGGGCATCCTGTGCGCTCTCTGGCATACCCGGTTGGGCAGAGGCAACATATCAGTGAGGATGTGCAGCAAGCTGTGCGCGAGGCAGGATATGAGTGGGCGCTAACAACCCACTATGGCTTCGCGACGCCAGAGAGTTCGCCCTATCTGCTCCCGCGCATCGAGGCCGATGTTGACCAGCACTGGCTGGTGGTAGCGGCGGAGGCGGCGGGGCTATGGGGCTTTTTCTCACGTTTGCGCTGGCTGCCAATTGTACGTACATATTTACGAATGCGAAAAGGTAGGTCGTGATGGCTGGGGCGCAGGATATATCATTTTATGTACACCCCCTGGCGGAGGTTGAACCGGGAGCACAGGTAGGGAACGGGACACGCATATGGCGCCAGGCGCACGTGCGTGCCCACGCCTCCATCGGCGAGCAGTGCAACATCGGCAAGGGGGTCTACGTCGAGTCGCATGTCCATATCGGCTCACGTGTGAAAATTCAAAACCATGTCTCGCTTTTTGAGGGCGTGACGATAGAAGATGGCGTCTTCATAGGACCGCATGTCTGCTTTACCAATGATATGTACCCACGCGCCATCACTCCCGATGGCAAGCTCAAAGGCGCGGATGATTGGGAAGTGACACCCACCCTGGTAAAATATGGCGCATCTATCGGGGCCGGGGCCGTAATTATCTGCGGTGTGACGATTGGCGCGTTCGCTCTGATCGGAGCAAGTTCTGTGGTGACAAAAGACGTGGCAGCACATGCCCTCGTCTACGGCAACCCCGCTCGTTTTGGTGGCTACGTCTGTGATTGCGCTCGCCGCCTGGCCGATATTCACGAACAGGATGGCCAGCTTGTCGGCTGGTGCGAGTACTGTGGGCGACTGTGTCAAATTGGACCTGCGATGCAAAAAGAGTGAATAAAAAGGCGTGAGTAACTGCTCAGATTCTTCTACGTCTTCAGCATCAGTATATAAATTGTTCATGTTACACATATTTGTTGAAGAAGTCATCAAATATGTGTAACATGAATTTTTATAATTTCATGCCACACCGTAGGGGCCGCATAGGTGAGGTGAAGAAGTGCCACTTGACACATTCGTGAACGTGTATGTATGATAGGGGAAAGAATAGAAGTAGCAGTGCTAGCAGTATCCGTTTGGACATACGTATGAGAGCATCTAGATAGAAAGCGGTAGCGTGTTGTGTCCCAGGCTAGTGTATTTGGCCCGTCGTGGCAAGGCTCGCTCGCCGATCTGGCGAATATCATTCAACACATCAAACGCCAACGCGTGTTTGGTCGTCTCTCTTTGCGCAATCTAGAGCATCTGAGCATTGCTCATCTCTACTTTCGTGCTGGCTGCCTCGTACATGTGGCGGGCCATCGCGGGGATGCACGAACAATACTAACCGATCTCCGGGAGTGGCGGCGTGCTATTGTGCGTTTTGATCGCGGCGTAACAACCCTGGAGGTGACGCTGGGAGACGAGCATGAGCAGCTCTTGATGGATGTGCTCAACCATCTTGGTCGCCGTGGCATTGTTATGCTGCCGCAACAGGCATCACGGTCCTCCCGCGTGATTGAGAGTGATGTCATCGTCGCGGCCGAGGCACGGCAGTTGATTACACCCCTGGAATGGCGTATCCTGGTTGAGGGGACGCGGCGTGTCTCGCTGGCGGTCGCGCACCTGGTCGGTCCCAGGGAAGCCCTTACTGTTTTACAGGATATCCTCGACGATTGCTCCGCGACGTTCCCTGCCTTTGCCAGTTTAAAAATTGCTCCTAGCGGCTATCTCCAGGTCACTGATCGTTCTCACCTCGATCGTATGTCGCGTGAAGATCTGCTCGAAGGTTTTACCGCTTTGATCGCTATCTGCCAGCATTTTTGCTCACCCATCATCGGGGAGTACCAGGCGCATAGGCTTATGATTCAAGCTTTGCAGGAACTGGGACCAACCCTGGCCAGCATGGGTGTTTTTCGTATAGACAGTCGGTTGCTCTCTAGAGGCAGTCCCTAGCCAGGAATAGAGAAATATTTGTGTGCTGCACTACTGGCGTGGAGGTGGCTGAAGGAGTTACTCCTTTTTATTTCATGGCGCACATTTTCTCGGCCTCTGACCGAGAAAAATAGAAGCTGTGAATACTAGTGATAGTAATTGTCCTGAATGTCCACATTATTAATGGCGATATTACACAGTATATATGGCAATTCTCTATAACCAACAAAAAGGATGAGAAGCTATTGCCCCTCATCGTCTCTCCTCACATTTTTCATCTCATTGAGAAATTTATCTAAATCTTCCCGTTTTATTCTCCAATCCCGACCTGTCTTTATTGCAGGTAAAGGATTGGTCTTCCGATTAATCCAGTTTCGTATGGTATCGTCACTAAGGCCGACTTCCTCAGCGACCTCACCCACAGAAAGCCATTTCTTCGGCATTGAGCACCTCACAATCAGGTTTTAGCTATTATAGGCTTAATCCCCCTCTATCGTCAACTGGTAGCAAAAAACAGCCCGTAATACCTTGTTATTTCGGCAAATAATCAGTTATAATCATAAGAGGATAGTATTACCGTAAGTTATCCACACACACCGCAATGCTTCGGCATATAGCCACAGAAAGGGAGAAACAAATGTCAGTACACGAGGCAACACGCAGCACCGCAACCTTTGAGAAAGGGATGAGCTTAGGCAAACGCAGAGTTTTCCGTTCAGGCTTATCAGTTCCTACCGGAGAGCTCTGTTTTTCACCGGGCGAGGAAGGCGTAATAGAGGTGATTCAAAACCTTATCTATATCGCCCTGGTAGGAGACTTGACCGAAGAACAATTACATCAGGATGTTGGTATCGTAGTCGGATATGCGATGACGCATCCGAATGCTTTTTAGAACGTTTGTTTGAACTGTTAAATCAATGAGTTTGCGGGTATACTTAGAGGAATTAAATATAAACGGGAAGAAGGCAGTTGTCACCCGCTCATTATCTGTCAAGCCCCCGCGTGTGATTTGTTCGGCAGAAAGGGACAGTCACACATGTCCCCGCACTCCTCTATGTATGCTCGCTTGAAGGAGTTTTATCACATGGAGCATACGCTTGTTATCGCCGGATACGTCAGGAATTCAGACCCGAGTAAAAAAGACAGCGAAGTTTTAAATGCACAGAAAGAAGCCTTACGTACCTATGCCAGAGAAACGTATGGTGTAGATATTCCTTATTACCTTATGTATGAGGATGCCATTTCAGCATTAAAACATCCGTACTGGGAGCGGGAAGGGTTAATGAAAGCCTGGGACGATGCGGAGAATAGGCGCTTTGACATTATTCTTTGCACTGAGTTTTTCAGGATCGCCCGTAAAGGCAATGAGCAGGCAGCGGTTATTCAATATTTCAAACGGTTCGATGTTGAAGTCGTCTCCATTACTGAAAAGTTTGAGGACACCGCAGAAGGCCGATTGCTTCATGCAGTCCAGGGATTTTTAGGAGAGATTGAAGCTGAGAAGACACGCATTCGGACTAGCCGAGGGAAACGTCACCGCGCCAGTATGGTATTAACCGGACAAGGCCGTAGAACCTATGGACTGAAGTTTGTCGATACCAAACAATACGTCAAAGCCTATTATGTCCCAAACACAGATGTTATTGCGGTGATCAACGGTAAGGAATGGACAGAGGTTGATGTGCTCATGCTTGAGAAAAAACTCTGTTTGGAAGGGGTGAGTGCGCGGCAAATCGCTATGAGGCTGACTGAGATTGGCATTCCAACGCAGCAGGGTAATAAGGATTGGAACCGTGGTGTTGTTCTCCAACATCTCACAAATGGTAACTATCGGGGCTATCCCTACGCCACCAACTACCGGAAAACCAGGGAAGGCTCAAATTCTTTTCGTAAGACAACACCGGAGGAGCAGATCCCCTTACCAGAAGGCATCTTTCCATGTCTTATAACTCCTGATGAGTTTGAGGCAATTCAAATGCAACTGCAAAGGAACAAAGAAATGTCACCACGAAACAACCGACGACCAAACGACTCACTCCTGCGCGAGCTTGCCTATTGTGGAATTTGTGGCAGAAGGATGCACTTGAACCACTATAACGGTCGTGGTCTAGACGCGGTGGATTATCAGTGCAAGCAGAACTGGGGAAAAAATGCAGACCTGCTTCATCATCATAGCGCGAGTATAAGTGTCGCCAACCTGGACGGAGCAATGTGGGAATTTGTTCTGCCCTACATAGAGACGCCAACTCTTATCAGAGAAAATATCAATGCCATGCGCGGGCAGGTTGATAATAAAGACAGAAGCCTTGCTCTGGAATCGCATCTTGCCGAGATAAAAGAAAAAATCATCAATCTGCTTGCGGTTGCGGAGGAAGCAACAGGCGAAACAACACGCCAGCTCTATCGTGATCGGTTAGCAAAGCTGGAGCATGATATGCGAGAGACAGAAACATTGCTCGGACGGTTATCGAATAATACCGAACGAAATCAGAAGCTACTTACCGCCCTTGATAAGTTCGAGGCGTGGGCGGTAAGTCAGCAAGAATTCCTGCGTGATCCCAACTACGAAATCACTAAGGAGGATAAGCGGGCTGTACTGCTCGTCTTGGGAGCAAAGGCGACTGTATGGCCGAGCGAGGGATACCCGCAGCGTACACAATTTGAAATTTCGCCGCCCGACATTCAACGATTTTGCGACTTTAATTTCCAGTAGCGTATATACCCCTGCACCGTCATGGGATAGTTGGTGCTCAGGTCGTAGCGCTGTAGGACGCGCTCGTCTTGCGCCACGCGTAACAGCTCTGGCTGCGTCTGCGCGCTGAGCAGGCGAATAATCTCCTCTTCACCCTTGCCATCGCGCAGCGCGCTCAACACAAATTCGCCCCACGAGAAGAGCCGCTCGCGCAGTTGTTCCAGTTGTTTTGTAACGTTCTGTGTGGGACCAAAATGGCCGAGGTAGAGAAGATCAGGCCGCAACTGCTTGAGCTTATCAATGCTGGCAGACCAGGCTTCCAGATCAAGATCGGGCGGTGGAGTCGGTGGGCGTACATAATCAATGCCCTGTAACTTGACGCCTGCCACATCTCCGGCGAACAATTCACCCGAGTGCACGTCAAAAAAGATGACATGATGTATGGCGTGCCCCGGCGTATAGTGTACTTCTAAACGCCGGCCCGCGATCTCAAGCACATCGCCGCCCTCAATAACCTGCATACGCTCCTGCGGGACTGATTCAACCTTGCCCCACAGTTCGTTTGTGCGCGCTCCATAGATACGCGTCACGCTGGCGACAAATTTTGTGGTATCGACAAGATGTGGCGCACCCTTACTATGCACATAGACCGTTGCGCGTGGCATCGCGTGCAGCAGTGTGCCAACGCCACCAGCGTGATCCAGGTGGATGTGCGTCGCGAGTAGATGCGTGACATCACGTGGATCAAAGCCCGCTTCTTGTAACAGGGTAAGCAGCGCCTGCGCAGTACTGCCCGGACCAGGATCAATGATCGCCAGTTGGTCTTTGCCGGCGATTATATAAGAGCCGACAATCTCTTCTTCCCCCTGAAATGGCAGTGAGACCTGCCAGGTACCGGTGTTTAGTCTGGTGATTGCTGTCAAAGGAGGCTCCTTCGCGCTACTTTTTAGCAGAGATGGCTTTTGCCTGTGTGAACAGCAGCAGGTAATCTCTGCCCCCGGCCTTGGAATCCGTACCGGACATATTGAAGCCACCAAAGGGATGGACGCCTACCAGCGCCCCTGTACACTTGCGGTTAAAGTACAGGTTGCCGACGTGATAGTCATGTCTGGCCTGCTCGATACGCTGTGGATCGTTTGAGTACAGCGAGCCGGTCAGCCCATACTCGGTGTCGTTAGCGATACGCAGGGCATCGTCGAAATCCTGCGCCTTGATAACCGCGAGCACCGGGCCAAAGATCTCCTCCTGGGCGATACGTGCCTGTGGATCGACGTCGGCTATGATCGTTGGTTCGACAAAGTAGCCAGGACCATGATGTCCACCACCGTAGACCAGGCGACCCTCGCCCTTACCGATCTCGATATATTCGACGATCTTCTTCAGCGCGTTCTCGTCAACGACCGGACCGAGATGGATCTCCGGCAGGGTGACATCGCCCATGTTTAACCGCTTGGTTCTCTCAATGACACACTGCAATACCTGTTCGTAGATCGGTTCGACGATGATCGCCCGTGATCCTGCCGAACACTTCTGACCCTGGAAACCAAAGGCCGAGGCGACAATCCCGGCCGCCGCGGCCTCCAGATCAGCGGTCTCATCCACCACCACCGCGTCTTTACCGCCCATCTCCAGAACCGCGCGTTTCAACCAGCGCTGTCCCGGTTGGTGCCTGGCTGCGCGTTCGTGGATGCGCAGGCCAACGTCGCGCGAGCCCGTGAAAGCGATAAAGCGTATCCGTGGATTTTCAACCAGGGCATCACCAATGGCCGCGCCAGAGCCTGTGAGAAAGTTAACCACGCCGGATGGCAGCCCGATATCCTCCAGGATACGCATAAATTGGTAGGCGATGGCCGGGGCGGTGCTGGCAGGTTTCAAGACGACCGTATTGCCCGCGACAAAGGCGGCGCTGGTCATGCCGGCCATAATAGCATTTGGGAAGTTCCATGGCGGGATGACCGCGCCGACGCCGAGTGGGATGTAGAAAAGCTCATTCTCCTCGCCCTCAATCTTGACGATAGGCTGTTCTTCGGCGAGACGCACCATTTCGCGCGCGTAAAACTCCAGGAAATCGATGGCTTCGGCGGTATCGGCGTCGGCCTCGATCCAGCTCTTCCCCACCTCGTAAATCATCCACGCGTTGATATAAAAGCGGCGATGGCGCATAATGTCGGCCGCCGCGAAAAGATAACTCGCGCGTTCTTGCGCCGGGATACGCTTCCAGGCATCAAACGTCTCCTCCGCCGCACGGACCGCTTCATGCGTCTGCTCAACTGTGGCCGCTGTAAAATAACCGATCACCTGTTCAGGGTGGGAGGGATTGACCGAGGCAAAGGTCTTTTCGCCCGTGACCTTTTTGTCGCCAATGATGAGCGGATAGGTCCGCCCCAGTTCACCCCTCACCTGTTCCAGCGCCTCCGCCTGGGCACGCGTCTGCTCTTCTAGCGCGAAATCGGTCAGGGGTTCGTTTATAAATGGGGTGCGCGCACGCGCCAGAATGCTTTCAAGTACAGTTGACATAAGCTTTACTCCTTAAATACACTGCTCTGTAAAAATACACTGCTCTGTAAAAATACACTGCTCTGTAAAACACTTCATTGTGTGACGACGAATGGACGGTTGTTCCCTTCATTGTACCTCATGTGGTGGATGGGGTGGTAGGGAGGAAACTCTTTCCTTTTTTCTGTTTCCCGCACATTTTGCTTGCCTTCAGCAAGCAAAATGTGCGGGAAACAGAAAAAACCTGATCACTGATTACCTGAGCCAAACCCGCTCTCGCGAGCGCGAATAATGGCCTGGGCGCGGTCAACCACCTGTAACTTGCTGAAAATATTCGAGACGTAGTTGCGCACTGTATTATGGCCCAGCACCAGCGTATTGGCGATCTCGGTATTGCTTTTACCCTGTGCAATCAACTCCAGTATTTCACGTTCGCGCTCTGTCAGTTCAGGAAAGACCTGCTGCGGGATAGTCCGCGCGCTCTGCTGCTGCGCCGAGGCAAAAAATTCAAGCAGGCGCGCCGCGATCGTCGGGCTGAAGATGGCTTCGCCGCGCCCGACGGCGCGGATCGCGCGCAGGATATCATCTTTTTGCGCGTCTTTGACGATATAGCCACGCGCTCCGGCTCGCATCGCGGCGAAGACCGACGCGTCATCTTCGAACATCGTGACGATCAAAATGCGAATGTTGGGGCTGGTATGCATAATTCGCCGTGTGGCCTCAATGCCATTGAGGCCCGGCATCTGGATATCCATCAGAATCACGTCTGGTTGCAGTTGTGCCGCGCGCTCAACTACCTCTTCACCGCTTGTTGCCTCCCCTATCACCTGGAAGTCTGGATACGCTTTCAGGAGCGCCGCCAGGCCATGACGGAAGAGCGGATGATCGTCTGCGAGCACTATGTGCAGCTTTTCTGGTTCCATTTAATCCTCCTTGAGCAGAGGGAGCCGTGCCAGGATAGCTGTACCGCCCTCTGTTCTTCTCTCGATAGTACAGGTGCCACCAAGCTCGGCGGCTCGTTCTTGCATGGAAAGCAGGCCCACACCGATACGATGCGTGTCGGGGATACCAATCCCGTCATCAGTGATCTCGATCTGAAGAACGTCTGAACGTGTGAACTGGATACGACAATGCCGCGCCTGAGCATGGCGCAGGACATTCATAAACGCTTCCTGTCCAATGCGGTAGGCGGCTACCTCAAGGGCGGCGGGCAGGGCTGCTAAAGGCTCAGGTGCCAGCAGCGTTACCTGGAGCCGCTGCTCCTCACGCGTATCTGTATGCTGGTTGATATACTCGCGCAGTGCCGCGACCAGGCCGAGTTGATCAAGCGCCGGCGGACGCAGATCGTAGACCAGGCGGCGAATATCGCCAATCGTCGCGCGCAGCTCTGTTTCCAGTTCGTGCGCCATCGTAACCGCCGCCTCTGGCTGGACAGGTATCAAATCACCCAGCGTACTTGCCCCCAGCGCGAGCGCGGCGAGCGTTGGCGCGAGGCCATCGTGAAGATCGCGCCGAATACGCCGGCGTTCTTCCTCGCGTGCCAGCACCAGTTGTTCACGCGAATGCTGTAAATCGATATTCAGTTGTACTGTACGTAGGGCTAATCCCGCTTGATAGGCGAATTCACGGAGTAAGCGCAGATCGGAGGGTGTAAATGTCTCAGTATAGCCGCGTGGTGCCAGCCGCAGTTCTCCCACCTGTTCATACTGTGTGCCCAGGGGCAAGGTCAGCAAATGTATCGTCGGGTCCTCTTTCCCATAAGCTGCCAGGCGATCAAAGGCAGCGCCGTGTTTCATCAGCAGTTCAGCATAGGGGAGTTTCAGCGCCTGCGCTACCGTCTCGACGATGATATGTGCCATACTCTGTGGCGCGAGTGTAGCCTCTAAGCGCTGACCAAGGCGTGTCAGAACGGCGGTCGGCTCATCGCGCTCACCATAGATCAGGCGATTGACACTGCGCTGGAGCAGGGTCCGTAACGGCTGCACGAGCAGCGCGATACAACCAGTAGCGAGCGCGGAGATGAGCAGATTGTTAATCGCCTGAAAGAACGAAGCAAGCAAACCAACGATCAGTACATAAATAGAGATAATACAGGCAGTAAGCGCTCCGTATACAAGGGCACGTTTAACGACGGGACTCATCTCCCAGAGCCGCTCACGAAGAATGCTGATGCTAATAGCGATCGGGATGAAGGTGAGGCAAAGGGTTATCAGTGTATAGCTTGCCAGATCAAAGAAAAAGGGAGATGGGAAATAAGGAACCAGCAGTGGCCTTGTACCGGTGAAAAGCAGGTACACGACGACGAGAAGCGAGAGGGCGAAAACGACCAGCTGTGTCTGTCTCCGCTGCGCCTGTTTAGAGACGACACGGTAGCGATACACCTGGGCAAAGAGTATA
>JAABUQ010008111.1_pt1 | contig 14869 bp, 11 predicted proteins | sample 5560001 | NCBI WGS metagenome assembly JAABUQ01 (sample SAMN10711888, study PRJNA513371) | rock metagenome | isolation source: Antarctica rocks | place: Antarctica: Victoria Land, Finger Mt nord | collected 2015-12-18 | reverse complement strand
AAGCTGCGCTCGTTCGTGTTCATCGAGCGGATCTCCGAGGTCACCGAGGTGTTCGAGCGCGAGCGCGACTTCCGCGTCGCCAGCGAGGCCGTCTCACGCGACGCCGGCGTCGCCGACGTGTCGGGCTACACCGACTACGGGCGCGTGTGGAGCGAGCTCCTGGCGCTGATCGAGGACGAGCTGCACCCGCGCGCGACGGTGATCGTGCTCGGCGACGCGCGCACCAACGGCCGCCCGCCGCGCGAGGACCTGTTCGCGGCGATCGCCGCCCGCGCCGGGGGGACCTTCTGGCTCAACCCGGAGCCGCGGCTGTACTGGAACTACGGCGACTCGGTGATCGCCGCCTACGAGCCCCACTGCACCGCGTTCGAGTGCTGGCGCACCGATCAGCTCGAGGAGTTCGTCAAGGCGCTCACGCGCCCGATCGTCGCGTAGCGCGCGCCCGATAGCCCCCATCCAAGGCGGCCTCCGGCCGCCCCATTTATATAGCGGCCTGACGGCCGCCGGTTGGTGTCGCGGACGGCTCGCGCCCCGTAAGCGGTAGAATCCGCGGCGACATCGACAACCCAGGGGGGCTGGCGGAAGGCCGGCTGAGATAGCGCCCACATCGCTCGTCAGGAGCGACCGGCGCTGACCCTTCGAACCTGTGGGGTAATGCCCGCGAAGGGAGCAACACGAACGATGATCGAGGCTCCCGTGAAGGAGCCCGGCGAGCTTCACGACCTGACCGGTGTCCGGGTGGCGATCGTGAGCCGCACGTTTGCCGGCCGGCGCGGCGAGGTGAGGGCCCTCGCCGGGATGTCGTTGCACGCCGGGGCCGAGGAGGTGGTCGCCGTGGTGGGTCCGAGCGGCTGTGGCAAGACGACGCTGCTCGAGCTGATCTGCGGGCTGCAGGCGCCGGACGCCGGCGGCGTATGCGCGGCGCCGGCGGCGCTGATGCCCCAGCGCGACCTGCTGCTGCCGTGGCTCGGCGCGATCGACAACGCCGGCCTCGCGCTGCGCGCGCGCGGCATGCCCCGTAAGCAGGCGCGGGAGGACGCGGCACCGTGGCTGGAGCGCTTCGGCCTGCAGGGGTTCGAGCACGCCCGGCCGGCCGAGCTCTCGGGCGGGATGCGCCAGCGGGTCTCGTTCCTGCGCACGCTGCTGGCGGGAAAGCCCGTGCTGGCGCTGGACGAGCCGTTCGCGGCGCTCGACGCGATCACCCGCCACGAGATGCAGGGCTGGCTCGCGCAGGTGCTGGCCAGCGAGCCCCGCACGGTCGTGCTCGTCACCCACGACGTCGAGGAGGCGGTGGTGCTGGCCGATCGCGTCGTCGTGATGTCCCCGCGCCCGGGACGCGCGGTCGCGGAGCTCGAGATCGGGCTGCCCAGGCCGCGGCGGCGAACCGATCCGGTGGTGGTGGCGCTGCGCGAACGGGCGTTGGCGGCGCTGGGGGTGAACGCATGAAGCGGGTGCTGCGCGGCTGGCCCGTGGCGCTCCTGCTGCTCGGCATGCTCGGCCTATGGGAGGGCTACGTCGATCTCGGTGGCGTGGAGTCGCTGATCCTGCCGGCCCCGCACCAGGTCGCCCAGGCGCTGTACTCCGATCGCTCGCTGCTGTGGAGCAACTTCCTGGTGACGGCCCAGGAGGTGCTGCTGGGGATCCTCGTGGCGGCGCTCGCGGGGCTTGCGCTGGCGATCGCGATCCACTTCTCGCGCACCCTGCGTCGCGCGATCTATCCCCTGCTGATCGCCTCTCAGGCGGTGCCGGTCCCGATCCTCGCCCCGGTGCTCGTGTTCTGGCTCGGGTTCGGGATCCTGCCCAAGCTGGTCGTGATCGCGCTCGTGTCGTTCTTCTCGATCGTGGTCACGACGCTGGCCGGGCTCGCGGCGGTCGATCCCGACCTGATCAAGCTGATGAGGACCTTCGACGCCCCGCGGATGCGGACCTTCTGCCACGTCGAGCTGCCCGCGGCGCTGCCGGGCGTCTTCACCGGCGCGAAGATCGCCGTCGCGGTGGCGGTGATCGGTGCCGTGTTCGCCGAGCAGTCGGGGGGGTCCAACTCCGGACTCGGCTATCAGCTCCTGCTGTCGGTCGCGCAGCTGCTGAGCGCGCGTGGGATCGCCGCCGTCGCGATCCTGTCGGTGTTCGCGATCGCGCTGTTCGCACTCTTGACCCTGGCCGAGCGGCTCGCGCTGCCGTGGGCCTACCAACCCCGAGGAGATCGTTCGCTATGAAGAAGATCGTGCTCGCCCTCGTCGTCGCCGCTCTGGCGCTCATGCTCGGCGGCTGCGGCCAGAAACAGGATCGGCTGACATCCGGGGCCGGCGCGCAGTCGCTGACGCTGATGCTCGACTACTTCCCCAACGCGGACCATGTCGGCATCTATCAGGCGCTAGCCGAGGGTGACTTCACCCACTCCGGGCTGAACGTCCACGTCCGGGTGCCATCGGACCCGGCGCTTCCCCTGAAGCTGCTCGAGGCGGGCAAGGTGGACCTCGCGATCTCCTACGAGCCCGAGCTGCTGCTGGCGCGCAACCAACATTTTGCGCTGGTGTCGGTCGCGGCGGTCGTCCAGAAGCCGCTGACCTCGATCATCTCGATCGGCAAGAAGCACATCGCGAGCCCCTCGCAGCTGCTCGGAAAGCGCGTCGGCGACGGCGGGATCCCCTACGAGCACGCCTACCTCACGACGATCCTCCAGCGGGCCGGCCTCCCCCCGGCATCGGTCAACGAGGTCAACGTGGGCTTCAACCTGGTCCCCGCGATGCTCTCCGGCCGGGTCGACGCGACGCTCGGCGGCTACTGGAACTACGAGGCGATCCAGCTCGCGCAGCAGCGCCGGCACCCGAACGTGATCCGCATGGAGCAGGTCGGGGTGCCGACCTACGATGAGCTCGTGGTGGTGGTGCGCCAGAGCACGCTGATGCGCCACGCTGACGAGATCCGGCGCTTCGTGCAGGCGCTGGCCCGCGGCTACGAGTCGGTCCGGCGCAACCCTCAGGCCGGGATCGACTCGCTGCTGCGCGCGAACCCCGGCCTCGACCCGACGCTGCAGGGCGCCAGCGTGCGAGCCACGCTGCCCGTCTTCTTCCCGGCCGGCGCGGGCAAGCCGTGGGGATACCAGGACCCGTCACAGTGGAACGCCTACGGGCAGTGGATGCTGGACCACCACCTGATCTCAGACCCGGGTGCCGTCCTCAACGCCTCGAGCAACGAGGTGCTGGCCGGTCAGGGGCCGTGAGGGGTCGAGCGCAACGGACGGCCGGCGAGCTCGCCCGACGGTCTACGGCGTGGTGCTCGAGGGCGTGGGCCTGGAGGTGGGTGGGGTGGTCAGGCGGGTGAAGGTGTGCTGGCTGTGGCCTATGCGCAGCTTGTTGCGACACAGCGTGCCGAGCTCTGGAGCAGATCGGGGAGGCTGTGGGCGGCGAGCCCGTCGGTGGTGTGGGCGCTGGCGGCTTTGGCGTTGGCGCGTGGTGAGCGCTTCGCGGGCGCGACGGGGTCGGCTGGGGTGAGCGGGGTGTCGTCGGTGGGAGCATCGGTGCCAGGCGGGCGGTGAGCTCGTGCTGGACGTGGTAGGCGAGCATGCACAGGAACACGTGCGCGCGGACGCGATCTCGAGACGGTGGTGGATGGGGCGGATCTCGAGCGGGGTTTTCATCGACTTGAACGCGCGCTCGTTGACCTTGAGCTGCTTGTAGGCGCGCACGAGCGCCGCGGAGCCGATCCTTGAGGTGGGCTCTGAGGGTGCGGATCACGTAGATCCCGTCGAGCAGCGCCTCCTCCTCGATCTGGGCGGTGTTGCGCTCATAGCTGAAGCTACGGTCCTCGATCTTCAGCGTGAACTGCTTGGCCATCTTGCGCTTGCCCACCACCCGGCCGGCGCGCTGGCCGATCGTCCCCGCGGTGGCGTTTTTCAGCCTGCCGCGCGGCTCGTGCACGCTCTCGCGGACCTTCTCCAGATCGGCCTCAGTCAGCCCCAGCAGCGCTTGCGCTTGCGGGGTACGCTCGGCCGCGACAGCCGGGTTGCGGCAGATGACCAGGCGCTCGCCGGGGTGCTCGGGCGAGGAGACCTCGCCCAGCCCTCGCTCCTCAAACAGCGCCAGCTGGAAGGACGGCGCGAGCGTCAGCGCCTGGATCTGCGGGGCCCGCAGGGCGGTGATGAACCCGACGTCCTGCTCGGTGAGCGCCTTCACGCGGGCCTCGGTGATCATCCCGCGATCCCCGACGAACACCACCCGCTTGATCCCGAAGCGCTCCTTCACGCGCTCAACGGCTGACTGCAGCGTCGAGGGGTCCGCGCTGTTGCCCGCGTGCACCTGCACTGACACCGGGCACCCCTCCGGGCTGCAGCACAGCCCGTAGGTGATCTGCAGCTTCCCGCGCTTGCCGTCACGCGAATAGCCCAAAGCGCCCAGCTCACAATGCGTCCCTCCAGGTAGCTCGACGAGAGGTCATAGAGCACGAACCCCTCCCTGGCGAGGTGACGGCGCGCGAGCGCCGTCTCGATCCGCTCCTGACGGGGCAGCAGCCAGTCCATCGCCCTGAGCAACTCGGCCTCCGTGACCTCGCCCAGTGAGAGCTCCTCAGAGCGTAGTCATGCACCAGGCGGGTGGTGGACAGCTTCGAGCACGGAGCAAGCAGCCGCTGGGCGATCATCGCCACGCACAGATCGCGCTCGCGGCAGCGCTCGCGGCAGAGCAGCCGCTCCAGATCCAGTGAGCGCAGCACGCCGAGGACCGCGGCGACGTGCCCATGAGGCACAGAGCGCACGATCTCGAACTCCTCGTCGAGGTCCACCAGCCGGCGGCCGGCGATCATCGCCCGCAGCCCGTCGATCATCCGCTGCTCCAGGTGCGAGAGGTTCCCGACCGTCTCGTTGCGCACCTTGCCCCCCTCCCGATAGGAGCGGCGCAACAGCGTGGTCGTGTACTCCACGTCCGTGTAGTGGCGACGACTCACCGCCACATGAACCTTCCCACCGCGCTTGATCTCGGCGAGCTCGAAGGCCCATCTCGTGCGCATCCGGCCCTGGTAACGGACGGTGGTGGAGCGAGCACCTTCTCGATTGCGCACAGAAGCCGCAGCCTCGGCGCACCCGCCGGACTTGGCGTTGACCAGCGAGCACATGTCGGTCGAGTCCGCGAAGCGCTCGACCCGCACGCTCCACGCCCGCTCGACCAGTGCCTCGATCTCGTCGGGACGCCCGAGCTCGCCCAAGCGCAGTGCCTCCTCGGGAGTGATCAGCGGCGCCACGCAACGGCACGATATGGAATGCGTCGGACATGACTACATGACGGAAAGTAGGATCTAACTTGACTACCGGTCCCGCGTGGTCGATATACATGAGTCATGACTGTGGATGTCGCCATCGCGGGGCGGGCGCACACTGGTGGGCTGCCGCTGCCCTTGAAGCTGCTCGGCGACGAGCGCCTGGCCCGGCTGGTAGGAGAAGCGAACGGCCATGCCTTCGCGGTGCTCTACGAGCGCCACCACCAGCCCCTCTACCGCTACTGCCGCTCGCTGCTTCGCAACGACGCCGACGCCCAGGATGCGCTGCAGTCGACGATGGCGGGGGCGTTTGCGGCATTGACGAGGGGTCAGCGCGACGCGCCGTTGCGCCCCTGGATGTACCGGATTGCCCACAACGAGGCCGTGTCGCTGCTGCGCCGCCGCCGTCCCGAGGCCGAGGTCACCGAAGCCGCCGAGCTGGCCGGCGCGTCGGTGGAAGAGCGTGTGGACGAGCGTGCGCGGGTCTCGCAGCTGCTCGCGGATATGCGCGAGCTGCCCGAACGCCAACGCGGAGCACTTGTGATGCGCGAGCTCGGCGGTCTGTCTCACCAGGAGATTGCCATTGCCCTGGCAACTTCGGTCGGCGGCGCGAAGCAGACGATCTTCGAAGCCAGGCGCTCGCTGCTCGAGTTCGAGGAGGGACGGGCGATGGAATGTGAGGCGGTCCGCAGGACGATCTCTGATGGAGACCGACGAGCGCTGCGGGGACGGCGAATCCGCGCCCATTTACGCTACTGCCGAGCGTGCACCGGCTTTGCCGCGTCGATCTCAGAGCGCACGGCCCAACTGCGAGCGCTGGCGCCGCCACTTCCCGCCCTCGTGGCGAGCGGCCTGCTGGCCCGGGTGCTCGGCGGCGGCTCCGGACACGGCGGCGGAGGCACCGGAGCGTTGCTCGCGGGTGCCGCGGGTAAGACGGCGAGCGTCACGATGGTGGTGAAGTCAATTGCCGCCGTCGCAGTTGTGGTGAGCGCGACGGCCGGCGCCACCGTCGCGCTTCGTCATTCCACGACCTCTCTCTCGCCGGCATCGCGACATACCCAGTCAACGCCCGCCGGCGGCACGATCAGCACCATCAACGGCGCCGGTGCTGCCGCGATCTCTCATCGGAGCGGTGCGGCACTCGCGGGCGCAGGCCTCGGGGATAAGCATGGACCGAGCGGCAGAGTCCGCGGCGCCGGCGAGACCGTATCGAATGGCCCGCCCCGGGGGGTCGCCACCGCCGCCGTGCACAGCGTCGTAGCTGCCGTCGGCCTGGCGGGGGGGAGCGGCGCGGCGAACACCGGATCGCTGCTGAGGGGGTCTTCCTCGCCCGGCGGCCATAGCCGCTCGACGCGCGGTGGCGGGTCAGGCTCGAGCTCTGCAGGCTCGCGCTCAGCGGGGCGGACCCACACTGGAAGGCCAGGTACCGCTGGCGGCGGCAATCCGCATAGCGCGGGCGGCGGCAATCCGCATAGCGCGGGCGGCGACAAACCCCCTGCCGCTGGCGGTGGCAGTCCGCATCCCGCTGGCGGCGGCAACCTCCACACCACTGGCGGCAACTCGGGCCGCGGCCCCAGCGTCAACTCGAGCACGGCCGGAAAGTAGCCCTCGCGGACGACTCCATCGCGCGCTCCGCGACCCGAGGCGCGGGTCGCCGGAATCTCGCTTCGTACGCACGACATAGTTCCTGACCTTCGGGTCACGTGCGCGTAGGAAGGATGGAAAGACCAATTCCGCGAACGCGGGGACGTTTGGCCTTGCCGGTGACCCATCGCGCATCAACCCCCAGGAGGCACGGATGAAGCTTGATACGAATCGTTGGGCGCACACGCGGCGGGCGCGGCACGCGTCCGCTCGCGTTCGGCCGCTGGCTTGGATGGGGGGCGCCGCGGTAATTACCGCCCTGGTCCTGCTGGGTGGCCTGGTCGCCGTGCTCACGTTGACGGTCATGATCGTGGCTCGTCACACCCCCGGCCGGATCCCCCGCGAGCGGTCCGCATTGTCCGGCGCAGCGATGGGCGCGAATGGGCGCGGCGTCCAAATCCTGCCGGATGGCCGTCCGGGCGCGGCGTGACGAAAACGCCGCCGAACGCTGCCGTGGGTCCCGGTCGGCTCGCGAGCAAGCCCTCGTCTCCAGGGGGCGCACCCGGCCGTGGACCGGCAATCGCGGCTATCCGGGCGCCGTTCACAGCGCGTCCTGGCGGAGCCCGCCCTGAGTTCACAGCGCGCCCTGCTGGAGTGCGCCCTGAAGTACACGGCAAGTTCTTTCGCGTCCGCGAAGATAAGCTCTACCTGCAGGGGGTGACATACGGCCCGTTCGCGCGCGGTGACGACGGTGAGCCCTACGACCCGGGCCGCACCCGCGAGGACTTCGCGCAGATGGTGGACGGCGGTGTGAATACCGTACGGCTCTACACGCCGCCACCCGAATGGCTGCTGGACACCGCGGCTGACGTCGGGTTGTTCGTTCTCGCCGGTCTGGCCTGGGAGCAGCACGTCACCTTCTTGGACGATCCCGCTCGTGCCCGGGCGATCGTCGAACGCGTCCGCAACGAGGTGGCCGCACGCGCGGGCCATCCGGCCCTGCTGGCCTGGGCGGTGGGCAACGAGATTCCGGCGCCGATCGCCCGCTGGCACGGCGCCGGCAGAATCCGGAGCTTCCTCGCGCGCCTGTATGACGCCGCCAAGGACGAGGATCCAGGCGTGGCGGTGACCTACGTCAACTATCCCACAACGGAGTACCTGGAGCTCGATTTCCTCGACTTCGTATGCTTCAACGTGTTCCTGGAGCGTCGGGGTCCCTTCGATGCCTACCTGCACCGGCTGCAGAACCTGGCCGGCGATCGGCCGCTGGTGCTCACGGAAATCGGCTTGGACAGCGGTACCCACGGCGAGCACGCGCAGGCGGAGACGATCGATTGGCAGGTTCGCGGTGCCTTCGAGGCCGGATGTGCGGGAGCGTTTGTGTTCTCGTGGACTGATGAGTGGCATCGGGGGGGGATGGAGATCACGGATTGGCACTTCGGCCTGACCGACCGGGACCGGCGACCCAAGCCGGCGTTGGCGCTGCTGAGCCGGGCGTTCGCCTCGGTGCCGCTTGACCTCGGAGCGGCGCCTTTGCGAGTCTCGGTCCTGGTCTGCACGTACAACGGTGCGCGTACACTCGAGCAGACCTGCACGGCGATAGCTCGGCTCGACTATCTGAGCATGGAGGTGATCGTCGTCGATGACGGGTCGACCGACGACAGCGCGGAGATTGCTCGGAGCCACGGCTTCGCGGTCATTTCCACCGCGAATTGCGGCCTTTCCAGTGCCCGGAACACCGCCATCGCGGCGGCCACCGGCGAGATCGTCGCATTCATCGACGACGACGCGGTGCCCGACCCTCACTGGCTCACCTATCTCGTCGACACCTTCGAGCGCACAGACTTCGTGGCCGTCGGCGGCCCCAACCTCCCCGTGCCGGGGGATGGGGCGGTCGCCGATGCAGTCGCGGCCGCGCCCGGCAACCCGATCCACGTCCTGCTCACCGACCGCGAAGCCGAGCACATTCCTGGCTGCAACGCTGCGTTCCGTACCGCCGCGCTGCGTGAGGTCGGTGGCTTCGACCCACGGTTCCGCACCGCGGGAGACGATGTCGATGTCTGCTGGCGACTGCAGGATCGCGGGGGGCGGATCGGCTATTGCGCGGCGGCGCTCGTATGGCATCACCGGCGCCGGCAGGTACGCGCGTACCTGCGTCAGCAGCGAGGCTATGGACGGGCCGAGGCCATGCTCGAGCGCAAGTGGCCCGCGCGCTACAGCGCCGGTGGTCACGTCACCTGGCAGGGAAGGATCTATGGAGACGCCGCCCCACGGCACCGGAGGGGGCGGCTGCGATGGCGCGTCTACCACGGGGTCTGGGGAACGGCCCTGTTCCAGTCGGTGTACGAGCCGGCTCGGGGCGACATGAACACCGTCCTGCTGATGCCGGAGGCTTACCTGGCGATCGGGCTGCTGATCTTGCTCGTCGCGCTGGGTGCGCTCTGGGCCCCGCTGCTCGTACTTGCCCCGGTGCTGATCGCCGTTGCCGGGGTGCTGGCTCTCCGCACATGCTCAGCGGCGGCTTCAGCGCGTTTTCCGACCCGCGAACTGACGGGTGCGCAGGACGCCGCGCGGCGTGTTCTGACGGCGCTGCTGCACCTGGTCCAACCGCTCGTGCGCCTCGAAGGGCGCCTCGGGCACGGCCTCACCCCATGGCGCAGATTCGCCAGGTCGGGACGCTTGCTGCCCGTGTCGCGACGAGTCGAACGCTGGAGCGAGGCAGGGTTGGAGCCGACCGAGTGGGTCCGTGCGTTCGAGCGTGGGATCGTCGCCCGCGGGGCAGTGGTGCGGCGCGGCGGTGAGTTCGATCGGTGGGACCTCGAGACGCGTGGCGGGATGCTGGCGGGGGTGCGCGTGAGCACCGCCGTCGAGGAGCACGGAGGGGGGCGCCAGCTCGTGCGGCTTCGCTGCGTCCCGACGTGGTCGCTGGCCGCGCTCACGGGCGCGCTGCTGCTGCTGGGTCTGAGCGTCGCGGCCGCGTTCGATGGCGCGGCGCTCGTGGCGGCCATGCTGGGACTGCTTGGGGCTGCGCTGGCGCTGCGTATCCTCGGCGAGGCCTCCTCCGCGCTCGCGCTCACGACCGGCATCCTCGGTGAAGAGGGCGGAGCCCCGGCCGAGGCGATCCCGTGAAGTCGACCGGAAAGGGCGGGACCGTTCGGCGGGTGCCCAACCAGCTGCGGCTGTTGCGCTACGCCCGTCCGCACTCGAGAGGGGTCGGTGCTCTGTTGGCGACCATGATCGTCGACATCGCGATCGACCTGCTCAAACCGTGGCCGCTGAAGCTGGTGATCGACAACGTGCTCGGTCACCACACGGCCCCGCACCTCGTGACCGCTGTGCTACCGGGATCCTCGAGCCCGCACGGTCTGTTGGCGTGGGCGGCAATCGGAACCGTGGCGATCTTCGCGCTCGGAACCGCGAGCTCGACGTTCTACAACTACTTCTCGCTGCGCATCGGTCAGCGGATGACGTTCCAGCTGGCCTCTGATCTGTTCGCCCATCTCCAACGTCTGTCGCTGATCTTTCACAGCCGCCAGCCGCTCGGCGACACGATCGCGCGCGTCACCGGGGACTCTTACTGCGTCTCGACGTTCGTCACCGACGCGCTGGTGCCGGCTGTCCAGGCTCTGGCGATGCTGGGCGCGATGTTCTTCGTGATGTGGACGCTGGAGCCCACCCTGGCGCTTGTCGCCCTGGGGGTGGTTCCGTTCCTCGCGGTCGTGATCCGGTTCATGGCCGAGCCGATGAAGGACCGCTCACGCGAGCAACGCGACCTCGAGGGTCATATGGTCTCGGTCGTCGAACAGACGCTGAGCGCGGTTCCGGCGGTCCAGGCCTTCACCCGGGAGACGGTCGAGCAACAGCGCTTCCGTCACTACGCCGACCGTACCGTCGTCGCCTATCTTCGCGCCACGCTGGCGGGGATCTGGTTCGAGGTCGTGTCGGGGATCATCACCACGGTCGGCACCGCGGCGATCATCTACGTCGGCTCTGACCTTGCGCTGCGCGGCAAGCTGACGCCCGGGACGATCATCGTCTTCCTCTCCTACCTCTCCTCGCTTTACGATCCGCTCGACTCGATAACCCATACGGCGCAGACGGTTCAACAGGCGGCCGCCGAAGCCGACCGCTGTATGGAGATCCTCGACACCGAGCCGGCGATCCAGGATCGTCCAGGCGCGGAGGAAGCGAGGATCACCGGGCCGATCCGCTACGAGCACGTGACCTTCGGCTATGAGCCCGACCGACCCGCAATCAAGGACGTCTCCCTGGAGGCCAAGCCGGGGGAGGTGGTGGCAATCGTCGGCGAGACCGGTGCTGGCAAGACCACGCTGGTGAATCTGCTGGTCCGCTTCTACGACCCCTGGTCAGGACGGATCACGATTGGTGGCACGGACATCCGCGACCTGCGCCACCGCTCGCTGCGCGGGCAGATCGGGCTCGTCCTCCAGGATCCGTTCATCTTCCCGCTGACGATCCGGGACAACATCGCCTACGGTCGTCCCGACGCACCGCTCGAGGACATCGTCGCGGCGGCCACGGCCGCCAACGCGCACGATTTCATCTCCCGGCTGGCGGACGGCTACGACTCCGAAGTCGGCCAGCACGGCGCGACCCTCTCCGGCGGAGAGAAGCAGCGACTCTCGATCGCCCGGGCGTTCCTCAAGGATGCGCCTGTCCTGATCCTCGACGAGCCGACCTCGGCGCTCGATGCACGTACGGAGTCGCTGCTGCTGGAGGCACTCGAGCGCTTGATGGCGGGTCGGATCACCTTTGTCATCGCTCACCGCCTGTCCACGATCCGGCGCGCCGATCAGATCCTGGTGGTCGCGCGGGGCGAGATCGCCGAGCGAGGCAGTCACGCTCAGCTGGTCGAGGCCGGCGGTCTGTATGCCGACCTGCACCGCCGCCAGGTCTACGGGAGCGATGCCGGCCCGGGTGTCCCGGTCACGGCCGATGCGGGGGTCGGACCGGTCCCGTGAGTCCCGGTGGGATTACCCGGCCGCTGAGAATCGCCCAGATCGGCTCCGTCGGCACGCCGACCCGCCGGGGGGTGGGCGAGTCGGTCGAGCAGCTGGTCGCCCTCATGTGCGACGAACTCGTCGCGCGCGGACACGAGGTGACGCTGTTCGCCACCGGGGACTCACAGACGAGCGCCGTGCTGCAGTTCCTGTTCGAGCACGGCTACGAGTCCGACGAGGAGCTGTGGGACTGGCAGCTCACCGAGTACCTGCACGTCGGCCACGCTTATTCGCGGGCCGACGAATTCGACGTGATCCATTGCCACAGCTATCACTTCGGGCTGCCGTTCGTGCCGTTCGTGAAGACCCCGAACGTTCACACGCACCACGTGCAGATGGAACCGGGCGTGATCTCCGCCTACCGCCGCCATACGCACGTGCAGCTGGTGGCCGTCTCCGAGTTTCAAGCCAAGATCTACGCCGGACGAGCGAACCTCGAGCTGATTCCGCATGGGATCGACACGGCCGCGTTCCCGTTCGGGTCGGGCGACGGCGACTATCTCTTGTTCCTCGGTCGGATGATCAGGGACAAGGGACCAGCTGAGGCGATCGCGATCGCGCGCGCGGTCGAGATGCCACTCGTGCTCGCGGGACCCGCGGAGGAATGGTTCCAGGAGACGATCGCTCCGCAGGTCGACGGTCACGACATCACCTACGTGGGAAGAGTCGAGCCGGCCGAGCGAGATCGCCTCCTCGCCGGCGCCGCTGCCCTGGTCTATCCGCTGCTCTATCCCGAACCGTTTGGTCTGGTCGTGGTCGAGTCGATGGCGTGCGGGACCCCGGTGCTCGGCGTCGGGATCGGGGCCGTGCCGGAGCTCGTGGAGCCTGGACTGACGGGATACCTGGCCTCCTCCTGGGAGGGTCTGGCCGAGCTGGTGCCGCGCGCGTTGGCGCTCGACCGAACCGCGATCCGGGCGCGCGCGGTGGAGCGCTTTGACTACCGGCGAATGGTCGACCGCCATGAGGCGCTGTACCGTCGAATGGTGGAGGCCGGGCGATGAGTGGCGGCTTGCTCCTGGTCAGCTCCCATCCCGACGACGAGGTGCTGATCGCTGGCGGTACGCTCGCGGCCTGCGCCGCCGCCGGCATCGAGACCGCAGTCGTGTGCCTGACGCGGGGCGAACAGGGTCCGATCTCGAGCCCCGCTCTCGCCACGCGAGCGACTCTCCCGGCGGTGCGCGACGCTGAGCTGAACGCCGCCTGTTCTGAGCTCGGCGTCGGCGCCGTGCGGTGCTTTCGCCGGCAGGACGGAAACCTGCGCTGGGCGGACGCCGGCGCGATCGTCCGGCAGCTCGTGAGGATCCTGGAGGCGCGGCGTCCCGAAGCGGTGATCAGCTTCGGCGAGGACGGCCTGTACTTCCACCCGGATCACATTGCGACCTTTCAGTTCACCCGCCGTGCGGTGGCCCGGATGACCGAGCCTGCCGTTCTCTACAGATCAGTGTGGCCGCGGACGCTGATGCCCGAACTCGTACAGGAGCTTCGGAGCCGCGGCCTCCCGGATGACCTCTGGACCCTGGAGCCGGAGGACTTTGGCGGCGAGGATGGCGATGATATGGTGGTCCTCGACGTACGGCCGTTCGTCGCCCGTAAGCTTCGCGCGCTGGCCTGTCATCGTACCCAACTCGGTCCCGAGCACGCGTTCGCAGCGCTCCCAGCCGATCTCGCCGAGCGCTTTCTCGGGTATGAACGCTTCGCACCTGTGGATGGGGATGCCCACCGCCCAAATCGACGATTGAGCAACGGCGACCGGCTCGAGACCCTCCTCAACTCCGGGAGGGTGGATGGCTGAACGCCTGAGAATCGTGCTCGCCGGCGGAATTGGCGCGATGCCATTCGCCGGGGTGACCTGGCAGGTGATGCAGTATCTCGAGGGCTTCCGCCGGCTCGGTCACGACGTTTTCTACCTCGAGGACACCGAGCGTTGGCCATACGATCCGGTCGCCGAGACCGTGTCCGACGACGCGGGGCCGGCGATCGCCTACGTGGCCGAGCTGATGCGAAGATACCGGCTCCGGGATGCGTGGGCGTACCGCGACGTGGCTCAGAACGGCACGTTGCACGGCGTCTCCGAGCGTGTCCTCGACCAGCGGCTGAAGGACGCCGACGTGCTGGTCAACGTGAGCGGAGTGATGGTGCTCCGAGAAGCCCATCTTCAAGTGCCCGCGCGCGTTTATCTGGAGACCGATCCCGTGCTCCCGCAGATCGAGGTGGCCCAAGGGCGTCAGTTCACCATCGATTTTCTCGCCGCGCACACCCATCATTTCACCTACGGCGAGAATTTCGCCGGCTCGGATTGCCTGGTACCCGTCGAGCGTTTCCGATACCGGCCGACGCGACCGCCGGTGATTCTCGATTGGTGGGGCGATCACTCGGATCCGTGGATCCGCGATCCTGTCCGCACTGGCCTCGGCGACCGACCCTTCACCACGGTGGCCAACTGGCGCCAGACCGACAAGGACATCGTCTGGAACGGGCGCAAGCTCACCTGGAGCAAGGATGTCCAGTTCATGCGGTTTCTGTCGCTGGCCGCGCGGACGGAAGTCCCGATCGAGCTGGCGCTGGCCACTGACGATGTCGAGATCATGGGGGTCCTGCGCAGTGCCGGCTGGCGTGTGATCGATGCCGGTCCGCTGTCCAAGGACATAGATGTCTACCGCGAGTTCATCCGTTCATCCGCAGGCGAGTTCTCGGTGGCCAAGGAACAGTACGCGCTGATGCGCAGCGGCTGGTTCAGCGATCGGACCGCCTGCTACCTCGCCGCCGGCCGGCCCGCGATCGTGCAGAACACAGGATTCGGTTGCGCGCTGCCAACCGGCGAAGGGCTGTTCCCATTCGATACCGTCGATCATGCGCTCTCCGCGTTCGAAGCCGTGCGGTCGGACTACCCGCGGCATGTCCGTGCCGCGCGCGCGATCGCACAGGAGTATCTCCGCGCCGAGACGGTGCTGGGAAAGCTGCTGACGGAGGTCGCCGCGGCGCCGGTCGCCGCGGCGCCGGTCGCCGCGGCCGAG
>JAABUQ010008110.1_pt1 | contig 14870 bp, 18 predicted proteins | sample 5560001 | NCBI WGS metagenome assembly JAABUQ01 (sample SAMN10711888, study PRJNA513371) | rock metagenome | isolation source: Antarctica rocks | place: Antarctica: Victoria Land, Finger Mt nord | collected 2015-12-18 | reverse complement strand
TCCCGCAGTGCACGCAGCAGCGCGCGCCATGGAGTTGGGTTTCGGCACGCGGCCGGTATTCATCGGTACGGGCGGGACGATCGGTCCGGTGTCAAGTTTCGACCGGGTTCTCGGTCTTCCGCAAGTGCTCATCGGCGTTGGGCTTCCGGACGATGCAATTCATGCGCCGAATGAAAAGTTCGATCTGCAACAATTCTTTCGCGGCACGCAAACCATGGCGATTCTTTACGACGAGCTCTCACAAGCGCTGCAATAAGAGCGCAATGCTACCACTATGAGACCGGGCGCAGCAGCTCCTTAGCGAGCTCGCCCGCTTTCGTACAAACGAGATCGCGGATCTGGCGCACGCGTTCCGGAGACTTTCCTTTCGGATCGGCAAGGCCCCAATCAGCGTCGACGCGCGGCACGCCTTCGACGTCACATCCCATGCTGATGATGCGGTCGGCTCGAGCGAGTACCGCGGGATCAATGAGCTTCGGTCGTGCGCCTGAGATATCCATATTCATCTCGGCCATCGAAGCGACGACGCCGGGGTCCGGACCGTCGGCGGCCGCAGTCCCGGCAGAGGTGACTTCTACATCGTCTCCAACGAAGCGCCGCAAGAACGCTTCGGCCATTTGACTGCGACCGATGTTGTGCTTGCAAACAAAGAGGACGGATGGCTTCCCGTCAGCGGAGGGCATATTCGGATTCCTTTCGATCGGCAGCGTGTGGAACAAGTACCGCTTGCGCGGCTCGTACCGACGGCGGTGCGAACCAGGCGAACAGCGCGGTAGCAGCGGCGGCGCCGGCCAGCTGAGCACCGATAAACGGCGCGACATCGGTCGGCCGAATCCCAGCGAACGTGTCGCTCAACGATCGCGCGATCGTAACGGCCGGGTTTGCGAATGACGTGGACGACGTAAACCAGTATGCCCCGACGATGTAGGCTGCAACGGCGAACGGTGTCGAGCCCGGTCGGGAGCGAGCGCAACCCCAAATCACCGCCACGAGTCCGAAGGTCGCAACGAATTCGCCGAGCCATTGAGAGCCGCCCTCGCGAATGTGATGTGAGACGAAGATTGGCGGCAAGTCGAACATTGTGTTTGCGATTACCACGCCCACGATTGCACCAACGAGTTGAGCAACTGTGTATACCGGCACATCCCGCCACGCGACGCCGCGTTGCCAAGCATCGAAGATCGTCACCGCCGGGTTGAGGTGCGCGCCGGAAACCGGGCCGAACGCAAAGATGATTGCCACGAGCGCGCCGCCCGTCGCAATCGCGTTCGCGAGCAGCACAATAGCGACGTTTCCACCGGCGAGCCGTTCGGCCATGATGCCGGAACCGACGACCGCGACGAGCAGCAGGAAAGTTCCCACCGCTTCGGCCGTGGCTCGCCGCACCAGGTTCACTTAGGGACCGCGAGCTGTTTTTCGATCGTGTTCTTTGGGCATCCGCAACCGGACTCGCCGGCGGCCCTTGCGTTTGCGTCATTGATGCAACAAGCGTCTGTTTGGGCTGGCGCCGGCCCCCCGCAACAGGTCGTCATTTCGTTGTCGCGCTCTTCGGTTTCCGCGAGAACGTAGTACGTTTCCCAACGGCGTCCATCGGGATCTGTCGCCCAAACCTTGTTCTGAACCGCGTAACAGCATGTCTGCGCGGTCTCGACATCGAGCGCATAGCCGGCAGACCGCAAGCGCGCGATGACTGCATCGACGTCTTCCGGTTTTTCAGCGACGACGCCGTAATGGGCGCCTTCACGAACATTCGTTTGGGAATTTAGATCAAGTGCGAGTTCGAGGCCCGGTTGATCAGTGAGGAAGAGCGCGTAGTCGGCGTAGTGCTTCGTCGGTTCGGCCAGAAGCAGTGTGCGATAGAACGCAACGCTTGCGTCGATGTCGCGCGTAGCGAAGCTGAGATGCATTTTCATGCGAAAACCTTTGCGGGAAGCACGGACGCGAGCGCCGTTTCAAAGCGAGCGCGCACCTCAGGTGCGAGTGAGTAGTAGCCCCAAGTGCCGCGGCGCTGGGAGTTCACCAGACCGGCGTCTTTGAGCAGCTTGAGGTGATGGGAAACCGTCGACTGGTTGAGATCCAGGCCCGAAGTAAAGTCGCAGACACAGACTTCGTGTTCGGCTCGAGCCAGCGTCGCCAGGATGAGCACGCGTGCTGGGTCCCCGAGCGCCTTGAAGAGCGTCGCCTCTTCGGTTAAATCCCGATCATAAACCGGGGTCTGGGGGCAGCAGCGTTGCATCGACATACTTCGATTATACCGGGTTGCATCGAAAATAGTCAATGCATGGCAACCTTTCCAGTGTTTGGCGGGCTCGGGGCGAAGCGGCTTTGCCATAGAAATGCGCAAGCTGCGGTTAGGCATCGACGTCGGCGGGACGTTTACAGACGTCGTTGTCATCGATGCGCTGACGCGCGAACTGTTGGGTCAGGCTAAAGTGCCGACAACCCATCGCGATCCGCAAGGCGTCGCCGCCGGTATCATCAGCGGCATGGCTGAGGTGCTCTCCAAGTTTGAAATTTTGCCGCGCGATGTGGCATTTATCGCTCACTCGACCACCCAGGCCACCAATGCGTTGTTGGAGGGTGACGTTGCTCGCGTCGGTATCGTCGGCTTAATACGCTTTTCCAACGGCTTCCTATCGAAGGCGCAAACGCGCTTCCGCCCGTTCCCACTCGGGCCAAACAGTACGTTCGCACCCAACTTTGCATTTGCGCAGGCATGCGACATGAGAGCCGTCCGGGACGCCGTCGATACTTTAAAAAAGGAGGGCGCGCAAGCAATTGTTGCGACGCAAGCATTCGGCGTCGATGCACCGGAAGCCGAAGATGCGGTCGTACGATACGCTCGTGAGCAGGCACTCTTCGCAACCAGCGGCCACGAAGTGTCTTCGCTCTACGGTTTGCGTGCGCGGACGCGAACGGCTTCGCTCAATGCGGCGATTCTTCCCAAGATGGTTCACACGGCGCAGATGACCGCCCGAGCGGTGGCAGCGGCAAAAATCGGTGCTCCGCTCATGGTCATGCGCAGTGATGGCGGCGTCATGAACGTAAGCGAGATCGAACGCCGGCCTATTCTGACGTTGCTTTCAGGGCCCGCCGCCGGGGTTGCCGGTGCGCTTTTGCACGAACACGTTACCGACGGAATCTTCATTGAGGTGGGCGGTACGAGTTCAGACTGCTCGGCGATCCGCCGCGGTTCGCCGCAAATGCGACCGGCAAGGATCGGAGGCCATCGCACCATGCTGCGGACGGTCGACGTGCGAACGCTGGGGATTGCGGGCGGCAGCATGGTGCGCCTGAGTGGCTCCGGTGTCCAAGACGTCGGCCCTCGTTCCGCGCACATCGCAGGGCTAACGTATGCCAGTTTCACCGAACCGGAGACTTTAGACGGCGCGGCCGTGGAAACGCTGCGTCCAACCGCGCACGATCCGGACGACTATGTCGCGCTGCGCGCCTTGGACGGAACGCGGATCACCGTTACGCCCACATGTGCGGCCAACTTTTTAGGGTACGTTCCCGAGCATGCTTTTGCCCGAGGCAACGCTCGCAGTGCGCAGCACGCCTTCGAACTGATAGCGGCGCATATCGGCACCGATTCGCAAACGCTCGCGCGCGCCGTCCTTGATAAAGCCTGCGCAAAATTGATCGCCGCAATTGATGAATTGATTGTGGATTATACTCTCGAGCGTGCAACGCTCGTCATTATCGGCGGTGGAGGTGGGGCGGCTGCACTGGTGCCCTACGCTGCAGGAAAGACCGGACTGAATTTCCGTTTGGCGCGCAACGCCGAAGTAATTTCTCCGGTGGGGGTCGCCCTCGCATTGGTGCGGGACGTGGTCGAGCGAACCATCGTGGACCCCACTCCCGCTGACATCCTGGCCGTGCGGCGGCAAGCGCAAGATGCCGTGATCGCTTCGGGCGCGGCGCCCGATCGTGTTGAGGTTGCCATCGACATTGACATTCAGCGAAACCTGGTTCGGGCTACCGCCTCGGGGGCCACCGCGCTGGTGGAAGGCAGCCTGAACGGTGCTCTGACCGACCAGCAGCAGCGCGCCGCCGCGGCTATCATGCTCTCGTGCGGCACCGGTGAAGTGCAGAGGATTGAGGGAACCGGTCCTCTGACGATGTATGCGCTGACTCGTCTTCATCACAACCGTTTTGGCTTTAAACGAATCACGCGCGAACTGCGCGTTTTGGATCTCAACGGCGTGGCTCGTATCGGCCTACGGGATGCACACGTTGTCGTGACCACCGCGGGCGCGGTGCAGAGTGCGCTCGAGCGAGCGATTGAAGAAGCGACTGCTTTCGGCGATGTGGGCAGGGCGATGCCGGACCTGTATGTACTGCATGGATCGCGGATTGCCGATCTCTGCGGTCTTGCAGACGGCGCTCAAGCAATTGCGCTCGTTACGGAAGAAATCGCCGGACTAACAACGGAGGCTCCCGTCGTTATCCTTGCGGCTCCGAGAAAACCGTAGCGCACTCAGCATGAGCCGATTTCAAATTTCAGTTGCGATGAAGAGGCCCCGGCCGGTGAGGCCCTGTTCATCGTAGCCGACGTGTAAGCCGGCGCTTTCGAAAGCGTCGCGGTACTCCAGCGGAGTGAACAGTCCCATGTGATGCGGTTCGGTCAGGGTGCGAATGCCGTCGGGCTCGCCGACCATATAGTGAAAGTCTAAGATGGAAACGTTGGCGTTCCGGCGTGCAATCATCATCCGCGCAAGCTTTAGATCCGGTTCATCGACGAACACGGCAGAGAGCAACCCCTCCTGCCAATGCTCTGGATAAATCCACGGCTCTACCAGCATGACGCCGCCCGGCTTTAGATGCCGCTTGAAGGTCGCAATGGTCTGCTTCAATCGAGTCAGTTCCGTGACATAGGCAATCGAGCTGAACAAGCAGACAACGGCGTCGTACTGTCGCTCGAGATTGAAATACATCATGTCTGCGCGATGGAATGTAAGGGACGCGCAACGTTCGGCTGCGATACGCAGGAGGTCATCTGCTATATCCAGGCCTTCGCAGCGGAAATACTTTTGCAAGTATTGCAAGTGCCGGCCGGTGCCGCACGCGACATCGAGCAGGTCGCTTCCCGCAGAGCGTTTCTCCCGCAGAATGATCGCTGCTACTTTTTGCGCCTCCGCTTGATAGTCTTTACCGAGTGCGCGATACACCGCGTCGTAGTATTTTGCCGTGCCATAAAACATCGGCCGCAGCTTAGGCGCGCAAACAAAAGTGCCTTTCGCAGGCGCGTCGAAAGCGGCGCTCACAATGTGGGATCAGGATGTGCTTGTTGTGGGGGGCGGCAACGCGGGATGCGCTGCTGCGCTGGCAGCCGCGCGCCATGGAGCGCGTACCATGCTGGTGGAGCGCTACGGGTTTTTGGGTGGAACTGCGACCGCTTCAATGGTCGGCCCGTGGATGACTTTCCACTCGGGTGATGACCGCATCGTGGGCGGTATTGCCCAAGAGATGGTGGACCGTTTGATGGCAAGCGGTGCATCGCCCGGCCACATCCTAGACGCTTCGGACTACGTCCCAACCATTACCCCGTTTGACCCGGAGGTGCATAAGGCGCTTCTCTTTGATATGATGCGGGAAGCCGGCGTGCATTTGCTGCTGCACGCGTATTTTTTACAAGCGCTTTCGCAAGATGGCGTGGTGCGGGGCGCGCGCTTCGCTACCGTTGGCGGTGAACGCTCGTACTTAGCTGCGGTTACCATTGACGCAACTGCGGATGCATACGTTGCAGCCTCGGCGGGCGTCCAGACGCAGCAAGGCGACGAGCGTGGCCGCGTGCAGCCTGCGACGCTCATTTTCCGGCTGAGCCATGTCGACCTCGAGAAGACCGCGGCATATTTGCGCGCGCATCCCGATCAGATGCGAACTAGTCTGAAAACGCACGAACGCCAGGCCGATACCCTGACGGCAGTCGCCGGGCTTCAGGCTTTGTGGCATGCGGCTCAAGAGAACGGCGAAGTCAACATTCCTCGAGAACTCGTGTCTTTTTTCATTTCTCCGTATGCTGACGAAGTGACGGTAAACATGACACGCGTTACGGATATCGATCCGCTCGATCCCGACGATCTGACACGCGCAGAAATCGAGGCGCGCCGACAGACAATGGAATTGTTGCGTTTCTTTCGCCGTCGCGTTCCCGGTTTTGCAAATGCGCGCATTGCAGCCACCGCCACCCAGGTGGGCATCCGCGAATCGAGGCGAATTCTAGGTGAGTATACGCTCACCCGAGACGATGTGCTTTCCGGGCGGCAGTTTGAGGATGCCGTGGCGCGCAGCGCCTATCCCATCGACCTGCATAATCCGTCCGGGAGTGGTACGCTCACGCAGCGACTGCCGCCGGGCGCCAGCTACGAGATACCGTATCGCTGCCTTGTTCCGGTCCACGTTGAAGCGCTGTTGGTTGCGGGGCGATGCATCTCAACGACGCACGAGGCGCTTGCTTCGACGCGCTTGACGCCAACCGTCATGACGCTCGGTCAGGCCGCCGGTACAGCAGCGGCGATGGCAACGCGGGAGAAGGTGCGAGTTCGTGAGGTCGACGTCGTGGGGTTGCGAAATGCCTTGGCGGCCGACGGAGTCGATCTGCGCCGTCCGGCTGTTGTGATTCAACCGAAAGTATGAACGTTTTCCTCATTGCCTCCGGTTACGGCATCACGATTGAATTTGGGGACCTCGGTGACTGGGGCTGCACCGAGTTGCGTTCGGAATACGATCCAACCGGTCCAACGATTCGCATCAACACGCGCGCCATCCTAAAACGCAAACGGGGTGAAATCGCCGCGTTCATCCGTTTTGCAGTGGCGCATGAGATCTACCATCATCATGAACACCGCCGGCGGTTTGCGATGCTCCGCGACCGCGCACAGCGCGAGCGGGCCGCGGATGACTTTGCGCACGAACTGTTGCATGCAACGCCGTGAAACTGTATGCGGGGCTCGACGGTGGTCAGAGTTCAACCGTTGCGGTCATCGGCGACGAGCGAGGACAAATTCTCGGCAGAGGTGCGGGTGGTCCGTGCGATCACGTCGATGAACCGCTCGATTCTTCCCGGCTTCATGACGCACTGAACGGCGCGCTGAGTAGCGCGGCCAAAAGCGCAAACCTCGACGCCCACGCGCGGTACTCCGCTATCGTTGCGGGGATCAGCGGCTTGCACCAGGGCCTACCCGGCATGAAAGTAAGCTTGCCCGCGCAACACGTGCGCCTTCTACATGATGCACCCATCGCTTGGCAAGGAGCGTTCGGGGGCGGTCCGGGCGTTGTGGTGATCGCGGGCACCGGTTCTGTCGCCTATGGGCGCGACGCGGGCGGGGGTAGTGTGACGGTCGGTGGTTGGGGCTACCTTTTTGGCGATCGCGGAAGCGCATTTTCCATCGCGCGCAGCGCGCTGTCGCGTGCAATGCGCGAAGAAGATGGAGGCGGCAGCAGCACGCTACGCAGCGCCGCCCTGAAGTTTTTCAAGCAGTCATCGCTGCGCGAGATCGCTCACGACTTTTACCTTCGCAGGATCACCCGGCCGCAACTAGCCGCATTCGCGGGAACCGTCGCCGACGCAGCGGATTGCGGTGACGCCGCGGCTGCGAATGTCATCGGTGGGGCCATGCATGCCTTGGCTCTGCTTGCCTGCGATGCTTGCCAAGCGCTCGAATGCGGGTCTGCTCCGGTGGTAGCGTTCGCCGGCGGGCTGATGCTACGTAGTGAATTGCGCGCGGCTGCCCAGCAACGCCTGAGTTGGGTGATGCCGCAAGCGAACAGCGTGGAGCCGCGATTCGAACCGGCGGTGGGCGCCCTCATACTAGCCTATCAGGAAGACGGGCAACCGGCACCGTTCCTGCGCGGGGGAGGCCCCTGAACCAGCTCGAGGGGTTGCGTGGAGGGCTGATCGTTTCGGTGCAAGCATGGCCGGGATCGGCCCTCGACGCGCCGCCGGTTATCGCGGCAATGGCTCACTGCGCGCAAGACAACGGCGCCTGCGCGGTGCGCGTCCAGGGTGCAGCCAACATAGCGGCGGTCATCCAGCAAGTGCACATACCGGTAATTGGCTTGGTGAAGCGTTCGTACGAGGGGTTCGAACCCTACATCACGCCGACCAAGCAAGAAGTGATTGCGGTCGTTAACGCCGGCGCAACTATCGTTGCTTTCGATGCAACTTCTCGCCCGCGGCCGAACGGCGAACGCTTGCCGGACCTGCTCGCGGCGGTTCATGACTCGGGCGCCATTTCGATGGCCGACTGCGCCCAGTTTTCCGACGGTGTCGCGGCAAGTGCGCTCGGCGCAGATATTCTTGCCACGACGCTTGCATCATATACGAAGGAGACGGAAGGGCGTCCGGTTCCCGCGCTCGACCTCGTCGAACAGTTGAAAACGCTGGGGTGCTTCGTGGTATGCGAAGGCGGCATAAAAGTGCCCCACCAGGTGACGCAGGCGCTGCGCGCCGGAGCCGACTGTGTTGTTGTCGGGACCGCCATTACGAACATCGACTGGCTCGTCCAACAGTTCGCCGCGGCCGTGCAAGAATAGTCATCGCTTTACGAGGACGGATTGGGCTACAGTCTAATAATCGTCGGGTTAGGAGAGGTCTTTGGTAGAAAATAGGGATCCGGCCGTTCGCGTCGACCGCGGCTTCTGGATCGTTACGGCGCTTATCGCGGTTCTCTCATTATTGGCCATCGTCGTCTGCTACCTGTTTCCCATAACACACTACCTGCCCGAGGCGGTAGTGCCCGCGAACGAAATCGATTCTCTGTTCAGGTTTCTGTCGGCCGGCGGGTCGGTTGTTTACATTATCGTTATCGGCTATCTGCTGTACTTCTCGTTTGCTTTTCGAGGCCGCAGAGGTGATGCGCCCAATGCCGTCGGCCTGCCGATTCGCGACAATAACAGACTGGAATTTTGGTGGACGGCCGTGCCGACGATCTTCATCATCGTCTTGGCGGTTTTTAGCGTCTACATTTGGCGTCAAATAAACCTAGGGCAACCGAATAACGGCCTAGTCATGGAATCCATCGGTCACCAATGGTACTACGATTTCCGCTATCCAAAAGTCAAAGGTACCGTACCGAACGAAATGCATTTGCCCCTGAACGTCCCGGTTACACTGCACGTCACCTCGGGGGATGTGATCCATTCATTCTGGGTTCCGGGGATGCGCCTGAAGGCGGACATGGTGCCCGGGCTGATCAACACCCTTCGCTTTACTCCGCTTAATGCTGGGCGCTATCCTATTATTTGCACGGAATTTTGCGGCGTACAGCACGGAATAATGAATAAACAATTGGTCGTCATCGAAGATCGTAAATCTTTTGACTCGTGGCTGGCTGCCACCCAGTCGAAAAATAAGAATCTAAGCGACAACCCCAGCGCCGCGTCCGCAAGCACCGTAAACTTGTCTGGCGGAGTCGTGTCCGCTGGGCAACAAACGTTCGGCCAGAAATGCGCGGCGTGCCATTCAGCGACAGGGAGCTTTAGTCAGCGAATCGTCGGACCTGGGCTCAAAGGCGTGCTGCACGACCCGGCTCATCCCAAACTGGTCGACGGCGACCCGGCAACTCCGGAAAACGTCGCGAAGATCGTGCACAACGGCTATACGGGCGACATGGGGAACATGCCCAACGCGCAGACAAACGGCCTGAGCGATAAAGACATTGCAAACCTCGTCGCTTATTTGGCGACCTTGAAGTAAGTGGAGCGAACATGGCAGTAGCAGCTGTACATCCAGGCGGTGGAGTGGCCGATCATATTCATCCGGAACCGCAAACCTTCATCCGCAAGTACATCTTTTCAATCGATCACAAGGTCATTGGAATCCAGTACATTATCACCAGCTTCATCTTCATGGTGCTCTCGGGACTGCTCGCTGAGATCATCCGCGTGCAATTGCTGCACGGCGACGGACGTTTCGTTTCTCCGGATACGTACAATCAAATCTACAGCGTACACGGCAGTGCGATGGTCTGGCTGGTCATTATTCCCATACTCACCGGTGGTTTCGGGAATTTTGTCATGCCTCTGCAAATCGGTGCACGCGACGTTGCGTTTCCCTGGCTGAACATGCTGAGCTTCTGGCTGTTTCCGCCGGCAGGCCTGCTGCTGTTTGCCTCGTTTTTAATGGGCGCGCCGACGGCGGGATGGACGGAGTATCCGCCGATGTCACTGCAAGGCTATGCCGGTACCTCCATGTGGTGCGCTGCAATCTTTTTGATCGGGGTTTCCTCAACGCTCACCGGGCTTAATTTCCTGGTTACGATGCTTAAGATGCGTGCTCCGGGCATGACGTTTACGAGGATGCCGCTCTTTGTGTGGGCGCAGCTTTCGACTGCGCCCATGTCCATGATCGCTACAACGAACCTCGCAGGTGCGCTGGCGGCACTGTTTATCGAACGGCAATTCGGCGTGCCGTTTTTCGATCCGGCGAAGGGTGGCAGCCCCATCTTGTGGCAGCACATGTTCTGGTTTTATTCGCATCCGGCCGTATACATTATGATTATTCCGGCCTTTGGGATGATTTCGGAAATTTTTCCGACCTTTGCGCGCAAGCCGATCTTCGGTTACAAGATGATTGCGTTTTCTTCCGCTGCAATCGCCGTGCTCAGCTTCATGGTCTGGGCCCATCACATGTTCACGAGCGGTATGTCGCCGTATTTGCAGCTGCCGTTCATGATCCTCACGATGGTCATCGCCATTCCGACGGGAATTAAAGTCTTTTCCTGGACGGCGACGCTTTGGGGCGGAAAGATTCAGTTTACAACGGCGATGCTGTTCGCGCTGGGTTTTATCGCCACATTCACCTTCGGCGGAGTGACGGGCATCTTCTTGTCCGCAGTCCCGTTCGATTTGCACGCGCACGGAACGTACTTCATCGTCGCGCATCTGCACTACGTGCTCGTAGGCGGCAGCGTGATGGCGATTTTCGGCGGCACGTATTACTGGTGGCCAAAAATGACGGGACGCCTGATGAGCGAGAAACTCGGACGTCTGCAGTTCTGGCTCTTCTTTGTTTCATTCAATTGCACGTTTTTGCCAATGCACTGGCTGGGGTTGCTTGGGATGCCTCGCCGGGTGGCCGTTTACGATCCGCAGTTCACGTTTTGGAACGTTGTGGCATCGATAGCGTCGTTCTTTATGGCGGCTTCGTTCGTTATTTTCTTCTACAATATGTATGCCAGCCGCAAGAACCCCAAGGCAGGCGCAAATCCCTGGGGAGCGCGGACGCTGGAGTGGCAAATCCCTTCGCCGCCGCCGTACTATAATTTCAAGCACATTCCCGCAGTGCTGGCCAACCCGTACGATTTCGGCGATCCCTTACCGTACCGAGGACTGCAAGGGGAACTTGATCCCAGCGTGCCCGCGCCCATTCCCGCCGGCGCGGCGCACTAAGGAGTACAGGTGGCGGTTCAAGCTCTGGCACAAGGTGGCACGCTCGATCCACATCAGGAAGTGGATCAATTTTACCGAGAAACGCGCGATCTTCGGTTGACGGGATTTCTGTTGTTCTTGGTCAGCGATGTCGTGCTGTTTTCGGCGTTCATCTTCGCGTATTTGTACTTACGCAATTCGGGGCAAGGCTGGCCCCCGCCGGGAATATCGCGACTGGACGTCGGCTTTGCCGCGGTAAACTCCGTGGTGCTTTTCGGGTCCGGTGCTACCATGCATTTTGCGCTTGAAAATTGGAAGCACGGCCATTTCCTGAAGTACACCAACTGGCTCATCGCGACCATCATCTTGGGATCGATGTTTCTTGCGGGTCAGGGTTACGAGTACGCGCACATCAAGGCGAGCTGGGCCGGCAGTGGAATCTTCGGGGCTTCCTTCTTTACCTTAACCGGGATGCACGGTTTCCACGTCTTCATGGGCGTGTGTTACTTGATTATCTTGCTGCTGCAATCCGTGCACGGCAAATACACCCAATCCAAATTTTTCGGACTGACGGCCGGAACTCTGTATTGGCACTTCGTCGACGTGATTTGGGTGGTCTTGTTCTCGATCTTTTATCTGTTCTGAGTTATCGTCGAATTGAGGGTCTAGCGTAGTGGACGCAGTCAACATAGAACGAGTCATAGCCATTGTCGGCGCCTTGGTGGTCGGCGGCAGTGCGAGCGTGGCCTTGAAAAATGACTGGCGAACTCCCGGCCTCGAGAACCAAGTCTTCAAACTCATGCTGGGATTGCTTGCGCTGGGCTGCGTTCTGGCCTTGCTCGCGGCAGTGGGCGTGTTAGGGAAGGCTTGATGTAATGTACGATCCGGTTGACCAGCGGGGCGTCCCAATCAGTGCGGGTGTCCCCAACAGCGTGAGGTGGCTCGTGGCGATCGGGGTCCTCATCATTTTTGCGATCGGCGCTTGGACCTTTTTGGACGCAGGTTACGGCCACGTCTGGCCCTCCATCAACTCGGAGCGCGTGAAACTCTAGCAGGCTGCTCGGCCCTGGTAATGGCGATACCGGCGATTACAACGGCCAGACCTCTACGGCCTCTTGCTGCTTGCGTGTCATTTCATAACGTGATCGGTACATTACTATCGTGGTCGCATTGAAACGGCAGAATTCGAGGCATGAAGATCCAAATGAATCCATCGGAACGTATCGACCAGCTGATTGCACAACTCACAGACTGGCGTGGCAAAACGTTGGCCAGCGTCCGCAAGAGCATCCTTGGGGCCGACCGGGAGATTATCGAGGAATGGAAGTGGATGGGAAGCCCGGTGTGGTCTCACGAGGGAATAATCGCCGTCGGCAACGCCCACAAAAACAAGGTGAAACTTACGTTTGCCGACGGGGCGAGTCTCCCGGATCCTGGCAAGCTCTTCAACGCGGGCCTCGAAGGCAACAAGTGGCGGGCGATCGATTTTTTCGAGGGTGATAAGATTGATGAGCGTGCTCTAAAAAATCTCATCCGAGCGGCTGTTGATTACAATCAGATCAAATTGAAGAAGAAAGCGCGTGCGGGTACTCGAGCGAAAATACACAAGAGTAAAAAGACATGAAGCTATGGTTGTCCTCGCTAATTGCCCCTTCAACGATCCGCGCGGGATGTGCCCCCGGTGTGCGAAGGCATCGGCCCAGTCACGCATCAACCACTTTGTAAACGGCGCCTAGGGCCGGCTGGTTAAGCCGACGCCGAGCGGTGCAATTTTTTCCGGAACGATTCCAGTCGAGCGTCCGTCAATTCTATGGATGCCGCCGTAGATGGAAAACTCGGTCATTGCCGGCAAGGTAAGGTCGGGCAAGCGCCTTTCGCCGAACGCTTCCCATTCATAGGCCAGGGTCCGATCTTCAAAAAGGACCGCCACGTAGCCGCTGCACTCCTGCGGTGCTGCTTCGTCAGGCCCACGATAACGCAGATAGCCGTCGACGATGAAAATCGGTTTGAACGTCTGCATGAAAGCGCGTAGCGGCGGAACTATTACTGCGATAGCATAGATAAGAAACCCGATGATTCCCAAAGCAAAAATGGGTGAAATCCAGATCAGCGACTCCCCGTGCGCAACGTGGTGGGCCCGCCAAATCATTCCGAAGGTCAACCCGGTAAACACCAGGCATCCGAGCAAGGGTTCGATGGCAATGGAAAGACGGCCAAGTAAGCCTTGGAACACCACCTGCCGTTCTTCTTTCGTCCATGCTCGGTGCAGGAGCAGGGCGTCTGTTTTAAAGCGCGGAGCCTTCATCTTGTGCGCTTCGCTTGTGGTGAGCGCGCTCCTCGCGCTAAGCACCCCGGTCGGAGCGAGCGAAAAGATTCACGGCGTTGTCTTAGCCGTCCAATCGAACAGCGCAAGAGCGGTAATTCGACACGATGCTTTTGCGGGGATGCCGTCCATGAGCATGGCGTTCCGGATCGCTCCGCAAAGCTTAGTAAGGCGCATGCATGAGGGAGATCTCGTTGACGCAACGGTGAGCCGGCGAAATGTACCCTGGACGCTTTCCAACATTACCATTCGGTCAACGCGCGCTGCAACGACGCCCAGGATCATCCGCGACGTTAAGCCCTTACAAGTCGGAGACGTCGTTCCTCAAACGAGGTTTCTGGATCAGAGCGATCATCAGTTCACTCTCGCGCACTTCACGGGACACCCAGCCGTGCTGGCGTTCATCTATACGCGATGCAAAGATCCGCGCATGTGCCCGCTGATATCCGCTAAATTCAATCAATTGCAAGAACGTTTGCGCAATTCGCAGGCCCATCTGGTTGAAATAACGCTGGACCCCGAATATGACCGCCCCGCGGTGCTTGCGGCGTACGCTCGAACGTTCGGGGCGCGATCGAACCAGTGGACCATCGGTACCGGCGATCCGGAAGAAGTGTTGAACTTCGCGGCAGCATTCGGTCTCAGCGTGTTTGCTGACGAAAAGGTTGGCCTTATTCACGCTGAGCGTACCGCCATTATCAATCCACAAGGAAAGATTACAACCTTGATCGACGATCCTGGATGGTCGCCGGCGCAGATCGTGGCCGAAATCAACGCCCAATCGCACCAAGCTGCTAATCCGCTCGCGCGCCTGGATTTGGTACTGTCTAAAGCTGCCGTGGCGGTATGCGGCGACCGTGTGGCGGGGTTCTCCGGCTTATTGGACTTGGCTGTGGCGATGATGATTTTTGCTTCCTTCGGCTGGGTGTTCTTCCGCCTAGGGAAGGCGATCCTAACCAGTAGAGCGTGAAAGCGCGGACGCTCGTTCGTCCGAGGATGAGCGCAGTGCCGCGATCACCATAATTGCAAAAACGCCGAACAGGGCAAATATCTCGTATGCGCTGCGAAAACTACTGAGCGCATTTGCGCCCGACCGAATGATCGCGGCCGCTAAAGAACCGCCGGCGATTTGACCGACGATCAAACATTGACTTAAGAGACCAATCCCCGTGGC
>JAABUQ010008109.1_pt1 | contig 14870 bp, 14 predicted proteins | sample 5560001 | NCBI WGS metagenome assembly JAABUQ01 (sample SAMN10711888, study PRJNA513371) | rock metagenome | isolation source: Antarctica rocks | place: Antarctica: Victoria Land, Finger Mt nord | collected 2015-12-18 | reverse complement strand
GAAGTAGACGTCGCCGCCGGACTCGTAGGCGAACCCCCGGTCGATCAAGCCGCCGGTCATGCTCACGATCTCGGCGATGTGCTCGGTCGCCCGGGGCATCCGGTCGATCCCGTCGACGCCGAGGGCTTCGAGGCAATCCAGGTAATCGGCGGTGACGCGCTCGGCCAGGTCCTTGACGGTGGTCCCGTCCTTCTGGGCCTGGACGATCAGCTTGTCGTCGACGTCGGTGATGTTGACGACCCAGGTCACCTCGTAGCCGAGGTAGACGAGGTAGCGCTTGATCGTGTCGAAGATCACCGGCCCGACCATGTGGCCGATGTGGCTGTTGGAATAGACCGTCGGCCCGCAGACGTACATGCCGACCTTGCCGGGCTCCACGGTCCGGAAGGCTTCTTTCGACTGCGACAGCGTGTTGTACAGGCGGAGCGGCATGGGGGCGACCAACCGATGGTGGAGTGGGGGCGGAGCGCGGGCGATCGGGCGATTTGGATCAAAATGGGATCGGGACGATGAGGACGGCCGCCTCGCACGAGATCGCCTCCGCCCGGCCGATCGGGCCGACGTGCTCGCCGGTCTTGGCCTTGACGTTGACGAGCCCGGGGTCGACCCGGAGCAGGCGGGCGAGATTCTCTCGGATGCTCGGCTTGTGGGGGGCGAGCTTGGGGCCCTGGGCGTGCACGGTGACGTCGCAGTTGCCGACCCGCCACCCCTTCGCCGCGACCCGCTCGACCACGTCGGCCAGCAGGCGCGAGCTATCGAGGCCGAGCCATCGAGGGTCGGTGTCGGGATAATGCTCGCCGATGTCGCCGTCGCCGGAGGCCCCGAGCAAGGCGTCGGCCACGGCGTGCATCACGACGTCGGCGTCGGAGTGGCCCACGAGACCCCGGGGGTGCTCGATCCGGACCCCGCCCAGGATCAAGGGGCGGCCCTCGGCCAAGCGGTGCGTGTCGTGGCCGATCCCCACTCGCATCGTCGCAACCCCCGCCCAACTTATCGTTCCAACCCCGCCCGGGACGCCCCTTGATCGTACCGAGCCCCTCCCGAGTTCGCCATGCCGGCCGCCCTCGGCGCATTTTCGGTTCCGATTTCGGGCCCCCCGCTTGTAATTTGGGAAGAAAGATCGCCTCGATGGCGGGATTGACACGACCGGCGCCAACCCCGGGAAAGTCCCGGAAAAACCTAAAGTCCTGAGAACTTGAGCTTTTTGAACCCCCGTCGCGGAATTTCGTCGCCCCGGCACGACCGGTGCATTAGGGTCTCATCGTTCGCGGCGAAAGAGTCACCCCTCGGCTCAAGACGAGCCGGACGACTCGGTTGCGACGGAACCGACCGAACCGGAATGTTTTCGACACGGAGGGTTTTTCCATGCTGGTCCTCAGCCGCAAAGTGAACGAGAAGATCATGGTCGGCGACGATATCGTGATCACCATCGTCAAGATCGACCGCAACCAGGTCCGGATCGGCATCCAGGCCCCCGGCCAGGTCCCGGTCTATCGCGAGGAGATCCTGCCGGCCTCGTGGCACACCGACCACGCCGACAAGGAAGCGGGCGTCGAGATGGTCTTGAGCGTCTGACCGGCCCCTTCGACGGTCGGGCCGATCGCGAGCCGCGACCTGCCGCCTCCTCGACACCCGCCTCCGGTCGGGATAGTCTGAAGGCCGCCGGAAGATGACGCGAGCCCGCAACCGAGTCCGACGCCCCGCCTCAAGGAATGGCCCAGGGTGTCCTTTCAAGGTGGGAGTCGATAAGCCGATGAGCAACCTCGATCGTCGCGAGTTCCTCCAGGCCGGAGCCGTGGCCACGGCCGCCTCCGCCATCACCGTCGGATCCGCGTCGCCGAGCCTTGGCGACGATCCCAAAGCGTCGAAGCCGACGCTCCCCACCCGCAAGCTGGGCAACACCGGGGTCGATGTCACGATCCTCAACCAAGGGACGTGGCGGGCGCCTGGGGCGCTCGATCGGATCCTCCGCTTCTCCTACGCCAACGGCGTCCGGTACTACGACACGGCCAAGTCCTACGGGTCGGAACCCGGCCTCGCCAAGTGGTTCCAGGCCATGCCCGAAGTCCGCAAGAATATCTTCCTCGTCACCAAGGATTCGCCCCGCCAGCCGTCCGAGATGATGAAGATGCTGGAGCAGCGCTGCCAGGCGCTCCAGGTCGATTATGTCGACCTCTTCTTCATCCACGCCCTCGGCGACCACCACTCGGCCGACGACGCCATCGCGATCCCCAAGAGCCCGGAGCTCAAGCAGGCGATCGAGGCGATCAAGAAGTCGGGCAAGGCGAAGTTCGTCGGCTTCTCGACCCACCACCAGAACCGCGCCCAGATCATCCAGGCGGCGGCCGAAGGCGGGCTCGTCGACGCGATCATGCTCCAGTACACCCCCTGGCTGGCCAAGGACCACCCGCTCAACCGGGCCCTCGACGCCGCCCACGACCGTGGGATCGGCCTGATCTCGATGAAGCAGGTGTCCGGCCCCGAACCCGAGCAGTTCCTCGCCGAAGTGGCCCAGCACGTGCCCGGCCTGGCGGAGAAGGGCCTCTTGCCGTTCCAAGGGTTGCTCCAGGCGATCTGGACCGACGAGCGGATCGCCTCCTGCTGCGTCTCGATGCGGAACCTCGACCAGATCAGCCAGAACGCCGAGGCGGCCCGCAAATTCGAGCCGCTCGGGGCCGCCACGATCGGCCAGCTCCATAATGCGTTCGTCGCCTCCAGCCCCTCGCTCTGCGCCGACTGCGATGGCCGCTGCGCCGCGGCCGGCAAGACCGGGGCCGCGCTGGGCGACCTGACCCGCTACCTCACCTACCACGAGCGGCACGGGGCCCGGTCCGAGGCCCGCAAGCTGTTCGCCGAGCTGCCCGAGGCCGCCCGCGACTGGGCTGGCGCCGACCTCGAAGCGGCCAAGGCCGCCTGCCCGAACCACCTCGACTTTGCCACGCTCCTGCCCCGGGTCGAGCGTCACCTGGCCTGATCGGCCACGAATCTTGGCGCCATCGCCGAGGCGGCCCGGGAGTTGATCCCGGTCCGCCCTTCGCGCATGATGGGGCGACCGGGTCAGTTGTCGGGCCCAGGCCCGACTAAATCCCCGAGCCCGGCGCGTCTCGACCCCTCTCAAGGCCTGCCGCTTTCGCCCGAAAAGGTCCCCCTTCGGGGCCTTCCCTTTTTATGGGAGACGGAGACGAGATGAGCGATAACGACCGTTCGCGGGTGGATCGCCGCGAGTTCCTCCAGGCCGGCACCCTCGCCGCCGCCTCGGCCGCCGTGATCGGCTCGGGCGCCGGCACCGCCTCGGCCGCCGACGCCCCGGCGATCTTGCCGACCCGGAAGCTGGGCAAGACCGGCGTCGACGTGACCATCCTCAACGTCGGGACCGGGGCCTGGAAGAACAGCGGGGCGACCACCGCCAACTCGCTGCTCCGCCGCGCCTACGCCGGCGGCGTCCGCTACATCGACACCGCCAAGGTTTACGGCACCGAGCCCTACGTCGCCAAGTTCTTCAAGGACATGCCCGAAGCCCGCAAGGACACCTTCGTCGTCACCAAGGACACGCCCAGGCGGGCGTCCGAGATGGTGGGGATGCTCGACGCCCGGCTGGAAACCCTCCAGCTCGACTCCGTCGACCTATTCTTCTTCCACGGCCTCGGCGACCACCACACCACCGACGAGGCGATCGCCATCCTCAAGGGCGACGAGTTCAAGGTCGCCGCGGACACCATCCGCAAGTCGGGCAAGGCCAAGTTCGTCGGCTTCTCCTGCCACCACCCCGACAAGGCCATCATGCTCCAGACCGCCGCCGAGATGGGCGTGGTCGACGCGATCATGGTCGCATACACCCCCTGGGCCGGCAAGGATCACCCGATCAACAAGGCCCTCGACGCCTGCCACGCCAAGGGGATCGGCCTGATCTCGATGAAGCAGCTCGCCGGCCCCAACAAAGACAAGTTCCTCGCCGACGTGGTCAACCACGTCCCCAGCCTCAAGGGCAAGGGCTTTTCCCCCTACCAGATGCTCCTCCAAGCGATCTGGTCCGACGAGCGGATCTCCTCCTGCTGCGTCTCGATGACCCAGAATGCCCAGATCACCGAGAACACCGCCGCCGCCCGCAAGTTCGAGCCGCTCAAGGCCGCCGAGCTCGACGAGATCCGCGACCTCTTCCTGGCCTCCAGCCCGACCCTCTGCGCCAACTGCGACGGCCGTTGCTCCAAGGCCGCCGGCACCGACGCCCGCCTCGGCGACATCGCCCGCTTCCTCACCTACCACGAGCAGCACGGGATGCGCGGCGAGGCCCGCCGCCAGTTCGCCGAGCTCGCCGAAGCCCACCGCGACTGGGCCGGCGCCGACCTTGCCGCCGCCCAGGCCGCCTGCCCGAGCAACTTGAACTTCTCCGAGATCCTGCCCAAGGTCGAGCGCTACCTCGCCTGATCTCTCCGGGATCCCCCGAAGCCCGACGAAGGAATCCGAACGGCCCGAGGACCAACCTCGGGCCGTTCGCTTTCGAATGGGGCGAAAGTCGCCGGGCCGGATCGCGGTTTTTTTTCCTTGAACTCTCCCGAGGCTTCGAACATATTGCCCAATGGCCCTCGCGCGACGCATCCGGAAGGGCCATGCCTCGGGCAACGCTGATGGGCCGGCGATCTGCGGGGGAGCGGCCGGCCACGGAATCGCGAGAAGGCCAGCGATCATGGGCAAGAATATCTACGTGGGCAACCTGCCGTACGACACCACGGGCGACGACCTCGTCGAGCTGTTCCAGACCTTCGGCACGGTCGCGAGCGGGCAGGTGATCATCGACAAGTTCAGCGGCCGGAGCCGAGGATTTGGCTTCGTCGAGATGTCGCGAGACGACGAGGCCCAGGCCGCCATCGAGGCCCTCAACACCAGCCCCTACGGCGGCCGGCCCCTCACCGTCAACGAGGCCAAGCCGCGCGAGGATCGAGGCGGAGGCCAGGGCGGATTCGGCGGCGGCGGTGGCGGCGGCCGAGGTGGATATGGCGGAGGCGGCGGCCACGGCGACGCCGGAGGCTACTGACCCCGGCCGATGGTCCCGACCCGTGAGCGGCCGGGCCCTTTCCCCGGGAAAATGATCGACCCCGATGCCGAGTCGGCTTGGCGGACGCGGTCGCGTCGATTATATTGGTGAATTGCTCCCCCTCCCCAGGGCCACCCCTTCGGCCGGGCGGAGGGGCATCCGTCCTCGCGCGCGGCTTTCGCGCAAGCGAGGAGTCCAGCGGTTCCCCAAAGCCTTCGGAGATCGAGCCTGTGGTGAAGTTACGGGTCCGTTCCGGCGAGTCGATCCAGGAAGCCGTACGGCGCTTCCGCAAGCTCTGCGAGCGCAGCGGCCTCCGGAAAGAGATGCGGCGCAAGGCTTATTACGAGAAGCCCAGCGAGCGCCGCCGCCGCGAGGAGCTCAAGCGGCTCCGCAAGGCCCGCCAGGCCGCCCGCGTCTGAGCCCGCCCCTCGCCGCCGAGGCAGGACCCACGAAGCCCGGACCATCCCCGGGCTCCTTCACGGATCTCGATCCGACTCAGACGTGGACGTCGCGCCTCTGCCCCAGCAAGGAAGGGTAGCGGGCGCGGATCGGCCCGACCTCGGAGCGGAGGAAGGCGTCGACCTGCTCGGGCGAGCGGCCGACGAACTGGCGAGGTTCGAGCACGGCGGCGAGGTTTACCCCCCCGAACGCCGGGTCGCCGGCCAGGCGATCGGCGAGGTCGTTGATGCCATCTCCCTGCTTGATCCGGGCGGCGGCGGCGAGGGAGTGGGTCCGGATCCGCTCGTGGAGGTCCTGGCGGTCGCCCCCGACCTGGACGGCGGCCATCATCAGGTTCTCGGTCGCCATGAACGGCAGCTCGGCCGCGACGTGGCGGGCGATCACCGGCGGGTTCACGACCAGGCCGGGCACGACGTTGAGATAAAGGGTCAGCAGCGCGTCGATGCTCAAGAACGCCTGGGGGATGACCATCCGCCGGACCGCGCTGTCGTCCAGGGTCCGCTCCAGCCACTGGGTCGCGGCGGTCTGCGAGGCGGCGGCGGGCAGGGCCATCGCGAACCGGGCGATCGAGCACATCCGCTCGGCCCGCATCGGGTTCCGCTTATAAGCCATCGCCGACGATCCGACCTGCTCGGCCTCGAACGGCTCCTCGACCTCGCGCTCATGGGCCAACAGGCGGAGGTCCGACCCGAACCGGTGGGCGCTCTCGGCCACGCCCGCCAGGGCGGCGACGACCTGCGAATCCACCTTCCGGGTGTACGTCTGCCCCGAGACCGGGTGCGAGGCGGCGAAGCCGAACGCCTCGGCCACCTTGCGGTCGAGCGCCTCGACCTTGGCATGGTCGCCGTCGAAGAGGGCGAGGAAGCTCGCCTGGGTGCCGGTCGTCCCCTTGACGCCGAGGAACCGGAGGTCGGCGATCCTCCGTTCGATATCGGTTAGATCGAGGATCAGTTCATAACACCAGAGCGTCGCCCGCTTGCCGACCGTCACCAGTTGCGCCGGCTGGTAATGCGTATAGCCCAGGCAGGGCAGGTCCCGGTATTGATGGGCAAATGTCCCCAGGGCATCGATGGCGCCGACGAGGCCGTCGCGGACCATAGTCAGGGCGTCGCGGATCAGGATCAGGTCGGTGTTGTCGGTGACGTAGCAGGACGTGGCGCCGAGGTGGATGATCTTGCGGGCCTCGGGCGCGACATCGCCATAAGCGTGGACGTGCGCCATCACGTCGTGGCGTAATCGCTTCTCGTGGCCTCGGGCGGCCTCGAAGTCGATGTCGTCGATCCGAGCCCTCAGCTCGGCGACCTGCCCCTCGGTGATGTTCAGGCCGAGCCCGCGCTCCGCCTCGGCCAGGGAGACCCAGAGCCGCCGCCAGGTCGAGAACTTCCGCTGGCCCGACCAGAGTTCGGCCATCGGCCGGGAGGCGTAGCGGGCGACGAGGGGATTTTCGTAGGTGGATTGGCTCATAAAGTGCTCAAAAAAAGGCATCGTTTTTCGTTGAAGACTCTTGACTTTCGATCGGTGTTCGATGGTATTCGTTGACGGGAGTGCGGACGGACGCATTTCCGTGGATGCTTGGATCAAGGAGGTGCATCTTGAGAAGACGATCGCGTCGAGTCGATCGACAGATGACTTTCGGAGGTGGCATCGATCGGCTGGAAGTTCGACTGCCCCCATCCGCCGTCACGCCCGTCAGCGGCCAAGACCCCGCCCCGACCCCACCGGCCTTGCCCCAACCGCCCCTACCGCCGCCCAACCCGGGGCCGGTCCAAGAGCCGCTTCCCATCCAGAACCCGGACGGGACCTTCAACGCTCCCCCCTTCTATCCGGACCAGGATTGGCTCGACTACGTCCGGCAGGATCCTGGCTTCCCGTTCACTCCGGGTCCCGACAATCCGATCTTCCGGTCTCCTCCTGGCAACCCGTATTTTCCGATCGACGACCCCACCGATCCGATCCCCCCGGAGGTCCCGCCGCCTACTCCGCCTCCGCCGCTCCCCTCGACGCCGGTGACGCCGAGCCCTCAGTCGCCCTATTGATCGAGGTCTAGCGGCCGAATCGTGAACGCCGGGCCCCGAAAAGCCTTTCGGGGCCCGGCATTTCAGTCGATGCACTCCAATTCGGCGACACGCTTTCCCCAAAATGCATCGTCGATCTCCGGGCAAAACTCCTTGATGATCTTTTCAAGTCGGCGATTCTTCCTGTCGAGCCATTCATCGGTTTGCCTGGCACGATCGACGAGGTCTGGTCGCACGATTTTCCAGCAGAATAATTCAGCTTTGTCTTCCATGATTGAATGGCGACTATATCCGGTCAAAAAGCCCGGGACCGAGTGGTCTATCCCGATCGGATCGATCTTGGCCCCCCCAAAAATGTAATACACAAACCCGGGTTGGTTGATGGCCTTCCAACCGGGATCTGAATAAGCTTGTCTGGCGCGATCGAAATAGATTTCGTCGTCGAGGACGTGGAAAATCTCGTGGTGGATGCCCAGCCTCGCGGTGGTGTTGGGGCTGTCCGGGTTCGTCGTCAAGCGTTTGGCGTCATACACGATCTCTCCTTTCAAACGTTCCGTCCACCCGCCGAAATGCTGGTCGAATTTCTTGATCCCGCCGCATAGCAGGATGCGTTTGATCCCGAACTTCTTGAGCACGCCCGGCGGGTAGATCGCCAATTCTTTTTCCAGGACGTTCACATATTTCTTGTAGACGTACTCCGATGCGATCGCAAGGCCCGATTCCGGGCTCGTCGATCCGCGCAAGGCTTGGATTTCCACCGAATGTCGAATTGATAATGCTCGCAGTTTCCCCGTGACTTCTTCCCGGACCTCGTCCGGCTCGATGCCCCATGCCGCTTCTTGGATGGTCGTTGTGAAGGTGATCAGGAACAAGATGAGACCGGCGAAAGAACGCATGGCGTTGTTTGCTCCCTCAAAAAATCGCCTGGACTGGTATCGTAACTGACCGTTACTCTTCCAATTTTTGTTCCACGATGTCGCCAACGATCTCGCAATAGATGATGCAAATCATCGGCCCCGCAGGCCGATCGTATTAAATCCCCCCCAGCACCCGGGCCCGCCCCACCCGGGCGATGGCGAGCATGAAGGCGGCGGTGCGGAGGCTGACGGACTTGCGGCCGGCGAGGTCGTGGACCTTGGCGAAGCTCTCGACCATCCGCCGCTCCTGCTCGCGCTGGACCTGTTCGAGGGGCCAGCGGAAGTGCTGGAGGTTCTGGACCCACTCGAAGTAGGAGACGACCACGCCGCCGGCGTTGGCGAGGATATCGGGGACGACGGGGATCCCTCGGCTTTCGAAGACGGCGTCGGCGTCGGGCCAGGTGGGGCCGTTGGCGGCCTCGACGATCAGCTTGGCCCGGACGGCTCGGGCCATCTCGGCGTCGAAGACGCCCCCGAGCGCGGCGGGGATCAGGATGTCGACGGGCATGGTGAGCAATTGTTCGTTGGTGATCGGCTCGCCTTCGTTGAAGCCGACAACCTTGCGATTGAGCGCGACGTGCTTGTCCAGCTCGGGGATGGCGATCCCGAGGGGATTGGTGAGGCCGCCGAAGGCGTCGGAGACGGCGATGATCTTGCCGCCGAGGCCGTGGAGGTAGCGGGCGGCGAAGGAGCCGACGTTGCCGTACCCCTGGATGGCGAAGGTGGTGTCGGCGATCGTCCGGCCGAGCTTGCCGAGCATCTCGCGGGCGATCAGGGCCACGCCGTAACCGGTGGCGGCCTCTCGGCCGGCGGAGCCGTGGAGCTCGACCGGCTTGCCGGTGACGCAGGCGGGGTGGAAGCCGTGGAACTTGGCGTACTCGTTCATGATCCAGGCCATCACCTGGGCGTCGGTGCCGACGTCGGGGGCGGGGATGTCCTTGTCGGGGCCGATGAAGTCGTGGATCTGCTGGACGAACCGCCGGGTCAGCCGCTCGAGCTCGCCCCGGGACAGCTTGGCGGGGTCGCAGTTCATCCCCCCCTTGCCGCCGCCGAAGGGGATGTCGACGACGGCCGTCTTCCAGGTCATCAGGCTGGCCAGGGACCGGGCCTCGTCCTGGTCGACGTGGGGGTGGTAGCGGAGGCCGCCTTTGAACGGCCCCCGGGCGTTGTCGTGCTGGACCCGGTAGCCGATGAAGTTGCCGATCTGGCCGGAATCCATCTCGATCGCCACCTCGACCCGGAGCTCGCGGTCGGGCGTGATCATCAAGGTCCGCATGTTCCCGGTCAGGTCGAGCCGGGCCGCGGCCTTGTCGAAATAGTGATTCGTCGCCTCGAAGGCTTGCATCGCGCAGGCTGCCCCCGCTTAATGGGGCCACTCGATGGACCCTCTGGTGACGCCGACCCTCGCCCGCCGCGATCGTAAACGACGAGGTCCCCGGTCCGCAAGGATGCCGAACCGCCCCGAAAGGTGGAGCCCCGGATGCGCCCCTGGATCTTGAGCGAGACGAACTACGGCCGGGTGAAGGAGCGGCCGTTCGGGGTCGCGGTGCTCCCGCTCGGGGCGACCGAGCCGCACAACCTCCACCTGCCCTACGGGACCGACACCTATCAGGTCGAGGCCGTCGGCCGGCTCGCCTGCGAGCGGGCCCACGCCCGGGGGGCGAGCGTGGCGCTCCTGCCGACCCTCCCCTACGGGACCGAGACGAACCAGATGCGGTTCCCGATGGCGATGAACCTCGACCCCTCGACCCTGGCGAGGGTCATCGCCGACCTCGTCGACTCGCTCGCCGCGCACGGCGTGTTGAAGTGCGTTTTGCTCAACGGCCACGGCGGCAACGACCTCAAATGGATGCTCCGCGAGCTGCACCTGAAGACGCCCGTCCGGCTGTTCGCCTGCCACTGGTTCCGGATGGCCTCGGACCGTCACCGCGACCTCTTCGACGACCCGGGCGACCACGCCGGCGAGCTCGAGACGAGCATGATCCTGGCCCATCGGCCCGACCTCGTCGCCGAAGGGGTCGCCGACGCCGGCTCGACCGCCCCGACCCGGTTCGAGGCCGTGAACCGGGGTTGGGTCGAGATCACGCGCCCCTGGCACCTCCTGACGACCAACTCGGGCGCTGGCGACCCGGCCGGGGCCACCGCCGCCAAGGGGCAGGCCCTGACCGAAATCGTGGTCGACCGGCTGGCGAACTTCCTGGTCGAGCTCGCCGCCAGCCCGGTCGACGACCGGTTCCCGTTCTGAGCCGACGATCGGTCGGGCCGGTATTCCCCTCCCTTGTATACTTTCTGATGAAACCGCCCGGGGCGATGCCGCCAGGATCTAACAAGGGTTGAACGTGAACAGAAGGATATATTGGCTCGCTTGCCCGGGACTGTTGGCCCTCCTGCTCGGGGTCGGGGGCTGCTCCCGGGGCCCGGAATCTGCCCCGGCCCCGCCGGCCGAGGGGCCCAGGTCGCCGTCCGAGAAGACGTACGCCCTCAAGGGGACGGTCCGCAAGGTCGACCTGGCCTCGGGCGAGGTGACGATCGCGCATGAGGCGGTGCCCGGCTTCATGCCGGCGATGGTGATGCCATTCACGATCAAGGACCGGTCGTCGCTCGAGGACGTCCGGGCCGGCGACGAGGTCGAGGGGGCGCTCCGGGTCGTCTCCGAAGCGGGCTCGGTCAAGGACTACGAGCTGGCCGACCTGACGGTCACGCGGCCGGCCCTGGCCGAGCCGCCGCCCCCGATCGAGGCCGAGGCGACGGCCAGGGTGCTCAAGCCCGGCGACCCGGTGCCGGACTTCTCGATCACCACCCAGGACGGGGCGACGCTCCGGCTGTCCGAGCTCAAGGGGGAAGTGGTCGCGCTGACGTTCATCTACACCCGTTGCCCCTTGCCCGACTTCTGCCCGGCCGTCGACGCCAAGTTCGCCGACCTGGCCCGGCGGATCTCGGCGAGCCCGGGGCGGGCCGGCCATGTCCGGCTGCTCTCGATCAGCTTCGACCCGGAGCACGACACGCCCGCGGTGCTCCGGGCGCACGCCCGGCTGCGCGGGGCGAAGCCGCCGCTCTGGACCTTCGCGGTGGCCTCGCACGAGGAGCTGGCCCGGGTCGGCCCCCCCTTGGGCCTGCGATACGGCCCGATCGACGGCCAGATCGAGCACAACCTATGCTCGGCGCTGATCGCGCCCGACGGGACCCTGGCCCGGCTCGACCCCGGGCGGGACTGGGCCCCGGCGGACGTGGCCCGCGCGATCTACTCGCTGATCCCGGCCGCCTCGAGATAAGTTCGCGCGACCACTGACCGCGTTCATCACTCATGATGGGATCGGCGACCGCGCCCGGTTCGGGCGGGCGTCGGAGGCCCCAAGGCGGGCAGGCCCGCCGATCCGCCGGAGGAAAACTCGGCTGGGAGAGTTGGTTGCCCGTGAAGCGTGCCGATGTCCTGGCGAAAAATCGAAGGTTGATATTGTCAAAAGGCGGCGTTGTGATAAATTGAGGATAGGCATGATCCTCACAACGAATATCATGGTTGAAGAGATCGACGACCGCCGAGGTCCGCTCGCGGCGCCGGTCGCGGGCTCGAAGCCGCCCCGCCGAGTTCCCCTCGTCCCCCTCCGGTCGGTCGGACCATGTCGGTCCGGTCGGCCCCATCGGTCCGCCGCGCCTTCCGAGGGCGCGGGATCCCCAGCAACGTTCGCCCCGAAGATCGCGGGCGGGAGAGCACCCCGAATGGCCACGACCAAGATCGGCAGCCCGAGCAAGGCCGCCAGCCCCAGCCCCAAGACGTCCGTGAAGTCGAAGGCCAGCAAGGCCGCCGACACCCGGGCCCACCAGGCCCGGCGGGCCTCGATCCTCCTGAAGCACGTCAGCGACCCGACGCGGCTCCAGGTGATCCTGATCCTCTCCGACGGCGAGCAGCACGTCGGCGCCCTCTGCGCGCAGCTCAGCCAGAGCCAGCCGGCGGTCAGCCACCACCTCGCCCTGCTCCGCCACGGCGGGATCATCGCCCCCCGCCGCCAGGGCAAGAACAACTTCTACAGCCTCACCGAGACCGGCACCGACCTCGCCGGCGTGGTCAAGGGGCTCATGAACGGGGACTGATCGACCCGGTCGCGGCGGACTCGACGGGCCCTCGTCGCCGGATCGGCGCCGGCCCCGGCTCGTCGGGCCGCCCGCCCGCGCCCTCGACTTCGTCCCCGCTCAGGGCAGGACGCGCCGACCCAAGGCCGCGTTGATGCCCAGCATGGCCCGGCGGAGCCTCACCAGGCCGTCGAGGTAGGCCCGCGCGTTGTCGTTGTAATCCCTCGGCGCCGCCAGATATTCCAGGGCGCCGGTCTCGCCGCCGTTCAGGAGCCTCCTGGCATCTTGGAGCAGCTCCTGAGAGTCGGGCAGGACCTCGCGCTCGATCCGCTCGACGGCGGCCTTGGCGGCGAAGAACTCGCGCTCGGTCACCTCGACGTCCTGGATCGCCACCCGCTCCACGAAGTTGAGCTGGACCTCGGTCTGGGTGAGGAAAGGGATCCGGCCTCTCGCAATCATGGTGACCCTCCCTGGTCTCATGGGACGCCGTCGGCCGATCCTCGGTCCCGGCTTCTCGAATCGCCCGCTCTGCCGCGGTCCCGAAAATCACCGGCCCGACCGAAGGCCCGCGTTTAGCCGGAATCCTCGAAATCACCCAGCTTCCGCGCGAGCCGAGCGAGAAACGGCGCCGGGTCCTATGAGGGGAGGCCGGTCGCCGGTTACTTTGAGGTCCGGCAGGGCGGGCGATCCGGCAACGATGGGCGGGGAGGCGACGACGATGGGCACGATCGGCCACCGGCGAGTCGGGAAGGGCGGGGGGCCGACCCGGCGCGAGGTCCTCCGGGCGGGTGTCGCGGGCTCGCTCGGCCTGGGGTGTGGGCTGGAGGCGTCAGGCTCGTCGGCCGGAGGATCGGCCGGCGGGGCGGTGATCCTCATCATGATGGTCGGCGGCCCCGGGCAACTCGACAGCTTCGACCCCAAGCCCGACGCCCCCGCGGAGGTCCGGGGGCCGTTCGGCTCGATCGCCACGGCCCTGCCGGGCGTCCGGGTCTCCGAGCACCTCCCGAGGGTGGCGCGTCGGCTCGATCGCTTGACCTTGATCCGTTCGCTCCGCCACGACCACGCCCCGACCCACGAGGTCGGCCTCCAGCTCCTGGGGACGGGCGGGCTCGGGCCCCGGCCGCACGTCGGGGCCCTGGCCGCGTGCCGGCTGGGCTCGGAGGGGGGAGTGCCGCCGTTCGTGATCCTCCCCCGGGCCCTCGGCCCGACCGGGGCGAACATGGACCGGGGCCAGTCGCCCGGCCCGCTCGGGCCCGACTTCGGCCCGTTCGTCCTGGGCGACGACCCGGCCTCGCCCCGCTTCGACCCCCGAAGCGCCTGGGACCGGGCCCGCCGCTTCGTCGGCGAGGCGCCCGGCCTCCGCGCCTCGGGTGGGCCGGGCCCGGGCTCGGGCCAGCCCTTCGAGCTCGGGGCCGAGCGGCCGAGCGCGCTCGAAGCCTATGGCCGCTCGACCTTCGGCCGGTCCTGCCTGATGGCCCGGCGGCTGGTCGAGGCGGGCGCGCGGATGGTGGTGATCCACATGGCCGAGACCGTCTTCGACCGCCCGAGCTGGGACAACCACGGCCGGGGCCCGTTCAGCACGTTCGCCGACCAGGCCGAGAACCTCCTGCCCGACTTCGACCGGGGGTTCTCCGCCTTGGTCGACGACCTGGGGGCCCGGGGGCGGCTCGGTTCGACCCTGGTGGTCGCCTCCGGCGAGTTCGGCCGGACCCCCCGGATCAACGAGTCGGGCGGTCGCGACCACTGGCCCGGGGCCTGGTCGGCCGTGGTCGCCGGTGGTGGGATGGCCGGCGGCCGGGTGATCGGGGCGACCGATGCCCACGCCTCGGCGCCGGTCGATCGGCCCTGCGACCCGGCCGAGCTCGCGGCGATGATGGCGAGGGCCCTCGGATTAAGCCCCGGCGCGATCCCAGGCCCGGTCGCCTGATGGGGCGGGAGGAATCCGTTTGGACGCTTGGTCGCGGATCCTCGTGCTGTCGATCGGCGGGGCCCTGGGCGTGAACGCCCGATACTGGTCCGGCGTGCTGGCCTCCCGGTGGGTCGGCCCGTGGTTCCCCTGGGCCACGGTGCTGATCAACGTCTCGGGCTCGTTCGCGATCGGCTTCGGCGCGGTGGTCCTGGCGGCTCGGTGGCCGCACCCGCTGATCCGGCTGGCCCTGGTGGTCGGGTTCCTGGGCGGCTACACGACGTTCTCGGCCTTCACCTTCGAGTCGCTCGCGCTCTGGGAGCGGGGCGACCGGGGGCTCGCCGCGGCCAACACGGCGGGCAGCGTGGCCGCCGGCCTGGCGGCCGTCGCGCTCGGCGTCGCGCTGGGGCGGACGCTGGTCGGCCCGGCCGGCGGGCCCGTCGAGGACGCAAGGCCGGTGGCGGGCCGACCCG
>JAABUQ010008107.1_pt1 | contig 14871 bp, 21 predicted proteins | sample 5560001 | NCBI WGS metagenome assembly JAABUQ01 (sample SAMN10711888, study PRJNA513371) | rock metagenome | isolation source: Antarctica rocks | place: Antarctica: Victoria Land, Finger Mt nord | collected 2015-12-18 | reverse complement strand
GCTGATCCCGTACTTGCAGTACCAGCGAACCGCCCAGAGGATGATATCGCCGCGAAAATGGCGCCATTTGAAATCGCCCACACCCGCTCCCCGCTTACACTTCAGGCGCCGCAGATCGGACCCGCCGCCGGTTTTTGCAACAGAGCCCCGCTGCTTATGATCCGGCGGTGCTTGGAACGATGGGCGGCCAGTCGGGTGGCAGCGACTACACACACCCTGAGATGGGCAGCGCGAGCCCGCGCAATGCTGCCGGCAGTCAATTCAACCCGGGCTACTCGGGATCGGGACGTCTAGCCGGTAAGAAGGTCGGCGATAGCGCGGACCAGAATGCAGTGACGCACGGAACCGATGACCGCAAAGCTCCGTAGCGTTGCGCGCAGGCGATCCTATGCGCCCTGGTGCTTTCGGCTTGTCTCGTAGTAGCTGGCGACCCTTTCGGTGTAGGCCCGGTCGAATGTGGCGTCGCTCGCGTGTTTGAACGAAGGGCCGCTGCTTAGCGTCGCTTTCTCGACCGCGATCGTGTAGCCATCGCGCGCGGGATTGTAGGTGGCCAGTGACCAAGGCAGCGGATGATAATTGGCTCCCACGCCAAGCAGCCCGCCGATCGCCACAATGATATACTCGGTGTGCCCCGTAAATCGGTCGAAGACGAACGCCGCGACCGTACCGAGCTTGTCGCCGTCGCGACCGTACACCGCGACGCCTTCCACGCGGTTTGATGACAGCAGCCGCGGCAGCTCGCCGGGAAAGGAGTGTTCCGGGTTCATTTCATCTCCCGTTCGCTAGGTCCCGTCCAGCTAGATGGTCCTTAGCTCGTTGGTACGCGACGACAACGCATGGCTCTGCGTTGGGCTGCAACGCGGGATCGAGGCGTTCAGCCAACATCTCACCCGCGAAGGCATTCCATGAACAATCCGACAAACCGCGACGCGAGCGCCGTGAATTCAGCACCCGCCACCCATGAAAATCGCGTGTGCGTTATCGGCTGCGGCCGTGTCGGGATGGCGAGCGCTTATGCGCTCATCCAGAGCAGCTTCGTGCGCGAGCTCGTCCTGGTCGACCGCTCGGCGGAGAAGGCGGAGGGCGAGGCGATGGATCTCCGGCATGCAGTCGCGGTGCCGATGACCTCGCCCATCGAAATCATCGTCGGCGACTATGCCGAGGCGGCGCGGAGCTCGATCGTCGTGCTGACCGCGGGTGTCGCCAGCAGCGACCCGAACGCTTCGCGTCTCGATCTGTTAGAGCAGAATGTAGCAATCGTCCGGGACATCGTAGGCAAACTGAAAGCCGAGGGCTTCGCGGGTATACTGATCGTCACCTCGAACCCCGTCGACGTCCTCGCGAAAGTGGCTCACGAGGTTTCTGGGTTGCCGCCGGGATCCGTGATCGGCTCGGGCACGCTGATCGATACGGCGCGGCTGCGTGGAATGATCGGCGACGCGCTCGGGGTCGAGCCCCGCGCGGTCGACGCCTACGTCATCGGTGAGCACGGCGATTCCGAGATCGCGGTGTGGAGCGGCGCGCGTGTCTCGGGCCTGCCGCTTGACCGCTTCCCCGGCGGCAGCGACCTCGTCCGCGACGACCTTCTTGATCAGGTGCGCTCCGCCGCGCCCGAGATTGTACGTCGCAAGGGCGCGACGGAGTATGCGATCGGGCTTTGCGTCAAGCGCATCTGCGAAGCGGTGCTGCGCAACGAACGCGCGGCGCTCGCGGTTTCGACGCTGCTCACCGGCGAATACGGCGTCGGAGAGGTCTACCTCGGCACGCCGTGCATCGTCGGCAAGGACGGCGTCGAGCGCGTGATCGAGCTGGAACTCGACGACGCCGAACGCGAGGGCGTTCAAGCTTCGGCGGCGCTCCTCGTCAAGACGCTTTCCGAACTCGCCTACTAACTCGTGCCGAGGCCGCGCCGGAAGCTGGATACCGCGCGCCAGCAATTTAGAAAGCGACGCGCGGCCCTATTTCGGCATTATGCTGCTGTTCGATACCATTTACGCTTCAGCGTGTCGGGCCGGATTTCTTTTGGTGGAGTTCTCACTCGTCGCACTCGTCGCACTCGTCGCACTCGTCGCACTCGTCGCACTCGTCGCACTCGTCGCACTCGTCGCTCAACGGATCGGCGAACAGCTTGGCGGTCTCGCCCCGGATGATGCCGTAGCATTCGCAAGCGGCACGCTCGAGCCCGGGCCGATCGATCACCGAGATGCGACCGCGCACATAGTCGATCAGACCCTCGGCCTGAAGCTCGCGCGCGACGATGCTGATCGCGTTGCGCTTCACGCCTAGCATTTCGGCGAGGAACTCCTGGGTAAGCGGCAGCCGGTTAGCCTCGGTGCGGTCGTGCGTGGTCGCGATCCAGCGCGCGCAGCGTTCGCGCACATGGTGGACTGCGTTACACGCGACTGCCTGCAGCGCTGAGCGCGCGAACACTTCGCGCCAGCGCGACACCGCCGAGCAAAACCTGACACTATCGTCGACCATCTGCTCGAAACCCTTCGCGGTGGTGCGCAGCGCGGTCCCGGGAATCTGGACAATGAAGCGCACGAAGGCGTCGTCGACATAGCCGCCGGCACTCATCGCGACCGCGCCCTCACGCCCCACCGTGGCGGTCTCAGCGGTACGGCCGTCCTTCATCACGGTGACAAGCGAGATCATGCCCGAGGTTAGCAGGTAGACATGCTCGAGCCGGTCTCCGGGCTCGTAGAGGATCTGTCCCTGGTCAAGCGTCACTGGGGTAAGATAGCGGTGAAGTGCGTCGAACTCAGCGGCGGGCACGCGCGCGAGGAGGTGGTTGCTACTGCCCGAGCGTGGCTGATCTTCGCCGTCAGCCACGTCGGTCGACTCCTTCTCGCATGCGGCGTGCATTCGGCACATCCCTCGTTGTATAAGTGGAACATACATTCGTCTGATGGTCTGAACAGTTGCGAACCGAATCAGTCACTAGTGGGGCACTCACGGTACGTGAGTAGACAAAGCACTCGTGTTGGAACCCCGTTTCTACACAGCCGTTAACGCCCGGTCCAATACATAGCGGAGCGGGCGTATATGGAAGGCGCAAGCTGGGCGCGCGCTGCTGTGCGCGCGAGCGGGTCATGTGCGTTGCTGGCAGTCGCGTCATGCGCGACACCATCCGCGCGTATTTCGACCGCGCTCGTTGGCTACGGGATGAACCCGGACCAGTCACGATGTGTCGGTGACGATCTGCAGGGCAATCTGTCGATCCCTCAGTTGCGCGAACTTGGACGCGTCGCGCGCGGCTACACGCAGAGCAACGCCGATCCAGCGCACGTGACCGTGCGTGATCTGATCCGGGTGTCGGGCCAGTTCAACGACCCCCGGGTGCCGATCGAAGTCGGAAAAGCGGCCGCTAAGTGCGGCGTGCTCGCCGACGTGCTACTGCCGGTGCGGCGATGACGACCGAGCTGAGACCCGAGAGCGCGCAAATGCCGATCGCGCGGGAACGGCTCGCGCTTGTCGAGGAGACGCTTAGCCTGGACAAGCGCATGGTCGTGACCGGCCATGTCCGTCTGCGCAGCGTCGTCGAGGAGATCGTGGAGACACTGCGCGGCGAAGTCGGACGCGAGACGGTGTCCGTCGAGCACGTTGCGATCGATCGCGAAATCGAGGTCGCACCTGATATCCGCGTCGAGGGTGACGTGACGGTCATGCCCGTGGTCGAGGAGCGTCTCGTCCTTGTTAAGAAGCTGTTCCTCGTCGAGGAGCTGCACGTCCGCCGCAAGCGCACGCTCGAGCCCGTCGCGATCGAGGCAACCCGGCGCGTCATGCGCGCGGTCGTCGAACGCGAGGATATAGATACGCCCTAACTCACCAGGCACCATGTCATGCAGAGGAAATAGGAGTGGACGACTCGACGCCCATCTTGCCCGCGCATATCGAAGATACTGTTCAGGCGATCGCGAAGCTCCACGCCGACCATTATCGGCGCGCTACCCCGTTACAGCGATTGATCGAAACCTCGACCGCGCGCGCGGGACGACCCCGGTTCGTGGCGATCGTAACCGTGCTGGTGCTGGGATGGGTCGCGCTGAACGTCGCTATGCAACTGGTCGGGCGCGCGCCGATCGACAAGCCGCCGTTCTTCTCGATGCAGGGCGTGATCGGTCTCGCCGCGCTCTACATGACGATGTTGATCCTGACGACGCAGCGGCGCGAGGACGAACTCGCAACGCACCGGGAGCAGCTGACGCTCGAGCTCGCGATCCTGAGCGAACAGAAGGCGGCCAAAATCATTGAACTTCTAGAGGAACTCCGCCGCGACAACCCGCATATTCACGATCGTCACGACCCGCAGGCCGAAGAGATGGCCAAGCCGGCCGACCCACAAGCCGTGCTCGACGCGATCAAGGACACGCATGAAGAAATGGTGACAAGTTTCTCTGAGGACGTCCCGCTCGCTGCCTGACGATCTCGCCCGACCTGGAACGCTACTATCCTTACCGACCCCCCTCGGAGATGACCATGCACGTCAAAGCGGTTCTGTTCGACATCGATGGCACGCTCATCGATACCAACGACTTCCACGTGCTCGCATGGGAGGAGGCGTTTCTGGGCGAGGGCCACACAATTGACCGAGAGGCGATTCACGACCAGATCGGCAAGGGCGCTGACAATCTCGTGCCGACGCTGCTGCCGCAGGCCGACAAAGCGATGCAGGAGCGGCTCGGCGAGGCGCATGGCGACATCTTCAAGCGCAAGTATCTGAAAACAGCGAAGCCGTTTCCGGACGCGCGCGCGTTGCTGGAGCGTGTTCACGCCAGCGGGCAGAAGATTGTCTGGGCGTCGTCGGCATCAAAAGGCGAGCTCGATCATTACCTCGACCTGCTCGATGCGCACGGGCTGGTGAGCGCGACAACCAGCATTGACGACGTCGGTCAGTCCAAGCCCGCTCCCGACATCTTCGCGATCGCGATGAGGAAGGTCGCTCCGCTTTCGCCCAATGAGGCCATAGTGGTGGGCGATACCCCGTACGATATCGAAGCTGCGCGCAAATGCGGGATCGATACCGTAGCGCTCCGCTCGGGCGGCTTTCCCGACGACGACCTTCGCGACGCGGGCGCGGTCGCGCTATATGACGATATTTCGGTGCTGCTGCGAGAATATGATAAATCGCCGCTCAATCAGTGATCTGAACGCATATCGACTTCGCCACGCGCCACCTTCAGCATTTGTTGCCCAAAATTCGCGCCTAGCTGTAGGCGCTTGCAATCATCGGCGCTTGTGCTCGCAAACGGAGCGGATTTCTGCTCGGATTATGTGACAATGCGGTAGCGGGCCCGCCCACATTGTCTGCCAATGTGCTCGCCAATGGGGATTCGTGCTCAGGATATCTGCAATCGAAAGGACTGAAGCAGGATGCCCGATGCAAGCCAAATCGCCGCCACCATCAACCTCCGTGTCCGTCAGCTTGAAGCCCAGGGCATAACCGGCATTGCCCTGGCCAATCATATGATCGGCCACATGCAAGAGCTGCACGGGATCTACAACACTGCCTCCGACCAGGCGTTGCGCGATCTGTGCCGCCGCTTCCCGGGGTTCGAACGCTACGCCAGGCTAATGGAGGAGGTGTCCGAGCAGAACCAAGCAATGGTGGTCTCCGGCACTCATCCCTATGGCGACCTACCCGAGCTGCCGGAGCCACAAGGCGCGCTTCCTTCATGTGATGCGCGCCGCTGCCGAGCTGGAGCGCGAGTTTCAGGCCGCCGTTGACGGTGGGCGAGACGGCGAGGCCGAGCGGTTGACCGCCATGAGGAAGCGATGGGCCGACGATCTCGAGAAATTGGTGTACGAGTTCCGGTCCTCCGATTTACCTCTGCGGACCCAGTCTATGGTGCAGCAGGCGGTCAAGGCAGCAGCGGAGCGGATTGAGAGGATGGGACAGGAATAGCGTCCCTCGTCTGGCATTATCAAAACTCATTCCTCGACGCCAGCCAGCTACCGGATTTCTGCAAACGGTTTTGAGACGACATCGAGCACGATCGGCATCGCTGAGACGAGTCCCCGCGAGAATGCTCGAAAACGGTCCGATTCCGAGAGGTCGCGATCGGCGGCTTCCGACCCCACGCCGGTCATCCCTCGACGCTCGAGCTAACCCAAGAGCGGACTTAGTCGGATCCAGTCAATCTAGATCGCCACATCTCGAGCTGGTCGGCTGCGCCGCTAGTGCCCCTCCAGCTTCGCTGCTTGGTCTGATGATCTTCCCCCGGTTGCGTGGACACCCATGAAGCGCTCCTGAGGGGCGAGGAAGGTGTCTGATGACGACGAAGACGCGACGGGAGTTCACGGACGAGTTCGAGCGTGAGGCGGTGGCGCAGCTGGAGGGCGGCGGCCGACCGCTGACGCAGGTGGCGGCCGAGCTGGGTATCGATGCTGCGCAACTGGCGGGCGAAGGCGCATGGCGACGTGGCACGGTTGCGGGCGGGCCCGCCCGCGACCGCACCGGGCGGATCCATGGTGGCATCGCCGGCCGACCTGGCGTCGCAGAACGCGAAGCTCAAGCGCGAGCTCGACCGCACGCGCATGGAGCGCGACGTGCATCGGGTATCTCACCCCCGAGCATGCCGAACGGAAGGCGAGCTACCCCCCCCCGTGTCCACGCAACCGGGGGAAGATCACTAAAGCTATCACGGACGTCCGTTAGGGGCATGCCGCTGTTGATCTGTCGGAAACTTGCCCCTACATCGATGCCAATCGCACCCGCCCGGCCTCTGTCTGCAAGGACATGCACACTGGGCGGGTCTTTTATGAGGGGCATGCGCGCTAGCTTTGTCGTCCGATGCCTCGCATATTCGCTAAGCCCCCACTTTCCTACGTTCAGCAGATTGCACATCTGCGCGCCAGTGGTTTGGAAATTGAGGACGATGCGGTGGCCCAGTATTGGCTACGCCACGTCAGCTATTACCGGCTGAGTGCCTACTGGCTATATTTCGAACTGCCCAAAGTGCCGCAGGTGCCGCGATTCCGGCCGCAAACCCGTTTTCCGATGTCACCGCACTTTACGATTTTGATCGCAGTCTCCGGCGGCTGGTCATGCGCGGAGTCGAACACGTCGAAGTCGCGCTGCGGGCAAGCTGGGCGTATCAGCTTGCGCATTGTGGCGGCGGCCACGCCTATCTTAATGGCGCGCTCTACCGCGACGGCCAAGAATTCCAATCGAGCAAAAACAAGCTTGCGCATGCGGTAGCGCGCTCGTCTGAAACCTACATCGAACATTACCGACGCGCCTACGATACGCCCCGTTTGCCGCCGGTTTGGATGGTGGCTGAGATGATGTCGTTCGGCCAGCTTTCGCGCTGGTATTCAAACCTCGCCGATCGTGCATTGCGCAATCGCATTGCCAAGCCGCTCGGCCTGCCAGAAACGGTGCTGGTGCCGCTGGTCAGGAACCTAACAGACGTGCGAAACATCTGCGCACATCACGGCCGCCTCTGGAACCGGGGCTTTCTACAACCGCCCAAACTTGCGCGGCGGCCGCAGGATCTCAACCAGTCGCTCGACCTCGCCGCAACGCAGGCACCAGCAAAGCTCTACAACAGCCTGACGATGATCGCACATGTGATCCGCACAGTCGCGCCCGATTCGACTTGGTCGGTGGATTTCGCCGCGCTCATTGTTATGCACCCCACGGGTGATCTGACAGCGATGGGCTTCCCGCCTGATTGGCAGGAGCGCCCATTGTGGGGTTAAGCGCGGTTACGGATATTTACGTTCGCTTGGCATGTTTCGACCCCCACTCAGCCGATCACCCTAGGCGGGAGCATTTCCCAAAAGCGGACTTTGGTCGCCGCTTTCCGACGCCTCGTTGAAACCACTCCCCCGGAGTGTGTGATACAGGCCGATCTGGACAAGGGCGTTTTTAGCGTGAAGACGAATATCAAGACCGTCGGTGCGACCGGCCCAAGGCTATTCGCCATTCTCATGGGCTGGTGCCTGCTCATGACCATCTATTTCTCGGTGTACGATCTGCTGGAGCGGAACAGTGTCCCGGTTGCCGTAGGGTCGAAAGACTTTGAAACCACAAATTGGGATAAAGGTTATTTCTCGGCATCCGGTTCTCTCGCGAACGAAAATGCCGTCACGCCCTGTGATGAACTGGTATTGGGCACTTCTAAAATAAGATGCGTCCGCGATACTAAAACCTGCACGATCAGTACAGCAACAGTCTATAGTGGAGTCCTAGGCCTCGACATTAGTGACTACGACATAAAGGAGTGGAGCAACCGGTTTATCTACTTTGACGACAAGTCGTCTATCTGCGCCGAACAGTATTACGTCGTTGATCGAGTGACGCAAGCCTTTAGTTATCTCAGCAAGAGGAAGGATGTGATCCCTGATTACGCTCTTAAGTCACCTCTGAAGCCGTGTGCCTCTGTGACCACCGCGCCCAAGCAGCAGGGCGGCGGCGACATGCGCAGCCGCACCACCGATTGCCACGCCCTGCGCATCATGGCCGCGTACGAAGCGGCCCCCGACGGCACGCTCGCCGAGCTGCGCGCGGCGCTGGCCGAGGACGGGATCAGCCTCGCGGTGGCGACGCTGTGGCGCTTTTTCCGCCGCCGCCGGATCACGCGCAAAAAAAGACCGGCCACGCGGCCGAGCAGGACCGCCCCGATGTGCTCAAGCGCCGCCGCGCGTGGTTCCGCGCACAGACCGATCTCGATCCCAGGCGCCTGATCTTCGTCGACGAGACCGGCGCGAGCACCAAGATGGCGCGCCTGCACGGGCGCGCGCCCAAGGGCGAGCGGCTGCGCATGAGCGTGCCGCACGGTCACTGGCACACCACCACCTTCATCGGCGCGCTCCGGATGTCGGGCATGACCGCGCCACTCGTGCTCGACGGCCTCCTTCGGCCTTCGGCAGGCTCAGGACAGGAATGACGGCGAATGGTTCGCCGCCTGGGCCACCCACGTGCTGGCTCCTACGCTCCGGCGCGGCGACATCGTCATCCTCGACAACCTGCCCGCGCACAAAAGCGCACGCGCGCGCGCCGCGATCAAGGCGAAAGGCGCGCAGCTCCGCTTCCTCCCGCCCTACTCGCCCGACATCAACCCGATCGAGATGGCCCCTTCGGCGAAGCTCAGGACAGGCTTCTCCAAGCTCAAGGCCCTGCTCCGAAAAACCGCTTCGCTTGGCGAATAGCAGACTCTGGCGACCCAACGGCAGATTTCGCGCTCTCACGTCCAAAAGCCGCCTGACCGTTTTGTCCCCTTATCTGACATAGGTTGCGCCTCTTCCGTCAGGAAAACGGCCGTTTTCTAAACAGTAGCATGGCTAACACAACCCGCCTGCCGACGCGGGTTACGATTCGGCAGCATGGGGAGACTATACTACAATCAACAAAAGCTGTATGGTCAGACTGATGAATCTTATTCGATTTAATGAAGCCGCTTTACGTACAGCGTTAAGCAAAATGCATGATCGTGCTGTGCAGGCCTTCGCGAGTGCTGTAGCATCAAGGTTGCTCCAACTCTATTTGAAACTAGCTTCTTCGTCTGAGATAGCAGAGACTTTGATTCAGTCCGAAGAACTCCTCTGGACATATATCATATCACGAGACCACCAAATTGTTATAGACGAAGACAAACTACTAGGACTGATATCGGGTGGAGACGATGTCCCATCGTTCCCGGACGCAGTTCTTGCTAATTTGGTCGCAGCAATTGTCTACACTTCCATGTCTCTAAGGGACGACACCGTGGGGAACGCGATAAGAACTGCGAAATGTGCATATGATACAGCGAGCAGCTCGCCACCACCCACGGTCAATGAGGACCCTTACACTCATGGAGCCGAGAAGATTATATTTGACCATGCAGGCGTGCAGACCGAGTTAGCTCTTCAGGCCGATGACTTGGTGAGACTAAAGGCTGATAGCGAGCTGGCCTTGGAACAAGCAATAGAGGATCTCAGAATTAGGTATGGGCCGACCAGTCTATGAACACAATGGTGAGTGGTATCAGCTGCGTTCATTAACAGGGAAGGCTACGGCGTCTCCCGCAAAGACGGGGCCGCGCTCTATCTCGCGCCTGGCGCTTCGACCGACCGAGCCCCTTCGGGTCTCGGCCCAGCGGGTAACGATCGACGGACGCTGGACCGGGCCAGACATCCGGGGCGCGGGTTAACCAACCTTCCACCCACCATACTACGCTTCGCTGAGGGGACGCGGGTTTAGCCCGCCGCGGCCGCGCGCAACGCCGGATGCGTCAGCGCCTAATATATAGTCCGGCATTGCCAATTCTCCCCCGACGAACCTCGTAGGGTAGGCCCTAATGCTTCGCCAGCAGCGCCGCGATTTCGGCGACGCTCGCCCCCGTCATTTCCTTGCCGATCTCGCCCGCGATCTTCCCCGCCAGCACCTTGTGCCAGTGCTGGCGCAGCTCGCCGAGCGTCTTCGGCGGCGCGACGACGACCAGCGCGTCGATCTCGCCGTCGAGCGCCATCTTGTTGAGCAGGCCCGCGGTCGCGGCGGCGAAGCTGTCCTCGTCGAGCTGGCGGTACGATGGATTGGCCGCGCCACCGTGATGGCGGCTGCCGGCGTCGGTCGTGCGGTGGCCGACATCGGGCGAGCCGATCGCCGCCAGCCGCGGCTCGGCGTCGCTGCCGCCGTTGCGGTAGAGGTTGAGTTTCGCGCCGTCGGCAACGGCGATGATGGTTCCGTGGGCGAGTTGCAAACGACAGTCTCCGATTCCGGTTGGCGGCTCAACGACCGATCACGCCATTCGGCCGCATGGGGGGGCCAGCACGGAGGACGGCGCGGCAAAGCCGCGCCGTCGAACGGGCTGGCGGAACGCCCGACCCGCTGGACAGACGTCCCGGGAGCCCGCGCTCAGCAACCAAACGCGACAGCATTCCTTCACCGAACGCAGCGACCTGGCTGCCGCTGCCACCTTATTGAACAGACCCTAGTCAGGAGCAGACGGGAGCACCCGAGCTGGCCGAAGAGCAGAAGTGTCGGCAGCATCATCGAACGTCCTAATCGGCTCCAATGCATTATAGGGACACAGATTCCCGGTAGCTGTCGCCGGGCGCAATCGTCCAACGTTCGGCGCACCTAAGCGTGAGACGGATAACGCCCGCGACGGCTATCCCGAAAATGCTGATTTGGGCAGATATCATTCCGCCTCTGACCCAGGGCAGAATTCCCAAGTCAAATCCTTTCCCTCAGGAGCGATCGTGGCATTTCAGGCCAGCGTGGTTACGCTGGCGCACTGCCGGGTCGTCTCGGGCCGCTCGCATGACGGGGATGCCCTCAAGCACTCGCCCATTGTCTGTCGCGCGCCCTGCGGCTGCCGCGCTGATGAGGTTAAGCGCGCCGAACCTCACGCCGCGCTCCGCACGTACCCGCTCGGCGAGCGCGCGCACCTCAGTGACAGGGCCACGAAGCATTATGCTTTCCAGACAGCCATCGTGATCGAGGTGGACGTGCGTGGTAGACACGATCAGCGCATGATGCGCGTGCTGGATATCGAGCAACCGCGCGACGAGCGCGCGCGTGGTGATCGTAGACATAGGACAGGTTGGCGACGTATTCGCCCGTTTCGCCGGCCGTCACCGCGCGCGCGTCCACCGCCGCGCGCACCAGATGACCCTCGATCATGCAGATACGGCCATGAGCATTGGTGACACGAGCGTGTTTGGGACCAAACATAGTCGCCGGTGGAGTGTCTTGGCCAATCCAGTTGGGGAAGCTTCGTGACCCATGGCCTGAGAGGGTGAGCCGTCACAGCTTGATACCAGACCGGGCGAGTGCGGTAACCATGACCGCATAGAGCGCGATCGTGAGCAAGCACGACACCCCGAGCGCGGACCAGAGGCCAAGGCCGCGCCGAAGGAGCGCGGGCAGTACGAGGAACAGCGGCAAGCTCGGCAGCACGTACCAAAAGGTGGCCTGTGCGTGCGCGGCGATGCGGGCGGGATCGCGCGTGTCGCGCCACAGCCATAGGATCGCGAGCAGCGAGACGAGCGGTAGCGAGACGACGAGCGCGCCCAATGCGGGAGCTCGCCTCGCGATCTCCGAGACGGCGGCGATGATGATTCCCGACAGGAGCGCCTTGATCGCCAGATACAGCATCGCTCAGCCCAGCTTCAGCTGGACGAAACCCATCTCGCCCCACTGGTCGCCGCCTTGGGGGCCGCCAGTGAAGTTGCGCGCGGCTTGCGCGCCGAGGCCGAACTTCAAGGGCCGAGCCGGCAACCTATCGGCGCCTAATTGTAGGGGCGCGAATGCGATAATGGCTCTCAGAATATTTTCTGACCGCCGCTGCCCATAACCATGGCCGTATGCGCTTGAGGTAATCGCGACGACCAAATGGCGGCTTGGAACGACATAGATTTTGTTGCCGCCGTTTCCCGAGGCAAATGAGACCGGCACCGGCTTGCCTTCAATTTGCTGGACCTTTGAATACCAGAAGTATCCATACCCATCCGCGTACGGATCGCTGCCCGAGATGGTGACCTTGGGCGCGAGCGCGGCACGCAGCCACGCCGCGCTCACGATCCGGTGTCCCCGATAGGTCCCGTCGTTACGCACCATCTCGCCGATTGTGGCAAGTTCCCGTGCTGTGATCGACAGGTTGCCTTGACCCTTGGTGTAGCCCGCCGCATCTGATTCGCGGAGACCGAGCAAGTCGCTTATTGCACCACGCACGTCGTGCCCGGCATCGATTTCACCAACGATCCGCTACTGCAGGGGCGCAATTTCTCCTACCTCGACACGCAGATGTCGCGGCTCGGCGGGCCTAATTTCGTGCAACTTCCCGTCAACGCGCCGCGCTGTCCGATGCACAATTTCCAGCGCGACGGCCATCATCAGATGATGATCCCCAAGGGTCGCGTTGCCTACGAACCGCAAAGCCTCGATCCCGCCGGTCCGCGCGAGGACCTGCGGGCCGGGTTCAGAAGCTTCCCGAGCCATGAAAATGGCGACAAACTGCGCGTGCGTTCGGAAACCTTCGCGGACCATTTCAGCCAGGCGCGGCAGTTCTTCATGAGCCAGACCGTACCCGAGCAGAACCATATCATCTCGGCGCTGATCTTCGAATTGAGCAAGGTCGAGACCAAGGCGGTGCGCGGCCGAATGCTAGGCCAGCTCGTCAATATCGATCCTACCATTGCGCAGCGTGTCGCGGCGGGCCTGGGATGGCAGGGTGCGATCGAGCGGATCGCCCCCGCCAAGTCGACGCGCAAGGGGTTGCGGCCCTCGCCCGCGCTCAGCATCCTCGCCAAGGCCAAGCCGACGCTCGACGGACGCGTGATCGGCGTTCTGGTCGCGGACGGGACCGACGCGGGGTTGGTCGACAGCCTGCGTTCGGAGGCGAAAGCGGCGGGGGCCGACCTGAAGGTCGTAGCACCCCGCGTCGAGGGCGCGGTCGGTGCGGGTGGAGGGCTTATCCCTGCCGACATGCAACTGGCGGGCGGCCCCTCGGTGCTGTTCGACGCGGTAGTGGTCGCGCTCTCGCCCGAGGGTACGAAGACATTGCTTAACGAGGCGGCGGCGAAGGCATGGGTGGCGGACGCGTTCAGCCACCTGAAGGTGATCGGCTACGCGCCCGGAGCCGCCCTGTTGCTGGAGAAGGCGGGCGCATTCACTGCGGGCCAGCCCGCTGACGCGGGCGTCGTGGCGATGGCGAACGGCGGTGCGTCCAACTTCCTCGGCCATGCCGCGCGCGGTCGCATCTGGGATCGCGAGCCGACGGTACGACGTGTGTACTGATAGGCGAGCGCCTCGTTCTCGCGGGGCATGCGCATACTCATGAGATTACCCACCGGGCTGATGTTGGCGGGCTGCTGCCCGGTAATGTAGGCGCTTGCAATCGTAGCGGCTCGTGCTCGCAGACAGGACTCTTTTCTGGCCCCGTGACCGCGAAGCTGATGGTGTGGACGGCGCTCCTGCACGCGCCGGTCCATTTGGTATTTCCATCGGGCCGGAACCGCGCTCCCGAGCGCGCAGTTGAGCCGGGCATGACCCGTCGACCGTCCCGTTCTTTCACGCTCCCCCTGCTGATAGGGTTGAGCGCTTTTCTCGTCGCCCATTGGGCAAAGCTCGGCCGACGCGCCGATCCCTTGCGCGACGCCACGGCCTCGCGCCTCGCGCCACGGGGGCGGTGATGCGCGTCCATCATCTCAACTGCGGCACCTGCTGCCCGGTGGGCGGGCGGTTCATGGACGGAGTGTCGGCGGGTGTCGAAGGCCGGATTGTGTGCCACTGCCTGCTGATCGAGAGCAACCGGGGGCTGATCTTGGTCGATACCGGCTTGGGCAGGCGCGACGTAGCGAACCCCGCCCGGCTGTCCAAGCTGTTCCGCAACCTGCTCAACGTCCAGTTGCGCCCGCACGAGACCGCGATCGCGCAGGTCCGCGCGCTCGGCTTCGCGCCCGAGGACGTGCGCCACATCGTGCTCAGCCACCTCGATTTCGACCATGCGGGGGGGATCGAGGATTTCCCTTGGGCCACCGTCCACTGTCTGGCACGCGAGCGCGACGCGGCGCGCGCGCTGCATGGCGGCGTGACGGGGCCGATGCGGTATGTGCCCGCGCAGTGGGACGAGGTCAGCGACTGGCGTGTCTACCGCGCGGGCGGTGAGCGCTGGCACGGCTTCGACGCGGTGCGCGACCTGCAAGGGCTTCCGCCCGAAATCCTGCTGGTGCCCTTGGCGGGGCACACCTGGGGGCACGCGGGGATCGCGGTCGCTGAGACCGACGGCTGGCTGTTCTATGCAGGTGATGCTTATATGTATCGCGGCGAGGTGGGTTTGACGCGACCGCAGCGCACGCCCGGCACGACCCTGCTCCAGACCACGACCGAGGTGGACCGCGCGGCGCGTCTGATGAACCAGGCGCGCCTGCGGCGGCTTT
>JAABUQ010008106.1_pt1 | contig 14873 bp, 14 predicted proteins | sample 5560001 | NCBI WGS metagenome assembly JAABUQ01 (sample SAMN10711888, study PRJNA513371) | rock metagenome | isolation source: Antarctica rocks | place: Antarctica: Victoria Land, Finger Mt nord | collected 2015-12-18 | reverse complement strand
TGAGCGGGCGCGTCACGCTGACCGCTTCGCGCCGGCTGCAGCTGGCGGCGGAGGCGTCCGGCGCCCTCGGCGGCGGTCACGCGCTGGCGGGTCGCCGCCCTGCCGTCGCCGCCGCCGATCGCCGATGCGCCGTCGGTGCCCGGGCTCGGCCGGGCGCGCTGGCGGCTCGACCTCGTCCGCTGTCGTGGCGGCGAGGCCCATTCCTGGACCGTGGAGGCTTGCGATGCGCAGGGTCGTCTCGCTGTTTCTGCCGACCTGGCCCACCGACCGGCTGCGCCGGCGCCCCGGCGCGCCGTCGGCTGAGCAGCCGTCGGCTGAGCAGCCGCTGATCACCTCCGCCCATGACGGGAGACGCCTGACGGTCGCTGCGGTGGACCGGACGGCCGCCGCGCTCGGGCTGCGTGCCGGCATGGAACTGGCGCATGCGCGGGCGATGGTCCCCGGGCTGACGGTGGTTCCGGCCGATGCGGCGGATGCGGCGGCACTCGGCCGGCTGGCCGCCTGGTGCCTGCGCTACGCGCCGCTGACCGCGCCGAACCCGCCGGACGGCGTGTGGATCGACGTCACGGGGTCGGCGCATCTGCACGGCGGCGAGCACGCCATGCTGGCCGACCTGGTCGCGCGCCTCGCCGCCAACGGCACGGCGGCCCGCGCGGCCGTCGCCGACACGCCGGGGGCGGCGCACGCGGTCGCGCGCCATGCCGGGGCGGCGATCACCGTGGTCCCGCCGGGGGCGGCCCTGGCCGCGCTGGCGAACCTGCCGATCGCCGCCTTGCGGCTGGCGCCCGAAACCGCCTCCGGTCTGCGCCGGCTCGGCTTCGAGCAGGTGGGCAGCCTGGCCGCGACGCCGCGCGCCCCGCTCGCGCGGCGCTTCGGCGCCTCCGTCGCGCTGCGGCTCGACCAGGCGCTGGGCCGGGTGTTCGAGCCGATCGAGCCCGCCTTTCCGCCCGAGATCGTCAGCCATCGCCTCGCCTTCGTCGAACCGCTGGGCACCGCGGAGGCCTTCGCCGCCGTGATCGCCAGGCTCGTCGCGGCGGTGTGCGCCAGGCTGGAGGCGACCGGGCAGGGGGCGCGGCTGCTCGACCTGCTGTTCGAGCGGGTGGACGGCTCGGTGCAGGTCGTCGGCATCGGCACCGCCCGCCCGTCCCGCGCCGCCCGGCACCTCGCGCGGCTGCTGGACGAACGGCTGGAGCAGGTCGATCCCGGCCCCGGCGTGGAAGCGATGCGGCTCGTCGTCTCGCTCGCCGAACCGCTGGCCTACCGGCAGCCGGTCGCCAGCCTCGCCGAGGCGGATGACGGCGAGGACGACATCGCGGCCCTGGTCGACCGGCTGGAGAACCGGCTCGGCGCGGGCCGCGTCTACCGCGCCGCGCCGGTGGAAAGCGACGTGCCCGAGCGGTCGGTGCGCCGCGTCCCGCCGCTGGCGTCGCCTGCCCGGACGAGCTGGCCGCCCTCGCTGCCGCGCCCGGTCCGCCTGCTGAACCCGCCGCAGGCCGTCGAGGCGATGGCGTTGCTGCCCGACCAGCCGCCGGCCGCTTTCACCTGGCGCCGCCGCCGCCATCGCGTGCGCCGCGCTGACGGCCCCGAGCGCATCCACGGCGAATGGTGGCGCCGGGCCGCGGAGGTGGACGCGGTGCGCGACTACTTCGCCGTCGAGGACGAGGAGGGAAGGCGGTTCTGGCTGTTCCGCCGCGGCAACGGCACCGATCCCGCGACCGGCGACCTGCGGTGGTTCCTGCATGGATTGTTTTGAGCACTTGGCCCATATCGCAAGCACGAACGTCGTATTCTTGGAAGGGCCGCACTATGACCTGGGACGATTTCTTCGACGCGCCCGGTGTCGATCTCGGGGAAAGAGAGCAGCCTCCGGTGCAAACTCGCGAAGAATTAGAGACCTTGCGGTTTCACCGGTCCTCGCGCGTGTGCCAAACGCGCAGGACCACGACCTCGTCGGAGCGCACTTCGTAACGGATTTCGTAAGCGCCGACGATGATGCGGCGCACCTCCCTGGCGTCGAATCCTTCCAGCTTTTCGCCGATCCTCGGATGGGTACGCAGCCGGGCCGGCGTCACCGCCAGCAATCGCGTAGTCCTTGCGGCGGCTTGCCGGTTTACCGGTGCAAGGAAGTCATGCAGGCGGGCGAGGTCGGACAAGGCGTTGCCGGTCCAGCGGACTCGCATCAGCCCGGCTGTGGTATAGGCAATTCCTCATCTGTTCCAAGGCTTTCGGCCCAGGCCTGCACATCCGCCTCGTCCACCATCCGACCTGCATCGACATCGGCAAGACCTTCCAGAGTAAGCCGCCGACGTTTTTCCTCCTGTTCGATCCAGGACATCAGGGCCTGCGTAACAATCCACTCGTGTGATCGCTCAAGACGAGCGGCAAGTTCGTCCACTTTCTTGGCCAATCGGCGAGGAAGGTGCGTCGTGAGAACCTGGGTTTCCATGCGCGCATCCTATGCGACCAAGCCAGATTTAATCTATCTGATTTGGCTTGATGAGCGGCCCGGATAATGACCGCCTACGCAGAGCTGCAGGTCACGACCAACTACAGCTTCCTGCGCGGCGCCAGCCATGTGGAGGAGCTGTTCGCGACCGCGAAGCTGCTCGGGCTGTCTGCGCTCGGCATTGTCGACCGCAACTCGCTGGCGGGCATCGTCCGGGCGCATGAGCGGGCCAAAGAGACTGACATGCGCTTCGTCGTCGGCTGCCGGCTCGATCTGGATGACGGCTGTTCGGTGCTGGTCTATCCCGCCGACAAGCCGGCCTACTCGCGGCTGTGCCGGCTGCTCAGCATCGGCAAGGCGCGCGCCGGCAAGGGTGCCTGTCGTCTCGATTGGAACGACCTCGTCGAATACGGGGCGGGGATGCTCGCCGTGCTGGTACCGCACGAAGTGGACGACACGCTTGCCACCAATCTCGCTCGGCTGCGCGCCGATTTCGGTAACCGCTCGTACGTGGCCTTGACCTTGCGCCGGCGTCCCGGCGACGCGGCGCGCTTGCAGCACTTCGCCGACGCGGCCCGCGCAGCGCGGGTGGCGACTGTGGCGACGGGCGACGTGCTGTACCACACGCCGCACCGGCGCATTCTGCAGGACGTCGTCACCTGCATCCGCGAGGGTTGCACCATCGACGACGCCGGCTTCCGCCGCGAGCGGTTCGCCGACCGGCACCTGAAATCACCCGAGGACATGGCGCGGCTGTTCGCGCGTCATCCGGATGCGCTCGCCCGCTCGCTCGAGATCATGGAGCGCTGCCCGTTCTCGCTGGACGAGCTGCGCTACCATGTACCCGAGCGAGGCCGACCCGGCGCTGACGCCGCAGCAGACCCTGGAGCGGCTGGTGCGGGAGAGCGTGCCGCTGCGCTACCCGGACGGGCTGCCGGACGACGTGGCCGCCCAGCTGCGGCACGAATTGCGGCTGATCGCCGACCTCGACTACGCGCCGTACTTCCTCACCGTGCGCAGCATCGTCGCCTACGCGCGCTCGAAGGATATCCTCTGCCAAGGGCGCGGCTCGGCCGCCAACTCCGCCGTCTGCTACGTGCTCGGCATCACCTCGATCGACCCGGTGCGCAGCGGCCTCTTGTTCGAGCGCTTCGTCAGCGCCGAGCGTCGCGAGCCGCCCGATATCGACGTCGATTTCGAGCACGAGCGGCGCGAGGAGGTGATCCAGTGGGTGTACGAGCGCTACGGCCGCGAGCGCGCGGCGCTGTGCTCGACCGTGATCCGCTACCGCTCGCGCGGCGCGGTACGCGAGGTGGGCAAGGTGATGGGGCTGACGGAGGACGTCACCGCCGCCCTCGCCGGCCAGGTCTGGGGCTGGAGCGAGGAGGGTGTCGCCGACGCGCACGCCGCCGAGCTCAACCTCAACCTCGCCGACCGGCGTCTGCGTCTCACGCTCGAACTGGCGCGCGAGCTGATCGGTTTCCCGCGCCACCTGAGCCAGCACCCCGGCGGCTTCGTGCTGACCAGCGAGCGGCTCGACGACCTCGTCCCGATCGAGCCGGCGTCCATGAAGGACCGGCAAGTGATCGAGTGGGACAAGGACGACATCGACGTGTTGCGCTTCATGAAGGTCGACGTGCTGGGCCTCGGCATGCTCGGCTGCATGCGGCGTGCTTTCGACTTGCTGGACGAGCATCGCGGCCAGCGGCTCGATCTGGCGACGATCCCGGCCGAGGACGCGGACACCTACGCGATGATCCGCCGCGCCGACACCTTGGGCACGTTCCAGATCGAGAGCCGCGCGCAGATGTCGATGCTGCCGCGCATGAAGCCCACCACGTTCTACGACCTTGTGATCGAGGTCGCGATCGTGCGGCCCGGCCCGATCCAGGGAGACATGGTGCATCCCTACCTGCGCCGGCGCGAGGGGATCGAACCGGTGCACTACCCGAAGCCGGAGCTCGAGCGCGTGCTCGGCAAGACCTTGGGCGTGCCGCTGTTCCAGGAGCAGGCGATGCAGGTGGCGATCGCCTGTGCGGCGTTCACGCCGTCGGAAGCCGACCAGCTGCGCCGCTCGATGGCGACCTTCAAGTTCACCGGCGGCGTGTCGCATTTCAAGGACAAGCTGATCGAGGGCATGGTCGCGCGCGGCTATCAGCGCGACTTCGCCGAGCGCACGTTCAGCCAGATCGAAGGTTTCGGCAGTTACGGTTTTCCCGAAAGCCACGCCGCGAGCTTCGCCTTGATCGCCTACGCGAGCGCCTGGATGAAGTGCCACCATCCGGACGTGTTCTGCTGCGCGCTGCTCAACGCGCAGCCGATGGGTTTCTACGCTCCGGCGCAAATCGTGCGCGACGCGCGCGACCACGGCGTGGAGGTGCGGCCGGTGTGCGTCAATGGGAGCCGATGGGACTGCACGTTGGAGCCCTTGTCGCCTGCCATGGTCCGCGAAGGCGGACCATCCACGGCTTCTGCCGATCCCGAAAGCGTAGACGTGGGTGGTCGGCCTTCGCCGACCACGGCGGGAAAAGCGGCCTTCGCCGTGCGCCTCGGTCTGCGCATGGCGAAGGGGCTGGCCAACGCACATGGGGCGGACATCGTCGCGCATCGCACCGACGCGCCGTACGACAGCGTGGAGGCGCTATGGCGCCGCGCCAGCGTGCCGGTGGCCGCCCTCGAACGGCTCGCCGAGGCGGACGCCTACCGCTCGCTCGGCCTCGACCGCCGCCAGGCGCTCTGGGCGATCCGGGGCCTGGCCCCCGAGGCGCTGCCGCTGTTCGCCGCCGCCGACCGCGGTCCGCGACCGGCGCCGGAACCCGAACTGGCCGAGCCGCCGGTCGCCCTCGCGCCGATGACGGAGGGCCGCGAGGTGGTGGAGGACTACCATTCCGTCGGGCTGAGCCTGCGCCGCCATCCGGTGGCTTTCCTGCGCGATGATCTGCGTCGGCGCGGCATGGTTGCCTGCGCCGACCTGCTCGCGGCGCGGGACGGCAAGCGCCTGATTGTGCCGGGCATCGTGCTGGTGCGACAGCGGCCCGGCTCGGCCAAGGGCGTCATGTTCATCACCATCGAGGACGAGACCGGCATCGCCAACCTCGTCATCTGGCCGAGCGTGTTCGAGCGGCAGCGCCGGCTGATCCTTTCGGCCGGCATGATCGCCTGTCAGGGCAAGGTGCAGCGCGAAGGCGCGGTGATCCACGTCGTCGCCGACCGGCTGACCGACTTGTCCGATTTGCTCCGCGGCGTCGGCCGACGCGGCTTCACGCCGCGCACCGGACGCGGCGACGAAGCCAAGCACGGCGGCGCCCCGACCCCCGCGAAACCCGCCTCCGCCCGCCGCGCGACATCTACGTCCCCGATCTGCGGTTCGAGAACGGCATCAAGGTGCCGACACGGGATTTCCGCTGAATCTTTGCGACACGACTACTTTAGGCCTGCGGCTTCGGGCTAAACCCTGGGACCCACGTTTCGTGCTGCGGCAAACCGTCATTGATTTCGACCCACGGCAGCTTTGAGCGGACAAAAACGTGCAGCTTTGGGCGGACGCCAGGATCATCGTCAAAAAGACCAGCTGGAACGCTTACCGTCGCAAGGTAAGACGCTTTTCCTGGAACGGTCGAGCTACAAATGCGGCAGAAGTTACGCAAGCTTCCGGGCGCTGACTCGAAGCGCTGGATTAGCTCCTCGCCGGCTATGAAGCGGAACTTGTCGGCATCGACGTGCACGTAGCTGGCGAATGCCGCACCACTCAGTTTGCGACAGTTGCTGCAGTGGCAGAATGTCAAGGATCGAGCTGCGTCGATTTCAAATCGAATACCGCCACAGAGGCAGCTTCCCTTAATCGCCATGTCGCTCCTCAGCTGACCACCAACTGACCTTTTGTCCGTTCTGTGATTTAGCTCACACCTAGACGCTGCGGGGCGAGGGAATTGGGTCGCGACCCGGCGACGTTGCCGTCGAACCAGCCTGCAGCGCGCGCTCGACGCCATCCGGATCGCCCGCGATGGCTGTCAGATAGGCGCGCGCCGGCTGGTCCGGCTCGGCCCGCGCCTGTTCCCAGTCGCGCAATGTGCCGAGCGGAATTCGGTAGCGTGCCGCGAATTCTTCCTGCGTCAGCTTGAGCGCGCGGCGTAGCGTCCTCACGCGTGGCACCCGGCGCAACCGCCCAGCATCGGCCTCCGTGAGCGGCTGCGCGTCGGGGTCGCTCAGCGCTGCCGCGTGAACCTCCTCATCGCTCATGTCGCGCAGCCGCTGCCAGTCCGTCTTGTCCTCAAGCGGACGGGTCGTACCGTCCGACAACACTCGGACGAGCGTTCCGTCACCCTGCCGTCTGGCTCTGATAGTATTCTCGTTGTTCATGCTTCGTCGCTTTTCGTGCCGAGATGATTCGGGTGCGGCCATTGCGTTCCGTGTAGACAACCGTCAGCGCAAGACGCCGTTCGTCATTCCCGTGACGACGTATCTGATTTCGCTTCCGCTGCTCGCCGCGTCCAGCCGATCGAGCGCAAACAGATCATCGAACACGAGCCGCGCAGCCTCAAAGCCGACACCATGCTTCGCCAGGTTGTCGCGCGCTTTGACGGCATCCCATTCGAATTCCTCATCCTGCAGATCTACTGCTTACCCGTAGTGTCGGCAAGCGGGGCGCGGCTGGTCGTTGCGTTTTTCCAGGTCAGATCGCCGCCGGCTCGTCCACACGCTGGTCCACCGCCGCCCGCTCCTGCGCCGCGACCGCGCGGTTGTATCCGTCGCGTCCCCGCAACCGCTCCCAATAGGCGGCGACGCCGGGGGTGAACTTGGCCGACAGCCCCAGGCTCCCGGCGAATAGCAGCGCGTAGCCGACCGAGATGTCGGCGGCGGTGAAGCGGTCCGCGCAGTAGTACGAACCGGCCGCCATCGCCCGCTCGATGGCGCGCAGCCGGCTCAGGAACCAGCGCGAATAGTCGTCGACGATCTGCGGCAGGCGCCGCTCCTGGAGCTCATGGCGCGTGTAACGCAGCACCAGGGTCTGCGGAAACGTGAGCGTCGCCTCGCCGAAATGCAGCCCGTTCAGGTAGCGGCCGAACGCGGGCTCGTCGGGTGCCACCGCGAGCGGCGTGGGGCCGTAACGGGTGACGAGATACTGGCAGATCGCGGCGGACTCGGTCATCTCGGTGGTTCCATCCGTGAAGAACGGGATGGTGCCGAGCGGGTTGACCGCGAGGTAGTCCGGGGCGCGGACGCGGGGCGGGAAGGGCAGCATCACGAGCCGGTACGGAACGCCCAACTCCTCCAGGGTCCACAGCGGACGGAACGAGCGCGCGTTGGCGCAATGATGCAGCACGATCATCGGCACGGTCTCCTGCCATGCTGAACCCGCTTCATGCCGCCGCGCCGATGCGCGGTGTGCGCTCGCCGTCCGGCGGAAACCTGGCCAGGTCCCGCCAGCCCGCCGCCAGCGAACCGTCGGCATCCTCGAAGACATCCTCAAGCGGCTCGAGCCGCACGATCCGATCCGTCCTGAAGTGCCGGTAATCGCCGCGCGTCTCGCACCAGCCGCCGATCAGCGTGACCTGGACGTAGTACGCGATCGCCAGCGGCCATATCGTGCGCCGCGTTCGTTGCCCGGCGCCGTCGCGGTAATCCAGCAGCAGCTTGCGCCGCGTATGGATGGCGTCGCGTACAAGGCCGAGGTCGGGCGACGGCGTCGCGCCGAAGTCCGAAACGAACACGGATGCCGCGTCCAAGCGGGACCGGTCCGGCAGCACGACCGAGACTTTCGAGAGCACCCGCTCGGCCGCGGCCTGCAGTGCGGCGTCGCCGGTGCGCCGGAGCAGCCGCGCGCCGACGACGATGGCCGAAACCTCGTCGGGATCGAACATCAGCGGCGGCAGGTCGAACCCGCGTCGGAACACGTAGCCGACCCCGGCCTCGCCCTCGATCGGCACGCGCCGGGCCTGCAGCGTCGCGATGTCGCGATACACGGTGCGCGCGGTCACTTCGAGCTCGGCGGCGAGCGTCGCCGCGGTGACCGGCCCGCGTGCCGCGCGCAGCCTCTGGATGATGTCGAACAATCGGTCGGCGCGTCGCATGGCCGCCTCCTTAGTCGAGCACTGCTGACAGAACGCTGTCAGCAGGTGTCGGTTATCAACGGTGTCGCACTGCCCAAGCTCACTCGCATGAGAGGACGACATGGTTTCATTCCGCCAGCCCACCGCCGACCCGCAGCTGCAAGCGATTGCCGAGCGCATCCATCATGCCTGGAACGCGGCGCTGGAAGCCAAGGACGTCGAGGGTGCGATCGCGCTTTACGCCGAGGACGCCACGATAGAAAGCCCGCTGGTGCGCTATCTTCTCGGCACCGAGACGGGGATCTGCGCCGGACGGGAGGCGATCCGCGCGTTCCTGCCGAAAGTCTTCGCGCATCAGCCGGAAGAGCGGCGCACGTTCCGCAATCCTGTGTTCACGGATGGGCATGTCCTGATGTGGGAGTATCCGCGCGCGACCCCCGACGGCGACCAGATGGACTTCGCCGAGGTGATGCAACTCGAAGCCGGCCTGATCCGGCACCACCGCGTCTACTGGGGCTGGTACGGCGTCCGCACGCTGACCACCGGCAGTCACGGCCGTTAGCTCCCTCTAGTTGAACAGCCGCCCAGGCCGGAACGGCGCCAGTTCGGGGCGTTGGCACCCGGTCAGGATTTCCTCGGCCAGTGTCGCGCCGATGAAGGCCGAGAGCGTGACGCCGCTATGGGTGACGGCGACGTAGCTGCCCGTCGCTCCCGGCATCGGCCCGATGGCGGAGAGGCCGTCGCGCGGGATCGGGCGGATGCCGACCCGTGTCGCTTCCGGTCGCACCGGCCCGATGCCGGGGAGCAGCCGGGCGGCGCGGGCGGCGAGGTCGCGCGCCGCCTCGCTCGCCGGCCCCGGGTTGTCGAACGCGTTCTCGAACGCGGGGGCGGCCGAACCGGTCGCCTCGCGGATCAGCATGAGGCGGCCCGCTCCGTCCGGCCGCAGGTCGCAGAGCGGCGTGCGCAGGACGTGGCGCAGGCTGGTCGCCACCGGCGGCGTGAATACGAGGAAGCCGGCGGTCGGCGCGAGCGGTAGCCGGGGCGTGTCCTCCTCGCCGGCGATGTCGCTCGCCCAGCGGCCGGCGCAGTTCACCACGGCGTCCGCTTCGTGCAGCGTGCCGTCCTGCATTCGTACGCCCGCCACGCGATCGCCTCGCGCAACGAGGCGCGCAACCGCGACGCCGGTGAGCAAGGTCGCGCCGTGCGCGCGCGCCCGCGCCATCATGGCGTGCGCGTAGGGCACCGGGTCGAGCCAACCCTCGTCGGGGTAGTAGGCGATGGGTGCGTCGCCGACCGCCGCGCGGTCGATGTCCGGTTCGAGCTCGTGCAGCTCGCGCGGCGTGATCCACTGCGCGGCGTAGTCCCACTCCCGGAGGCGCGCGAGCTTCTCCGCCTGCGCGGGCTGATCGTCGGCGCTCTCCCACTCGATGCTGCCGCCGTCGTGCCACCAGGGCGCGGCACCGAGTTCGTCTCGGAGGGCGGCGTGCGCCCGCATGCCGGCGACGTTGAGGTCGTGATAGGCGCGCGGCGGTTTGTTGTTGGCGTTGGTCCACGCGAAACTGCTGCCCGACGTGCCGCCGCCGACCCGGTCGCGCTCCAGCACCAGCACGGACGCGCCGCCCTGCGCCAGCCGGAACGCGACGGAGGCGCCGATCACGCCGGCGCCGACGACGATCACCCTCACGGGCGGTCAGACCTTCTCGAAATCCGTCTTCTCGTGGATCGGCAGGCCTTGGAGATGGCGGCGCAGGCAGTCGAGCCCGAGCTCGACCGCGCCGAGCCTGATCCACTCGCGTCCGCCCAGGATGCGCGAGCGGCGGATCGCCGCCGTGTCGCCGTCGGCGACGCCGATCCAGATGGTGCCGCCGAGGTCCATGCGGTCGGCCCCCTCGTCGAGCTCGATGAGCACGGCGAGCGCGTGCGTGGCTCCGGTCTGGTGCAGCGCCGCCCGCGCGACGGCCTGCGTGCTCGCCTCGCCGAGCTCGGCCGGCGCGCCGAGTGTCGCCTGCAACCGCGGGATGTCTCGCGTCACTAGCGCGGAGCGGAAGGTGCGTTCGGCTCCCGGCAGATGCGCGATGCGCGCGGCGATCTGCCCGCCGGTGAAGGTCTCGACCAGCGCGAGCGAGCCGTTGCGCTCGGCGAGGGCGGCCAGCACCACGGTCTCCAGGGTTTGCTCGTCCTCGGCAATGATGAAGTTGCCGAGCCGTCTGCGCACCTCCGCCTCGATCGGTTCGAGCTTTCGGCTGATGTCGGCTGCGTCGGTGCCGCGCACGGTGAGCTTGGTCTCGATCTGCGGATAGTGCGCGCGAAAGCCGAGCTTGACGCTGCCGTCCGGCACCATCGCCTCGATGCCGGCGAGGAGCTGGTCGACATGCGATTCGCCGAGCCCGTAGGCGTGGAAGCGCTTGAGCCGGATCGCGGTCTGCCGTCCGGCGCGGGCCAGCAGGCGGGGGATGATCTGCTCCTCCAGCATCCGGTGCAGCTCACGCGGCACGCCGGGGGTGAAGAAGAAGCGGGCGCCCGTGATATCGAGCGCGAAGCCGCAGGCGGTGCCGATCGGGTTGTCGAGCAGCTCGGCGCCGGCGGGCAGCATCGCCTGCTTGCGATTGTTGGCCGACATCACGCGGCCTCGCCGGGTGAAGAAGGATTCCATGCGCGCGAGCCAAGCCTCGTCGAGCACGAGGTCCGCCCCGGCGGCCTGCGCGGCGATCTCCTGCGACAGATCGTCAACCGTCGGGCCGAGGCCGCCGTTGACGATGACCGCGTCGGCCCGTTCGGCGGCGAGGCGGAACGCGCTGAGCAGCGCCTCGCGGTCGTCACCGACCGTGGTGCCCCAGTACACGTCGAGCCCCGCGTCCTCGAGCTTCTGGCTCATGTAGCCGAAATTGGTGTTGACGATCTTGCCGGTGAGCACCTCGTCGCCGGTGCAGAGGATCTCGATGCGCATGGGCGTTCCTTGAGCGGTGGGGGAGCGTAGCAGCGCCGCCCGCAGCCGCGAAGCTTGCCGGTTGTCGCGAGGCGGTGGAGGCTGGCCGCGCACGAACGGGAGCAGAGCGATGGCCAACAGCGAAGCGTACGAGAAGGGCCGCGCCATGCGGCGGCGGCTGATGGGCGATGCCACTGTCGAGCGAGTGGAGAAGACCGTCTACACCGACGACCACATGCGCAAGTTCGGCGACTACGCGACCGAGGCGGTGTTCGGCCTGCTGTGGAACCGGCCGGGGCTCGACGTGAAGACGCGCACGCTGATCTGCGTGATCTCCGACACCGCGATGGGTCGGGAGGCCGAACTCGAAATCCACCTGCGCATGGCGCTTCGCGAGGGCTGGACCGAGGAGGAGTTGACCGAGGCGCTGCTGCACATGGGCGGCTATGTCGGGCTGCCGCTGGTGCGCGAAGCGCTGATCTGCGCCCGCAAGGTGTTCGCGGAGATGCAGTCGGAACGCTGAGTCAGGTCTGGCTTGGCGCCGTGTTGGATGGGATGCGCCGGCAGACCAGGAGGATGTCGGCGACCCCTTCGGTGACCGGAAGGCCGGGACGCGGCACGAGTTGCGCTTGGCGGCGGAGCGCCAGAGGAAACAGCACGCGATTGTACCAACTCATCGCGTGCCGGGGCATGCGGGTGAGGAACCACATCCCGAGCGCCGTCAAGCGCGAGGAGCGCGGCCGCATGCCGAAAGGGGCGCTCCGTTCCACGGCGAAGCCGTGGGCGGCGAGGCGCGTCAGCAGCCGGGCGGGTTCATAGCGCCGGCAATGGCCGACGAGATCGTCGAACGCGGTCCAGCTTTCCGGGTGCAGCGGCACCGACAGCAGCAGGACCGCGCCGTCGCCACAGACCCGGGCAAGCTCGCCGAACGCCGCCTCGTCGTCGCCGACGTGCTCGATGATGTCGAACGCGCAAACCAGGTCGAAGCATCGGTCCGCGAAGGGCAGCGCCGTCGGCGTGCCGCATGCCGCGTGTCCGCCGGCCTGCCGCAGTCGGTCGAGTGCCGCCATGCTGATGTCGAGGAACGATGTCCCGGTCAGCGGCAGCCGGGGACGCAGGCCAGGGCCGATCTCGAGGCGATGGATGGCGCCGGCTGAAACCAAGGAGCAGACCAGCGGCCACGTGGCGAGGCGCTCGGGCGGGACCAATCTCGCCTCCGCCCAGAGACGGTCGTAGAACCTGCGGTTGCGGATTGCCGGATCGTCGGCTCGCAAAAGAGGATTTCCGTGCGGGAAGTCGTTGCTGATCACAACCCGGCCGTTATAGAACAGAGTGCAGGTGGCGAAGCTTACAACGGTGGACGCGACGTGGACGCAATCAACGTGCCTGAAACCGCGCTGGCCCCGCGCGCCGACAGTGCTTTCGAGGCCGAGGTCGCCACTCTGGTCGTGGAGTCCCTGCACCTTGAGATGGCGCCCGGCGAGATCGAGCCCGAGGCTCCGCTGTTCGGCGAAGGATTGGGGCTCGACTCGATCGACGCGCTTGAGCTGGCGCTGTCCATCTCGCGCACTTACGGGCTGGAGCTGAAGTCCGATGATGAGGGGAACCACCGCGTCTTCGGGTCGTTGCGGAACCTCGCTCGTCATATCGCGGAGCATCGGACGAAGTAAACCGGACTCCGGTGATGCCGGTCGGTTGATGATGCGCATACCCGGGCGACAAACCCCCGTTCCGTTGATCGACCGCGCGCCGGAGGACGTCCTGTTCCGCTCGGCGGCGGGCACGGTAACGGCCGGGGGTTTCCTTGCCGATGTCGGTGCGCTCGCCGCCTGCCTGCCGCACGCGACGCATGTCGTGAACCTGTGCGAAGACCGGTATCGGTTCGCTGTGGCTTTTGCCGCCGCACTGACGCGCGGTCAGGTCAGCCTGCTGTCGAGCGACCGCTCCGCCGAGCGGCTGGCGGAGCCCGCGAAGCGCTTCCCCGGCCTCTACGCTCTGGTGGACGGGCCGGGTTGGGACGGACCGCTCCCGGCGGTTGGCGTGCGGGCCGCCGCCGACCGATGCGACGGCGAACGGGCCGACGCGGGTGATGCTCCGGCGATCCCGGCGGCGCGGGTGGCGGCCATCGTGTTCACCTCCGGCAGCACCGGCGAGCCGGTGGCGAACCGCAAGCTCTGGGGCGCGCTCGCCGCGCGCAGCCGGGATGCCGGGCGGCGGTTTCGCATGACAGCCGCGTCTCCCGCCGGCGTGGTGGGGACCGTGCCGGCGCAGCACATGTACGGCTTCGAGACGACGGTGCTGTTGCCGCTGCACGCGCCGGTCGCGAGCTGGTGCGGGCCGGCCTTCTATCCCGAGGACGTGCGGGCGGCGCTGGCCGCGCTGCCCGGGCGGCGCATCCTGGTCACCACGCCGCTGCAGATGCGCGCGCTGCTGCAGGCCGGGGCCGAGCTGCCGGACCTGGAGCGCGTGATATCGGCGACGGCGCCGCTGTATCCCGAGCTCGCGGCCGAGGCGGAGCGGCGCTGGAAGGCGCAAGTGTGGGAGATCTTCGGCGCCACCGAGGTCGGCTCCATCGCCACGCGACGCACCGTCGCGGGTGAGGTCTGGACCGCTTACCCGCGTGTGCGCCTGCACGGCAGTCGTAACCGTGCGGGCGAGGAGGAGACGCTCGTCACCGGCCCGTTCGCCGAGCCGTGCGCGTTGAGCGATCTCGTCGAGCGGCTCGATGCCGTGCGGTTCCGCGTGCTCGGACGCCGCACCGATGTGGTCAAGCTCGGCGGCCGGCGCACCTCGCTGGCCGGGCTCAATCGCGTGCTCACCAGCATCGACGGGGTTCTCGACGGTTCGTTCGTCGCCCCGGACGACCTCGACCAGCGGCCGACCGCGCGGCTCCTTGCCTTCGTGGTGGCACCCGGGCTGACCGCCGAGGCGGTGCTGGCCGGGCTGCGCGGGCGCGTGGACCCGCTGTTCCTGCCGCGCAGGATCGTGCATGTCGAGCGGCTGCCGCGCAACGCGCTGGGCAAGCTGCCCGATCAGGCGGTCGCCGGGCTGCGGGCCGGGGCGGGCGAGGCTTAGGATGTTCCAGCAACCGGAACTATCGTTCATCGTGCCGGCCGAGCATCCCAGCCTGCCGGGCCACTTCCCCGGTCGCCCGCTGGTGCCCGGCGTGGTGCTGCTGGACGCGGTGTTCGACCGGATCGGGCGCGTGGCGGAACTCGCCTCGGTGCGCTTCATCGGCCCGGTGCTGCCCGGCCAGCGCGTCGAGCTCGGCTTCGCGGCGGCCGGCGGCCAGGTCGATTTCCGGGGGCATGTCGAGGGCCGGCTCGTATTCCGCGGTCGCGCCCGGCTCGCCGCCACTCAGTCATGAGTGCCGCGGCGTGGACGCGTCGCCGGGAATACGGCAGCCGTCGCCTGGTCCGGCTCATCGTGTGGCTCACCTTGCGGCTCGGCT
>JAABUQ010008105.1_pt1 | contig 14873 bp, 8 predicted proteins | sample 5560001 | NCBI WGS metagenome assembly JAABUQ01 (sample SAMN10711888, study PRJNA513371) | rock metagenome | isolation source: Antarctica rocks | place: Antarctica: Victoria Land, Finger Mt nord | collected 2015-12-18 | reverse complement strand
TGCCCCCGCCGGTCCCGACGCGAAGGCTCGCAGCATTCCCAACCACGACCCTCCACCTCGCGAATGACGGAAGATGTTACAAGGCCACCTCTTCCAATGCAAAATCGATGCGTAAGCCCTGTCGGTGACCCTTTGGCCGCGCTTCGACGCCGGAGGGTCGAATGCGATGTGCACTAACGTAATCTGCCCGGGGAGCATCGACTCTGGGAGCATTTGCGCCGACGTGCATGAACAAGACATCCTCGAACCAAGAATCTTAATTGGTTGTGCGTCAGGTTTCGCAAGCGGAAGTCGATCGTTCGCTTCTCGCCCTCCCGAACAACCCCCAATTCTTGAGAGGCCTCTTCGAGGAAAATCTCATCGCCCCGGGCATAAGATGCCGCCGCCGCAAGAGATCCGAAGTACTTATAAATAATTGACATGCAAATTAACATGCCACATGTTATCGATAAAATTATGATAACCAATTTTGACATAGGGTTGCCTTTCTATACACCAACCTTCGGCGTCGTTGGAAACGGCTTCCGGCGGATCAAGGCGATCCAATCGCGCCAGATAGCCAGACGGTATCGACCCGGCACCCGGTTGTCCAAAATAAACTTCGGCCCTTTTTTCCAAGGCTCTCGGTCCGTGGCGCGGCGGGGGGTGACGGGCTCGGACACGCTGGCCGGCCAGGCGACGGCCGATCTCGTCGTCAGCAAGGACTTCTCCGTCGACCCTCGGACCCCCAAGGCTCCCGGGCCGGGCGACTGGCCGCGGTTCCGGCGCGGGTCCACCGCCGGGACGTCGCCGCCCCCTTCTACCTCACGTCGAGGATCGATGCCGGCGGGCGGCGGGAGGTCCTCCCGAAGACCCTGGCCATCCGCGGCGGGGCCTCGGCCCTGCCAATTACCGAGATCTCCGGCTGATCGTCCCCCGACGACGAGGGACCGGGCATGGCGCTGCTGGTTGGGGACAGGCCGCGGCGCACCTCCCGGGATTCGTGCCGAGGCCGCCCAAGCTTTGGCGGCCCGGGACGTCATCTCAGAGGGAACCGCGCGGGACCTGTCCTGCGTCCAACCATCGGTGATGGCTGGACGCGGGTCAGGCTCGGTCGTAGTCTGAGCGCATTCGGCGCCCGGACGCGACCAGTCCCCCATCCCGTGCCGGGAGATCGTGCGCCCCCGGCATCCGATACCTACTTCGATCGGGCTGTGCGACGCCCGGAGCCGTGCCGGCCCGAATCCGCCCGACGATCGGCGTCCCCCAACCGAGGAGCGACCCGCTGTGAGCCTCCCCATCGGTCGATCCCCGCGGCCCTCCGCCGCCCGCGTCGCGCTCGTCCTGCTGGCCTCCGGGATCGCCCTCGGCGCGGACGACCCGAAGCCGCCCGCGGCCTCGTCGTCATCGATCTCCCGCCGGGCCGTCGACCCCGCCGCGCCCGCCCTGCCGGGGCCGGTCGTCGCGGCGATGCAGGGCGGGAAGTATGACGAGGCGATCGTCGGGCTCGACCGCCTGGTCCGGGACGCGGCCGACCCCGCCACGAGGTCGTACCTGGCCCTGATCCGCGGGACGGCCGACCGGCTCGCGGGGCGGCCCGACGCCGCCCGATCGGCGTGGGCCGCCGCGCTCGCGGCCGACCCGCGCGGCCCCTGGTCGTCGAAGGTCCGGCTCGAGCTGGCCGGCCTCGAACTCGCCGCCGGCCACCCCGACCGCGCGGAGGCCTTCGCGCGGGAGGTCGCGGTGTCGCTGCTGGCGGGCGACCGCAAGGACCGACTCGCGGGCGTCTATCTCGCCTTCGCCCGCCGACTGCTTCGGCCCGACGACCCCGTCACGCCCGCCGACCCGAACGGGGCGTACGCGCTGCTGGATCAGGCGCGGGGCCTGGCCAAGGGCGGGGCCCTCGTCGCCTCGCTCCGGCTGGAGATGGCCCGGGCCTCGCAGGCCGCCAAGAACTTCCCGCGGGCGATCAACGATTACACGGCCTACGCCGAGACCCCCAACGTCCCCGAGCGACCGACGGCCCGCTTCGCCGTCGGCGAGTGCCAGCTCGCGACCGGTAACGTCGCGGCGGCCCGGCTCGTCTGGTCCGACCTCGCCGACGAGCTCGACAAGGCCCCGGGCCGATCCCGGCCGGACGCCGCCGAGATCCGGGCCAAGGCCCTCTACCTGATCGCGAAGACCCACGGGATCCCCGCCCCCCCCGACGACGGTGCGCTCGCCCTCGGCGTCGCGGCGATCGGGCGGTTCCTCGCGGCGTATCCCGATCATCCCTGGGCCGGCCGGGCGGCGTACGAGGTCGGGGCCGCCTACCTCGCGCGGGGCAAGAGCGACCAGGGGCTCGCCGCCCTGGTCGGCTTCCTCGGCTTCGACGAGAAGCGGGCGACGACCGACGAGGCCCGCCGCGAGCTGGCCGCCCTGAAGATGACGGCAACCTTCCAGGTCGGCGAGGTCCTCCAGGGGCAGGCGAAGTTCCCCGAGGCGATCGCGGCCTGGGAGGGGTACCTGTCGCGATACCCGAACGGCCCGCAGTCGGCCGACGCCCGGCGTTCGATCCTCGACGCCAGGCTCAGTGACGCCGCCGAGTCGCTCCGGCTCGGCAAGTTCGCCGACGCCCGCGCGGCCTGGGCGGCCTTCGTCGCCCAGAACCCGCTCGACGCCCGCGTCCCGCAGATCCTGTTCGACTCGGGCGAGAGCTACGTGACCGAGGAGAAATATGATCGCGCGATCGAGGAGTGGAGCATCCTGCTCTCGCGGTTCCCGGGGTCCGAACCCGCCGCGCATGCCCAGTTTCTGATCGCCTCGATCTTCGAGGAGAGGAAGGCCGACCTGGCCGGGGCGATCGAGCGGTTCAAGAAGGTCGCGGTCGAGCCGTGGCAGGCGACGGCCCGCCAGCGGATCGCGGTTATGGAGTCGCGCGAGCTGACCGTCGTCACCCCCCGCGCCTTCCGGTCGGGCGAGACGCCGCACCTCAAGATCAGCACGCGGAACCTCGATGCGCTCACGTTCACCGCCTACCGGCTCAACGCCGAGGCGTATTTCCGCAAGAAGGGGGAGCTGGGCTCGGTCGAGTCGCTCGACGTCGGCCTGGTCGCCGCCGACGCCGAGTGGACCGTGCCCGTCCCCGGCTACGGCAAGTACCGGCCGGTCGAGACGCTCTACCCGCTCAAGGTCGGGGCCCCCGGCGTCTGGGTCGTCCGGGTCACCGACGGCGAGCACCTCCAGGCGACCACGCTGGTCCTCGGCTCCGACCTCGACGCGATCGTCAAGGCGTCGCGCGACCAGCTCGTCGTCTTCGCGCAGGACATGAAGACGGGCCAGGGTCGGCCGAAGGCCCGGGTGATCGTCTCGGACGGCTCGGGGGTGATCTTCGAAGGGGCGACGGGGGCCGACGGCGTCCTGCTCGCGTCGTGGGAGAAGCCGCGCGACCCGGCCTCGTCGCTCCGCTACCTCGTGCTCGACGGCAAGGACGCCGCCGGGACCGGGCTGGGCCTGCCCGCGCAGGTCGCCCGCGGCCTCTCGGCCCGCGCCTACCTCTACACCGACCGCCCGGCGTACCGGCCGGGCCAGACGGTCCAGATCCGCGGGATCGTCCGCGAGGCCGTCGACGGCCGCTATGCGACCCCGACCGGCGGTCCGTACCGGCTGGAGGTCGCCGACAGCCGGGGCCGACTCCTGGTCGACCGGCCGGTCGCGATCTCGGGCTTCGGCACCTTCCACGCGACCGTCGGCATCGACGACGCCGCCCCCGTCGGCTCGTACCGGGTCCGGCTCCACCGGCCGGGCAAGGCCGACTTCGCCGGGGCGTTCGAGGTCCAGTCGTACCACCTCGAGCCGATCGACCTGACCTTCGACCTCCCCAGGACCGTCTACTTCCGCGGCGAGACGGTGACGGCCGACCTCGTGGCCCGATACCCGTACGGGTCGCCGGTCGCCAACCGCCCGGTCGAGGTCGCCTTGCCCGACGGCCGGACGGTCCGGGGCGCGACCGATGCGGCGGGCAAGTTCCGCGTCGAGTTCTCGACCCGCGGGTTCGCCGAGGAGCAGTCGATCCGGATCGTCGGCCGGCTCCCGCAGGACAACGTCGCGGCGGCCGCCGACGTCTCGGTCGCGATCCGCGCGTTCGGGATCAACCTGTCGACGACCCGCGACACGTACCTCGACGGCGAGTCGTTCGCCGTCAAGGCCGCGACGGTCGACGCCCAGGGGAAGCCGACCGGGCAGGCGCTGACGCTCGCGGTCATCAAGCGGGTCAACGTCGGCGGGCGGATCACCGAGCGACGGGTGTCCGAGGTCCAGGTCGCGACCGACCCGACGACGGGCGAAGGCTCGGCCTCGATCCGCGTCGACGACGCCGACGGCGGCGCGTTCGTCGTCCGCGCCTCGGGGACCGACCGCTTCGGCAACGCCGTGGTCGACGACCGGGCTCTGTACATCTCGGGCAAGCAGGACGAGACGAAGCTCCGGATCCTCGCCGATCGTCAGACCTTCAAGGTCGGCGAGACGGCGGCGGTGGTCGTCCACGGCCGGGCCCCGGCCGGGCCGGCCCTGGTCTCGTGGGAGGCCGACCGGGTGCTCCAATACCGCTTGGTCGACCTCAAGGAGGGGGAGAACCCGCTGACCTGGGCGGTCGAGACGGCCCAGTCGCCCAATTTCACGCTCACCGCCGCCCGGATGGTCGAAGGCCGGCTCGACGAGGCGCGGCTCGACGTCAAGGTCGAGCGCGACCTCCGCGTCACGATCCGCCCCGCGCGGCCGACCGTCGGGCCCGGCGAGGACGTCGCGGTCGAGGTGACGACGACCGACCAGATGGGCCGACCCGTGGCGGCCGAGCTGTCGCTGGCCCTCGTCGACAAGTCGCTCCTGCGGCTCTACGGCGACGCGACCCCGCCGATCGGCCCGTTCTTCTACGACCAGTCGCGCACCGGGGCCTTCGCCACCTCCGCTTCGAACACCTTCCGCTACGACCCCGAGACCATGCCCGTCTCCGAGGCCGTCGTCGAGGAGGAGGCCCGCCAGGCCGCGCTCGCCGAGAACGGCAAGCGGCTCGAATCGATCCGCAGGCAGGCCGGCTTCAGGGACGAGCCGGGGCGAGGTGGCGGCGCCGGCGGTGATTCCATTCTCGCATACTCCTTCATGGGAAGGGCCGGGCGTTCGGCCGGCAAGGCGGCCCCTGCTCCCATGCCGGAGCCGAACCGGCCGGCCGCGCCCGGGATGATGTCAGGCGACTCTCCGCGTCTTGAACAGGCACAGGAGAAGCCGAAGGGGGCGATCCAGGATACGAAAGAGAAGGTCCCGGGGGGTGACGCCTTCGAATCCCTGACCAGGACAAGACGTCGGCTCTACGCCAGCGGACCCGGGGAGGAGAGCCGACTCCTGGACCGCGAATCCCGGTACGCGAACGTGCGATCGAGAGGCGTCAACGGCGCATTCGACCTCGAGATCGACGCCGACGGTGCCCAGCAGGAGCCCCACCGGCGCTCGGCCGAGACGGCCTACTGGAACCCGTCGGTCGTCACCGGGGCCGACGGCAAGGCGACGATCAAGGTCAAGGCCCCCGCCGCCCTGGCGGACTACCGTCTCACAGCACGGGGCGTGACCGGGTCCGACACGCTGGTCGGCCAGGCGACGGCCGACCTCGTCGTGAGCAAGGACTTCTTCGTCGACCTCCGGACCCCCGATGCGCTCGGCCAGGGGGACCGGCCCCGGTTCCTGGCGCGGGTCCACCACCGGGGCGTCGCCGGCCCGGTCGCGCTCACGCTGACGGTCTACGCCGGCGGGAGGCAGGAGGTCTTCCCGAAGACTCTGGCCATCCGCGGCGACGGCGTGGATGAGGCGATCTTCGATCCGTTCGAGGTCCCCGAGGGGGAGACCGTCCGGCTGACCGTCCGGGCCGAGGCGGGGGGCAAGTCGGACGAGCTGACGGTCGAGGTCCCGGTCCGGCCCCGGGGCGTCCAGGCGTTCGCCTCGGCCTCGGGGACGTCGAGCGACAACGCGACGGTCTTCGTCGGCCTCCCCCCGGGGCGGACGTATGACAACCCCGACATGCTCGTGACGATCGCGCCGACGCTCCGCCGGCTGATCGTCGAGCTGGCGCTGGGGGACGACGCACGGCCGTACTCGCATCACATGAAGCGTCTCGCCCCCTGCCCTCCCCTGCCCCTGACGATCGCCGACCGCGCCGGCGAGTTGATCGCCGCATCGGCCGCGTTGGAGTACCTCCGGTCGACGAAGGCCGACGCGGCGCCCGAGGCCGAGCGGCTCGTGTCGCGGGTCCGGGGGCTGACGGCCGAGCTGATCACGGTCCAGAACGACGACGGCGGCTGGCCGTGGGTCGCCCCCTCGGGGGCCGGCGACCGCAAGGCGAAGGCGCCGAGCGACCGGATGACCTCAGCGCTCGCGGCGCGGGCCTTCGCCGCGGCCCGCTCCCAGGCGATGATGACCGACCCGGCCGCCCTCGACCGGGCGGCGAACTACCTGGCCGCGGAGGCCGGCCGGGTCGAGGCCGGCGACCTGGAGATGAAGGCGACGGTCCAGCACGCCCTCGCCAGCCTCGGCCGCGGCGGCTTCGAGGCGGCCAACGCGCTCGGCCGATCCCGCCAGTCGCTGCCCGACGCCGCGCTCGCCGAGCTGGCCCTCTCGCTCGCGGCGCTCGACCGGATCGGCCTCGCGGGCGAGCTGCTCGACCTGCTCGCCGCGCGGGCCCGGAGCGAGCCCGTCGGGCCGGGCGAGAAGCCCCGGACCTACTGGGCCGGCGACCGCCAGCACTGGCGCCGCGGACCGGCCGAGACGACGGCCGTCGTCGCCCTGGCATTCGCCCGGGTCCGGCCGGGGGCGAAGGAGACGGCCGGGGCCGCCGAGTGGCTGCTGGCCCACCGATCGGGCAGCGGCTGGCAGCCGCACAAGGCCAAGGGGGACGCCCTCTCGGCCCTGGCCCGGACCTTCGGGCCCGGTCGGTCGGCCGACGATCGTTACCGCCTGGTCATCACCGTGAACGACGCCGAGGTCTACCGGGCCGACGTGACCGGCCCGGCCGAGGGCAAGGCCGTGCTCGTCCCGCGGCGGGCGATCAAGCTCGGCGACCGCAACCGGGTCCGGTTCGAGGTCGAGGGGCGGGGGACGTTCGGCTACTCGGTCACGCTCACCGGCTTCGCCCGCGACCTCGGCCCCGAGCAGGACGCGGCGGGCAAGCCGTTCGTCGTCGACGCCCGCGACTTCTTCCCCGCCGTCCCCGAGCTCGACGGCAAGCCGCTGCCGACCGGCTTCGGGGTCGCGGTCGGGGCCAAGCCGTTCATCAACCGGGTGACCAAGGTCGGGCTCGGCGGCCGGGCCCGCGTCGAGATCCGCACGGCGCTGCGCGACCGGCCCGACCGGCCGTCGTGGGAGCGCGAGTTCCTGATCGTCGAGGAGACCCTGCCCGCCGGCGCCACGTTCATCGACGGGTCGCTCGAGAGCCGGTCCGTGAACCACACCCTGGCCGACGGCGTGCTGACCCTCTACTACGCCCCCGGCCAGCCCGTCGGATCGATCCATTACGACGTCTTCGGCGCGATCCCCGGCCGGTACGCCGCGCCTCCGACGCGGATCAGGTCGGCCTACGAGCCGGGGCGGCAGCACCTCGGGCCCGCGACCGACCTCCGCGTCCTCGCCCCGGGCGAGCCGGCCGACGACCCGTATCGCGCCACGCCCGACGAGCTGTACGCCCGAGGCAAGAGGCAGTTCGACGCCGGCCGGCTCGCCGAGGCCGCCGCCCCGCTCGAGGAGCTGGCCGGGGCCTACACCCTCCGCGACGACATCGCCCGCGAGGCCGCCCGGATGCTCCTGACCGTCCACGTCCGGGACTACCAGCCGCGCAAGGTCGTCCAGGACTTCGAGGTCCTGAAGGAGAAGGCCCCCGACCTGATCATCCCGTTCGACGACGTCGCCGTCGTCGCCCGCGCCTACCGGGACATCGGCGAGCACGAGCGGTCGTACCTCGTCTGGCGGGCGATCGTCGAGGCGAGCTACCTCGAAGACGCCCAGGTCGGCGAGGCCCTCCGCCGCCGGGGCCGGACCCTCGACGCGGTCGCCTACCTGCTCGACCTCTGGCGCGAGTACCCCAACACCGCCTCGATCGAGGCCGACCTCTTCGGCGTCGCGCAGGTCGTCTCCGTCGCCGCCGGCAAGGCCATCGCCGACCCCGCCCTCCGCAAGGAGCTGGCCGACGCCGGGGTGACGCGGTCCGAGCTGGTCCTCCAGGCGATCCGGCTCGGCCAGGCCCTGCTCGCGCAGTCGCCGGTCAATCCCCTGGCCGACGAGGTGAGCCTGGCGCAGGTCGGCGACCTGCTCGAGCTCGAGGACTACGAGGCCGTGGTCGGGCTCTCGGGGCGGTACGCGCGGCTCTACCCCAAGAGCCCGTTCCTCGACAGCTTCCAGTATTCGGAGGCCCTCGGCCGGTTCCACCTCGGCCAGTACGACCGCGCGATCGAGGTGGCCGAGGGGATCTCCAACGCCACGTACAAGGACGCCGCAGGGGTCGAGCAGCCAAGCCCGAACAAGTGGCAGGCGATCTACATCCTCGGCCAGATCCACGACGCCCGCCGCCAGCCGGCCAAGGCCGTCGAGTTCTACCGGCAGGTCGCCGACCGCTTCTCCGACGCCGCCGGCGCGATCAGGGCTCTGACCCGCAAGGACCTCTCGCTCCCCGAGATCACGGTCGTCCGCCCGCGCCCGAAGGCCCCCGCGGCCGGCGGGGGCGTCGCCCCGGGTGCGGTCGCCGCGGCGCCGGCGGCGCGGCCCGGCCTCGCGCTCGGATACCGGAACGTCGCCGAGGCCGACGTGAAGGTCTATCCCGTCGACCTGATGCGGCTCTACCTCTCGCGGAGGAACCTCGACGCGATCGCCGGGGTCGACCTCGCCGGGATCACCCCCCGCCACGAGTCGGCCGTCCCCCTAGGCGACGGCCTCGACTTCGCCGACAAGTCCCGCCCCCTCGACCTCCCGCTCGACGACGAGGGGGCGTATCTCGTGATGGCGCGGGGGGGGAACCTCTACGCCTCGGGGATCGTGCTCGTCAGCCCGCTCGAGCTGGAGGTCCTGGAGGAGGCAGACGCCGGTCGGGTCCGCGTGACCGTCCGCGACGCCGGGACGAAAGACCCCGCGCCCGGGGTGACGGTCAAGGTGATCGGCACCGACAACCCCGCGTTCCTCACCGGGCGGACCGACCTCCGCGGCGTCTTCGTCGCCGACGGGGTCCGGGGCGAGGTCACGGCCGTCGCCCGCCGGGGCGCGGCCCAGTACGCCTTCCACCGGGGCAAGACCTACGTCGGCCCGAGGAAGGCCGACGACCCCAACGCGAAGGCGCCGGCCGACCCCGGCAAGCCCGCGGCCGGGGAGGCCAGCCCGGAGCCGAGCTCCGACCTTGGCTTTAACGTCAAGATGCTCAACTCGTCCAACCAGGTCCGCCAGCTCGACCGGCTCGAGAACCGGTACAAGGGAGGCCGCCAGGGGATCAAGGCGCAGGAGGCGAGGTGAGCCTTGCTCGAAGCCCGGCCCGGCTCGGGGGACGATCCCCGGTCGGGTTCGAGCCCCGAGGGATGCCGACGGCCGACACGTCGGCATCCCTCACCAACGACACAACCTCGGGAACGGGACGAGCGTGCCTTCGGGCCGAGCCTGTTCGGGGGCTCGCCCCGAGCCCGACCGACCGGAAGAGAGCGATTTATCCATTAATGAAATTATTCTAATGGATGCGCCGGTCTCCGGGCCCAGCGTGGCTCGTCGCGAGGCCTTCGACTCGTCCCAACCTCGGCATGACCTCCTCGACCAGCCGTCCCAGGCTGTCGAGGGCCGTCCCGTGGTCTAACCCTGCCCAGCGGACCTCGACGTTGGCGACGTCGAAAGGCACCTCCTCGTGCAGGGCGAGGAGCTGCCGGGCGACCGTATCGGGGCCGCCGACGACGAAGTTGATGGGGTGGGCACACAGGTCGACCGGGTCGTCGGGCTCCGGGGTCCCATCCGGGATCTTGCCCTCGCGACGGAACCTCCGCCAGAGGATCCGCAAGGCCGGCTCCGCGATCGCGAACGCCGCGCCGTCGTCCGGGCCGACGAAGACCGGTCGGTTGGCGGCGACCAGCCCCGAGCCGCCCGCCTCCCGGTAGGCGGCGACGTATTCGCGATATTGCGCGGGGGTCCGCAGGTGCGAGAATAGGACGTTGAAGCCGAGCCGCCCCGCGATCCGGGCCGAGCCGGCGCTGTTCACCGCCTGCCAGCACCGCCCGGGGAGGTCGGACGATGGGATCGGCAGGGCCGGGCGCGGCGGGTCGAGGAGCGACGGCGGGCCCGCCCCGCCCCAGGCCGAGAGGATCGTGCGCAGGGCGTCCTCGAAACGGGCGTGACGGCCGGCCTCGTCCGCCCCGGATCGGCCGAACAGGGCGGACTCCTCGGGCGTGCTCCCACTCCCGAACCCGACCGCCATCCGGCCGCCGGTGAGCACGTCCGCGACCGCCACCTGCTCGGCGACGTCGAGCGGGTGGTGCAGGTTCAGGCAGGTGATCGCAGTCCCCAGGCGGATCGACCGGGTCTGGCCGGCGAGGTGCAGGGCGAAGAGGAGAGGCGTGGGCAGGTGCCCCTGATGTGCGTGCGCATGATGCTCGGCGAACCAGGCGTAGCCGACGCCGAGGCGATCGGCGAACCGGACGATCTCGGCCACCTCGTCGAAGATGGCCGACGACGGCCTCTCCGGCGGCCCTTCGAGGTGATCGGTTAATCCGATGGTGAACATACCTGCGTTTCTCTCGTGTCCGAAATCCAGCCCAGTCCGCGAATCGATGGCACGACGCGACTATGCGTCATCCGCGACCCCGGCCGCCGAGGCCTGCTCCTCGGGGTGGAAGAAGGCGGCCAGGAAGACCGCGGCCAGCAGCGAGATGCCGAACGGGACGAGGAAGAGTCGATGATAGTCGATGACCCGGGCGGACTCGCCCCCGGCGGCCCCGGGGGACGAGAAGACGTCGCCCAGCCAGCCCCAGAGGAAGCCGGAGGCGAACTGCGAGATCCCCAGGATCATCAGGTTGAACAGGCCCTGGGCGCTCGTCCGGACGTCCTCCGGGAAGTGGGCGTCGACGAAGATGTAGACCGTCGCGAAGAAACACGCGTAGGCGAACCCATGCACGACGTTGACGGCGATCACCGGCCAGACCAGGTCCCGGTCGCCGACGGCGTAGACCCCGAACCGGACCGCCTGGCTGAGGATCCCGAGGACCAGGGTCTTCCGCCAGCCGAGCCGACGGATCAGGGTGCCCAGCATCGCCATGGCGACGACTTCCATCGCCTGCCCGATGCTCATCGCCGGGGCGATCCAGTTCACCGGCAGGCCGATCGACTGGAGGTAGCGACTCGTCCAGAAGTAGTAGCCGTAGTGGACCAGTGAGTCGAAGAACGTGACGACGAAGAGGACCAGGACGGCCGGCCGGGCCAGGAGCCGGATCGCCTCGATCGGCGCGAACGGCTCGCCCCGTCGGGCCGACGGCGGGGTATGCGGCAGGAGGAGGCTGAAGGCCGCAAGGGCCAGCGACGCGATCCCGGAGACGACGAACGTGCCGGTCAGGGCCGATTCCATCGCCGGGCCGGTCTTCAGGGTCGAGAGCGCCGAGCCGAGCCAGGGGACGAAGCCTCCGGCCCCGGGCATCGCGGGCACCCGGGCCCAGTCGATCGGGATGACGATCAAGGGCCAGGCCGCCGCGACCCAGCCGACCGAGCCCCAGAGCCGGATCGCCCCGAAGTCCTTGCGGTCCTCGACGTGGGCGAAGGCGATCGCGTTGGCGACCGACAGCGTCGGCACGTAGAAGAAGCAATGCAGGAGCATCAGCCCGAAGAACGGCCAGAACGTCTTCGCATAGGCCAGCCCCAGCATCGCGAGTCCGCCGACCAGGTGGCTGATCGCCAGGTACTTCTCCTGCGCGAGGTGGCGGTCGGCGAGCTGGCCGCCGAAGAACAGCCCGGTGACCGAGGCGATGGCGAAGGCGTTGAAGACCCAGGCCTGCTCGAAGGCCGAGAACCTCAGGTACTGGCCGCCCATGTAAAGGCCCAGCAGGGGGAGCCACGCCCCCTTGATGAAGTACTCGAGGAAGAACATCATGCAGAGCTTCAACCGGCCCGTCGCGGTCATCGTTGCGGTGCTCCCGGATCGGCCGGCGAAGGGCCAGGTCTGCCCGTGCCTGAGAGGCCCTGATTGTAGCGACCCGGCACCAGCGACCGCGAGCCGGACCCGTGGCCTCTCGGCCCGTCGCCCGCGGTGCGAAGACGCGCCGGTCGCGGCGGGGCGGATTGCCCTGTGCGGCACTCGGTTTGCGTCGCGAGTGTGTAGTGGGCTTCGAACCGCAATGGTGATCCAGCGGAGACCCGATCATGCCCCTCGGCGACAAGTCGAAATACACCGACAAGCAGAAGCGCAAGGCCGAGCACATCGAGCAGGGTTACGAAGACCGAGGCGTCTCGAAGGAGGAGGCCGAGCGTCGGGCCTGGGCGACGGTGAACAAGGAATCGGGCGGCGGCAACAAGTCGGGCTCCGGGCGCGGCGTGGCCGACACGCACGTCTCGAGCAAGAAAGGCGGGGCCGAGTCGGCGGCCCGGCCCGCTTCGGCCCGCTCGGCCTCGGCCAAGAAGGCGGCCGCCGCGCGGACGCCCGAGCAACGGTCGGCATCGGCGAAGAAGGCGGCCGCCACCCGCAAGCGGAACCGGGCGTCCAAGTTCTGAACCACGCGACCGCCGCCGGACGACGGCCGCCCCCGGCACGGATCGGATAACGGTCGGACCCGGCGAGTCCGAGCGCGGGCCGGAGAATCGCCACCGCGACGCCTACGGATGGCTGTCGCGATCGCCGACCACGACCGCTTCGGTGGCCTCGATCGCACCTCGTCGCCGATGGCGATCAGGAGAGGACCTCGAAGCGGGGACCGACCCCACCGACGCAGCTCACCCGCGTCGCGATCCGTCACGACGCGGGTGAGCCCTATGTTTGACGATGGACGGGCGTCGGTCGGGGTCAGGGAGACTCCCGACCGGACGCCGCCCCCTCATCGGCCGTACGTCGTCCCGCTCGATCCCGATGACGAATAGACCTTGATCGGGTCGGTGAGATTGGTCCCCGCCGGCGAGTAGGCCAGATCCGAGATCGGTCGGGCGGTCGGGCTGGTGGCGCCGATCAGGATCGTGTAATTCCCGGGCGGGAGGAAGACGACCAGGCCTCTGGCCAGGCTAGCCGCGGTCGAGAGGGTCGAGATGACCTAGCCGGAGGAGTGCATCAGGGTCATCTGGAGTACCGCGTCGGTCGCGGTATTCGAGCTGCTCCCCGCGAGTACGAATGTGAAGAGCTGGCTCTGGCCGATCGCCAAGGTCGTCGAGACCTGGCCCGTCGAGGAGCCGGCCGGGGCCGCCGCCAGGGTGCCGGAGGAGATCGACGCGGTCGCGGCTGGCGTGTTGCCGAAGGACACGTCCAGCGCGAAGTTGCCCACGACCTGCGCCCCACCGGTCTACGCGGAGGAGACCTCCAGGACATAGAGCGTACCGGAATCCGTGACGGGGACCTGGACGACGGCGTAGCCATCCTGCTCGCTCAGAATCCGGGTATCCAGCTTGTTGCCGGAGTCGTCGAAGACGCTGATCCAGGGGAGCAGGCCGCCGGCGCCGAGCACCTGGACCGATGCCGTCACGACCTCCGTTTGACCGTCCTGGCCCCAGGGCGTCTCGAACGTGTAGAACTGCTGCGACTGCGACGAGCTGATGCCCTCGATCGCCCGGTAGTGCGACGGCTGGGCGTTACCGGCGCGGGCCTCGAGCTTCGCCGAGTTCTGGCGGTTGCCGTTGCTCTGCCCGTAATCCGTCTGGTCCGAGCCGAACCAGGGGGTCGCGGAGGTGAAGCTGCTTGCCGACGGCCCCGACGGGGCCGTGAAGGACATGGACAGCAGGTACGTCCCGGCCCCATTCGGATTGATCCGGCCGTTCTCCGCGCGGACGTAATACGTCGCGTTCGGGACGAACAGGGGGAGATGCATGGCAGCGGAGGTGGAGGCGGCGCCGGTCCCGGCCGAGGTCCCGAGGGCGATGCCCAACGAGTCGTAGACGGTGAGATTGGGCGCGGCCAGGCCCACCCCCCATTCCTGGAGATTGATCATCACGCCGTTGGGGGACCAGCCCGGCGCCTGGAAGTTGTAGACGTCGATCTGGTCCTGCTGCGAGACGGCGGCGCCGATGGTCAGCGAGGTCGAGCCGTCGTAATGTTTCGGCTCTTGCAGCCCGTGGGAGCCGGCCGTCGGATCGGTGTTCGAGGACATCGCGGAGGTGTAGTCGTAGGTCAGCCCGTAGGAGCCGACGGAAAACACGTCGCCGGTGGCCCCCTGGACCCCGATGATGTAGTTCCGGCCCTCGACCAGCCCGACCAGGTGGATCGAGGCCCCCCCTCGAGCGGTCCGGACGCGGAGGCCGTCGCCACGCGGCGACCGCTGTCATCGAAGACGCTCACCTTCGGCGTCAGGAGGCTGATCCCGCCCGTCTGGATCTTCACGTCCACGCCGAACGGGGCATCGGCCAGCTTGGGCGCCTGGAAGGCAAAGTCGTCCGTCGTCTGGGCGGTGGGGAGGTCGCCGGGGAGGCTGATCGAGGTGGCGTTGCCCGACATCTTGGGGATGTTCAGGGGCTTCGTCGAGTCGGTGCTGAACTGGGTCCCGTTCACCGTGTCGATCGCCCGGGTTCCCCCGTAGAGGGCCTGGAGGGCCGGGATCGCGCCGGGGGCGAGGCAGGGCTTACGCATCGATTTCAGCGGTGGCCAGCACTTTGAGGAGGTAGTCGGCATCGAGTGCGCAGACCATGCGTTTCGCTCGGGCGCCCCGCTTTAATGTCTTCTCTTGGCGGAGTAA
>JAABUQ010008104.1_pt1 | contig 14873 bp, 11 predicted proteins | sample 5560001 | NCBI WGS metagenome assembly JAABUQ01 (sample SAMN10711888, study PRJNA513371) | rock metagenome | isolation source: Antarctica rocks | place: Antarctica: Victoria Land, Finger Mt nord | collected 2015-12-18 | reverse complement strand
CCGTTGCGCGCGACGTCGCGGTGGCGGCAAAGCCGGTCTTGGCAATACGCGGCGCGCGCGTCCACAATCTGAAGAACGTCGACGTAGACATCCCCCACAACCAGTTGACCGTCGTCACCGGCGTCTCGGGTTCCGGCAAGTCGTCACTCGCCTTCGACACGATTTATGCCGAGGGGCAACGGCGTTATGTTGAATCGCTTTCGGCCTATGCGCGCCAGTTTCTGGAGCGCATGGAGAAGCCGGATGTGGACGAGATTCTCGGCATCGCTCCGCCGATTGCGATCCGTCAAAAGAACCAGACCCGGAACCCGCGCTCGACGGTCGCCACCGCCACCGAGCTTTACGATTTCATGCGGCTGCTGTGGGCGCGCGCCGGTAGAACGTATTGCCCGAACGATGGAACACGCATTGAGCGCGACTCGGTCGACCAGGTTGCCGCGACGATGCTCGCGCAGCCCGAAGGCTCGCGCTGGTACGCTCTCTTTCCCGCCAAAGCCAATGTGCCCAGCGATGCCGCTGCGCTTCGTGACCGTCTCTTTGATCTGCGGAAGAAGGGCTTCAACCGTCTCTTCCAGGGCGGCCGGACCTTCGAGTTCTCCACGCCCGAGTCACTGCTTGAAATCGATTTCTCGCAGCCGCTCTACGTCCTCGTAGACCGCATTATCGTCAATCCCGATTCGCACCAGCGCCTGGTCGATACAGTCGAAATTTGCTATCGCGAAAGCGCTGAGGTGTTCTTTGAGCAGGCGGCTGTGGCAGATCCGCAAACGCTGCATTTCAGCGAGCGATTCGCGTGCAAGAAATGTGGCCTCGAAGCCAGCGCTCCCGAACCCACGCTCTTCAGCTTCAATAACCCCATCGGCGCGTGTCCCTTGTGTCAAGGCTTCGGCAACACCATCGATTACGATCTGGATCTGATCATTCCCGATCCCACCTTATCCATCGATGAAGGCGCGGTCGATCCTTGGACTAAGCCTCAATACAGTTGGTATTACGAAATAGACTTCAAGCCCAAAAGCAGGGGCAAAGTGCGGCTGAACGTTTGCTACGCCGACCTGAAGCCGGAAGAGAAAGAATTCGTCCGTAAGCACATTTACCGCTTCTTCAAGGAAGTCGACAAGAAGAAGTACAAGGTGCACGTGCGCGTCTTCATGAGTCGTTACCGCGCCTACACGCAGTGCCCGGAGTGCCGGGGTGCGCGGCTTAGACCGGAAGCTCTGTGGGTGCGTCTCGACGATTCGAATATCGCGCAGGTCGCGCGCATGAACATCGCGCGAGCGCAACAGTTTTTCGACGGCTTGCAGTTGAGCCCGGAAGAATCGGAGATCACCGATCGCATACTTGACGAGATCCGTCAGCGCTGCAAATTTCTGAACGATGTCGGTCTCGAATACCTCACGCTGGATCGCCTCTCGTCCTCTCTCTCGGGCGGCGAGGCGCAGCGCATTCAGCTCGCTACCTGCCTAGGCTCGCGTCTGGTCGGCGCGGTGTACGTGCTCGACGAGCCCTCTATTGGGCTTCACAGCCGGGATACGGCGCGGCTCATTCACATCCTGAAAGATTTGAAGGATCTCGGCAATACCATCATCGTTGTGGAGCACGATCCCGAAATCATGCTGGAAGCGGATCACATTCTGGATCTCGGACCGGGCGCCGGAGAGAATGGCGGTCGCGTGATCTTCGCCGGAACGTACAATCAGCTCCTGCTTACACCCGCTACCCGAGATCGCGACACGGTTCAATCTCTTACCGGCCGCTATTTGCGCGGCGAACTGTCAGTATGGCGTTCACTCGAGCGGCGCAAAATCAATCCGAAGCGCACGATTCGTTTCTTCGGCGCCCGAGCCAACAATCTCAAGAACGTTGATGTTGAGATACCTCTGGGCGTGATGGTGGCGATCACCGGTGTCTCGGGTTCCGGCAAATCGAGCCTCGTGCATGAGGTCATGTACCGCGCGCTCGATTCCCAGGTCAACAAGGAGCGGCAGAAGCCGTTTGAGGAAAGCGCCAACGACACCGCCACGCGAAAGCTCCCGTTGAAGCGCATGGAGCGAGCCGACCTGTTGACCTCCGCGGTGATGGTCGATCAATCGCCCATCGGCCGTACCCCTCGCTCCAACCCGGTCACATACGTGAAGGCTTTCGATCTGATTCGTGAGCTCTTTGCCTGCACGCCCGAAGCGGAGCGGCGCGGCTATACGGCGGGCCATTTCTCGTTTAACATTCCAGGCGGCCGCTGCGAAACCTGCCAAGGCGATGGCACGGTAACCGTCGAAATGCAATTTCTCGCCGACGTAGAGTTGGTGTGCGAAGAGTGTAAGGGCACGCGCTACAAGCAGAGTGTTCTCGAAATTCGCTATCACGGCTTGAACGTGCATGAAGTGCTGCAACTCACCATTCGCGAGGCGCTTTCTTTCTTTGCCGGCACGCCCAGGCTTGCTGCTCGCCTCAAAGTTTTGCAGGACGTCGGGCTGGGGTATTTGCGGCTGGGGCAATCGGCCACAACCCTCAGCGGTGGCGAGGCACAGCGAGTAAAGCTCGCCGCCCACTTGGCCGCTTCCAGTTGCGAAGGAACCCTGTTCCTTTTCGATGAGCCCACCACCGGCCTGCACTTCGACGATATCGCCAAGCTTCTGGAAGCGTTTCAACGCCTGATCCAAAATGGCGGCAGCGTGCTGGTGATTGAACACAACCTCGATCTGGTGCAGGCCGCTGATTGGGTCATCGATCTCGGACCCGAGGGCGGGGAAGCGGGCGGCCGCATCGTTGCGCAGGGAACGCCGGAAACTGTGGCGAGCGTTCCAGAATCTTACACCGGCCAATACCTCAAGCAGGCGCTGACGCAACGCGCCATCGCCTAAATGGAGCCGCTGCGAAGCCTTCCTTCCGTGGATCAGGTGCTGCGCAGGCTCAAACACCTCGATCACGTTCCTAAACAGGTCCTTGTAGCCGAAGTGCGCGCAGTTCTCGCCGAGCGGCGTCAAGCGCTCACAACCGGCAACCTCGTAGAGGAAGGGACAATTGAACAGGCGATAGAGACGCGGCTCCAGGGTCTACTTCAGCCGTCGCTGAAACCGGTGATCAACGCCACCGGGGTAATTCTTCACACGAACTTGGGACGAGCGCCACTCGCCGAATTTCAGCCCATCCGCCGCTACTCCAACCTTGAATACGACCTCCAAACGGGCAAGCGCGGCAAGCGCGACGTCCATACCGCTCACCTGCTCGAACGCCTGCTCAGCAGGTCCGGCATCGTGGTCAACAACAACGCCGCTGCTGTTTTCCTCGTCTTGAATGAACTGGCAGCGGGGCACGAAGTCATCGTCTCTCGCGGCGAGCTGATCGAGATAGGTGACGGATTCCGCATTCCCGAGATCATGGCCCGCTCCGGCGCGCTGCTGCACGAGGTCGGGACCACCAACCGCACTCACATCAATGATTACAGGCAGGCCATCGGCGAACGGACGCGGCTGATCTTGCGCGTGCATCCATCGAACTTCCACATGTCGGGCTTTACCGCGCGGCCCGACCTGCAAGAACTTACAGAGCTTGGGCGCGAGCGCGGCATTCCCGTCTACGAAGATCTGGGGAGCGGATGTCTGGTCGACTTGCGCGCGCAGGGAATCAATGAGCCATTGGTTACCGAAAGCCTGGCGGCAGGGGTAAACGTTGTCTCGTTTAGTTGCGACAAGCTGCTCGGCGGTCCGCAAAGCGGCATCATCGCGGGTGAAATTAGCACGGTGGAGCGCATCCGCCGCAACCCGCTGTATCGCGCTCTGCGAGTGGACAAGCTTATTATCGAATCGCTCGAGACTACGCTAAGGCATCTGCTTCTAGAGAACTGGACGGCCATCCCTACGCTCGCGATGATTCTAGCGCCCATTGACGAGATCCATCAACGCGCCGAGCGCGTCGCAGCCAAGCTCGAAGGTCTCGATATAACGATGCAGGGGAACAAAACCGCCATCGGTGGAGGCGCCACCCCTGACCAGACGCTCCCCACGTGTGTAATCGAGCTGAATACCGCAGAGCCGAACGCCTTCGAGAGCCGCTTACGCAGAGGCACAGTCCCCGTCATCGCCCGCATCGAGCGCGACCGGATCATCTTCGATATGCGCACCGTCGCGGACGAGGAAGTGGACGCCCTAGTCTCGGCAATCCAAGCGGCATCACGCTGCTCCTAGCGGGTGGCAGTACAGATTCCTTCCAAAAACCCACTAATCTGGATGGCCTCTGCTCGCTCGTCTTAGCAGAGGGGGCTATCTCCGGGACATGGCCGACATGGGCTGTTCGGTGGCGCGCCGGGTCTCCGGCGTAGATCGGTGAAGGCCCTGCGGTTCGGAGTTGCGCAAACGAAGGATCCTGTTGAAAAACTCTTCTTTGTTTGCGATAGCGCTTCGAAAGGGAATCAGAAATGTCTACCCTGCGGGTAACGCGTCTAATCGCGATGTTTTTTCCGAGCAGAGTCACACACGCGACAAGCAGAGTTTTTCAACAGCATCGAAGGTTTGCGCAACAAAGAAAGAAGTGCCTCGGAACCCAAGAGCGAACGGCTAAGCGAGACAGCGCGCAAAGTTGCCATATGATGGTCCGAACTTCTCGGGAGTTCGTAAGAACTCATTCCCCGCGCAATGCGGTCTGGGCGTTAATGCGCGCAGCGTGCCTTGCCGGAATTAAACCGGCCGCTATCGCCACTCCAAGGAGCAGCAGCACCGCGCTGGCGTTGATTGCTGGATCGTCGGGTCGGACGGCGTACAGGGACGAGCGAATCAAACCCCCGCTTGCGAATACGAACGGCAGCGTACAGGCGACACTTATGCCTCCGATGGTAGCGGTCTCGCGCAAAACAAGACGCAGAATGCTGCCCGGCGTCGCACCCACAGCGATGCGAATGCCAAATTCTCTTTGACGCCGCGCTACGGAATATGCCACAACTCCGTATAGCCCAATCGTCGCCAGCACAATTGCCAGACCAGCGAACAGCGTTGCCATCGTGGCCAAACCCCGTTCGGCGAACAGACTTTTTCCGATTACCTCGTCAACTGTTCCGACGTCGTAGAGCGGCAACGCGGCATCGGCTTGGTGCATCGTTGAGCGAACCTCTTCCAAGGCTTGCTTGTCGTTGCCGGTTGTGCGCAGGTACCAGGTTAAGGAATGAAGTTTCTCATCCACCCCGTAGGGCATGTAGACAAAAGGACGCACCGGTGCACGAACACTCTCGTGCCGGCTGTCCGCCGCCATGCCCACGATGGTCCAGTCAAATTTTGGTGTTCCGGTCTCCGTTCCGAATTGAAAGTGCCGCCCAACCGGGTCTGCTCCCGCCAAGAAGTGCTTTGCAAAAGTGCGGTTTACTATGGCAACCTGGCGATTCAGATCGTGATCGGTGAATGCCCGGCCGGCGAGCAACGATATATCCAGCGTTCTGAAAAAATCAGGGCTCACCTGGTTCTTCAGTACATTCGTTTGGCTCGAACCCCGAAGAGGTGAACCTTCTACTGTGATGTCGCCGCCCCAGCTATGCCCTTCTAACAGGGCAGTACTGGCGAGCGCCGCATCGCTAACAGTGTGCAAATTACGAAATCTCCCGCGAACATCATCCGCAAAGGCGATCACGCGAGCCTGAGAGTACCCGCTTTCTGTCGGATCTACTTTGAACGTGATCAAGTGCTGCGTTCGAAATCCCGGATCAAGATGCTGTAGATTGCGCAAGCTCTCCATGAACAACATGGCGCCGGTCAAGAGCAGTAGCGAAAACGCAACCTGAGCGCCTACCAGCGCTCGCCGTAGCCAAATTCTTCCAGCCGTGTGCCCGGTACTTCCTTCCGACTTGAGCGCGCCAGCCAAATCGGTCTGCGCGGATTGCAAAGCCGGCACAAGGCCGAAAGCGAGACTCGCCAGAATCGTTATACCGGTCATGCACAGCAAGATTGTGCTGTCCGGATGCGCATCAATGCTCGACTGGCTTAAATCAGAGCTGAGCAGATTGAGCAGCACGGGAGTGGCTGCGTAAGCGAGCGCCACGCCAAGCATGCCCCCTGCTGTAGCAAGTATTCCGCTCTCGACCAGAACTTGCCGCACGAGTGCTCCCTTCCCCGCCCCAATAGAGAGCCTCACTGCCATTTCGCGTTCGCGAGCCGCTGCGCGGGCGATCAGCAGATTCGCAACATTTACGACCGTGATGAGTAAAACGATTACTGCCATCGCCGCGATGAACTGTAACGGCCGCTGTAGTGACTCGCGAATACTCGCATATCCTTTACCTCCTGGAGCGAGTTCTACGTGAGTTTTGGCAAACTCACGCAAGAACCCCGTGGATGGGCTGTTGATGAAGGCCAGATCTTGATCGCGCACGTGTGGATAGATTACCGAAAGAGCGGCTTGGGCATGCGACAGGCTCACTCCGGGTCGCAGGCGCGCAATCAGAGTCGCCCAATGGTCCAAGCGGTTCATTAATCCGTCCCATGTTGGCGTAATCTGCGCTTTCATCATCATGGGAACGAACACATCGGGCGTTCTATCGATCTGTACGCCGTAGAAATTTGGCGGCGTAACACCAATGATCGTGTAGGCATGCCCGTTCAGCCAGACGCTGGCGTTGACGATTTTCGGGTCGCTGCCGAAACTCCGCTGCCAACGGGCATACGAAAGCACGGCGACCGGATGTGCTCCGGGCTTTTGATCATCGCTCGCCTGAAGCAACCTGCCACGCCACGGCTTGACGCCGAGTACGGTGAAATAGTTGCCCGACACAAGTTCGCAAATGGCTCGCTCGCTGGTCTGCCCTCGCTGCAGCGTTATGGTTTCGCCAAGTCTCGCCAAAACGCCATCGAAAATAGCCGACGTCTCCGCAGTTAAGTCCTTATACTGCGGGTAAGAAAAGCTACTCATCATTCCGTCGCTGTGCGAGTGGCCTTCCTGCAAGCCCACCGAGTGCATGATCACGAGCTGTTTTGCGTTCGGCACGGGCAACGAGTCCAGCAGGACATGCTTCATCACGGTGAACACGACGGTATTGGCGCCAATGCCGAGCATGATAGATACAATCGCCACCGTGGCGAACAGGGGAGCCTTCCTAAGTCTTTGAACTGCTAGACGTGTATCGCGGCGCAGCGAGTCCAGCCACATCACGACGTCAGCATCGGCGGTTCTTTCGCGAGCGAGAGTTACATTGCCAACCTGTCGCTGGGCCGCGTAACGCGCCTCCCTTTCATTCATGCCCCGGAAAACGTTCTCGCGTGTCCGCTCTTCTAAATGGAACGCGAGTTCGTCCGCTGCATCATCGTCCGCGCCACCCCTGCCAAAGGTTTTCAACAGCCTTCTGAGCCATCCCATAGCAAGCTCCTGCTACACGTAACGCAGCACCTTTGCTATGGCCGCGTTCACTCGTTCCCACTCTTGACTCTCCTCTGCGAGCTGGCGTTTGCCTCTTGCCGTGATCCGGTAAAAGCGCACTCGGCGATTCGTTTCAGATAGGGCCCATTCGGAGGAGATGAGATCTTCCCCCTGCATTCGATGCAAGGCCGGATAGAGAGAGCCTTCCTCCACCTGCAATACATCATCTGAGATTTGCTGGATCCGGTTCGTAATCGCGTACCCGTGTAGCGGTCCATTCTTTAGAACGTGGAGAATCAACAAATTGAGTGAGCCCTGGAGTGGTTTGGAGAAGAGGCGTGTCATACAAGTTCAATAAGCAGAATGGTCTCAAGCTATCGGTTGCTAGGCATAGATGTCAATACGTGACGAGTTTATCACGCTTCGTCGTCGGCAGGGCGTAGTTTGTACGGCTTTGTTGAAGGTTGCGAAAACCAGCGTTTGCGCAACGCGAGTCAGAATTCCGAATTGCGGCTCTTTTCGCATTGCGAAAAGATATTGCTTCTCTCAGATCATTGGTGATACATTTGTGCAACGCTGGTCGAACCGCTCCGGACATTTTTTGGGTCCAGCATCTTTACCGCCAACCTTAACTTCCCAATCGCCACGCAAACTTTCCGCCCACAATCGTCGCCACCGGCCCGCCCAGAAACTCATGTCCGTGAAACGGCGTATTGCGGCTTTTCGAAGGCGAGCGGTTCACGTCATAGGTCCACTTGTGATCCAGACTGAACAGCGTGATATCGGCAGGTGCGCCGGCGCGCAAGGTTCCTCGGTCGAGTGACAGAATGCCAGCCGGGCCGGTTGTAAACAACCGCACCAGATGCGCAAGAGTGATCTTGCCGGGATGATACAGCCGTTCGAGCGCCAGTCCGATCGCCGTTTCGAGTCCAATGATGCCAAATGGGCAACGCTCGAACTCCTGCATCTTCTCGGCCCCCGGGTGCGGCGCATGGTCCGTCGCGATTGCGTCAATGGCGCCGTTTACCAGCCCCTCCGTGACGCCTGCCACATCGTCCGGTTCGCGCAGCGGCGGCTTCATCTTGTAATTGCTGTCGTAGGGTGGCATCTCGGAATCGGCCAAGGCGAAATGATGCGGCGTTACTTCGGACGTCACTTTCAACCCGCGCCCTTTCGCGTAAGCCGCCATCTGCACCGAATACCGCGAGGAGATGTGGGCCACATGATACCGGCATCCGGTCACTTCCGCGAGTATCAGGTCCCGCGCCACCATCACGTCTTCAGAGCTGCGTGGAATCCCGCGCAAACCCAGCCGCGTCGATTCCAACCCCTCGTGCATATCTCCACCCGCGCTTAAATGCAGGTCTTCGCAATGCTCGATCAGCGGGATGTCGAGCGCACGGGCAAACTCCATCGCCCGTCTCACCACGCGCGCGTTCATCACTGGCTTCCCGTCGTCAGAGATGGCGACGATCCCGGCCTGCTTCATCAGCGCGATCTGTGCCAGCTCTTCGCCCGCGCTGTTCTTCGTGATCGCGCCGATCGGATAGACATTCACGGCCGCAAAGCGCTGCGCCCGTTCTCTGATATAGCTCGTTACCGTGGCGTTGTCGTTGACAGGCTGCGTGTTCGGCATGCAGCAGATCGACGTAAAGCCGCCCGCCGCCGCCGCTCTTGATCCAGTCTCAATCGTTTCCGCATGTTCAAAGCCCGGCTCGCGCAGGTGGACATGCATGTCAATAAAGCCCGGCGCGACAATCAGACCCGAGGCGTCGAACTGTTCAGAGCCGGTCGTCGCGATCTCATTTCCCACTTCGCGAATGATGCCGTCTTCTATGGCGATATCACAGACTCGATCCAGGCCGCCCGCAGGATCAACCACCCGTCCATTCTTGACGATGAGCCTGCTCACAACGTCAGCACCCTTTCAAGCACAGCCATCCGAACTGCAATACCGTTCCCGACTTGATTCAATATGGCCGACCGCTGCGAGTCGGCGACCTCGGATGAAATCTCGCGCCCGCGGTTGATCGGGCCTGGATGCATCACAATCACGTTGGGCTTTGCTAACTCCACATGCTCGGGCCGCAGACCAAAAAACTGAAAGTATTCGTTAGCCGCCAATGCCGCCTCATATTGCCGCTCCAGCTGGACGCGGAGCATCATGATCACGTCCACGTCCCGGATAGCGGCCTCCATGTCGGACGTGAGTTCCACACCCGGAGCAATTTGTCCCATTTCTCGCGGCAGCAGCGAAGCGGGGCCGCAAAGCACCACCTGCACGCCAAATTTCGACAGTAGAAAAATATTCGAGCGCGCCACTCTGCTATGCGCAATGTCGCCGATGATAGCCACGCGCAAGCCCTCCAGACTGCCACGCCGGTCAATGATTGTCAGCGCATCCAGCAGCGCCTGCGTCGGGTGTTCATGTGTGCCGTCGCCGGCATTCACAATCGGAATCGGCAGGTATCGCGAGAGAAAATGCGGCGCCCCCGAGGCGGCATGGCGCATCACGATCGCGTCGGGCCGCATCGCCGCGAGCGTATTCAGCGTGTCCACCAGCGACTCGCCCTTGGACACGCTCGATCCCGACGCAGTGATGGAGAGGACGTCCGCGCCCAGCCGCTTGGCGGCGATTTCAAAGCTGGTGCGCGTTCGAGTAGATGCCTCGAAAAACAGATTTACGACCGTTCGCCCGCGGGAGATATCAAAGCGCTGGAACGTCTGCCCTGGAGGCGGCTGGAAATCTTTCGACCGCGTGAGGATGACTTCAATGTCCTCCCGCGTCAGCGACTCGATGTCAAGCAGACCCTTCGTCATGGCGAAGCTGGTCTGGCAAACTCCGAAACCGGTTCATCGACCCTCTCCACCAGCAGCACCTTCTCTTGTCCGTCTATTTCCTGAAGCTTCACTTCAATAATTTCGCTAGCGCTGGTCTGAACCATGCGGCCGACATATCGCGCCTCAATCGGCAGCTCGCGATGCCCCCGGTCGATCAACACCAGCAACTGCACCCGCGCCGGACGCCCATGATCGAATAACGCATCCAGGGCGGAACGAATCGTGCGGCCCGTGTACAAAACATCGTCGATAAGGACGATGTCCTTTCCAACTACCGGGAAGTCGATCTGCCTGGCGTTCAGAACCGGACGTTCCGCCACCGTCGAGAGATCGTCTCGGTAGAGATTGATATCCAAAATGCCGACGGGAATTCTCAGCTTCTCCAAACTTTCGATCTTGGCCGCTAAACGTTGCGCCAGAGGCACGCCGCGCCGCTTGATTCCGACAAATGCAAGCTGGTGCAGCTCGTCGGTTTTCTCAAGCACCTCATGCGCGAGGCGGACCAACGTCCGGTCGATCTCGGAGGCGCTCATAAGCTGCTTTTTCTCGCGGACGGTCGGCATTCAGATTAGATTTCTGTGTGGCTGTTCACGCCAGATTAGCATGCAACGCCATTCAACCCTTCAGCCTTCCGCGTATGCGCCGCGCCAGCTTTTCGATGTCTTCCGTCTTTTTTAATAACCCCACCGGCACCACAAAATCTCCCGCCTTCCGCAGCTCATCGCGCAATTCCTGCGCCTCGGAAACCAGACTTTCCGCATCCTTCAGGGCCTGCCGGTGTTCCTGTTTCGCGATCTCGTCGTTCTGCGATTTCCCATTCGGCAACTTCTTGTCGTTGTTGGGATTTTCCGGATTCGGCAGGTGCGGGTGGCGCGGATCTTCCGGCTCTTGGTCCTGCTGACCCAGAACTGCCGGCGCAACGGCCGACGCCAGCAATGTCAAGAACGCCCCACGGCGCGTGCTACCCATACGGTTGCTATCATAATCCACTTATGACCCGCCTCACGCCCTTCGGGAGTCTAGCTGCGTGGATGTAGGTGTCGGCATCGTTGGCTTGGGAAACGTCGGCCTTGGCACGCTACAAATCCTCTCTGAAAACGCCAAATCCATCCGCGAGAAACTCGGCTTCCCCTTAAAGGTGAAAGCCGTATGCAGCCGCAACGTGGAACAAAAAAAGCTGCCCTGTGCCGGTGAAGACCTGGTGCGCACGGCGGACTGGCGCGAGGTGGTGTCCCATCCCGAGGTCGACATCGTGGTGGAGGCGATCGGCGGAACCGCGACCGCCAGTCACGTCATTGAAGAAGCTCTGCGCCAGCGCAAGTCGGTCGTTACAGCCAACAAGGAGCTGATGGCTCTGCGGGGCGCCGAGCTGTGGCAGAGCGCCAATCAAAACGGCGCCAACCTCGCCATGGAGGCCAGCGTGGCCGGTGGCATTCCCATCCACACGGTGTTACGCGAGGGCATTGCGGGCGACCGCGTCGTCGAGCTCTACGGCATTCTGAACGGCACCAGCAACTTCATACTGACTGAGATTGAGAAGAGCCATGCCGCCTTCGATTCCGTTCTCTCCGAAGCGCAGCAACTCGGTTATGCGGAGGCGGATCCTTCCGCCGATGTGGACGGGCTCGACGCACGCTCGAAATTGGCCATCCTAGCGGCACTCGCGTTCGGTGAGAAGCTCACGCCGGCCGACATCTATACCGAAGGCATCCGGCGCATCATGCCGGTCGACTTTCAATATGCGCATCAGTTGAAGCACACCATCCGGCTGCTTTGCCTGGCGCGTCAAACGGAACAGGGCCTTCTGCTTTCCGTTCGTCCCAGCCTGATTCCGCAGTCCGCCATCCTCGCGCACGTGAAGGGGGCTTACAACGCGATTTGGATTCGCGGCGCCTATGGCGAAGATACCTTTTATTACGGGCGCGGCGCCGGTTCCAAGCCCACCGGTGTTGCCGTCGTCAGCGATCTGATGCGCGTCGCCCGTGAGATTCGCTTCGGGAGTCCGGAACGCGTCAGCCCGTTCGCGCATGAGCGCCTAGGCCCGTACAAGCCGCTCCCGGTTACCGAGCAGAAGGTGTCTTATTACCTGCGCTTCCGGGTTGAGGACAAAGCCGGCATCATTGCCAATCTCGCCACAATCCTCGCGAAGCACCGCATCGGTATCGACGCCGTACTCCAACTCCCGCGTGAGGATTGGCGCGATCTGCCCTTCGTGATTACAACCGAACCCGCCAAAGAACAATCTCTTCGAGAGGCCCTCGTCGACATACGCGACGCCGATTTCCTCGTCGAACCGCCATTTGCAATGCCATTAGAACCAGGATTTTAAACCGGCCGCGCGCTGGTTCAAAACTCCTTTCCTATGCTACGATTCGAGAGGACCCGCCCACATTCAGGAGAGGTGGCTGAGTGGTCGAAAGCAGCGGTTTGCTAAACCGTCGTAGTGTCAAAAACGCTACCGGGGGTTCGAATCCCCCCCTCTCCGCCAGTAGTTTTTTCAAGAAGATACGGGCGTCACCCGTGTTTCGTAGTGCAATATGGTGTAATGAGGCATGGCGCTCACTTTGTACCGACGCCACCGGCGCGGATGCAAAGCCGGTCATGCCGAGCAATCCTACTCCACGGAGTTCGATGAGCGCAAGCGCGGATGGAAACGCTGCGAATGCCCCATCGTTGTCTCGGGAACCCTTCAGAAGAGATTCAATCGCCACAGTACCGGCGAGTGGGAATGGGACGCTGCAAGGGCAATAGCATCTCAGTTTGAGGCAAGGGGAACGTGGAATGGGGCTGCGCCAGAGCCGCCGCCTGTCATCCCTCCGTCTGAAAATAAAAAGCGCATGGCTATAGCACCAGCCTGCAAGCTGTTTCTCGATGAGCTTAGTGAGACAGCGGCCTTTGCGACGCACAAAAAGTATCGGCTCCTGATGGCCCGCTTTGAGAAATTCTCGGCGGAGCGCGGGTACGTCATGATCGATCAATGGGAGCCGCTGGACGTGCGCCAGTTCCGTTCCACCTGGCCGGTAAGCCCTCAAACCGCTGTGCGGCGCATGGCAATGATGAAGCCGTTCTTCGAGTATTGCGTCAGCAACAAATGGATCGAGAGCAATCCGGCGCGCGCAGTAAAGAATCCGAAGAATCGGGAAACCACGCATAACGAGCAGAAGTTTCCCTTCACGGATGACGAGATCAAACGTATGTATGACGCCTGCCAGCAATATGGCGGCTCCTACCGACATAAATGGAGCGGCGAGGACCTCGCGGACTTCATCTCGCTCTCCATTTATACGGGATTGCGAATCTCCGATGTGGCCCTGTTCCACATCGAACGCATGCTGCCGAGCGGAGAAATTCGCGTGCTAACTACGAAGGGCGGCACGCACGTTTATACGTGGGTGCCGGAGTGGCTTCAGGAGCGCATCCAAGCCAAGGCTAACGAGCGGGGGCCGTATATCTTCGGGGCGCATAAGCCAACCACGATAGACATCATTACTGAAACTTGGCGAAGACGGTTGAACCAGCTATGGAAGGACTGCGGCCCATGGAAGCAAAAGCCTACCCCTCACCGCTTCCGCCACACTTTCGCGCGTATTCTTCTCCAGAAACCCGGAATCACTGTGCGAGATGTGGCTGAGTTGCTTGGCAATACCGAAGAAATGGTTCGGAAGCGCTATAGCGCGTGGGTTCCTGAACGTCAGGCTCGGCTTACCAAGGTTCTCAAGGAAGCCTTTGAGGATAAGCCAAAGCCCAAAGTAATCGCGATTCGCTAGGCAGAGTAAGCCGTGGAAACCAGGTGGGTTGGGCGGGCGTGAAGAACTCCTTCCCCTACTGTACGGGAGGACTGGTTCCGGCACAACGAGATTTCCAGCGTACTCCTCAATAAGCTGATAATAAGTCGTGCTAATGTTGATTAGCACGATCTATCGCGCTATCCTGGTCCTATGCCGGTTTCGCCCACCTCCTCCAGTTCTTCCCCCGCGCACGCCGTCCGCACCGCTCTCATGGACTCGCTCCACCACGCGCATCGCCCCGAGCTCGCCGATCTGGTCGAGTCCGCCGACCTCGACGTCGACTTTCCCGGCCTCTGGCTCCGGCCGCAAGCTTCTTTCAGTTCTCTCAATCCAGCTTGGCTCGAGCCTCGGCTGATCTCGGCCGCCATCAAAGGCGGTCTGGTGGTCGAATGGATTCATGTGCTCGCGGGCCAGCGGGGCAGGGAAGTGTGAGCTTTCTGTCCACGCAACCCGCTTGGTGGTGTCGCGCCTGCGGCAGTGAGGCACTGGTCGCGCGCGGCTTGTGCCGCGCCTGCTACGACCGGCGCCGGCGTTCGCAGTTGCACTTTGGCGGCTATCGGGAAACGGTGCTCACCCGCGATGGCTGCTGCCGGACCTGTATGGCCGCCGAGCAGCTGGTGCGGGAGCGGCTCATTGTCCATCACCGGCGGCCGGGCGCGAACAGGCCCGCGGCGCACATCACGCTCTGCCGGCGTTGTCACGTGCGGGTCCATCGCCGCCGGCAGTTGCCCGGCTTCTACTCGGATCTGTTCTTGCGCCTCTGGCTCGAGCAGCATCCCGCTTGCCCGGTGCAATTGCGCCTGCCCCTCGCGGCGTGAGCGGCTCCCACTCGCAGCTGGTCTGGACCGGCGGGACGGAAACCTCGGCCGAGCGGCTGATCCAGGCGCTTCTTGCGACCCTCACGTCCGAGAA
>JAABUQ010008103.1_pt1 | contig 14879 bp, 10 predicted proteins | sample 5560001 | NCBI WGS metagenome assembly JAABUQ01 (sample SAMN10711888, study PRJNA513371) | rock metagenome | isolation source: Antarctica rocks | place: Antarctica: Victoria Land, Finger Mt nord | collected 2015-12-18 | reverse complement strand
ACGCGATCACCCTCCACGAAGAAGTCCACGCGCGCCAGCCCCGCGCAGCCGACGCCCATGAAGGTCTCCACCGCCATCTGACGCACCCGCTCGCAGATCGCGGGCGACGTGCGAGGCGGAACCTGCAACGTCATCGCGTCGGGCGAGTACTTCGCGTCGAAGTCATACCAGTCGGAGTCGAGCACGATCTCCCCGGGCAGCGATGCCTCGGCAACCGGTCCCCCGTCGCAGCGCTCGGCGTACAGGCGCCCCACCACCGAGCACTCGATCTCCATGCCGCGGGACATGGCCTCCACGATGGCCAAGGCATCGTGCTCGAAGGCTTCGGCCAGCGCCGCGGTCATCGCGCCTGCGGTGTCCACCTTGACGATCCCCAGCGACGAGCCGGCCCGCGCGGGCTTGACGAACACCGGCAGCCCGAGCGCACCCAGCGGCTCGATCGCCTCCTCCGGGTGGCGGGCCCAGTGATCACGGCTCACCGACGCCCAGGCCACCTGGGCCACTCCGGCGGCCGCCATCAGCTGCTTGAAGAGCACCTTGTCCATGCACACGGCCGACGCGGCCACACCGGCCCCCACGTAGGCCACGCCCAGCATCTCGAGCATTCCCTGCACGGTGCCGTCCTCCCCCCAGCGCCCGTGCAGGGCGGGGAACACGACGTCGGCGCCGAGCAGGCCGCCCCCCGCGTGCAGCGAGAGCTCCTGGCCCTCCCGACGCCAGCGACCGTCGCGCTCGAGCGTCACCTCGATGACCCGATGACCGGCGGCGGTCAACCCATCGACCACCGCCTGCCCGGAGCGCAGGGAGACCTCGTGCTCGGAGGAGCGCCCCCCGGCCAGGACCGCGACGGTGAGCGGCCTGGATGAGCTCACGGGTGCGGCGAGGCTGGCGGCGGGGTGCCCGAGTTCGGGGTGGTGGTCGCGGGCGGCGTCGTGGTCGAGCCCCCGCCGGGTACGGTGTAGGCACCGACCACGATCGTGACCGTCGCGCCTCGAGGGGCGCGACGGCCCGCCCCGGGCTGCTCGCTCAGGACGCGGCCGTTCTTCGCCGCACCCACCGGCCGGGTGCTGTCTCGCACCGAGAAGCCCGCCCGGCCCAGGGCCGCCGCGGCCTGGTCGGAGGCTTGGCCGACCACGTCGGGCACGGCCACGGTGTCGGGCGCCCGCGCGACGGTGATGTCGACCGCCGCGCCCTGGACCAGCGCGACGCCTGCCGCCGGCGACTGGGAGAGCACGGTTCCCGGCGTCTGGCCGTCGCGCTGCTGCTGGCTGACGCTGCCCAGGTGCAGCCCGGCGGCGAGCAGCGCCGCGGTGGCGTCGACCTGGCTGCGACCAGTCAGGTCGGGCACGGTGGCCAGCGCGGGGCCGCCCGAGACGAAGACGGTGACGCCACTTCCCCGCTGCAGCTCGATGCCCGGGAGAGGGTCGGTCTTGATCACGCGCCGCGGCGCCACCAGGCTCGACGAGAGCGTCCGGGCCACCGGGGCGAAGCCGGCCGCGCGCAACACGCTGAGGGCCTTGGCGCTGGATTGTCCGGTGACGTTGGGTAGCGGAGCGCTGCCGGGGCCCGTCGACACCGTCACGGTCACCACAGCCCCGCGGGCGACCCTGCTGCCCGCCGGGGGAGACAGCGCCACGACGAGCCCGGACGGACAGGCCGCGGTCTGGGCTCCGACCGAGCGCGGGCTCAGACCGGCGCGACGCAGCGCCGTGGTGACCGTGGCCTGGGACGCACAGCGGGTGAGCCCGGGGACGGTGACGCGGGCGCGAGCGGGGGAGAGGAGCAGCACCAGCGCCACCGCGGCGCCCGCCACGGCGATCAGGCCAAGGGCGATCAGCCAACCCCGGCGACCGCGCCGGGAGGGCTCTGAGACCACTTCCTCGGCAGCCGGGACCACAAGCCCCGCGGGCCCTGGCGGCGGCGCGGCGGCGTGCAGGTCGGGAGGCACCCCGACGGGCGCGAAGTGGGTGGTGGCGCCGTTGTCGCCGTGCAGGCTTCGCCGGGCGTCCTGCAGCGCGGCGATGAAGCTGTCGGCGTCGGAGAAGCGCTGGCTTGGATCCTTGGCCAGGGCGCACAGCACCACGCCGTCCAGCGCGGGCGTGACCGTGGGGTTGATGGCGCTGGGAGCCTGGGGGGGCTCAGAGACCTGCTTGAGCGCGATCGTCACCGCGGTGTCGCCGTCGAAGGGCAGGGCGCCGGTGAGCAGCTCGTAGAGCACGATCCCCACCGCGTAGAGGTCCGAGGCGCCGCTGACCGCGTGCCCCTGGGCCTGCTCGGGTGACAGGTACTGGGCGGTGCCCATGATCGAGCCGGTCTCGGTCATGTCCGACGCACCCGCGCGCGCGATGCCAAAGTCCGTCACCCGGGCCCGGCCGTCCTCACCGACAATCACGTTGTGCGGCTTGAGGTCGCGATGGATGATCCCGCGCTGGTGGGCAAAGCGCGCCGCCCTGAGGATCTGGATGACCAGGTCGATGGCGCGTTCGGGGTCCAGCGGCCCCTCCTCGAGCACGAGCGCCTTCAGCGAACGCCCGGGGAGGTACTCCATGGCGATGTAGTAGGTGCCGTCCCACTCTCCGCGGTCGAACACCGCGACCACGTTGGGATGTGACAGGCCCGCGGCGCTCGAGGCCTCGCGGCGGAAGCGCTCGACGAAGGCTGCGTCCTCGGCGAAGCGCCGGTGCAGCACCTTCAGCGCCACGCGTCGGCCCAGCTGGTTGTCCTGCGCCAGGAACACGTCGGCCATCCCGCCGCTTCCCACCTGCGAGATGACGCGGTAGCGCCTGTCGATGATCGTCTCGGTATCAGCCATTGAGCAGGCTCTGGATGACCTGGCGGGCCACCGGCGCGGCCGTGGTCCCGGCGAAGCCGGGCACGCCCTGCAGCGTCACCGCCACCGCGATACGCGGGTTGTTGGCCGGGGCAAAGGCGATGAACCAGACGTTGTTGATGGTGTTGCCGATCTGCGTCTCGGCGGTACCCGTCTTGCCGGCCACCTGCGTCCCGGGGATCTGGGCGGCGGTGCCGGTGCCGTTGGTGACCACCCCCTCCATCATCGACGTCAACGCGTCGGCGGTTGAGCTCTTCATGACCATCGACTTGACGCTGGGCGACACGGTGCTCACCGTGCGCCCGTCGCGATCGAGGACGCGGTCGGTCAGATGGGGCACCATCAGCCTCCCGTGGTTGGCCACCGCGGCGGCGACCTCGGCCATCTGTAGCGGGGTGACCTGCAGCTTGTCCTGGCCGATGCCCATGCGCCCCACGTCGACCAGGTTGCTGGTGGGGGCCAGCAGCCGGCCGCGGCGGTACTCGCCGCTGGCGGTCATCTGAGGGCGCGGGTAATCGAGGGGGGGGACGTGATCGAAGCCGAAGCGCTCCATGTAGCGGCGCATCGTCGTCTTGCCCACGCCGACGGCCACCTGGGCGTAGACGGTGTTGACCGACTGGGCCAGGGCATCGGTGAGGCTGATGGAGCCGAAGCTCTGGTTGTTGTCGTTCTGGAGCGCCACCCCCGAGATGGGTACGTTGTCGCGTCCGTCGACGCTTGACTGCGGGGTGTAGCGCCCGCTGTCGATGGCGGCGGTGGCGGTGACCACCTTGAAGGTGGAGCCGGGGGCGTACCCGAACTGCGTGGCTCGGTTGACCAGGGGCTCGGTGCCCTGGGCGTTGGCCAGCGCGGAGAAGGTCGTTCCTGACGAGAGGACGGTGGGGTCAAAGCCCGGCGCAGACGCCATCACCCGCACCGCGCCGTCACGCGGATCGAGCGCGACGATCGCACCCTTGTGCCCGGACAGCGCCGCGAGCGCTGCCCGCTGGCCCTTGGTGCTGAGCGTGGTCACCACGTCGTCGCCCCGGCGACGACGACCCTGCAACTGGTCGAGCACGGAGCCCACGCCGCGAGCGGCGGTACCGTCGAGGAAGTCGTTGGCCGAGGTCTCCAGGCCAGACGAGCCGATGTTCACGTAGGAGTAGCCGACGGCGTGGGCGAACAGTCCTCCAGCGGGGTAGCGCCGGTGGAAGGTGTGATCGGGTGAACGCTGGCTGCGAGCCAGCACCGTTCCGTCGGCGGCCAGGATGCGCCCCCGGTCGATGGTCTGCTGCTCGAGCAGCCCACGGCGATTGAGCGGGTTGGCGCGCAGGCCCGCGGCCTCGAAGACCGTCCAGCGGGAGGTGAACCCGACGAGCAGGCCAAACAGCACCAGCACGAACACGAACAGGCGCAGGATCGGGCGGTTCATGGAGCGCTGCTCAACCGACCGAGCTCCAGGCTGCGCATCAGGCTCGTGGCGTCGTCGTGCGAGCGCAGCGAGTGGTCGAGCAGGGTGTGGCGGCGGTTGGCCGCCACGGTCGACGCGCTCACCCCCGAGACGAAGTCGGCGGTGTAGAGCGGCACGTTGCCCGGCAACACGTAGGGCACGCCGCGGAACATCGTCACAAAGCCGCGACCGTTGGTGCCCACGAAGTACACCGACTGACTGGCGATGTACCCGGCGAAGAGCACGCCGAGCAGCACGCACAGCCCGAGCACCGGCCCCGCCCGTGGCAGCAGGCGACGGCGCCTGCGCGCCGCTCGGGCGGGCGCGGGGGCAACCCGCGGCCGGCGGTGCGATGTGGTCAGATCCCCGGTCACGGTGCGCGCATCCGGGGGCGAGGCGTCCGCGGACGTTTGCGTGCTGCGCGCATCGGGGCCCGGTCCGGGGTCGTGGGGCTCGGCGAGGCGCTCGCGCAGCTCGGCCCCGGAGAAGGCGCCGACCATCGTCGGCTGCTCGACGGGCGGCGCGTCGTCGTCGACGTCCTCCAGGCGCAGGAGGACCACGGTGATGTTGTCGCGGCCTCCCGCCTGGTTGGCGGCGGCGAGCAGCGACTCCCCCGCGTCGCGCAGTGCGGGCTGCGAGCTCAGGATCTCCAGCAGACGCGATTCCGCCACCATCGTGGTGAGGCCGTCGCTGCACAACAGGTAGGAGTCGCCGGCGCGAGCGCGGTGCACGCGCACGTCCACCTCGACCTCGGGCTCGGGCCCCAGGGCGCGCGTGATGATCGAGCGCTGCGGATGGTCCTCAGCCTCTTGCGGCGTGAGCTTGCCCTGGCGCAGAAGCTCGTCGACCAGCGAGTGGTCGTCGGTGAGGCGCATCAACTCCCCGTCACGCAGGCAGTAGGCGCGGCTGTCTCCCACGTGGGCGATCACGACCTCATCGGCGTCCACCCACGCGGCGGTGATGGTGGTGCCCATGCCCGCCTGGTCGGCGTTGCGCTGGGAGAGCTCGTGGATGCGGGCGTTGGCCTCGCGCACGCGCTCGGCCAACCTCTCCCCGGGGCTGCCGGCGCCGTCACGCAGGCCCTGCGCAAAGGCCTCCACCGCCGTGCGCGAGGCCACCTCGCCGGCCCGCGCGCCGCCCATGCCGTCCGCAACCACGAAAAGCGGAGCGCGGGCGAACAGTGAGTCCTCGTTGTGGCGACGCTGGCGCCCGGTGTCGCTGGCCGAGTAGTGGTCGGCTACGCGCAGCATCCAGCGCCCCGTGCCGACACGGCGGACTTCCCGAGCGGCCTCATCTCATTGATCCTCGTAGGAGAACTCGCTGTCTCCGATGCGCACCCGATCGCCCTGGTGCAGTGGCCGCGGGCCCTCCAGGAGCTCTTCGTTGAGGTAGGTGCCGTTGGTAGAGCCAAGATCCTCCAGGACCATGATGCTGCCCTGCTCGTAGATGCGTGCATGCTGCGTGGAGGCAAACGGATCCTCCAGGCGTATCTCCACCTGCGAGCCGCGTCCCAGTACCGCTCCCTCCTCCAGGTCGTAGATCATGCCCGGCTCGTGCCCGGGGGCGCGAACCACGACCAGGCGCCCCGGCCGCTGGGCGCCGTTGACGGCCCCGGCCGCCGCCACGGCACCCACAGGGTGCAGTCCGGTGGCGTCATCGCCCACCGCACTCGAGTAGCCGCTGCGGCGCAGGTCGCGCAGCGCGCTGCGCGAGACCCACAGCAGGAAGAGGTACATCACGATCAAGAAGCCGAACTTGAGCGCCACGGAGACGGGCTGGGGGTTCATCGGCCCACCTAGGCGAGTTCGAAGACCATTTCGGTCTTGCCGATCTCGATGCGGTCACCTGTGCTCAACGCCTCCGTGCCGGCGATGACCCGGCGATTCACGCGCACACCGTTGGTGGAGCCCAGATCCACGATCGTCCAGCCCTCGGCGGACGGGCGCAGCTCGGCGTGGCGGCGGGACACGTTGCTGTCGGCGAGCACGACCTCACAGTCACGGCTGCGGCCGATGACGCCTCCGCTCGGAGGAACGACCATCCGCTTGCCGTCGAGCGTCAGCAGCGGTCGTCCACCGCGCGCCGCACGGGCGGCGTCCAGGGGCGCCCGCATGCGCTCGGAGGTGCTGTAGATCATCGTGTGACCGTGCTCGGCCTGCTCGAGGTGCTGCTCGTGTTGCTCTGAAGGACGCACCTGGCGGGTCTGGATCCCGAACTCGCCCAGCCCGAGTCGTTCGTCGGTGTGAAAGGTGATCCCCGGGCGCGCAGCCAGCGCCAGGTCCTGGCGACGGGCGTGCTCCAGCAGGTAGGCAGCCAGCTCGTCGATCACCTCGTGCTCGACGCCCTCGTAGCGCGCCCGATCCTGGGGCGAGAGCCAGACCAGGTACTCGTTGGGCGCGTACACGCGCGAGATGGACACGGTGCGGTGCTCATCCATCTCGCGTACGAGCTTGCGCGCGATCTCCATAGGGCGGACCTCGGTTCGGAACAGGCGTCCGAACGAGCCCTCGACCAGGGCGGCCAGCTTGCTCTCCAGGTTCTTGAGCACACTCATTTGGTTCACGTCTCGCGGGAGCTCTCGGATGCTTGCACCGTCGCCAGCGGCAGGCTCATGGCCCGCGGGGCCTGCCGGACCCTGCGGTCTGCCGCCATGCTACGTCAGTCAGGCGTGCGCATCGTGCCGGGGCCCCTCTCCCCACGGATGACCCCTCGGCTTCCCGGGAGCCGGTCGGCGACGCTTTCAGGAGGCTCCGCGCAGGCCACGGGCACCCACTGCGAGAGCGGCGCCGAGCACGGCGCCCACGAGCAGCCCTCGCGGCCACGACAGGTCGGCCGGCCCTCCCAGGGGTCCGGGCAGCGCCCGGGTGACCAGCACCGTAGCGGACGCCCATCCCAGCGCGCCGGCCACATCGAGGCCGAAACGGCGCCCTCGCACCAGCCACGGCAGAGCCATGGCGGCCGCGGCCCACACCCCGGCGCCGGCCAGCACCGAGACATCGAGCACGGGGGCCAACACGTGCACGGCGGCCGCCACGGGCGAGGAATCCCACGCGGGGGCGGGCAAGATGGGGGCGGGGGCTCCGAGCCACACTCGCGTACCGCGCGCGGCCTCGGCGAGGCTCAGCCACCAGAAGCCCAGTCCCCCCAACACCGCGCGGCGCACCCATCCGTGGGCCTGCCCGGCCAGCGCAGGGTAAGCACCGGCCAGCCCGGCCAACCCGCACGCCACCGCCAGTGCGGGGGCCGACCACAGCGGTCCTCCTCTGCGCAGCAGGGCGGGGCTGGGCAGGGCGGCGGCGCACACGACCACGGCCAGGCCGGCGTGTCCCCGCACCGCGAGCCACAGCACGACGCTGCCCAGGCAGGCCAGCCAGCCCAGCCTGGGCAGCAGGGCCACGGTCAGCGCAGCGCCCGCGGGCACCACGCGGGCCGCGGCGGACATGCCGGGTCCCCCGGCAGCAGAGAGCGCCAGAGCCACCAGGGCCCCGGCGCCCAGCGCTCCAAGCAGCCGGGGCCCCGGGGGGATGCTCCGCCCCGCCCGCGCAGGTGGCGACCCCTGCGCCGCCGGATAATCCCCAGCGGTGTCGGTGTCCTGGGGCGGCGCTGCCGGCCGGAAAGCGGGTACCTGATCGCCACCGTGCGCAGCTGCCCGCCGGGCCGGCGGGTTGGGCCCGACCCGGGTGCGCGCCTGCTCGGGGTTGCACAGTCGGGTGCGCGGCGACGTCGCTGAGCCGGGGCCAAGCGCGCGGGAGGCGCGCGCGTGCGAGAGCTCGGCCAGCACATCGGCAAGCTCCGCGCGATCGGCGGGACGGGGCGAGAGGGCGACGTCGAGCACGTGGCACAGCGTGGTGGGGAGGTCGGGGCGGTAGCGCCTCAGGGGCGGCTGGCGTTGACCGAGGCGCCGCGCGGTCGCAGCCGGCGTCAGGCCCAGCACCGGGTGCACGCCGCTCAACGCCTCGTAGAGGACGAGGGCCAGCGCGTAGACGTCCGTTGCCTGGCCGACCGGACCCCCGTCGGCCTGCTCCGGCGCCATGTAGGCCAGGGTGCCGATGACGTCGCCGCTGCGCGTGAGGGCCTCCTCGCCGACCAGATGGGCGCCGCCGAAGTCGCACAGCTTGGCGGCCACCGGGCCCGGGAGCGCGGGCACGAGCACGTTCTGCGGCTTGACGTCGCGGTGGATGATCCCGCGCGCGTGCGCGTGGGCCAGCGCGTCGCTCAGATCAACACCGATGGCCAGCAGCTGGGCGTCGCTGGCCACCCGCTCGGCACACAGTTCGGCCAGCGTGCACCCGCGCACGAGCTCTGAGACCAGGTAGAAGGCATCCGCCTCGGCCCGCGCCTCGTAGATGGCGACGATCGCGGCGTGGGCCAGGCGTGCCGTGACCACGGCCTCGCGCGCCACGCGGTCGCCGCTGTGCGCGCCGCCCAGGGCTATGCGCTTGAGGGCAACCTCACGCCCCAGCTGCTCGTCCCACGCGCTCCACACCACCCCGAACCCGCCTGCGCCCAGGCGCTCGAGCGGCCGGTAGCGCCCCAGCACCAGGCGTCCGGGACTCGTGCGTGCGCCGGGGGCTGACCCGTGCACGAGGGTCGTCAGAGACTGCACCGGGTTGCGCTCTTCGAGTCCTAGTCCCGTGGCTCCTGCCCGGCGCGCACAGGGGCGCGCCGCGCGGGTGGGAAGTTGCATTCCCACGACGCCTGCGCGCCGGTCATACTCTGCGCCTCCCAGAATCACGCAAGGAGCAGCTTTTGTCGTTCTTCGACGAGGGCGGCGGCGAGGAGCCTTCTCAGGCCAACCGCGTGCCTCGCCCGCCGAGGTCGCGCAGGTCGGCCGCTACGGCCGGCGGCCTGCCCGATCATCAGACGCTGGTGGTACGCCGGGCGATCGGGCTGGGCGGCGCCCTGCTGCTCCTGGTGCTCATCGTGCTGGGGGTCAACGGCTGCGTGAACAGCCAGAAGCTCGACGGACTGAGGAGCTACAGTCGCAGCGTCAGTCAGGTCGCCCAGGACTCTGATCAGAGCGTCGCGCGGCCCCTGTTCAGCGACCTCTCCGGCGCCAACGGCAAGTCGCCCCTGGACGTCAGCGTGCAGATCAACCAGCTCAAGCTGCGTGCGCAGGCCGAGGCCAAGCAGGCTCGCGGCCTCAGCGTTCCCGGTGATCTGGCCGGGGCACAACGCAACCTGCTGTTGAGCCTGGATCTGCGCGGTGAGGCACTGCAACACGTCGCCGACCTCATCACCGGCGCCCTGGGGGGACAGAACGCACCGGACGCCGTGAACCGGATCGCGGGTGAGATGGAGGCGCTGCTGGCCTCCGACGTGATCTACTCCCAACGCGTCGTGCCCCTGGTGTCCCAGGCGCTGGACGACAACGGCATCCACGGCCAGAGCCCGGCCCCCTCGCGCTTCCTGCTCGACCTCGGCTGGCTCACCCCCTCCTACGTCAGCGGACAGCTCGGCGGTCAGGGCGCCGGCGCGGCCAACGCTCCGGCTGCGCCCGGAAGCCACGGCCACAGCGTGGCCGGCGTCAGCGTGGGGTCCAATCAGCTGACCACCACCGGCATCAACCACGTGAGCGGGGGCGCGTCGCCGACGCTGTCGGTGATGGTCGCCAATCAGGGCTCCAACAACGAGACCGGGGTCAAGGTCGACGTCAGCGTCACGGCGGCGGGCAAGACGACCAAGACCGTCAAGACCATCGATCGCACCCAGGCGGGGGCCAGCTCCACCGTCGACATTCCCCTCAGCGGGGTGCCCACGGGAGTGACCAGTCGCGTGACCGTGTTCATCGAGCCGGTGCCGGGCGAGAAGAACGTCGCCAACAACAAGAGCACTTACTCCGTCGTCTTCGGTCCCTGAGGTCGCCGCGCCCGTCGCAGGACGCCTCGCGGGCGCCGCCCGCCTGAACGGCTAGTTTGTCGTGGCTCATGGGCGCCTCGATCACCGACACCCCCGGCCTGGTGGCCATTGCCTCCGGGGCCCTGGCCCTTGTCGCACTCGTCCTGTGCGCGGTGCTGGCCAGCCGCCTGCGGCGCCTGCGTGCCGGTCAGCGGGTTGTCCTCGGCGAGACCGGCGAGCGCGACATCGTCGCTCATGGCGCCGATCTGGAGGTCGCGTTTGATGCGCTGCGCGACTATGTGGGCGACATCGCCGAGCGCCTGGACGGGCGCACGGCGAGCGTCGAGGCGGCGCTCCAGGGAGCAATATCCCATCGGTCACTCGTCCGCTATGACGCCTACAACGAGCTGTCCGGGCACCAGTCCATGTCGATCGCGCTGCTCGACGCCACCCGATCCGGCGTGGTCCTCTCCTCCATTCACCATCGCGACCAGGCCCGGCTCTACGCCAAGCAGGTGACCGGCGGACGTGGCGAGCTCGAGCTCTCCCCCGAGGAGGCGGAGGCGGTGCGCCTCGCCCTGGCCGGACCCGAGAGCCAGGCCGGCGGCGATGCTCCCGCGGACGCACGAACCTAGCCCACCCAGGCTGCGCGTCGGCTACCTCGGGCCGGAGGGAACCTTCACCGAGGCGGCGCTGCTGGCCGGCGGCGGGCCGGGTGACTGTGAGCGCGTGCCGCTGGGCACGATCTACGACACCGTGATGGCGGTGCAGGACGGCCTCGTAGACCGGTCGCTGGTACCCATGGAGAACTCGATCGAGGGCTCGGTGGCGGTGACGCTGGACACGCTGGCCGGCGATGCGACCGACGTGGCCATCGTGGGTGAAGCGGTGCTGGCCGTGCGCCAGTGCCTGATCGCTCAGGAGCACATGGCCCTGGAGCAGGTGACCGCCGTGATCTCCCACCCGCAGGCGGCCGGGCAGTGTGCGCGGTTGCTACGCGGCGAGCTTGCCCACGCCATGGTGCTGGGTGCGAGCTCGACCGCGGACGCGGTGCGGGCGATGGCCGAGTCGCGCGATCGCACCCGCGTCGCCCTGGGCACCCGGCACGCGGCGGGGATCTACGGCTGCGTGGTTCTGCGCGAGGGAGTCGAGGATCGCAGCGACAACCAGACGCGCTTCGTGTGGCTGGCGCGCGAGCGAGCACCACACGCGGCGCCCTTCGCCCCGGCGGGCGGGCCGGCGTGCGCGACTTCCCCGGCGCGACCATTTGTCGCCGGGTGGCGCACCTCACTGCTGTTCTGGGGGACGGGCGCCGATCGGCCTGGCTGGTTGGTGGCCTGCCTGGACGAGTTCGCGCGGCGCTCGGTCAATCTCACGCGCATCGAGTCCCGTCCTCGCCGGGACCGTCTGGGGCAATACATGTTCTTCGTCGACCTCGACGGTGCCGTAGCCGCCGGCTCGGTGAGTGCGGCGATCGCGGGATTGCGCGAGCACTGCGAGGACGTCAGGATCCTGGGCTCCTACCCAGCGGCGGCTGGGTAGTCCGATGGCGGCTCGGGTGGCGTAGTACCGAACGGCCGTCCGCGTCAGCGCCCTCGCTAGACTGCCGCCTTACCGTGGAGAGCACCCTTCCACCTGTACCAGGGGGGTCTGCGCCGCTTGCCGAGCACCGGCGGCGCGGGCGAGACAGTGGTCGGGTGCTCGTGCTGAACGCGACCTTCGAACCGATCAACGTGTGCTCGGTCAGGCGCGCGGTGGTTCTGATGCTCAAGGAAAGGGCCGAGCTCATCGAGCACGGGCGCTGGGAGCTTCGCTCCGAGCATGCGTCGATGTCGCGGCCCATGGTCATCCGCCTAGTCAGCTACGTGCGTGTGCCGCGCGACGCACACCGTCGCAAGATCACCCGGCGAGCGGTTTTCGCGCGCGACGGTTGGGCGTGTCAGTACTGCGGCTCGCGCTCGAGCCTGACCGTCGACCATGTGATCCCACGCTGCAAGGGGGGGACCTCCAGCTGGGAGAACATCGTCGCCTCCTGCGCCCCGTGCAATCGACGTAAGGGGGATCGCCTGCCCAGGCAGGCCAACATGCACCCCTACCGCACGCCGAGCATCCCGCGCGCGGAGGTCTTCATCCACGTGGCCAGCCCGACCATTCCGTCGGCCTGGCGCGCGTACTTGCCCCAAGCGGCCTGAAGGGGCCGCCCAAGAACGACGAGGGGCGCCATCGACATGGCGCCCCTCGCGTACGGCTGTGACTGGAAATACCGAGGCGACTCAACTGCTACCGGAGGGACCAGCGCCGGCAGTCGTCTCGGGGTGTCCCGGGTTGGAATCCGCCAAGCGGTCCAGCCTTTCCGACCTAGCGGCCGGTCACCTCCAGGGTCCCGCAAGAACTGTCACTTGAGATTAGGACCACCTCCTTTCTCTGGTCTCGAAAGCGTAGCGAAAGCCGGGGACGGGCGGCAGAAGCGCGAGTGGTCAAAGGCGCGTCGGCGCGAAGCGGCCTACGAGGCGGCGGGCTCTGACTCACCCGGCACCGCGAGGGGGCCCGGCCGCCTGGGGCCGGGCGTGGCACGGCCGGAGGGGAGACCTCCGCCCTCCCTTACCTGGGAGGCGGAGGTCGACCCGCAGGACCACCACCGGCCAAGCCCAAGAAGCGGGCGGTCACCTCGGCTTAGCTCTGACTCTCCACCGGCGGGTCGTCGGGCCCCTTCTCTTCGATGCCCTCGATCACCCGCGCCGCCGTCGTCTCGCCGCTGTCCACGATCAGCGCGACGGCGCTGACCTGATCGTCGCCGCGCAGGTTCATCAGGCGGACGCCCTGGGAGGTGCGCCCGTAGCGGTTGATGCCGCGCACCGACGTGCGCTGGACCATCCCACCGGTGGAGATGAATATGAGCTCCTCGTGCTCGCGCACGACCAACGCTCCGGCCAGGCCACCCTTGCGATCGGTCAGGGTGATGGTGCGCACGCCCATGGCGCCCCGCTTGGTCTTGCGGTAGTCGCCGATGCTCGAGCGCTTTCCGTAGCCGTTGTCGGTGACCACGAGCAGCTCCTGGTCGTCGCGTGCGACATCCATCGAGAGCACCGAGTTGCGGGGTTGGGAGACGTTCATGCCGCGCACCCCGGCGGTATCGCGGCCCATCGCGCGCACGTCGGACTCGTTGAAGCGCACGGCGTTGCCGTCGTGGGAGACGATGAGAATGTCGTCGTCTCCGCTGGTGCGGCGCGTGGAGACCAGCTCGTCGTCGTCGTTGACCTTGATGGCGATGATCCCGTCGGCCTTGATCGGCGTGTTGTAGGCGCCGAACTCGGTCTTCTTGACCATCCCGTTGCGCGTGGCGAACATCAGGTAGCGACCTTCGGTGAAGTCGCGCGTGGACAGCACCGACTGCACCCGCTCGTTCTCGCGCAGGGGCAGGATGTTCACCAGCGCCCGCCCCTTGGCCGTGCGCTGGGCCTCCGGGAGCTCATAGACCTTCGAGCGGTAGATCTTGCCGCGGTTGGTGATGAACAGCAGGTAGTCGTGCGTCGAGCAGATGAACAGGTGCTCGATGAAGTCGCCGTCCTTCATGTCCATTCCCGTGATGCCACGTCCCCCGCGATGCTGCTGGCGGTAGGTGGCCAGCGGCAGGGACTTGATGTAGCCGCTGTGGGTGATGGTGATGACCATCTGCTGGTCGGCGATCAGATCCTCGATGTCGATCTCGTCCTCGGAGTGGGTGATCTCGGTGCGCCGCTCGTCGCCGAAGCGCTCTGAGATCTCGGTCAGCTCCTCCCTGATGACCGACAGCACGCGGCCCTCGTCGCCGAGGATCTCGCGCAGCTCGCGGATGCGCTCGGTGACGTCGGCGTGCTCCTGCTTGATCGCCCCGGCTTCCAGCGCCGTGAGCTGCGACAGGCGCAGGTCGAGAATCGCGGTCGCCTGGATCGTCGACAGCTCATAGCGCGCCACCAACTGCTCGCGAGCGCTCTCGCGATCGCGCGAGGCGCGGATGAGCTCGATGATCGCGTCAAGGTTGTCCAGCGCGATGAGCAGGCCCTCGAGGATGTGCGCACGGGCCTCCTTCTCGGCCAGCTCGTGCTTGGTGCGCCTCACGATTACGTCGCGCTGGTGGGCGACGTAGTTGTGGATGACCGCGCGCAGGTCCAGCGTGCGCGGCACGTTGTCGACCAACGCCACCATGTTCACCCCGAAGGTGGTCTGCATCGAGGTGTGCTTGTAGAGCTTGTTCAGGGCGACCTTGGGCAGCACATCGCGCTTGAGCTCGATGACCAGTCGCATCCCGCGCTTGTCGGACTCGTCGCGCAGGTCGGAGATCTCCGAGATCTTCTTTTCGTGGACGAGCTCGGCGATCTTCTGGATCAGGCCACCCTCCCCGCCCTTCTTGACCATGAACGGGAGCTCGGTGACGACGATCGCCTCCTTGCCCTGCTTGAGCGGCTCCACGTGCGCGCGCGCCTGCACCCGCACGCGACCGCGACCGCTTTCGTAGGCGTCCTGGATGCCGGCGCGGCCGAGGATGATGCCCCCGGTCGGAAAGTCGGGTCCCTTGATGTGGCGCATCAGCTCGGGTACACCGATCTCGGGGTCGTCGATGTAGGCGATGGTCGCGCCGATCACCTCGCGCAGGTTGTGGGGGGGAATGTTGGTGGCCATGCCCACCGCGATGCCCGAGGACCCGTTGACCAACAGGTTCGGAAAGCGCGCGGGCAGCACCAGCGGCTCCCGGCGGCTGCCGTCGTAGTTGGGCACGAAGTCGACCGTGTCGGCGTCGAGGTC
>JAABUQ010008102.1_pt1 | contig 14880 bp, 10 predicted proteins | sample 5560001 | NCBI WGS metagenome assembly JAABUQ01 (sample SAMN10711888, study PRJNA513371) | rock metagenome | isolation source: Antarctica rocks | place: Antarctica: Victoria Land, Finger Mt nord | collected 2015-12-18 | reverse complement strand
ATCTACCTCGCGTTGTGCGGCTTCGGCTTCGCGGCGCTGTCGCTCCTGCTCACGACGCAGGCGCTTCTCTTCTGCTTTCTTCTGTGCTTCGGGATCGCTGTTGATCGTGTTCATCGCGGCCTCGATGTCCCCTTCGATAATGGTGGGGAGCGCCGCGACTGCCTGGCTCTCGACTGTCTCCAGCAGGATGCGCTCGTCGCCGGAGGGGATGCCCAGCACGTAGTTGATGGTGTCTATGCGGCTGTTGGTGGGACGCCCGATACCAACGCGCAGGCGGGGGAACTCGTTGGTGTGGAGGTGATGGATGATGCTCTCTATGCCGTTGTGCCCGGCTGCACTCCCTTTGGCGCGCAGGCGCATCTTCCCGACCGGCAGGTCCATCTCGTCGTAGACAACAAAGATATCGCCTGGCTGCACTTTGTACCAGCGGACAAGCTCGCCGACCGCTTCACCGCTGTTGTTCATATAGGTGATAGGCTTGACCAGCACGACCTTTTCGGGGCCTATGTTTCCGCTGGCGATCAGCGCGCGCCCGCGTCGCTCCCAGCGCCAGCCATGTTTAGTCGCCAGCGCGTCAACAACACGGAAGCCGACGTTGTGTCTTGTCTGCTCGTATTGATTGCCCGGATTGCCCAGGCCGATTACCAGTTTCATTTACTAGCGACCATAGCCAAGGCGCGTTGCCAGGTACTGCGGCAACTTGGCCTTCGTGATCTTCTCCTGTGTCTTCTCGTAGGGGTAGGAGACGCGATAGAAGGTGAAGCCGCGCTCCGTATCATAGATCATAAACGCTGCCCGGGCATCCCCGTCGCGCGGCTGACCGACGCCGCCCGGATTAATAATGGCGCGATATCCCTCCGGGGCCTGCCACGATCCTTCCGGGGGGACGATCATCTCGTTAGTAACGCTAATCATATTCTGGCTCAGTCCCAGCAGCGACAACAGCTCTTCGATCTCCTCGTTCAGACGCTCCTCGGCGTTCGCGATCGTCTCCTGCGGTGTAATCCCCTCTGGCTGTGTGACCGGGGAGGTTTCCCCCGCCTGCTGCTCGTCACTGGCCTGTACAATTTCGCCTTCTGTCTGCACGTCTCCTGCTGGCTGTGCTACCTCAACGCCGTGTGCATCGTCTGCTATGTGCTGCTGGAGCTCTGCCACGACATCGGCGGCATCCGCAACCAGGCCCTGGAGCGTCTCGCTCTCCACCAGCGCTTCCGCCTCCAGCAGTGTTTTGGCCTCCGCTAAAGCGCTTTCCGCCTTTTCAACTGCCTTTGCCGCCTGCGCCGCCGGGTGTACCGCTACCATCGTCGTTGTCTCGTCGTCATCCTCATCGTCTTCGTCGTCTGTGAGGTCATCCACGGCTGGCGTTATTGTCTCATCTACAGGCTCCGCCTCATCTGCTGTGACCTTTGCCTCGTCATCTGTGACAACAAAGCCCGCCTCGTTAACTTCGAGGGGGAGGGTGGGTGTGTTGGCGACGGCGTCGGGCTGCTGGAATATGATCGGCACATGGGTGTGGCCGACGAAACAGAAGCGGTTGGCGAAATACTGGAAGCTGCGTTCCGCCAGCACCTCCGAGGTGAGGTATTCCCACAATGGGCCGTAGGGGCTGCCGTGAACGAGCAGGCATTCGTCGATTTCGAGGCGTTCGGGCAGCTCGGCGAGAAATTGACGATGCTCCTCGCTGAGTTGTTCCGCCGTCCACAGGGCAGAGATACGGGCCGCCTCGCTAAAATCTTCTAAATCGATCTTGCCGACCGCGGCCCAATCATGATTCCCGGCGATAATAACATCAGTACGTTCTCGTAGCTTATCAATACATTCATTAGGATTGGGACCATAGCCAACGAGATCGCCCAGAAACCAGAGCTGGTCGATAGGTTCCTCCAGCGCCAACTGGTCGATCCGAGCAAGCACCGCCTCTAACGCCTCTAAATTTGCATGTATATCGGTAAAAATCGCGTAACGCATCAGTCTTACTCTATTCAAAATATATGATACAAGCAGGTGTGACTATTCTAACACGTTTACTGTGTCCTTACCAGTACCTTTGATAGGAAAAAGTTACTGTTAGCAGCCAGCAGGCAATAAAAGAGCAAGGTTGCAGCCAGGGATGTCGGGAGCAGCCGTCGGCTGCTCCCGACATCCCTGGCTGCAACCTTGCTCAACTGCATTTTTATTTCTTGGCTGCGCCGCAGGCGCAGGAGAAAGCTGAAAAAGGGAGAGTGCAATTTCTGCCGGGGGTGGTGGGCGAGCAAGCGGATGCGCTGATGCTCTTTAACAAAAGAATGCGGGGAGCAGACGGGGGCGAGAGGAGCGCCGAGGCGAGCAAGTGGGCGCGAGATGAGTAGCGGCCGAGCAAGCGGGCGGCATGAATCTGTCTTTTTCCCACATCTTTCTTGTGAAGAAATGAGAGAATGAGAGGAAAAGACAAAGAGAGAAAAAAAGATGGAGATGGATGCAAAAAGCAGTGCAACCGAGTGGGCAGAGATGACCTATGGATCGGTCCTGCTGGGAGATCAACGACGGAGGCAACGAGCGGTAAAGATCGCCAGTGCTTTGGCACGAGACCCGATGGCCTCATTTCCCCAACAAGTGAGAGAACCGGGGGCCTTGAAAGCAGCGTACCGGCTTCTGGAGAGTCCCCAGACCAGCTATGAACGCTTAATGCATCCTCATCTGGAGCAGACCAAGACCCGTATGCAGCAGCAGCAGCGGATCTTGTTGATTCAGGACCTGACAGAAATCGATTATCAGCACCATCCCGCAACAGAGGGGTTGGGTCCTGTTGGCAGGGGGAACCATCATGGGTATCTGTTGCAAACGGTGCTGGCGGTGGAACCGACGAGCGGCCACGTGCTCGGCATTGCCGCACAGGAACCGTTTTTGCGTGTGCTGGCTCCCACGGGAGAAACCAGTGCGCAACGTGCCAAACGCAAGCAGAAAGAGTCAGAGGTGTGGCAACGGCACGTCCACCGTCTGGGGGAGGTCCCACAGGGATGCCAGTTCATTCAGGTGGGGGACCGAGGCAGTGATATCTTCTCCTTCTTGCGTACCTGTCTGACGCTTGGGTATGGCTTTGAGGTGCGGGTGCAGCATGATCGGAGAGTGGACCTGCGCGTGGATGAAGGGGAGGTAGCAGTCCCAGCGGGAGCACGACGACGGGGAAAGCAACGGCCCGTCGGGCAAGAAGCGCCACAACACCTCTTCAAGGAGGTGAGGCAGTGGCCGCAGATGGGGCAACAGACCCTGCACCTCGACGGGAATCACAAGCGCCATGAGCGAGATGCGGACCTGCGCGTCAGTTGGGGAACAGTGCGACTCTGGCCTCCCGAGGCGGAAGCAGACGCCGATGAGAAGCCGATGCGCGTGACGATTGTCAGGACATGGGAACCCGATCCACCCGAGGGGGAAGAGGCATTGGAATGGATGCTGTGGAGTGAACCCCAGTTACCGGTTCATGCACACTTTCGATGAAACGAGAGCCTTCTTTCCGCAGGAGCGCTTCCTCTCGAAATGCTTTGAGCACGAATTTGTAGAAGCACAACAGTCACATGACCTCAATCATCGAGAGTGTGCATGAACCGGTCTTTGGGGTTCACTCCATTGCTGGCATCCCCCTCCTCCTCCATCGCCCGCAAAAGCGCGGCATAATTCGCGCGCGCTATCTGCGTGTGAGGATGCTCGGCCCCCAACTGTTGCTCACGGATGGCCAGAGCGCGCTGATACAACGGCTCGGCCTCCTTAGAGCGCCCCTGGTCGTGGTAGAGGCCCGCCAGGTTGCCCAGGCTGGTTGCCGTGTCAGGATGCTGGGGGCCGCGCTGCTGCTCATGGATGGCCAGAGCGCGCTGATACAAGGGCTCGGCCTGCTCATAACGCCCCTGGTTATTGTAGAGAGAGGCCAACCAGTGCTGGTGCAGGCCGGTGGTCAGGTGCTCTGGCCCCAGGTGTTGTTCCTGCAGGGTGACCGATTGTTCGAGCAGGGGTTCCGCTTCGGCGTAGTGTCCGCGTGCAACAAGATAGACGCCCATGGACAGGAGGAGGTCCGGGGTGTCAGAGCGGTGGAGCGGGTACTGCGTGCGGTGGGCGAGACAGGTCTGGGCATGGGGGAGCAGGCGTTCACACTGCGGCCAGGTGCTGTGCTCATCAGGCCAGGGGAAGGCGGCAGCGACGGCCTGGATGGCGCGCGTGATCCACTGCTTCTTGTTTCGTGTGGGCATGGCGTCCTGCTGCACGGCCTGCACCAGCCGATGCACGGTCAGGGTCCTGGCCTGCGGGTCGCGCTCCAGCAGCGACCAGGCGCGTAGGGCCTCGATCGCCCCGTTGAGCAGGTGCGCGTCGGCGGCGACCGGAGCGAGGAGCGGGCCGAGGTGGGCTGCGCCCTCGGTGATGAGCTCCTCGGGGATGGCGTCGGGGGCGAGCCAGGCACAGAGCCGCAGCAGGTCGGCGGCCGCCGGGTTCTTCGCTGCGACGCGTTCGAAGGCCAGCGACCAGGTGGTGGCGACCGGGTCGGGGTGATCTTTGAGCAGGCTGCGGCGCTGCCTGAGCAGTTCAGCACGGCGCTGCTGGAAGATGGGCAGGTAGCCCGCCAGGCCAGTGCCAGTCTCTTCCAGGTAGGCCCCTGCCTGGTCGAGCGCCAGGGGCAGGCCACCCAGCTCCTGGCTGATGGCCAGCGCCTGCGCGCACTCGTCGGAGGATGCCTGTGCCAGGGGAGCCTGGGGGGCGAGCCGGCCGCTGCGGCGCAGCAGGAAGAGCGCGCCTTGCTGGGGGGAGAAGGTGGTGAGCTCGATGCACTGCGCCAGTCCTCCCAGGGCACGAGCACGCGTGGTCAGCAGCAGGTGTCCCCCCAGCACCGGCGGCAGGAAGTCGGGCAGCAGGGCAGGCTCGTCGGCGTTGTCCAGAATGAGCAGCCAGCGGCGGTGCGTCTGGAGCCAGCGCGTGACCGCGTGCACGATACGGCTCTGCTCCTGCTCGTGCTGTTCGGGCAGGTCGAGCAGGCGGGCCAGGGCGGTGTAGGAGGCGGTCAGCGTCTCGCGGCTCTCGGCGAACGCCCACAGCACGGCATCATAGTCCTGGTGGCAGCGGTAGGCATAGGCCACCGCCGTCTGTGTCTTGCCGATGCCGCCCAGCCCGCTGATCGCCTGCGGCTGGGTGAGCGCAGCCGGCTCGCCTGTCTGGAGTCGCTCGTGCAGGAGGGCCAGCAGCTCGTCGCGCCCGATAAAGAAGCTGTTGGGCGCGTAGGGGATGTTCCAGAGCTGTGGCAGGGCGGCACGCGGCACACTGTTGGCCAGCAGGGAGAGGTCTTCGATGGCGCGCCGGATGCCCGCCGTGACAGCGGCCAGCGCCTCATCAGGTTTCGGCCAGGAGTCGATGGGCACAGCATCGGGTGGCAACACCTGAAGCTGGGCGAAGGGTGCACCCGACCAATCCACCGCGCGCACCAGGATGGGGATCACGCGCGCCTCCCCCGCCGCGTGGCGCTCCAGGGCGCGCTTCATCTCGATCCCGGTACAGTACTTGGAGTCGAAGAAGGCAGCGCTGATCAGCAGCAGGATGACGGAAGCGCGCTCCAGGTGCGTATCGATCTCGCGCGCCCACTCGGTGCCAGGCACAATCTGGCGATCATACCAGGTGTCGATCAGCTCTTGCCGTTTGAGCAGGCTCAGGTGCTGGTCAAGCTGCTGCCGCCAGTGCTCATCCTCGTGGGCATAGGAACAGAAGACCTCGATGGCGGGCTTCTTGCTGGCGCGCTCCCCGTCGGGCATAGCTCTCCTCCTGTCGCGCGTGCACAATTGCCGCTTGCACGCTTGCTCATGCATCCTGCACGTCGCTGGGAGTAGTATAGCGGAATGGCGGGTGGGAAGCAAGAGAGAGCAAGCGGGCGCGAGAGGGGTGGTGGGGGCTCTCCCCTCTCTCCCCGAAAGAAACGTTGTTCGAAATAGGACGAGCACGCGCCAGGTGGCGTCAGCCACCTGGTCCATTCATGGGCCGGTCAGTAGGGACCTCATTCATGACGTCCGCGTGCTCGCCCCACCACCCAATTTCCCCTCACGGTTCCTGGAACAGATTTTCTGTCGGAGCGAGAGGGGGAGCAAGGGGAGCAGGTGAGTTGCGGGCGAGATGGGCAGATGCGCGAACAACAAAAGGCGGAGAGATGAGCCACGGGCGAGGGAACAGGTGCGGGCAACGGACGCCGGAGAGATGAGGCGGGGGCGAGATGAGCGGCATGGCGAGCAACGGACGCGATAAATCGGGTCCCTACGTTCTCACGCGATAAATCGCGCGCCGGCTGCGCCGGCTTAGCTTCGCGTTATAGGCTTTCTTTTGTTTCTTTTTGGCAATTGCCTGTATGGTTGGGCATAGGGGGCAGGCGCTCAGGTTCGTCCTTGTTCCCAGAAAGCCGGCGCAGCCGGCGCGCAATTCATTGCGAGAAAACGCACAGACCCGATTTTATCGCGTCCGCTGTTCGCGCCGCTGTTCCCTCTCCCCTGGCGGATTGCATCCTACGTAGCGTGCCCCGGCACCTGTCCCTCGCCCCACCTGATCTCGTTGCCCGCCTCCTCACTCCCCAACCACCCAAAACAAACAAAAAAAGCATATAACGCGAAGCCAAGCCAACGCAGTTGGCGCGCAATTCATTGCCAGAAAACGCACGGACCCGATTTATCGCGTCCGTCTCTCGCCCCCGCCTGCTCTCGTCCCCATCCGTTGCTCGCCACGCCGCTCCGTCTCCATCGCTCACACCACTCTGACCATTCAACAGGCTCTCGCCCCCATCCGTTGCTCGCCTCGCCCCCGAAGGATCGTGTTCTGCGTTGCTCCACACACGCCCCCGGGCCGGGCGAAAAACCGCACACCTCGCGTTACTACACCCCGTCTACCAGTGCACAATCAGCTCGCGCAACTCCTTAATTCGCGCATCGCCCGACCAGAAAGCCTCCATGATATCGTAGGCCATCGCTATTTCGCGAAACTGCTGTGCGCTTCTTATGCCCTTCGCGCCCTCCATCCCTGCTTTCCAGAGGTGAATGGAGCGTTCCATATCTTTCTGAGGATGTTTTAACGAAGCTAACAATTGCAAGCCAATGATTTGAATGCGTGTACGTTCAGAATCCACGAAAGTCTGGAGGGTAAGGGTTTCGGGGTCAATAATCTGGGACCAGGTACTCAATGCTTTGTCGTAGTCACCGAGGTTATAATAGGTAGTTCCTTCGTCTTGAATGAGGGTGGCCCTGTTAAATTCGATAAGAGCCTTGTCGCTCTCATCGTCTTCGGCAGGGTCAAAGACGGTCAGGGCGGAAGAGAGGGCACCTGTTTCCACACCGTAGTGCGCCTGGGACTTGGCAACCGCACCGTAGACAGCGCTTTGCACCGAGGGATGCAGGGGGACCTTTGCCTGCTTTAAAGCTGTCTCCAGCAGCGATTGTGCCAGCAGAGCGGTCTCTAGCGCCTGTTGGGGCTGGCGATTGCTGTTGTAGATCCACGCCAGGCGGTGCAGGATGATCAGGCGCAGAGCCAGGTCTCCGCTCTGTGCGCTGTACAGATCAGCTTGCTGGGCGGAGTGAATGGCTCGTCCCGCACCCTCTTTGTGCAGGCTGAGCGTCGCTTTGAAGAGCAGCGCCTGTGCCAGTATCCTGGCCGCCGCTTTCCTATGGGCCGATGACTCCTTGACGATAGCTTTCAAAGGTGGAAGATAGGAAGAGATGGCCGAGAAAGCCAGCTCCATATCGCTGTGCTGCCCTTTCGCCAAGTAGCCACACGCGGTAATCCCTGCCGCGCATAGATGCAGGGTCTCCTCAACCGGTCGTTGTATCCCTCGCACGCTCAAGAGCATGGGGAACAGAGCCAGGTGTTGCAGCGCTTCCCGCCGTGTCAGCGCCGCATCCGTGGTGGGGTGCATGGTTGTAAACTCCTCGATCGCCTGTGCCACTTTGTATTGCACATGCTGATGACTATGGTGCGAAGTGCATCTCTCTACCAATGGACGATCAGTTCACGTAGTCCTTTGACACGCTTTTCTAATGGCCATGCTGCACGCATAGCTGCATACACCATACACGCCTCGTTAAACCATTGATCACTCTGGAGATTTTTAGCCCCCTCAATTCCTTTTGTCCAACGATCAATGCACCAATCCATATCTCGTGGTTTATCATCACGCTGGACCTCTGCCATAGCTTCGTGAAACCATATTTCTGTGTTTCCTATACCTCCCCGTGAGAGTCTATCCGTCTGTGAGAAAGAGGCAAGGGCATCTTTACAAAAACCAAGTTGCAGATGTGCAACCCCATCGTTAAGGAGCAAGTTAACCTGGCTGTGATCAACCCATAATGGAATGCTTTCATTGGAAGATCGCGCGAAAGTTTCATGAGCTTTCCCGATAGATATAAGAGTATTCTGTACCTGCCTCATATGAGCCTGGTAGGTAGCTAAACCAGAGTAGACATAGCTCTGAACAGATGGAGGAACTGTATTTCTATGCGCCTGCTCCATCAGGTGGCATGCCTGTTCGGCGGTCTGTAACGCACGGTCCCAAAGATTTGTATAGGCATGTACTGAGGAAAGCGTTCTCAGCGTAAGAACTTGCAGCATAACATTATTCGAAACCTGGCTGTAAAGTTCCGCCTGCTGCATATAAGCAACGCCATCACGGTTGCCTTTGATATCTCTTGCAATGCTTGCCTTCAGAAGAAAACATTGCACTAATAGATTTGCAGCAGCTATACGATACTGAGCAGGTGAGGAAGTGGCAACCTCTTTGAGGGTCGGAATATAGGAATCTACAATGTTGGATGCTGCTACAAGTTCATCACTACGTACAATATAATCTATGAAGACCTTGTGGCCACGGATCATATACCAGCATGCAAGTATACCAGCCGCGCATTGTGGCAAAATTTCCTCTGCCTGGTACTTGTGCGTGGTGGTAGATGCAGAGAGTTCACACATCTCGATTGGAAGTAGTGCAAGGAAACGCAATGCATCACGTCGTGTTACGCGATGATCTGGCTGAGAGTTCACTCTTTTATGTTCCTCTATCGCTTGCATGAGTAGCGATTGCAACTCGTCATAACGGGTGTTGCGTCGAGGCCAATTGTTAACATTCTTCATGAAGCATAGGGCTAAAGTTTGCTTACGAAGCATTGCTAACATATCATCAGTGGCGGTTGTCAGCGTTGTAGAAGATAGTACCGGTTGATCTTTCGCGTGCTGTGCTCCATCCAGGTTCAATGCCGCCGCTGTTGCCTGATAAATAGCACATAGCTTTTGCCTGTGAATAGGATATGGATCAGTCAAACCTTGTTCCCACCGGCTCAAAGTATTTCTGCTGACGCCCACTTGCTCTGCGGCCTGCTCTTGTGACCAACCTTTGTGATAACGTGCTGCTTTCAACCTTTCCCGTTCCATAAAGCTTCTGTCCTCGCTCGTTCATGCTTCCGGTACCACGATATTCAGTTTTTCAAACACAGTATATCGTGTTCTAAGACATGTGTCGAGTGGTTACAGTGAAAGGGGATAAAATAATACTACGAAGGATGCTATTTGTAGAGTGTGCAAGGTGATGCAAAAACGTTGCAAAATAGTGCATGTATAGAAGAACAATAAAGATGTACCTGGAGTTGATGCGCAAGGGTATAGGATGAGCGGCTATTGAACTTTATACTTCAAGTGGCTCCTGGAAGTGCTGTCCACCAGCCGGGGGCCTGATGCGAGCGGTGCCCGCCGCACCGCTCGCGTCGTTCGTGTCCAGGTGTGGCTGTATTCTCTTCCCACAGCCACACCTTCAGCAACAGCATGAAAGAACAGGAGGATAGCAGGATGAAACTGATCGAAGTGCGGGCGCGGCACCACTTTGACATTCTGGCGCTGGCCCACAAAGCCAGGGTGCCAGAGGAGGTGGTCTACCACATGCTCATAGACGAGCCGGTGATGCGTTCTCACGCCGAAGCCGTGCTGGCCGCGCTCTCAAAACAGTGTGGGAGCGAGTATAGCTTGCACAATGTTGAGGTGAAGATGAGACCGTGAGACATGCTCACGGCACGTTACACGAGAGGAAATAGCAATGCAGACACACAATCAAAGCGAGGTGGCACGATTAATGGAGCAGATTGAAGCGGAGCAGAGAGCGGCCCATCTCGCACTGTACGGTCCCGCTGTGGGCACGGCGCAACACGAATTCATCACCCAACGTATGGAACGTATCTCAGCCTGTGGTGACAGGCTAAAGGAACTGGCCGGGCCTGAAGAGGGTGTGCGCCTGCTGTGCGAGGCGATGGAGAGTAGAGAAGAATTTCCCAGATCCATACCCTGGGGAAATGTCACGCTGCACCTGACCAACGCCCAATTCACTACAGCCTTTTTTGAGCGGCGCAGCTACTATTTTACCTATTGTCAAGCAGAAATCGCAGCGCGGGGCACACTGAATGTTGAGGACCTGTTACGCCTGGTCGCCGTTCAAGACAAACAGAGCGGCGCATGGAGATTGGACGATTACGAGTCCGTTGCAGAGCTACTGGGAGCATTTCTTGGCTATATAAGCGGATTACTCCAGGTGAAGTGAAAGAAAGCGCAGATTGGAGAGGAAAAACACGCGAGGCTGAAAATCCCCTGACAACGCTGTCGATTTCGCCAGTTGCCATTCGTCGTTCTACTGAAAAGGCGAAATTGAACGCCTTTCAAGAAGCTTATAAAAATAAAAAGGAGCAACAACAATGGCAAAATTTGGACTCTTGTATATGGGTGGTGACGTCTCTGAGAATGAAGCCGAACGAGCAGCAATGATGCAAGCGTGGGGGGCCTGGTTTGGTGGACTTGGCAGTGCGCTCATCGATGGAGGCAATGCGTTTACAACGAACGCGAAAAGCATCACATCCAAGGGAACAACCAGCAGTAGTCCGGCAGATCTGCCAGTAACTGGCTACTCGATTGTTAAAGCCGATTCGCTGGATGCGGCGCTTGCGCTAGCGAAGGATTGTCCACTTTTGAGAAGTGGCAGCCGGGGCCAGATCACGGTCTACGAGGTGGATGAAAGCCTCTCGATGTAGAGATTGTCATAACTCCTCACTTTCCTTGCCGCCTGCGGCGGCCTACTTCTTTCCTGCTGTTGCTGCCCCTGTTTCGGTCAAAGGCCGAAACAGGGGCAGCAACAGCAGGAACATTTTATCTATGTTGCAGAGGCGGGATGGCGTCCGCTTTCCCCATCTGCGTCCATCCCGCCCCACCTCCTCCCAAGCGCCGCACAACGAACTGGAGGTAAGGGCCTCATTCATGCCGCCCGTTCTCTCGCCTGGCGCTCCTCTCGCCCCTCTTTGCTACCTACATTATTTTATTCACGAGCATCAGGGTGCCCGCTGCTCGACTCCCGCATCTTTCGCCCCTGACTGACGTGCCGGAGGTTCGATCCCTTCCAGTGCTGTGTATTGCTCTCAAGTGAAGAACGGTGTGAAAAAATTTAACAGGACGCTTACATGAAAAGCAAGACAGGACGCGTTTGTTTTTAAGGGAACATTCAGTTCTCAAACGTCTTTTTCTGTCCTCTATAGAAGGAGTATCCTGTATGCAGTTTATTGCTCATACGCTCTGGAAGCGTCGTCACTTGTTCGCCTTCTTGCTACTACTCTGCACTGTGGTGATCGCGCTCCCCCTGGTTTTTCTGGCCCACGCTCACCCTGTTGACCATGCTGCTGCCCCGGCAGCCTATCGCGTGCTCTTCGACAATGCGCACGCGGAGACGGCGGGGAACGCTGACTGGGTGATCAGTTCCAGCCAGCCAGACCCGCTGGGCGAAAATCCTCAGCCACAGAAAGAGAGCGACTGGACGGGCGGCTTGAGTTCCTGGGGGGTCGCGCTTGAGCAGACGGGGCGCTACAGCCTGATGACATCGACCAGCCCACTGACGTATGGTTCCAGCAGCAATGCGCTCGATCTCAGTTCTTTTAACGCGCTTATTCTGCCCGAACCAAACAGCCTCTTTAGCAGCGCTGAGAAGACAGCCATCATGACCTTTGTCCGCAATGGCGGAGGCGTGTTTATGATCGCCGATCATAGTGGGAGCGATCGCAACCACGATGGCTATGACTCGCTGCACATCTTCAATGATCTGATGAACAACAGCGGAGCGGGGAACGATCCCTTTGGCATCCAGTTTGACGACCGCACCATCGCTAAAGATTATCCCAACGTTGATACGAGCGCGCCTGATCCTATTTTACAGGGGCCGTTCGGGACCAGTACGACCAGCCTGATTAATCAAGGGACAACAGAGACGATCAATGCGGCCGATAACCCTGGCGTGGTGGGCGTGATCTATACAAGTGGATCGTCCGCGACGGGGACGACAAATGTATTTATCGCGCGCAGCACCTATGGGAAGGGACGGGTGATCGCGGCTGGCGATAGCTCCGCGACTGATGACGGTACCTGTGCCTCTGGTCATAGATGCTACGATGGGTGGCATGATGCGGGGGCACAGGACAATATTCTCTATCCCAATGGAACCGAGTGGCTGGCCAGCAGCGGGAGCGCGTTATCTACACCCACAGCTTCCCCGATGCCAGGTGGGACCGCAACACCCGGAGCTGGCGTCTCGCCTACGCCAACCATTTCGCCTACGTCCGTAGTTTCGCCTACCGCAACAACGACAGTGCCAACGTCGCTGCCGCGTTTTGATCATGTTGTGGTCGTGGTAGAGGAGAACAAGGATTACGCACAGTTGATCGGTCCGAACAGTCCCGCTCCTTACATTAATATGCTGGCCGGGCAGGGGATGCTTTTTACCAACTCGCACGCGATCACCCATCCCAGCCAGCCCAACTACCTGGACCTGTTCTCCGGCTCAGACCAGGGGATAAAAGATGATTCCTGCGATCCCGCGCGAGTCCTGCCGCAGCCGGATCTGGGAGGTCAGTTGCTAGGCGCAGGCTTTAGCTTCGCGGGCTACTCTGAAAACATGCCATCGGCGGGCTATACAGGCTGCTTCGACGCCTCGGCTTTCAACAGTTTGTACGCACGTAAACATAATCCCTGGGCCAATTTTAGTGATGTGAGCGGGGCAAAGACAAACCTCACGTTCGATAGTTTTCCCACCACGACCGACGGGTTCGCCGCGCTGCCCACCGTCTCGTTTGTGGTCCCCAACCTGATCAACGATATGCATAGTGGGGATAGTGCGACGGATATCCAGCAGGGGGATAGCTGGCTGCAACAGCATCTGGACGGTTATGCGCAATGGGGGAAGACGCACAATAGCCTGCTGATAGTGACGTGTGATGAGGAGGACCAGGCGAACGGCGTCGAGGCCAATCCCAACCAGGTCGCGACGATCTTTGTCGGCCAGCATGTTGTGGTAGGCACAAACGCGAGCCAGATCTCGCATTTCGACCTGCTGCGTACGCTGGAAGATATGTACGGTCTGCCGCCAGCGAACCAGGCTGCGAGCGCGACAGCGATTACGGGAGTATGGGACTGACGGATTCTCTCGTGTTTTGCATGCAGTCACCCCTCATTGCTTGCCATGGCAAGCAATGAGGGCACGAGTACGATCACTTCATCGGTGGTCAAGCTCGGTCTCGATCTCTGCCAGGCCTGGTTGTTGGTAGATGCTCAGAATATTGCCTGCCGGGTCGCGAAAGAGGGCGTAGACCTCGCGCTCATCAGGATTGACAGGCTGCACGATCTCGCCGCCTGCGGCGAGAATGGCCTCAACAGTGATCGCGGCACTGGCAACCATGATAGACACGAGCAGGCCTGGAACATTGGATGGAGGGCGTCCAGATACCCACATGCCGCTCACTTCGCCGGTTGTGTCGTCGAAAGCGGTTGAGCCACCACCGTGCTGCCGGATGTGCCAACCGAAGACCCGCTGGTAGAATTGAGCTGACTCCGCGATGTCAATGGCAGGAATTTCAATGTAGCAAATCTTGCCCGTTCTATAGTTGGGGGATGGTGTTGGTGTGCTCATTCCTCTCTCCTCTCTGTTTCTCTAGAGTTTCGATACAGGTATCTCACTTTTTCCTCTTCAAGTGTAGATCACCAGTTCTATAAACGCAACAAACAGACTGCATTTCATGTGCCACTTATTTCTGCCACGCTGTTGAATTGTTAAACGTACTCTGTAGTAGAGCGAAACGGGCGACCGCAAGGAAGAGCACGTGCTCTACACGATAGTTTCTGAGCTTCGCTCAGAAAAACGTGCACACCAGGTTAGTTATACGATGAGTTCTTCAAGGCCGCGCCTGTCAGTGAATGCTTAGCACCAAGAAGCTGCTTCGGTGTACCCTCAAATATGACTCTGCCGCCCTTATTGCCCCCTTCAGGCCCCATATCAATGATCCAATCGGCGTTCTTGATGACATCGAGGTTGTGTTCGATCACGATGACTGTGTTGCCTGTGTCAACCAGCCGATGTATCACGGTCATCAAGTGGCTAATATCGGACATATGCAAGCCTGTAGTCGGCTCGTCCATGACATAAATACTGCCCTTTTTGTGCAGTTCGGTAGCAAGTTTTATGCGCTGGCATTCGCCGCCCGACAATGTACTGAGCGGCTGTCCCAGTGTAAGATAGTCCAGACCTACATCACTCATAGCTTTTAGTGTGCGGGCTACCTCTTTGATGTTCAAGTAGTCGAGCGCCTGTTGAACGCTCATTGCCAGTACGTCAGTGATTGACTTACCATTGAGCTTGTACGTTAGCACTTCGTCTTTGAAGCGTTTGCCGCCGCAGACTTCGCAGGGCATCTTGACCTCATCAAGGAACGCCAGATCGGTGTATACAACCCCCAACCCCTGACAATTTTCGCACGCCCCTTTGGAGTTGAAACTAAATAACGATGGGCTGACTTTGTTGGCGGTGGCGAAGGCTTTGCGAATGTCATCCATGAT
>JAABUQ010008101.1_pt1 | contig 14882 bp, 9 predicted proteins | sample 5560001 | NCBI WGS metagenome assembly JAABUQ01 (sample SAMN10711888, study PRJNA513371) | rock metagenome | isolation source: Antarctica rocks | place: Antarctica: Victoria Land, Finger Mt nord | collected 2015-12-18 | reverse complement strand
TACTCCGCCAAGAGAAGACATTAAAGCGGGGCGCCCGAGCGAAACGCATGGTCTGCGCACTCGATGCCGACTACCTCCTCAAAGTGCTGGCCACCGCTGAAATCGATGCGTAAGCCCTGGGGACCGCCCCACACGCGTTGGCCGGGCGGGCGAGCCCGCTCGTCGAACACCGTGATCCCCGCATCCCGGGCCTCGCGGATGAACCGCTCCACCTGCTCTGGGGTCTTGTCCCGGGTCCTCACGTCGATGGCGCGCCCCTCGTAGTGGGCGCTCCCAGTATTGTGGGCGCCGCCCGTGGTCGACGTGACCGTGAAGCCCTGCTCCGTCGCGAACTGGACGAGGCCCTCGTAGGGCAGCGACTGGTCCTGCGGCGCATCGTCGGGCGTCACGGTCACGACGCCGACGACGCCGAGATCGATCACGTCCTGGGGGTCGATGGGTCCACCGCCGAACGGATCAGTGCCGAAGAAATCGAGAGTCGACGAGTCGTAGGAGGCATCGAATCGATCCCACCCGTCGCTGGCCCACCAGTCATCGGCCCTGACTTCGACCACGCCCAGGACGCCCACGTCGATCGCCCCGGGTGCATTGAGCGTCAGCCGCGGCTCCAGCCCCTCGACCACAGGCCGATGCCTGCGAGTCCCGTTCCTCCGAGTCATGGGTGCCTCCTCCCTATGGGTTGCAGTGACGAGCGGGTCCGGCCGGCGTCCGGGGCTCGCCCCGACCGGCCTCCCGGTGGGGCCCGCGGCACGCTTTCGCCGACACGAGCGACCCACAACCGAGATATCCCCGAACGGGGCGGGAACCCTCGGCCGTACGCCACGGAATTCCGCCGGAGCCCCCCGGGGGTTAAAATCGGCCGGTCGATCCAGGATTCGGACGCCGCCTGGGGATAGGTACGTGGGGTCGTCCTGAATCCGGGGCCGACCCCGGAGGCCACCGACCATGACCGACGCCGGCTCCGTCACCAACGCCATGCGCGACCTGGCCCGGGGGGCGCGGAGGGACGAGGCGACCCGGGTGCTCTGGCTCCGCTTCTCCGAGGTGGTCGCGTCCCACGCGGCGCGCGAGCTGCGCCACCTGCGCGCCGCGGGCCGGGTCGCCGACGAGGCGGACGCGGCGTCGTGGGCCTTCGCCAAGGTCTGCCGGGGGATCGAGAGCGGCCAGCTCGTGCTGGCCGGCCGGATCGACCTGCGGAGGCTGCTCCTCCGGACGGCGGAGCGCGAGCTCCAGCGCCAGATCCGGCGCGAGCGGGCGGCGAAGCGGGGCGGTGGCCGCGCGATCCCGTGGGCGGACGCCGAGGAGGCCGGCCTCCTGCGGGGCGACGCGGGGCGGGACGCCGACCCGGCGGTCGCCCTGGCCGCCATGGACGGATGCCGGCGTCTGCTCGACGCCCTCGACTCGGACGACCTCCGCGCCGTCGCCCGCTGGAAGCTCATCGGCTACACCAATCGGGAGGTGGCCGGTCGTCTCGGCGTGGCCGTCCCGACGGTGGAGTTCATGCTCCGCCAGATCCGCGCCCTCTGGGCCAAGGAGGCCGGGGGCCTGAAAGCGAAGCCCGGGCCCCGGGGGCCCTCCGGGGCCGGCGGCGTCGACGCCGAGGCGACCGAGGGGCCCGGGGCGGGCGTACCCGATGATATCGCCGTCATCCTGACCCTGCTCGTCGGCTCGATCGTGTCCGACCTCTGACCCTCACCCGGCGACCCCTCCATGAGCAACGACAGGTCCTCCCCCTCCGACGACGGCTCGGCGGAGCCCGCGTCGCCGTCCCTGCTGCAACGCCTCGGCGCGGACCTCCGCCGGTTCGACGCAGCCTGGACGGGAGGGGGCCCGCGGCCGGAGATCGAGGATTATCTGCACGGCTACTCCGGCCCGGCCCGCTCCGAGGCCCTCCGCGAGTTCCTGCGGGTCGAGATCTACTACTTGCACGAACGGGGCGACCGCGCGGCGCCGGACGGATACCGGGCGCGGTTCTCGGGGGATGACCGGGCGATCTCCGACGCCTTCGGCGAGCCGCCGCGATCGGGCCCGGGCCTCGAGTCGACCTCCGGGTGGCCCTCCACGCCTCCGACCGGCGGGGGCATCATGGGGTCGACTCTCGAATCCGTCACGCGGTTCCGCGTCCTCGGGCTGCACGCCTCCGGCGGCCTCGGCCAGATCATCGCCGCGGTCGACGAGGAGATGGACCGCGTCGTGGCCCTCAAGACCCCCATGCCGGACCAGGGCGCCCTGCCGGAGGGACGCTCGCGCTTCCTTAGCGAGGCCCGGGTGACTGGACGCCTGGAGCACCCGGGCATCGTCCCGATCTACTCCCTGTTCCGAGACGAGGACGGGACGCCGTTCTACTCGATGCGCCTGGTCCGCGGCCGAAACGGCCACGATCGGGCGAAGAACCTGGGCGAGGCGATCGCCGAGTTCCACGAGGGCGACCGCCCGGGGCGCGATTCCACCGAGCGTGCCCTGGCCCTGCGCGATCTGCTCCGGCGGCTGGTCGCCGTCTGCGACGCGGTGGCCTACGCGCACAGCCGCGGGGTCATCCACCGCGACCTCAAGCCGGCCAACATCGTGCTCGGCCCGTTCGGCGAGACGCTGGTCGTCGATTGGGGCCTGGCGAAGGTCCTCGGCGGCGTCCCTGGCGCCGATGCGGACGATCCGCCGGCCCAGACGACTCCGAGGGACGGCGAGGGGACGATGCCCGGGTGGGTCGTCGGCACCGCGGCCTACATGAGCCCCGAGCAGTCGAGGGCGGAGACCCACCAACTGGGCCCGGAGAGCGACGTCTACAGCCTCGGTGCCACCTTCTACACGCTGCTCGTCGGCCGGGCCGCGTTCGAGGGCCGCACGTTCGAGGAGGTCGTGGGCAAAGTACGGTCCGGCGACTTCCCGGCCCCGCGGAGCGTCCGGGCCGGCGTCCCCCGGCCCCTGGAGGCGATCTGCCTGAAGGCGATGGCCCCGCGGCCGGTGGACCGCTACCCGACGGCCCGGGCCCTCGCCGACGACATCGAGCGGTGGATGGCCGACGAGCCGGTGTCGGCCTGCCGCGAGCCACTCGCCCGGCGCGTGCGGCGCTGGGTCCGTCGCCGGCTCCCGCTGGTGACCGCCGCGACAGCCGCGCTCCTCGTGTCGCTGGCCTTCGTGACATTGCTGGCCATCCGTGCCCGTGACCGCCAGCGGGCCGTCGGGATGAAGGTGGAGGGCGAGCTCATGCGGATCGAGGAGCTCGCCCTCGCGTCCGACCCGGCCAAGCTGGACCAGGCCATCCTCCTGGCCGAGCGGGGCCGCAGGGACCTCGCCGGGGACGGGGCCCACCCGGCCCTCGAGCGGCGGCTCGTGGCTTTGGAACGATCGCTCCGGGACCGACACCTCGACCGGCGACTGCTCGCGTCCCTCGAGGTGGGTCGCCTCCAGGATCGTCCGCACCCGGGGGGGCGCCTCGACCCGAAGATCCGGATCGCCGCCTATCGGAAGGCGTTCGCCGACGCGGGCGTCGATCCCGAGCGCTCGCCCGAGCAGGCCGCGGACCGGCTCCGCCGCAACCTGTTGGGGGTGGAACAGGCCGCCTACATCGACGATTGGGCGACCTACGCAGAGCCCGCCGCGCGGGGCCGGCTGCTGGCCGTCGCGCGGCGGGCTGACCCGGACCGGTTCCGGCAGGAGATCCGCACCTCGATCGCCGAGGGCGACGTCGAGGCCCTGGTGCGGCTCGCCGGTGCCCTCGACCCGGAGGCACACACCCCGGTCACGCTTCACTTCCTCGGCGTGGCCCTCGATCGCCTGGGCAGGCCCGAGGAGGCGATCGCCTGGCTCGAGCGGTCGACCCGGCAGTACCCCGGGGACTTCTGGATCAACTTCACGCTCGGGAACGTCTATGCGGACGCCCGCGGCGACGGGACGGAGTCCCTTCGCTGCTACTACGCGGCGGTCGCACTGCGCCCCGAGAGCCTCGCGGCGGTGTGCAACTACGGCGGCACCCTGCTGCGGCTCGGCCGGCATGCGGAGGCCGAGGCCGCCTACCGGCGGGCCGTCCTGTCCCATCCCGACTCCCCGGATGCGCGCGCCCGCCTCGGCGTCGCCCTGTTCTACCAGGGGCGGCACGGGGAGTCCGCCGCGGCATTCGGCGAGGCGGTCCGGCTGTGGCCCGACTACTACGAAGCCCAGATGAGCCTCGGCTTCACGCTTCGCGCACTGGGCCGCCCGGGAGACGCTCTCGCCGTCCTCCGGCAGGCTGCCGACAAGCATCCCGTCGACGGCTCGGCTCGTCGCGTCCTGGGCGACTTCCTCGTGACCGAGGGGCGGCTCCGGGAGGCGGAGGGAGAGTTCGGCCGCGCCGTCGCGCTGGCACCCGGCGACGCCGCGGCCCGCGCCGGGCTCGGGCGGGCCCTGTTTCTCCAGGGCCGATATCAAGAGGCGGAGGCCGAGGACCGCCGCGCCGTCGCGCTGGCCCCCGGCGACGCCGCGGCCCGCGCCGGCCTGGGCAACGTCCTGGGTATGATGGGGGACTTCCCGGAGGCGGAGGGAGAGTACCGCCGCGCCGTCGCGCTGGCCCCCGGCGACGCCGCGGCCCGCGCCGGCCTGGGCGACGTCCTGAGCCGCGCGGGGAAGGCCGCGGACGCCGAAACCGAATTTCGCCGCGCCCTCGAGCTGGCCCCCGATGATTTCGTCGCCCTCAACTCCTTCGGCCTTTTCCTCGCCATGCAGGGCCGGTACGGCGAGGCCGAGGCGGCCTTGCGACGGGCCGCCGAGTCGGACCACGGCGATCCCGGTCAGCTCGGCCGAACCAAACGCGCGATGGCGTTCAAGACGCTCGGCGACCTCCTCAACATCCAGGGCCGGGACGACGCGGCCGAGCCCGCGTTCCGCCGCGCCATCGATCTGGACCCCCTCCTCTCCGCGGCCCACGTCAGTCTGGGCGGATTCCTGAGGCGCCGCGGGCGGCTCAATCAGGCCGAGGAGGCCCTCCGCCGGGGCATTGACCTCGCCCCTCGGGACGCGAATGCACGCGTCGTCCTCGGTGACGTGCTCCGACGCTCGGGACGGCCCGAGGCGGCCGACGTTGAGTTCCGCCAGGCCGCCGAACTGACCCCGGACGACCCGGCGGCCCTGCTCTACCTCGGCTGCTCTTACTCCCAGTACGGCCGACTCGACGAGGCTGAGCGGGCCCTCCGCAGGGCCGCCGAGCTCGCCCCCGGCGACGCGAGGAATCACTATTTCCTCAGCGGCACCCTCCAGCGGGCCGACCGCCACGAAGGGGCCATACTCTTCCTCCGTCGGGCCGTCGAGCTCCGCCCCGATGACGCCGTGTACCTTACGGACCTCGCACGGTTGTCGCTCATCCTCGGTCGCTTCGAGGAGAGCGAGGCCGCCTACCGCCGGGCGGTCGCGAGGCGCCCCGGCGACGCCGGGCTCCGCCGCGAATGCGGCGGCGTCCTGGAGCGATTGGGACGGATCGACGAGGCCGCCCACGCATACCGCCGGGCGATCGACATCAACCCGGACGACGCCCTGGCCCACTGCGCCCTTGGCCTCCTCCTGCAGAGAGGCGGGCAATTGGTCGAGGGGCTTGCCGCCCTGGAGCGCGGCCATCGGTTGGGCTCGCAACGGCCAGGCTGGTCCAGCCCGTCGGCCCGCTGGGTGGAGGAGGGCCGCCTCCTGGTCGAGCTCGACGACCGGCTCCCCGGATTGCTCCGCGGCGACGCGAGGCCGGCCGGCGCGGCCGAGGCCCTCGTCCTGGCGAAGCTCTGCGCCATCCGGGGCCGGCACGCCGCCGCGGCCCGCTTCGCGGCGGCGGCGTTCGTCGCCGAGCCGGCCTTGGCCGAAGACCTCGGCCGCTCTTCTCGCTACGACGCCGCGTGCGCGGCCGCTCGGGCCGGTTGCGGGATGGCCGCGGACGCCCCGTCGCCCGTCGACCCGCGGCGTGCCCGCTCCCGCGAGCAGGCCCTCGGATGGCTCCGCGCCGACCTGACCCGGTGGGCCGGGCAGCTTGAGGCGGGCGCCGACGGCAGGCGGCAGGTCGCCGGGACTATGGCCCACTGGCAGTCCGACCCCGACCTCGCCGGCCTCCGCGATCCGCGAGCCCTGTCGGCCTTGCCCTCGACCGAGCAGCACGACTGGCGGGCACTCTGGGCCGACGTCGCCTCACTGTCGCGTCGCGCCGCGACTGCCTCGGCCGACCCCAACGCGCTGCCGCCCGTCCAGTTCGCGCCCTAATTTTTCCAGCTTATCCCGCCTTGAAGATAGCGTCGGCGGCCTCCCCAGTCATTGACGACCTCTCTCGCTTCTGCTGCCTGAATTCCGCCTGCCCCGATCACGGCAAGCGGGGGGCCGGAAACCTGACCGAGACCAGTCGCTACGGGCTCGATAAGGCCCATCGCATGCTCCGATGTCGGAGCTGCAAGGTTCACTTCTCCGAGCGGAAGGGCACACCCCTGTTCGACTCCCAGCTGCCGCCGGCAAAGGTCAAGGCGGTCCTGGATCATATCGCCGAGGGGTGCGGCGTCCGCCAGACCGGGCGGCTCTGCCGGGTGAACCGCGGCACCGTCGGCCGCCTGAGCCGGCTGGCCGGCGAGCAGGCCCGCGACCTCCAGGACGAATTGGTCGCGCTTTCCCCCCGGACCCGCGAGGTCCAGTTCGATGAGAAGTGGGCCTTCCTCGCCAAGAGAGAGTCGAACTGCGACCCCGACAACCCGGCCGATGACCGTAATGGGAATGCGTGGGACCATGTCGCCTTCGACGCCGAGAGTCGGCTGGTCGTCAGCGTCGTGCCCGGCGAGCGGACGGCCGAGAGCGTCGCGGCGGTGGTCGCCGACCTCCGGCGTCGCACCGGGGGCCGGCTGATGGACCTGATCACGACCGACGGCTACCCGGCCTGCGAGGATGCGATCCTGGCGGCCTACGGCGAGACGATCACGCCGCCCCGGACCGGAGGGCGAGGCCGCCCCAAGGCCCCCTACAAGGTCGCCCCGGAGGGCCTGACTTATGCCGTCGTGGAGAAGACGCGGGAGAAGGGCCGGGTGGTGGCCATCGCCACGCGGGTGGTCTTCGGCACGACGGCCGCGGTGATGGCGGCATTGGGGATGTCGAGCGCGAGTCGGGCGATCAACACGTCGGTCGTGGAGCGTCAGAACGAGACGGATCGCCATCGCAACGCCCGGAAGGCCCGCAAAACGTACCGGCTCAGCCAGGACTGGCGGTATCACGAGGCGGTGACCTATCTGACGATGTACGTCTACAACTTCTGCTGGCCGGTGCGGACGCTCCGGGTCAAGGACGACGAGGGTCGCTGGCAGAGGCGAAGCCCGGCGATGGCGGCCGGGGTGGCGGATCACGTCTGGTCAATCCCCGAATGGCTGGCGTTCCCATCTGTGCGACGCTGACAGGCCACGAGGAAATCCGTGATAAGCAGATTTTTCCCCCAATGTTTGGTCCTGAGGTGCGTAGCGGCGGCCCACGTAATAGACCCGGCCAAAGGCAGCAACACTGCCCGATTCGGTCTGATCGGCCGAAGCCTCCCTCGGCCGGCTCGCGAAGCGCTCGCTCCTCGTGGACATGCTCGGGTTGATGCAGCAGCTTCGCGCAGTCCCGCCGGGTCCTCAGTCGAGTCTCCTCGCCGCTGTCGTCGAGGATCACCCGTCGTTGCGTCTGAGGGCGAAAGAACGCGCCGCGTGGCGGAGCCCTCGACGTCGTCTTATGCCCTTTTCCGAGCCCTTCACGCCCGAGGCGCGATGGCCGGGTCAGACCCGTCGCGATCGGCCGGCCCGATGGCTCCGATCCTCCCGTCCCTCACCTCTCCGCCGCACGTCGAAGGCCCCCGGACAACGAACTCCGGGGAGTATCGGGCCTCGCTCGTTCGGGGGTACGCAGCCCAGCCTGGGGAGCAGCTTGCGGCCCGTTCAGGCCTTCCAAACAACCTGCGGGCCACGCCTGATCTGTGACGGGAATCGGCCCCCGGGTACGATGGCATCGGCGGCAAAGGGCGGCGCAGCCGGGAGGGCGTAGAACAGATGGGCTTCGACCGTCGCGGCTATTACTACCGGTCGGTGCGCGACGGCGACCGGGTCCGCCGGGTCTACATCGGCAAGGGGCCGGCCGCCCAGCTCTCAGCCCTTCTGGTCGAGGAGCGGCGGTCCGAACGCCGGGCCCTGTCCCAAGCATGGCAGGCCAGAGAGGCGGCCCTGGCAGGCCCCGACGACCGGCTGCGGGAGCTGGACGGTCTGGCCGACCGGATGATGCGGGCGACCCTGCTGGCGGCGGGCTACCACCAACACGACCGCGGCGCATGGAGGAGGCGACGGATGAACCACGACGGCGAGACGAACGGCAAGTGCTCGGACCCCAGCGACTTCCCCATCAACGGTGCCGCCGCGGCCCCCGGCGGAAGGACCGCTCGTGAAAGCAAGCCTCCGGTCGACGGGCCCGACCCCGGGGACCGGCCGCTCTCCGAGGGCGAGCTGCGGGAGCTGATCGGCCGCGCCACGCAGGGCGACCGGACCGTGCTGCCGGCCCTGCGGCGGCTGCTCGACGCGCGGCCAGCCCTCTGGCAGCATTGCGGCGACGTCGCCCGGGTCGCCGAGGCCGCCTGGGTCGACCTGATCGCCGGGAGGGACCTGCTGATGAGGGAGTCGCTGACGAGGTCGCTCGCCGCGCTGAAGGCCGACCTGGCCGGGCCGGCCGCCCCGCCGCTGGAGCGGCTCCTGGTCGACCGGGTGGTTGCCACCTGGATGCAGCTGGCGCAGGCCGACATGGCCTTCGCCCGGCTCAAAGGGAGCGAGGCGAGCATCGCTCAGCTGGACCTGATGCAGCGTCGTCAGGAGCGGGCCCAGCGGTCGCACCTGGCGGCGATGAAGACGCTCGCCACGGTGCGGAGGCTGGGCGTGGCCTCCGCCACGCCCGCGACGTCGGGGGCGGATGGTGCGAGGCCGGGCCGTCAACGCTCCGGCGCGAATCCCAGCCGCGGCGCCGGGGCCGCGGCGTGCCGGGGGGGCGGCCGCACGGAGGCGAACCGGGGCAAGGCCGGCGGGCGAGGGGCGGTGGTGCCGGAGGCCATAAGTGACCGGATGAAAGGGCTGGTCGGGTCCGAGAACTAGGCGGAGCGCCGGGGGACAAGATGTCCACGCCGTAGTGATCCACGCGTCAATCCCGCCCGCGCCGCACCGCGGCGGATTGGCCGCAACCCGGTTGCCGGTGTTGGTATCGCCCCTGTGGTGCGGGACATCGGCGGCGTCACTCGCGGGAGCGGGGGGAGCCAGGCCGTCGCGGGTAAGGCCGCCCACTCGTCATCGGCTTGGCCAGTCCGGCCCGTCAGATTGGGGCGCCGCGAACAGTTCCGCGAGGGGGACCCGCAGGACCCTGGCGACCAGCCTCAGGTTCAAGATCGACAGGTTCCGCTCCCCCCGCTCCACCGACCCGATGAAGGTCCGGTGCAGGTCGCATTGCTCGCCCAACTGGGCCTGCGTCAGCCCCCGGGCCGCCCGCCGATCGCGGAGGCGGGCGCCCAGGCCGCGCAGGAATTCGATCTCGTCCAGGTTCATGCTTGACGGGCATTGTGCCGCCGAGCATGATGCGTTTGAGTAGCATTGCCGCGTGGCCCTGGGGAGATCCCCTCCTCCCCGGCATCCCCCCACCTCGTCGACGCCGGGCGGGGACCTTGACGGGCGACGGGGCCGACCCCGGAAATCGATCGCATGGATCGGGACGAATCCTCGCGTCGCGTCCCGGTTTAGCCCGACGCGGCGATCTCCGCGCCGAAAGCCGCGACGAACTCGGCGATGGACACGCCCATCGCGATGCAGAAGGCGCGGACCGCGAACGGTTCGCCGAGCTGGCCTTGAACCGCCCTTGTCTGGGACCGCCGGGAGCTGCCGGGATCGGCGATCAGGAGCGATGTCATGAAGGTCCGGGATCGGCGAAGGCCTGGCGAGTCACGATGCGGAAGCACGAGCCCGGTCGTCGTCCTCCTCCTGGCGGGCATCCTGGTGGCGATGGTCGCCTTGATCGCGGTGCTGGTGACTCATAAGGCGGGCCGCGAGGGTGGGGACGGCCCCCCGAAGACTGGAAGCCCCGGGCCATCGACGCCATCCCCCCTCCCCAGGCCAGTCGGCGACCCGGGGCGTATCCGGGAGATGCTCCAGGTCGGCAAGACCTACCGGATCGTGGTCAAGGCGATGCTGAAGGCCCGGGTCGAGGACAAGTCGTGGGGGGCTAAGAAGGTCGTCAACCTCGCCTATGCCGCCGAGATGGCGGTGGACCGCACCATCGAGTCCAACGATGGTCGGAAGGTCGTCGAGCGGCGTCACTTTGTGACGGCACGCAACGCCAAACTCCTCTGCGATCTGGAGGAGTTCTCGATCGAACTTGGGCCCCCGGGCGTGCTCGCGCTCGGCGCCCTGGAATACCTCCAGCCCGGCTCCGGGGCCGCCGTGGCCGTGGCCAAGCCGATCGTCGAGGCCGTCCTGGGCCGGCAGGCCGGAAGGATCGCCGACCGTGAGTCGACCAGAGCGGTCGCCGGCGTCAACGGCCTCTCGGGCAAGACGGTCCGGATCACCTACGTCGACGGCCTGGGCGTCGAGGCCGTCGTGCCGGTCGGCTGCACGTTGGCGGCCGACGAGGAGGATTTCCTGAAGCGGATCGCGGTCCTGTCCGACGGCTACATCCTGCCCGACCGCAGGAGCAAGCCGGGCGACACCTGGCCGGTGGACGGCGCGCAGCTTGTGGGCTTCCTCGATCCGACCCTGCAAGGGGTCCCCGAAGGCGGGGTCGTCATCCGTCGCGATGAGGACTTCCGGGAGGCCGACAAGCAGTATACCGGCCTCCGGATCGAGAGCGGCGCCGTCGAAGTCAATGCCTCCGACGCCTCGACGCGGCGGATCGGCAGTTTCACGCCCCGGGGCACGCTGAAGTATTCGATCACCGACGGCTTGGTCGAGGAGGCCCGGTTGAACGGCCGGATCAACTTCGAGAGCATCTCGCGGGACCACATCCTCTTCGAGACCAGCTTCCGGACACGGCCGACGATGGAGGTCAGCTATTCCTGTTCCGTCCGCTGAGCCGGGGATGACGCCCATCAATCCGACGCCCCAAGACCCTCCGCAGTTCCTGGTCATCGTCGCGGCACCCGTCGTGGTCGGGCGCTCCGGCGAGGCGACCCTGCGCCTACTCCACCCCACCATCTCGCGCCGGCATGCCACTCTCACGCGCACCGGGGGTGGGCTGGCCGTCGAGGACCATGACAGCCGGTTCGGCACGTTCGTCAACGGGGCGCGGGTCCGCAGCACCATCCTCCGGCGGGGTGACCGGGTCGAGTTCGGCTCGGCGATCGCCTACCGCGTCGAGGCCGACGGGCTGAGGCTCGACGTCGCGGCCGAGGGCCTGGAACTCCACGCCTCCGGGCTGACGATCTCCATCCCTCGGGGCCCGGGCCTAGGTCCGCTGCTGGGCGGATTGCTCCGCCTGGGCCCGGCTACCTGGCGTTCGGACCCGATCCAAGATGAGGAACGGCCGTTGGTGCGGGACGTGGACTTCCACATCCGCCCCGACTCTTTTGTGGGCATCCTCGGCCCCAGCGGGGTCGGCAAGAGCACGATCCTGAACTGCCTGGCCGGCTACCGGGTCCCCGACCGGGGCCGGATCGTCTTCGGCGGGCATCGCGACGTCCACGCCGAGCCAGACGACTACCGGGCGCTGCTGGGCCATGTGCCTCAGGATGACGTCATCTATCGGACGCTGACGGGCCGGGAGAACCTGACCTATGCCGCACGGCTCCGCCTGGGCGTTAAGGTCCCGGTGTCCGCCGTGGACGCGGCGGTCGGGGAGGCCCTGGGGCGGGTCGGCCTGGCCGAGCACGCCGACAAGCCGGCGGGCGTCCTCAGCGGCGGCCAGCGGAAGCGGCTCAGCGTGGCCATCGAGCTGCTGAGGCGCCCCCGCCTGCTCCTGCTGGACGAGCCGACCTCGGGGCTGGACCCGGCCGGTGAGGCACACCTGATGGAGCAGTTGCGGCACCTGGCCCGCCGGGGCACGACGGTCGTCTGCACCACCCACCTGATGGACAACTTGCACCTGCTCGACGAGGTGATCGTCCTCGGCCTGGCCGACCGGGTGGGGCGGCTGGCCTATGCCGGCCCGCCCGACGGCCTCCTGTCCCATTTCGGGTGCCGCCACTTCGCGGACCTTTACGAGGCCCTTGAGTCCGGCGGTTTCGAGCCCGTCGGGCCGTCGCGGGTGGGATCGCCGGACGCGGCCCCTGGCCCCATCGTGCTCCCGGAAGGCCGAATGTCGGACGCCGGACGGGCAGTTGGGGCCGGATCGGACACGGGCACGCTAGCCTCCGATCATCGGCCCGCCACCGACGGGCCCCCCGGGGGTGCGACGTCCGTCGCGGGCCCCGGCCAGTTCCCGATCGTCACCCGGCGGGCGCTGGTGATCCTGCGACGCGATCGGGGGCTGGTGCTGGCGATGTTCGCCCAGCCGCTCCTCCTCGGCCTCCTGGTGTGCCTGATCCAGTACGATGCCGACAAACCGCTGCCGCTTCTGTTCTTCGCCGTCGTCGTCTCCATCTGGCTGGGGCTGAACAACTCCGCCCGCGACCTGGTACGCGAGCGGCGCCATTACGTGCGAGATCGCCTGGCCGGGCTGGACCCGGGCGCCTACCTAGGGGCCAAGGCGATGGTCCACGCCATCGTTGGGGCCGGGCAGCTGCTGGTCCTGCTGATTGTGCTTCGACTCGTCGGCGGGCGGGTCCTCCAATTCGAGGATGCGGCGACGCGGCTGGCCGAGGTCTCGACGATCCGGCTGTTCCTCGTCCTGATGGCCAGCTACCTCGGGGGCGTAGGCCTCGGCCTGCTCGCCTCGACGCTGGCCCGCACCGAGGAGGCGGCGGTGGCGGCGTTGCCGCTGCTGATGATGCCGCAGTTGATGCTCAGCGTCGTCGCCACGGGGATGCAGTCGAGGGGCTACGACGAGGTGCGGCCGTTCCGGCCCCTCGTCGTGACCGCCTTTGGCGAGCGGGACCTGACGGGACCGGCCGCGCTGGTGGGCGGGCTGTCGATGGCCTGCCTGTCGCGTCCCGCCGTCCTGGTCGCCGAGTCCCCGCGCGTGCCCGGTTACGGAGCGTGGGTCTGGCTTGGCGACCTGTGCCACCTCCTGCTCCTGCTCCTGGTGACCTGGACCCTGGTGGTGCTCGCTTTCGGCCGGACCGAGCGACGCTGGTTACGACTGATCGACGTCTGACGAGTCTCGACCATGCCCTCCGCACGATCCGATCGCGGAAGCTCCCGCCACTCCGCCGGCCTGCTGCTGCGGGTCAGTCGGCCGGATGGCCGCGCCGACGAGTTTTACCTGGCCGGCGGCCTGACGATCGGCCGGTCGGTGGCCAACGCCGTCGTCCTCGCCGACGACGACTCCGTCGACCGGGCCCATGCCCGCGTGGAGGTCGCCGAGGACGGGGCCGCGCGGCTGCTCTGCATCGAATCGGGCAGCTCGCTGGCCGTCGGGGACGAGACGGTCCGCATCCTGGCCCTCGACGCGGGCGTGCGGTTCCGGATCGGCCGGACCGACTTCGAGTGCATCCCCGGGCAGCGCGGGGCGAACCAGCCCGATGGCCCGGTGCGAACGGCCTGCCCATTCTGCGCCTCGACGGAGGTCGCCACGATGGGGATGGAGATCCGGCAGTGCCCCGCTTGCAACGCCCAGGTCCTGCCCGCCCAACCCGATTCACTCAGCCCCGAACCCATCCTCCTGCCCGCCGTCTACGGCGACTATCGGGCGGAACGCTATGTCACCCGGGGCGGCATGGGGCTGGTGCTCAAGGGGGTGAGTGAGGGCGGGGGCGAGGCGGTCGCCATCAAAGTCCTGCTGACCGACACGATCCTCAACCACCGGGATGCCGGGCGGATCGAGCGGGAGGTAGCGATGCTAGTTCGGGTACGCCACCCGAACGTCGTGAAGCTGCTCGACCATGGCACGGCCGGGCGGTGCCACTACCTGGTGCTGGAGTGGATTGAGGGTCCGAGCCTGCGGGAGGTGATTGCGGAGGCCCACCCGGCGGGCAAGCTGCCGGACTTCGTTGACGCCTCCCGCTGGTTCGGGCAAGTCGCCAAGGGGCTGGCGGCGATCCACGCGGTGGGGATGGTCCAGCGCGATCTCAAGCCGTCGAACATCCTGATCGGCCCGGACGGGGTGGCGCGGATTGCCGACCTGGGGATCGCCAAGCGGGTCGACGCCGGGCACACCTCTTACACGACCATCGGCCACGCATCGGGGACATTCGAGTACATGGCCCCCGAGCAGTGGAAGGCCCCGGACGCCGTCGATGACCGGGCTGACCTGTACGCGCTAGGGGTGACCTTCTACGAACTGCTGACGGGTTCGCGGCCGATGGGGGCATGGCTACCCGCCTCGGAGATCAATCCGACCGTGCCGAAGGGCTTCGACGAGGTGCTCGCCCATCTGTTGGCCCCGAGGCCGGCGGATCGCTACGGCGACATCCACAATCTCCTCGCCGCTCTCCGCAGCCTCGACCCGGCTTCAAGTGGAGTTCGAGGCCAGCGGGCGAGGGACGTCACGCCCGGCCAATCGCAGACGCAATCACCCGGTTCGGCGGTTTCATACGCTGATTTCCCCGGCCCAGCCCGAGTGGCCGTCAGGTTGGCATGGTCGGAATCCTTCGTAGCGTATGCTGCGGGGATCGGGCTGCTGGTGGGCCTGTTTGCTTGCATCACAGAGCCCCGTGTCCGAGCATGGGGAATCTTGGGCTGGATCGGTGTTCCAATTTCATACGTCCTGGTCGGGGCCGCATTGGCGATCTGGCATTGGGCATACAAGTTTCCGTTCCTGAATCGTAACTGATTAGCGCCCCTCTTGCCCTGGTTGAGCGTCACGCTTACGTTGGT
>JAABUQ010008100.1_pt1 | contig 14883 bp, 15 predicted proteins | sample 5560001 | NCBI WGS metagenome assembly JAABUQ01 (sample SAMN10711888, study PRJNA513371) | rock metagenome | isolation source: Antarctica rocks | place: Antarctica: Victoria Land, Finger Mt nord | collected 2015-12-18 | reverse complement strand
CCGGACGGCTTGGCGACCGCCCGCGGCTTGGGGTATACTTTCTTCACGGCGTATCTCCGTTTGGGTGTGGTAACCTCGGAGCTACGCTGTTTTATTATCCGCTACCCCCGGAAATCGGCCCGGCCTCTCGCTGGAGTCCCGGTGCGTCAGTGGCGGGTCAAATTCCGTGCTTTGCGGGGATGTTGTGTGATGGTTCGTCTGCGGTTCATTGGGGCAGCACTCATTGCAGCCGTGGCCTTTTCTGCTTGTGGCGGCGGAGGTACAAGCCCAGCGGCGACTGACTTCGGGAACACGCAGCCAAGCGTGCAATCAGCGGCGAGCGACAGCGTTACGCTTAGCGACGCCCGGCGCGGTGCACAAGGGCAGTCACGCTGCCAGGCACGCCTTGTGGTGAGCCCCAATACGCTGACGTTCACTTCCAACGCGCCCCAGACGCTAAGGGTCACCGTTCATCACGCGACAACGGTGTACGCTGCGGGTAATGATTCCGACGCAGCGTCTGTCAGTCCGGAAAAGGTAAGAATTACAGCAGCATCCGGTGGCACTGCAATGTTTACTGCGACCCCGCTAAGGAACAATGAGACAGGCAAGATCGGCCTAAGCGATTCTCAGTGCGAAGACGCGACCGTTCCCTTTACCGTGAAGTACTCGCAAACGCCGCCCCCGGGGGGAATATCGAAGCTCGAGCGCTACCACGTCGATCACGCGAAAATCTTCGTATCGGGGATCTCGTCGGGTGGATTCATGGCCGTGCAAATGGACGTTGCGCACTCGAGCGTCTTTAAGGGTGCAGCGATCTATGCCGGCGGCGTGTACTACTGCGCACGGGACAGCGTCGAACTTGCGCTCTTGCAGTGCGGGGGGGAAACCGTCAACGGTCAGGCGCTGTATCAGAGCACGCTCGTGCAATCGGAGACGTACCTCGATCGACAGTCGGCTGCGGGAACCATCGATGCCGAAAGCAATCTCTCGGGCAAACCGGTCTATCTCTGGTCGGGTACCCATGATTCGGTCGTCAATCCGCTCGAGATGGCCGACCTCAAGAGCGAATATCAGCATTACGGTGCGAGCGTCGTCTTCGATAACACCTTTCCCGCCGAGCACGGCTGGGAGTCGCCCGACGGCGAGCTGGCATGCGGCACAAAGGGAAGTCCCTATATGGTGTCCTGCACGTCGGGTTCGCAGCCTTACGACTCGGTCAAGACGTGGCTGTCGCTCTTCTTTGGTTCGCTGAACCCACGAGCGACGGGAACGCTGCAAGGTACGCTGCTCAAGTTCGATCAGAGCGAATTTGGCGCCGCGGCGAGCAATTCGATGGATACGGCAGGCTTCGTCTACGTGCCTCGCAAGTGCGCCGCCGGTTCGAAGTGCGGCTTCGTTCTAGCGATGCACGGATGCGATCAGAGTCAGTCGTTCATCGGCTCGAAATTCGTGACCGAAAGCGGGCTCAACGAATGGGCCGATACCAACGGTATTGTGGTGCTCTATCCCTACACGGTCCCCGCTCCCGGTCCTATGCCGTACAACCCGAAGGCCTGCTGGGATTGGTGGGGCTACGATGACCCGAACTATGCGCTCAAGGCGGGAACGCAAGTCTCGGTGCTCTACAAGATGGTGCAACGCGTGACCGGCGCACCGTAGCGCTGATCCGATGACCGACGAGCCCTGGGCCGTGCGCCGATTCTTCGCGCGAGACCCGAACCGGCTTGTCGGCCACGAGCGCAGCCGCCGCAATTCTTAGGCCACGTCTTCGCCTAGCGTAATTCGAAGCTCCGGCGGGTAAGCGATGCGATGCAGCAACCCATGTCCTTGGCCGCAACGGCGGCAGACCGAGAGCTCGTCGCGATGGCTCGCGCCCTCATCGCCGCACGCTACCGCTCGCGCTGGCACGAAATCGGTGCTGCGTTACTCACCACGGGCGGATCGACATTCGCCGCCGTTCACCTCGAAGCGAACGTCGGACGTGTCGCTGTGTGTGCCGAGGCGATTGCGATCGGCATGGCCGTCGCGGCGGGCGAAAGCACGATTGAAACAATCGTGGCCGTCGATGCGGACGGCGACATCGTCGCGCCGTGCGGAATGTGCCGCGAGATGATCGGCGATTATGGGCCGCAGGCACGCGTCTTAATTGCTGTCGATTTCGAACTGACGGCTATATCGATAGAGACACTTCTGCCGTTGCGGCCAACGTCAGAGTACTTGGCATAAGACTGGCAGGCATTGGGGCGCTGGTGCGTTCTAATGTTGACCCGCCTATGCATTTATCTCGCGGAGATACCGCTCCGTGTTGTCGAAAAGACCGGCGAGCGCGCGGTTTCCCTTGCCCCAATCGAACATCTGGCCCTTGATTTCCGAAGTTCCGGCGACCGTCGTGCTAGCACCGGCGTCCGTAATCGAAAACGAAAGCGTCCCGCCCCGCGAAAACATGTCGTTTTGCAGCTCGGCTTCGACGCATGCTCCATGCGCGGCGTCGAAGGCGACGCTCAGTCGCAGCTTCTGCGCTTGCAGCGCAAGGAGAAACGCTTTCACGACCGGCTCGTAGGGGGCGTCAAAGGTGCGCTCGGCAGTCTTCTTTGACTCGATGTTGAGCCGAGTCCCGAGAGCTTCACTTGCCGCAAGCGCCATTCCGGCTAATGGCGCTGGAATGCCGGCGATCGCACCGAGGGCGCCATAGTCGGCGTCGCTCATCCCAGAACCGTGCACTTCGCCGCCTGCCACTTCAGCGAGGATCGTTTTAATGCTCGGACGCCCCGATGGTTGCGATTCCATTTTCTTACCTGCCGGAAAGAAGGTATCGACAGTGTGCGCTTCGCTTCTCTGGCTGCACGGTGCGACGTGCGCGATCGTGCTCCTCCGCGCCACGCCGAGGACCGCGGCATTTAACGAAGCCACCGGCTCGATCGGCAAAAACGAACTTCTCCGTCTTTGGTCGAACCCGAGGTCATGGAAATAAGTGCACGCAACCAACTACGCGGACGCGTGACGTCCGTTCGCACGGGGACGATCATGGCGGAGGTCGCGATCGCGATCGAGCCGGCGGATCTTACCGCAGTAATCACGGGAGCATCGGTCTCGCGCCTTGGGCTGCAGGAGGGCGACGAAGTGACCGTCATCATCAAGTCGACGGATGTCATGCTCGGAAAGGGCTAATGGTTCGATTGCGCATCGTTTTGGGCGACGGCAAAACGATCGGACCGGGGAAGGCCGACATCTTGGCGGCGATCGACACGCTCGGCTCGATTGCCGCCGCGGGGCGCTCGATGAACATGAGCTACCAGCGCGCTTGGTCGCTGGTGGAAGCCCTGAACGGGATCTTTCGACAGCCTCTGGTAGCCGTATCGCGAGGCGGGGCGCGCCGGGGCGGGGCGACGCTGACGGAGACCGGCCGAGCGGTTCTCGAGCGCTACCGGACGATCGAACGCACCACGGCATTGCATTGCCGAGCGGAACTAGCCGAAATTGCTGAACTGGCGGAGCAGGAATCGCCCGATATCTCCGACCGAAGATAACGGACGAGATTGGAGGTTCCCCTTTGAAGCCCCGTAGCCGACAAATGTTTATCACAACCGGCGCCGCAGCGGCCGCCGGGGCCCTCTTGCCATGGACGAGGGCGACCGTAGTAGCCCAGAGCCAAGCGACGCTGGACGTCGCCTACGCCGGATCGATGAGTTCGTTGATGGAAGGTCCGTTCAAGCAACGTGCGGCGCAACGGTTCAACGTCGCGCTGCAAGGCCGCGCGCAGGGCGCAAGCGGTCTGGCTGCGCTCATCGTCGGCGGAAGCATCACCCCCGACGTCTTTATTTCCGTGACCCCAAGTCCGATGGAGACCGTCATCAAAGCCGGCAAGGTCGACGCGGCTCAGCCGATCGCACGTACCGAGATGGTCATCGCATATAGCCCCGCAGGTTCGTTCGCCCGGAAAATTGCCGACAGCGGCAAACGCGGAACCGAAGAGTGGTGGCAGGTGCTCGAGGAGCCCGGGATGCGCTTCGGGCGAACCGATCCCAATACGGATCCGCAGGGTCGTAACATTATTCACGTGATGCAGCTCGCGGCGCGTCTCTACAAACAGCCTGACTTGCAGCAGCGAATCCTCGGTCCCGACATCAATCCAGCTCAAATTTTCACCGAACCGACCGTCGAAGCGCGTCTACAAAGCGGCGAGCTTGACGCAGCGTCCGCTTATAAAATCCAGCCGGCAGCCTTCAAATTGCCGTTCATTCATCTCCCCGATGAGATCAACCTCAGCGATTCGCGGCGCCAAGCCGACTATGCGCAAGCGAGTCTCACGCTCGCCGGCAAGACCTATCATCCCGAACCGCTCGTGTACTATGCGGCCCTCGTCAAGGGCGCCGCCCATCCGGCCGAGGCTGCCGCGTTCGTGAAGTGGCTCGGTGGCGACGAAGCTCAGGCGATGTTCCGCCAGTACAGCTACGATCCCGCGGGGAAGACCGCGCCACTTCACTCCTGATCGCCGTGCGGCAGCGCAGCGCAGCGCGGCTTTCGCGCGTCGGCGTCGCCGCGTTCGCGCTGGCACTGCTCTACCCGTTGACCGGTTTCTTCGCGCCGATCGGAAATTGGCAGTGGGGTCCGGAGGTCGCAGGGCCCTCGCTTGCCGCGGTTCGCGTTTCGCTCGTGTACACGGCATTCGCGATGCTTATCGTTGTCGCGGTCGGCACGCCGGTCGCACTGTACATCGCTCGCGCGGGGCAGCGTGAACGTATCTGGTGGCAAGCAGTGTTGCTCGTTTCGATCCTCGTGCCGCCGCTCGCACTGGGCATTCTGTTATCGCTGGCCTTCGGTTCGCACGAACCGATCGGCGTGCTCTTACAGCGCGCCGGGATACGCACGAGCAATAGCGCCGGAGCGTTCGTGGCGACGCAAGTCTACGTCAGCATCGGCTACTATGTCCTCGGCGCCATCGCCGCGTTCGACGGCGTTCCGCGTGCGCTCGAGCTTCAAGCCGCTCTGCTCGGAAAGCGTCCGGCGCAAGTATTTCTGCGCGTAACCCTTCCGCTCGCGCGGCTGGGTCTTGCCGTAGCGCTAAGCATCGCCTGGGTCCGTTCGCTCGGCGAATTCGGCGCGGTGGTCGTGACCGCGTATTACCCATCGGGTATGCCCGTGCAGTTGTGGGTGAGCTTGCAGAGCTTCGGGCTTCCTGCGGTCATGCCGCTGTTGGCAATCTTCCTCGTAGCGGCGTTGCCCTTGCCGTGGCTCGCGCACGTGCTCGCTCAGCGGCGTCATGCTTGACGCGCACGTCGTCAAGCGGCGGCGTGACTTCGTCGTCGACGTCGCAATTCAAGCGCCTCATGGATCCTCGCTCGCGGTCTTCGGCGCGTCAGGAGCCGGAAAGAGCTCGGTGCTTTCATGCCTCGCCGGCATCGAGGAGCCGGACGACGGATTCGTACGGTTGGGAGACATGCGCCTCTTCCCACCGTCCTTGCCGCTGTACGCACGACCGATTGGCTACATGACGCAGGAGACGAATCTCTTTCCGCATCTCAGCGTTGCGGAAAACGTGCGCTTTAGCGCGAACGGTGACCCCCGCGACCGCGAGTGGATTGCTGAGTTACGCGATCGCTTGCAGCTCGCGCCGATTTGGGCTGCGTCGGCAGCCAGCGTTTCGGGTGGTCAAGCACGTCGCGTTGCACTCGCGCGAATGCTCGCGCGACGTCCCGCGCTCGTCCTTCTCGACGAACCGTTCGCGGGGCTCGACCGGCACATCGTTCGCGGCCTTCTCGAGGACATTCGCAACTGGCAAGCGCGACTCGGCTTCAGCCTGATCGTCGTCGATCATCAAGTCCAAATCCTCGAAAGTCTTTGCGCGCGTGCGATCGTCCTGGAAAGCGGCCGCGTCGTTCAAAGCGGCGCATGGGCCGAGCTGCATCGCGAGCCCGCGACCTCACTGCTCGCGCAACTCTTGGAGCCTTTGTAAGGATAGTCGTGAACCTCAGGGGCCTAGGCGCCACGACGTGGCCCGGCGCCGAGCGCCTGGTGCGAGCCTGCTGCGAGAGTCCATACCGGTCGCCGTCGAGCCGGACGTCGGCGCCCCTAAGACGAAGCGCACCGTGCCGTGATTCGCTTCTTTCTCGAGCGTCCGATCTTCGCGCTCGTCTGCTCTTTCTCGATTTTGCTCGCGGGTGCCGTCGTCATCCCGACGCTGCCAATCGCGCAGTTTCCCAAGATCACCCCGCCCGTCGTCACCGTCACCGCGACCTACACCGGCGCAACCGCGGCTACGGTGGAAGCGTCGGTGACCACGCCGCTCGAGCAGGCAATCAACGGAGTCGCCGGGCTGCGGTACATTTCGTCGACCAGCTCCAGCGACGGAACGAGCACGGTCCTCTGTACCTTCGATTTGGGCAAAGATCTGGACATCGCGGCTTCCGACGTTCAGAATGCGGTCGGCACGGCCAACGCGCGCCTTCCCAGCGCCGTCACGTTATCGGGCGTCACGGTGACGAAAAACGCGGGCACGTTCGTCATGGCGTATGGATTCTCGTCGACGAACTCGAGATACGACACGCTCTTTCTGAGCAACTACGTCGATCTCAACATCGTCGATTCTCTCAAGCGCATTCCGGGCGTGAGCAACGTCCTCGTCTTCGGGCAGCGCAAGTACGCGATGCGTCTGTGGATCGATCCCAAACGACTGGCCGACCACGGGCTTTCCAACGACGATGTCGTGAGCGCCTTGAACCAGCAGAACGTGCAAATCGCAGCGGGCGCGATCGGCAACGCGCCGACGGCAAACGATCAGCCCTTCCACGTCAACATCCGCGCCCTCGGGCGGCTGGCGACACCTCAGCAATTCGGCAATTTGCTCTTGCGAGCGCAGCCGGACGGGGGTTACGTGCGTTTTCGCGATGTGGGCCGCGTCGAGCTCGGTGCGGAGAATTATTCGCAGATCGTGCATTTCGATGGCAAGACGGCGGTCGGCATCGGCATCCAGGCGCTGCCGACGGCCAACGCGCTGGACGTGGCGCGGGCCGTCCGGGCCGCGATGGCCGAGTACCAGCGCGACTTCCCGCCCGGAGTGAGCGCCAACCCCGCCTTCGATGCGACGTTGTTCGTGACCGAGTCGCTCAAGGAAGTCTTGATCACCCTTGGGCTCTCGATCGTGCTCGTCGTGCTCGTCGTCTTCGTCTTCTTGCAGGACCCGCGAACGACGCTCGTGCCGGTCATCACCATCCCGATCTCGCTCATCGGCACGTTTGCGATCATGAAGGTCCTGGGATTCTCGATTAACACGCTTACGATGTTCGGGTTGACGTTGGCCACCGGGCTCGTCGTCGACGACGCAATCGTCGTAATCGAAAACATCGCACGTTTCATCCAGACGAAGAAGATCGCGCCGCGCGCCGCCGCGATCGCTGCCATGGACGAGATCACCGGAGCCGTCGTGGCGAGTTCTCTGGTGTTGCTGGCCGTGTTCGTGCCGGTCGCCTTCTTCCCCGGAACGACGGGTCTCCTCTACCGTCAGTTTGCGTTGACGATCGCGGGCTCCGTGCTCATCTCGCTCTTCATCGCCCTCACGCTGACGCCGGTGTTGTCGCGATTGCTTCTCTCGAGCGAGGAGAAACATCATGCGATCTTCCGGCCCATCAACGCCGCAATCGACGCGACCCGCGCGGCGTACGCGCGTCTTCTGCCCGTCCTCATTCGCGGGCGGCTCCTCGTCATGGTCGTCTTCGTCGTTGGACTCGGGGCGACGGTGCTGCTCAATCTCGCCGCGCCGACGAGCTTTCTCCCGGACGAGGACAACGGCTACTTCTTCGCGACCGCGCAGCTCCCCGAGGATGCGTCGCTCGTGCAGACCAGCCGCGCGATCGACAAGGTCGGCAGGATCATGCTTTCGATGCCCGAGGTCTCGCACGTCTTCGAGGTCAGCGGCCGGGATTTCGGAGGAAACGGCGCGAATCGGGCGCTCGTCTTTGCCAACCTCAAGCCGTGGGCCGACCGTCAAGGGGCGCAGCAGCGACTGAGCGGAATCCTCGCGCGCTTGCGGCCGAAGTTGGCTACTCCCGAAGCACAAGTCTTCGCATTTGGACCGCCCGCGATCCAGGGCTTTCCGAACGTCGCCGGGTTCCAATTCGAACTCGAGGATCGCGGAAATCGAGGCTTCGGTGCGCTCGAGGCGACGAGCGGTAAGCTGATGGCCGCCGCTCGCAGCGATCGTATCCTGTCGTACGCCTCGACGAGCTTTCGCAACGATGCGCCTCAATTCGTCGCCGATCTGAATCGACAGAAGGCGACGACGCTCGCGGTGCCGCTGTCCAGCATCGGTGCTGCGTTGCAGATCTCGCTCGGCTCGCTGTACGTCAACGACTTCGATTTTCAGAACCGCGCGTACCGCGTCTACATCGAGGCCGACGCACCATTCCGCGCGCGGCTCCAAGATCTCAGCACGATGTACGTCCGCTCGTCGACCGGTGCGATCATCCCCGTGTCGTCGCTCATCCACGTCTCGCAGGAACGGACTGCGCCGATCATCACGCATTACAACTTGTTCCGCTCAGTCGAGCTCAACGGTGTCGCCAAACCCGGCGCCGGTTCCGGACAAGCGCTGCAGGCGATGCAGGCGATCGCGGCGCGCACGCTGCCGGCTGGAATGAAGTACGAATGGTCGGGTCTTTCTCTCGAAGCGCTCGCGAGCGGTTCGCAGGGAGTGCTCGTGTTCGTGCTGGGCATCGTCGTCGTTTTCTTGGTGTTGGCGGCCAAGTACGAGAGCCTCACCGATCCGCTGACGATTCTGATGTCCGTACCGCTTGCGATTTTCGGCGCGCTTCTAGCGCTGCGGCTGCGCGGGTTCGTCAGCGATGTGTACGCACAGGTCGGTTTCGTCATGCTCATCGGCCTCGCGACCAAGAACGGGATCTTGATCGTCGAGTTCGCGAATCAGCTTCGCCGGCGCGGAGAAGACCTCGTGCCGGCGGCCATCGAGGCGGCCGAGACGCGCTTCCGGCCGATCCTCATGACCTCCCTCGCGTTCATCTTCGCGATTTTGCCGCTGACGTTCGCGAACGGCGCCGGGAGCACGAGCCGTCAGTCGCTCGGGACGACGTTGTTCGGCGGCATGGTCTTTGCGACGCTGCTGAATCTGACGTTCGTCCCAGTGTTATACGTCGTCATCGTCCGCCTTCGCGAGCGTTTCTCGCGCCGCCGCGCGCCCGTCGTGCAGGTCGGCCAACCGCCTACGATCGAGCGCTCTCCAGACGGCGGCATCGTCGTGAGCTTCCCTAATGGCGGCCGGCCGGTGCGGTTGCGAGTCCCCGCGGTGGAAGAGCCGAACGATTCTTAGCCCAGGTCGTCCGGAGCGAGACGGCATATCTTCGGAAAACGATGTCGAGTGGAATTGACACTTTCACGCTGGGCGTGGAAGAAGAGTATCAGATCGTCGACGCAACGACGCGGGAACTCGTCGCGCGTCAGGCGCGACTGCTGCCCGTAGCGGAAGAGGGGCTTGGCGACAAGGTTCAGCCGGAATTGCAGCTCTCGATGATCGAGATTGCGACCCCGGTGTGCGAGACATTAGCGGACGTGCGCCGTGAAGTCGTCCGTGCACGCCGCAACGTCATCGATGCCGCACGACGGAATGGAAGCCGCATCGCGGCCGCGGGCACACACCCTTTCTCGACCTGGAGCGACCAGCCGATTACGCCGAAAGAGCGCTATCGTAAGATCGCTTCGGACTTCGGCCAACTCGCTCGCGAGACGGTCATCTTCGGATTTCACGTGCACGTCGGTTTGCAGAATCGTGAGGTCGCGCTCGATGTGCTGAACCGCGTCCGGTCGCAGCTTTCTCCACTCCTCGCGCTCGCGGCGAATTCGCCGTTTTGGCTCGGTGAAGATAGCGACTACGCGAGTTTTCGCACGGAGGTGTGGTCGCGCTGGCCGATGTCCGGGCCGCCGCTCGCGTTCGAGTCTAAAGAAGAGTACGACGACCTCATCGCTTCGTTGATCGCTGCGGGCGTCATCGAAGACGAAACGAAGATTTATTGGGACGTTCGGCCTTCCGGCCGTTTTCCCACGCTGGAGTTCCGCGTGACCGACGTTTGCATGACGGTCGATGAAGCGGTCATGCTCGCCGGGCTGGTTCGGGCGCTCGCCCGCAGCGCTTATCTCGAGGGCCAACGAAATAAGAAACCCGCGGCGGTCCGCCACGAACTGGTTCGGGTGGCGCACTGGAAAGCGGCCCGATTCGGACTCGACGGCGAGCTAATCGACGTTTGGACCGGCCGAGCCGTCGAGGCGAAGAAGCTCGTCGCATCGATGCTTGCGGAGTTGCGCGACGCACTCGACGAAGCGGGGGACTACGCCGAAGTCTCGTCACTCGTACGCGATACGCTGCAGCGCGGCAATGGCGCTGCGCGGCAACGTGAAGTGTTCGAGCGGACCGGCCGCCTCGAAGAGGTTGTCGATTACGTCGTTGCCCAAACGGAGTCGTAAGGGCACGAACTGGCACATGCGCTAGGCGAGTGCCGTCAGTTCCTCCGGCGTGAGTTCGATGTTCGCCGCCGCGAGATTTTCGTCGAAGTGTTCGAGGGACGACGTGCCGGGAATCGGCAGCATGTTTGGCGATCTGGCTAGGAGCCAGGCGAGCGCGATCTGCGTCGGCGATGCGCTCTTCTGTGCCGCGATACGTGCGAGCGCAGAATGCTTCGGCACGCCTTTGCCGCCGAGCGGAAACCACGGTAAGAACGCGATGCCGTCGCGTTCGCACGCGCGAACGACGTCTTCGGCGCTGCGCTCTTGGACGTTGTACATATTCTGCACGGACACGATCGTCGCCGACTTCTTGCACCGTTCGTATTCCTCGACCGACGTTTCGGAGATACCGATGTGGCGGATCTTGCCTTCGCGCTGCATGTCCGTCAACGCTCCGAGCGACTCTTCTACGGGCACCTTCGGATCGATACGATGCAGCTGGTAGAGGTCGATGCGCTCGAGGCGCAGCCGGCGGAGGCTGCCTTCAAGACACTCGCGCAGTCTCGCGGGGCGTGCGTCGACGGGCCACTGGTCTGGGCCGGTACGCGTGAGACCGGCTTTGGTCGCAATAACGACATCAGAAGCGTACGGCGCAAGCGCTTCGGCGATGATCTCTTCGCTGACATAGGGGCCGTACGAGTCCGCCGTGTCGATGAAGTTGACGCCGCTTTGGACGACGTGCCGGATCAGCGTCACGGCGCTAGCCCGATCGGCCGGCGGGCCCCAGATTCCATCGCCGGTAATGCGCATAGCGCCGAAGCCAAGCCGGCGGACGGTCAGGTCCCCGCCGAGCGTAATCTGACCGCCGAACGTGCGGGGCGTCGTTTCTTGTCTATTCATGTTGCGCACAACACCGCTTTACGGACATGAGTTTGCACTTGCGCAAACCGCGATGCGAACGTGTCCAGCAAATGGCATGGTAGCACATTTTTTGATGTAACGTAGCCGAATGGATGGGACGCGTGATACACGTGCGCGGGATGCGGTTGCTCGCATCGTCGAGGCGTGGGCTCGTGAACGCCCGGAGCTCGATACGGCTCCGGCCGCACTTATCGGCCGGATCGGGCGGCTGCGGTGGTATCTCGACGCCGGCTTGGAACGGACGTTCGAGCGCTTCGGATTGAACCGAGCTGCGTTTGACGTGTTGGCCGCACTGCGCCGTTCGGGCCGGCCCTATCGCCTTCCGCAGAAGGTTCTGATGGGTGCGTTAATGCGCACGTCGGGAACGACAAGCTTGCGCATCGACCGGCTCGAGACTGCGGGACTCGTGCGGCGCGAGCCCAACCCCGACGACGGCCGTGGCGTCTACGTTGCGCTAACGAATAGGGGTGTGCGGCTCGTCGATGCGGTCGCGCCTGCACATCTTGCAAACGAAGAGCAGTTGCTGGCCGCCTTGTCGACGACGGAACGCGCAACGCTCGCGATGCTGCTTCGTAAGTTGCTGCTCAGCTTGGAAGCGGCGCTCCGGGATCCGGCGCGCCGCTCGCGCGGGGAATGCGAATCGTGAAGCTCGTCCCGTCGCCGTGGCGGCTCTCGAGCGCGATCGTTCCCTCCGAGCGCTGCACCGCTCCCTTCACGATTGCGAGGCCCAGTCCGGTCCCCTCGACGTCGTCGTTCGCGCGCCCGCGATAGAAGCGGTCGAAAGCATGCGCCCGGTCGAAGTCCGACATCCCCGGCCCGCGATCCCGAACGACGAGGATGACATCGTTCTCGTCGACCGCCGTGGTGACGGCGACGTCGGACCCGCGTGCGTACTTGAGCGCGTTGTCGACGAGGTTCCGAACCGCCTCCACGATGTCGGCCTCGTCGGCGACGACGCACGCATCGGCGACGGTGGACACGTCGAGCCGGGCTACGTCCGCCGGCGCGACCGAGGCCGTGATGCCTGAAACGACGGCGGAGACATCGACGACCTCCCGCGGCGTAGTCTCTCCGCCCTCCAAACGCGCGAGATAGATCAGCTTTTCGATCAGCGAGCGCATCCGCCGGCTCTCTTGCCGAAGCGTCGTGAAGACGCGTTCCCTGATACCCGGCGCATCGACCGCGCCGTCCTCCAGAACGTCGAGATAGCCCATGATGACGGTGAGCGGCGTGCGCAGCTCGTGACCGGCATCCGCGATGAACTGCCGGATCTGCGCCTCGGTGCGGTCGCGTTCCGCGAACGCGGCGCGCACTTGATGCAGCGCGCCGTTGTACGAATGCGCGAGCTGCCCAAAGAGATGCCCAGATTGCAAGCGCGTACGCAGCTGGCGCTCGCGCGCATCCAGTTCAACCGTGAACAAAAGCTCTTGTCGCTCGGAATTGCCGCGCAAGCAGACGTCGATACCGCCGCGGCGGCCGTCGCCGCAGGACAATCCCAACTGAACGTCCTGCAGCAACAACAATCGGCGCAGACCTCGCCTTGGGCACCCGACGTGGCCTCAGCACGCGCCGGCATCGCGCAAGCGCGCGCCGCACTGTCGGCAGCGCAACAGAAGGTCGCCTACGCGGCACTGCGAGCGCCGTTTCCGAGAATAGTTATTGCGCGCTTGCATAACGACGGCGAGAGCGCCGATCCCACTATGCCAGTCATCCAACTTGCGAGTAACACAGAGTCCGTATTTACAGCACAATTCGTGCCCGCTGACGCCGAACGCGTCCATCGTGGCGATCTTGCACGGATCACAGCGCAGAGCGCCAACGAGTCCGTCACCGGGCACGTCATTGCGATCAACCCGGCACAAGCCATCGATTCGAAAACCGTGCCGGTTGTGATTCGAATCGGCTCGCAAAACGTCGGCTTCGGTCCCGGCGCCTATGGCTCCGCCACGATCGCTGTTGGCTCCATAGACGGCTTGGTTGTCGCGGCCTCGGCAATCGTGTCCGACCCTACCACGGGCAGCGCTCAGGTTTTTCGTAAGGACGGCAACACGTTTAGTCCAGTACCCGTCACCGTCACGCTCGCCTTCGGCAATAAGACGTGGATCGAAAGCCCCCAGCTCCAAGCCGGTAATGTCGTCGCCATTAAAGGCGCGTACCAACTCGCGGCTCCCTAACACTCAGACGTAACGAAAGAAGACTGACTATGATGATTCGAGCTCTCTCCACCTTTGCGGTCGCCATGATAGTGACGGCCTCCGCGACGCTCGCCATCGAAAACAATAGCGTTCAACTCGCCGCGCAGAACGGTTCAGGCGTGAACGGCACAGCGATGCTTCACGAAACGAAGGGACCCAATGTTGTCGTCGCCGTGAAGACGACCGGCTTTAGCACAGGGAGCGTATCGATTGATCACGGCACCTGCGGGCACGTGACCGCTAAAGCCGAATATACATTAACGCCCCTCAAAAGCGGCACGTCGACGTCGACGATCAAAAGCATCGATTTAAGCACGTTCGGAAAAACGCCGTACGTGTTGATCGTCGGTACGCCGGCGAAGGCCTGCGGGCAGTTGCAAGGCGAGTAGCGCCAAACGTTATCGCGCCGCGTGCTCGAACCGCGTGCTCGCTAGCTGCCGCCGGCGCTGCGATGACAGTCGGAGTATCGTCCACTGGCAAGCGGATGGTGAGGCAACCGCGAATTCGATACCCCACGATGACGCAGGCGACTATCGAGAGGGATTTCCTCGTATCTCGCGCTTTTACGCTTGAGTGGTTCACGGTGGCCTGGATGATCATGGAGGCCGCCGTCGCGCTGTACTCCGGCGTAGTTGCTCATAGCATTACCCTTGTCGCGTTCGGTGCAGACAGTGTTATCGAGTTGCTGTCCGCATTCGTGCTGCTATGGCGGCTCGACGTCGAGTTGCGTCGCGGGGCTGCGTTTTCCGAATCCGCCGATGAGTGCGCGAGTAAGATCGGCGGAGCACTACTCTTCGCCCTCGCGGCCTACGTCGTTGCTAGCGCGATATGGAGTCTCTGGGCGCGAACCGGCGAGACGTTTTCTCCGCTCGGACTTAGCGTCGCTGTTATCGCAATTCCCGCAATGTACCTATTGGGCAAGTCGAAGATACGTGTCGCCGACATGCTGAAGAGTCGCGCGTTGCGCGCGGACGCTGCGGAGTCCCTAACGTGCGGCTACCTCTCTGCCGTCGTGGTCGTCGGTCTGATCGCCGATGTGCTCTTCAAGGCGTGGTGGGTCGACGGTGTGACATCAATTGCGATCGTATACTTTCTCGTCAAAGAAGGCCGGGAAGCATGGTACGGGGATAATTGTAGCGATGAGTAAGTCTTGCAAAGGCGCGAGCATGTAAAGTCACTCGCAGCCGGTTGTGTATCAGGTCTCGACGCTCTCTGATGTTGGGTCGGTTCCGTGGAGACTTTCTGCTTTACAGCGAAGGACTCCATCATGGCCAAGAATATCCCCCTCGGGCCTATCCGCCCGAGTTCCGGCATAAGGTTCTCGAGCTCGTTCGATCGG
>JAABUQ010008099.1_pt1 | contig 14887 bp, 12 predicted proteins | sample 5560001 | NCBI WGS metagenome assembly JAABUQ01 (sample SAMN10711888, study PRJNA513371) | rock metagenome | isolation source: Antarctica rocks | place: Antarctica: Victoria Land, Finger Mt nord | collected 2015-12-18 | reverse complement strand
GCCGGCGCCCTCGCCCTGCAGCAGGACGGGACCCACCAGGTCGCCCTCCACGTAGACGGCATTGGCGGCGCCCTCCAGGTTTCCCAGCAGGTGGCCCAGCGGCAGCAGCACGGGGTGCACTCGGGCCTCGACCCGACCCTGCTCGTCCTGCGCTGCGTAGGCGAGCAGCTTCAGCTCGTAGCCCAGCTCCCTCGCGTAGGGGAAGTCGACAGCATCCACCTTGCGGATGCCCTCCCGATAGATCGCCTCCGGCCTGACGTGGGCGCCGAAGCCGACCGAAGCCATGATGGCCAGCTTGTAGACGGCGTCATGGGCCTCCAGGTCCTCCGTTGGGTCGGCCTCGGCAAAGCCGGCAGCCTGCGCTTCCGCCACAGCCTGCGACAACGTCCTGCCACGCGCCATCTGGCCCAGCACGAAGTTGGTGGTGCCGTTGATGACTGCCATGATGCGGCTCAGGTAGTTCGCGGCGAGGTCGACCCTGAAAGTGCTGATGAGCGGGATGCCGCCACCCACGGCTGCTTCGAAGTAGACATCGACGTTGCGCCGGCCGGCCAGCTCCAGCAGCTGGGGGCCGTGCTTGGCCATCACCAATTTGTTGGCGGTGACCACGTGCTTGCCGTTGCAGATGGCACGCGCCAGGTAGCTTCGAGCCGGCTCTTCGCCTCCGGCGACCTCCACCACCACGTCGATGGCCGGATCGTCGAGGACCTCGGCCGGGTCGGTGGTGAGCAGGCCTTCGGCCACTGTGATCGCGCGGGGCCTGTGCAGGTCCCTGACCAGCACTCGAGCCAGGCTCAACTCCAGGCCGGCGCGGCGGCTCAGCTCGGCTCGCCGCTCCAGCAGCCGCGCTGCCACTTGAGCGCCGACGGTGCCGAGACCGATCATGCCTACCCGGAGGCGGCCGGAGGGTGTCACTCGCCTATTCTCACCAACCGTGGCTCTTTTACTGCGTGAAGCTGACGTCGAAGCGCTGGGCGACCGGGACGCGATCATCTCCGCGGTGGCGGCAGCCACGCGAGATCTCGGCCGAGGCGAGGCGCAGAATCAGCCGCGCCGCCGGGTTTTTCCGCCTGGCGGCGTGCTCAACGTCATGTCCGCCAGCTGGCCTGGCGGCGGCGTGACCGGGTTGAAGGCTTACACCGTAGGCGGCGGCCAAGTTCGCTTCCTGGTCACTCTCTTCGACCTGGACGGAGCGCCGATCGCGATGATCGAAGCCAACCGCCTGGGCGCCCTGCGTACGGGAGCGGCGACGGGCGTGGCAGCGCGAGCGCTCGCCGGCCCGGGGCCCAAGACCGTGGCAGTCATCGGCACCGGTTGGCAGGCCCAGACCCAGGTGGCGGCGCTCCGCGCCTGCCTGGAGGTGAGCGAACTGCGCGTCTACGGCCGCGACGAAGGGCGGCGAGCGCGGTTCGCTCAAACTGTCGGCGGCCGAGCGGCGGGCTCGGCCGAGGAGTGCGTTCGCGGCGCCGATGTGGTGGTGACCATCACCACCAGCGCCGAGCCGGTCCTGCAGGCAGCCTGGGTCAAACCCGAAGCGCTCATCGTGGGCGCTGGCTGCAACATTCCCAACCGCAGCGGCTGCCGGCCGACCTGGTCAAGAGGTGCCGCGCGGTGGTGGTGGACCAGCGCGAGACGGCCGAGCTGGAGAGCGGCGACCTGCTCAGCGCTGGCTACGACTTCGCCGGCTGCGTCGAGCTGGGCGCGGTGCTGGCCGGCACCGTCGAGCTGCCGGCAAGCGGCGGTCCGCTGCTCTTCGAGTCGCACGGGCTAGCGCTGTGGGATCTGGCTGCCGCGACGACTGTTCTGAGGAGCGCTCGCAGCGCGGGCCGGGGTGAGGAGGTTGGCCTCTTCCGGTCGGCCGGAGAGCGGCGGTGAACGCTGTCTTCCTGATCGCCCAGCAGGTGCTGCGCCTCTCCTTCCTGGCCGCACTGGTCCTGGGCTTGGTCTTCTGGACGGTAAGGGCCGACTCGTTGGTGGGCCTGCACATGCTGTTCGGCATCCTGCTGGTCGCCTCCTTGTGGACACTCGGAGCGGTGACACTCGCCTCCGGCGGGAGCCTGCGGCTCGGCGGCGGCGCCATCGGGCTGGGCTTTCTCGTGCTGCTGCTCGGGCTGACCCAGACGTCGCTCTTGCCCGGCTCCGGCCACTTCCTGATTGAGGTTCTCCACCTGCTGCTGGGACTGGCCGCAGTCGGCTTCGGGGAGATGCTGGGCGCCCGTCGGCGCCGTGCGCGGAGGGAGCAGCCAGGCGCCTGATCGCCCGGTCGGTGGCTGTGGCTGCTTAGAGGCCCGAGACCAGGTGTGAGCGCAGTTCGGCGCCATCCGGGAGGGCGGGACCGAACATCACCACCAGCATCGCCAGGGCGAAGAGCAGAGCCAGGATCGCTGTCGAGACGCCTGACGCTTTGGCGATTGGCTGACGCCAGGGCGCATGGGCGCGGTGAACGAGATGCCTGAAGTCTGGGCCGTGCGGGGGGTGCCAGGCTCCGATGGCCGCGCTCAGCGCTTGGCGCAACTCGTTGTGCTCGTCAACCATCTCTGCTCAGAGAACTTACTACTAGCGGGATCTGTTCGGGAGAAGTCATCTTCGCCCGCATGAGCGCCATCGCCTTGGCCGTCCGGGAGGCCACAGTCCCGCTCGGGATGCCAAGGATCCTGGCGGTCTCCTCGCGCGAGTAGTCGTGAAAGTACTGGAGCACCACTGCGGCGCGGAGCTGAGGGCTGAGTTCGGCCAGCGCCACCTCGCAGGCATCACGCGCTTCGCTGCGCAGGTAGTCGCGGTCGTCGGCGGGTTGGAAGAGCCTGGCCGGCAGCAGCCGGGCCAGCCGCCGTCGGCGCAGGTGCGACAGCGCCGTGTTGACAGCTATGCGGTGCAGCCAGGCCCCGACAGGGGCTGTCGGACGGTAGCGGGCGCGAGCCCGGTAGGCCTTGGCAAAGCTGTCCTGCGTCACATCCTCGGCCTCCGAGGCGTCCAGCACTATCGCTCTGACCGTTCGATAGACGGCTGAATACTCCCGCTGATAGAGCAGTGGGAACTGGCTGACCGGATCAAGCTCGTTTGGTGACGCCGTTGACTCGGCCATGCAGTCTGAGTGTGCCCCTTGCCGACTTGGCCAAACGTGAGCTCAGCTGCCGGCTGACGCTCGCAGTAGGACGCAGACCCAGGTCCTGAACGGCCGCCACTTCTCGGCGAGCGCCTCGATCTCGAGCCGCGGCGGCGGGTCGGGAAGTTCGTAGAGCCTGGCGATCGCGCCAAGCAGGCGCCGTTCGCCGCTGGGTAGAAAGTCAGGTTCACCAGCTCCCCGCAGCACGATCAGCTCAGCGCCGAACTGACCTATTCCGCCGAGCTGCTTCACCTGTTCAATTGCCTGCTCGGCCGGCAGGGAGCGCAGGCGGTCAGCGTCGAGCTTGCCGTCCAGCGCCGCCCGGGCGATGCCGAGCAGGTACTCGGGCTTGCGACCGAACAGTCCCCGGAAAGTCGCCAGTCGCTGGCCGTTCGCGAGCAGCTTCTCGGGGCTGGGAAAGATGCGCTGCTGCTCACCGTGCATCTCCACGCTGTCACCCAGTTCAGTCGCCAGCCGCTCTTTCATCCCGGCAGCCTGGACCATGGAGATGCGGGTCGAGATGACAGCCCAACAGGCCGCCTCGTAGGGGTCGACCCACAGGACAGGTCGCAGACCGCGGTACTCCGCTTGCAGCCGGCCCACGACCTTGTCCCGGCTGCCGATCTCGTCGTAGCCACTGCCGTCGAGATCCAGCGAGAGGATCCTGGCCACCTGCCGGCGGGCCTGCTCCGAGTCACCACCGTGAACCTCACCCTCGACGCGGCCCTTGGACTCACGCAGGCAAACACCCAGGGGACCATCAGGACCGTTGAAGGCGAGATGAAGGTGGTCGGCTTGGTGGGGCCCCTGGTAGGTGGCCGGCTTGAAGCCCCAGAGGAAGCGGGCGCTCGCCGCCAGGGAGTAGCTGCCCTGCGGCTCGATGACGAACGCAGATGCGCGCGCGGTCATCGCTGGAGGTCGCCCAGGCACGGATTTGCTCGGTTCACGCCGCCCATCGTAGGCGCAACTTGTCGGGGCGCATACTCTGCCCGATGGACTTGGGGATCATTGTTCGGGGCAGCGGTCTGACCGCGGCGGAAGTCGTCGCCGTAGCCCGCCAGGCCGCGCCTGTCAAGATCGCCGGGTCGGCGCTGGAGGCGATGCAGCGGAGCCGCGCCATCGTCGACCGATTGAGCGGCGAGGAGCGGCCGGTTTACGGCGTGTCGACAGGTTTCGGCGCCCTGGCCCAGACCAGGGTGACAGCAGAGCGCCAGTCCGAGCTGCAGCACGCGGTGATCCGTTCCCACGCCGCCGGCATGGGGCCACCGATCGAGCCGGAGGTGGTGCGAGGCATGATGCTGCTCCGCCTCCGCACGCTGGCCATGGGCTACTCGGGCGTGCGTCCGCAGGTGGCGCAGGGGTTGGCTGCACTGTTGAACGCCGGCATCACACCGGTTGTGCCGGAGTTCGGCTCCCTCGGTGCCAGCGGCGATCTGGCGCCGCTGGCCCACTGCGCTCTCTGCCTGATCGGCGAGGGCGAGGCCTTCGACCGCTCGGGTCGCCGGCTCTCGGCCGGGGAAGCGCTCGACGCAGCCCAACTCGCGCCTCTCCGCCTTGCAAGCAAGGAGGGCCTGGCGCTCATCAACGGCACCGACGGGATGCTGGCCATGCTGGTCCTCGCCGCCGCCGACGCGGCCAACCTGTTCGGCGCCGCCGACATCACAGCCGCCATGAGCGTGGAGGCGCTGCTCGGCACCGATCGGGCGTTTGCGACCGAGCTGATCCGGCTGCGCCCCCAACCCGGGCAGTCCCGCAGTGCCGCCAACCTGGTCCGACTGCTGGCCGGCTCACCGATCCTCGCGTCTCACCGCCACAGCGATCACGCGGTGCAGGACTCCTACTCCCTGCGCTGCACGCCCCAGGTGAACGGCGCCGCTCGTGACACCCTTGAGCACGTCGATGTGATAGCGGGCCGAGAGCTCGCGGCGGCGATTGACAACCCGACTGTGCTGCCTGAAGGTCGAGTCGAATCCAACGGCAACTTCCACGGCGCGCCGATCGGCTTTGCCTGCGACTTCCTGGCCATCGCGGCGGCCGAGGTGGGCTCGATCGCCGAGCGCCGCGTCGACCGGCTCCTGGACCCGAACCGCTCGCACGGGCTGCCAGCCTTTCTGGCTCCGGAGCCCGGCGTCAACTCAGGGCTGATGATCGCCCAGTACACCGCCGCGGCGCTGGTCGTGCGCAACCGCATGCTCGCGGTTCCTGCGAGCACCGACTCCATCCCCACCTCCGGCATGCAGGAGGATCACGTCTCCATGGGCTGGAGCGCCGCCCGGAAGCTGCGCGAGCTGCTCCAGAACCTGACCCGAATCCTGGCGGTCGAACTGCTCTGCTCGGCCCGTGCCCTTGATCTGCGCCGGCCCCTCGAGCCCGGTCCGGCCACTGCAGCGGTGGTGCGGCTGCTGCGGCAGCAGACGCCCGGCCCGGGCCCTGACCGCCCGCCCGCCCCGGAGCTGGCCGCGGCCTCAGAGCTGATCGGTTCGGGAGCCGTCGTGGAAGCCACGGCGCAGGTGATCGGTCGGCTGCAGTGACCCTGATCGTCCGCAACATCGGACGGCTGGTCACCTGCTCGCCCACACTGGGAGAGGGCCCGCTCGGAGTCATCGTGGGCGGCGCCCTCGTCGCGGAGGGCGAACGGATCACCTGGGTCGGACGCGAGCGAGAACTTGTAGCGCCGGCCGGCGCGGATGAGCTCGACGCGAGGGGCCGAGCGGTGCTGCCGGGGCTGATCGATTGCCACACGCACCTGCTCTTCGTAGGCGACCGGTCGGAGGAGTTCGGCCGCCGGCTGCGCGGCGACAGCTACGAGCCGGGCGGCATCCATACCACAGTGCGCGCCACCCGGGAGGCGGCCGGGATTGAGCTCTTGCGACTGGCCGAAGACCGGCTCAGCCGCTTTCATGAGTTCGGTGTGACGACTGTCGAGGTGAAGACCGGCTATGGGCTCGACGCCGCTTCCGAGGCACGGCTTCTCGAACTCATCCTGCGCCTGCCCGGCACAGTGCCAACGCTGCTGGCCGCGCACATCGTCCCGGTTGAATTCGAGTCGGATCCCGAAGGGTACGTCGACTTGGTCTGCCGCGATATCATCCCCGAGGCCAAGGGTCGGGCGGCCTTCTGTGATGCCTGGTGCGAGGGCGGCGGCGGCTTCACAGTCGAGCAGTGCCGGCGCGTCCTGCAGACCGGCCGCCAGGCCGGGCTGCGTCTCAAGCTCCATGCCGAGCAGCTGAGTCACCTCGGCGGAGCGGCGCTGGCGGCGGAGCTGGGAGCCACCTCCGCCGATCATCTGGAGCACACCACCGCGGAGGATGCGCGGGCCCTCGCCCGCTCCGGCACTGTGGCGGTTCTCATGCCTGGCGCGTCCATGATGACGCGGACGCCGTATGCGCCGGCTCGGCTGCTGGCGGAACATGGGGTGCCCATCGCGGTCTCGACCGACTGCAACCCTGGCACCTCCTACTCGGAGAACCTCCAACTCGCGGTGGCGCTGGGCTGCGTACTGCTCGGGCTGACGCCTGAGGAAGCGCTGCTGGGAGTGACCGCCAATGCCGCTCGGGCGGTCGGCCTGGAGGCGCGGAAGGGGCGCCTCGAGCCTGGCTGGGACTGCGATCTGGTGGTGCTGGAGGGTCGGAGCGAGGTGGACCTAGCCTACCACTACGGCGTCAATCTGGCCGCCCAGGTGGTGAGCGGCGGCCGGCTGCTCTAGTTGTCTATTGTGGCCGATTGGGCCCTGCCGGTCTGGCCCGACGACTACAACCATCACCGACACCGGGACCCCAATCGCGATCCTTGTTGACAGTAAACAACGTAGCTGGGAAGTGAAACTAACCGGGCTGGCGTTGGAAACGGAAGTGGCCCGTAGTCAGCCTAAGTAGGATTAGCCCGGCCGATCCAAGCGCGGCCAAGAACGACACGCCGATAGCGAACCCTCTCCAGCTTTGAGGTGCGAGAACTCGGTGCGGAACTAATTGGGTCGTTCTCAAGAGGGAAGATTGTGTCGCTCGATCCTCGAAGCCCGATCTCGATGCCGCCGATTCCGCCAGGTGGCACTGTCACTTGGGCGTCATAACGCCCGTCGGCATGCTCCGTGGGCGACGCAAACCCGATCGTGGAGGGGCCGCCTGAGGCGCTGAAAAGCCGAACGAAAACGCCGACGGCGTTGAATGGTTGCTGGCGTCCTTGGTCGTCGTGCCCTGCGACGGTCCAGTCGACAGCGATCCGCTCGCCGGAATGCGAGCGCAAGTCCAGCGGTGCTGTCAATCTCGCCGTAATTCCTTCCTTCGCCAGTGCCGTCATTCCAGTGAGAAGCACGACCAACAAGGCAGCGGTGAAGGTGACGAGGACCCCAAGCGCGCTCCGGAGCTTCATGTGATCACGACACTGTCCGGCTCACAAAATCGTGGTCCTGTCAACAATATAGCTGGGAAGTACAACTTGTGTCCTAATCGACAGCCACCAGCTCGCGGGCCTTGGTCTCGGGCAGGAACAGCAGCGCCACGAGGCAGAGCGCGTAGGCCCCGGCGCCGAAGGCGATCGCTCCGCCCAACCCCGCTGAGGCGGAGAGGAAGCCGATGGCGGTCGGAAAGAGCGCGCCCAGAGCGCGACCCGAGTTGTAGCAGAAGCCCTGGCCGGCGCCGCGGGAACGGGTGGGGTACAGCTCCGCCAGATAGGAGCCGAAGCCGCTGAAGATGCCGCTGGCGGCAAAACCCAGCACGAAGGTGACCAGGGGCAGCACTATGCGCAGGGTGTCCGCCGGCAGCTGCGTGAGCAGCAGGATCATGCCGGCGCTGGCCACCGCATAGATGGCGAAAGTGCCGCGGCGGCCGATCCAGTCGTTCACATAGCCACTCACTATGTAGCCGCAGAAGGCGCCAGCGATGGTGATGAAGAGATAGCCTCCGGTACCGGTCACGCTCAGGTGTCGCGAGGTCTGCAGATAGGTCGGCAGCCAGGTAGTGAAGCTGTAGTAACCACCCTGGGCGCCGGTCGCAAGCAGCGAGGCGAAGAGGGTGGTCTTCAGCAGGCCCGAGCTGAAGATCTCCGCCAACGGCTGCTGGCGGGCCCGCTCCGCCCCGGCCTCCGGCCTCTCACGCGCTGCGCGCGTCTCCTGAAAGACAGCAGGCTCCTTCACTGTGCGCCGGACGTAGAGGATGAGCAGGGCGGGCAGGATGCCCAGCCAGAAGAGCCAGCGCCAGGCCTGCTTGTCGTGATCCAGGCTGAAGACGATCAGGAAGGCCAGGTTGGCTAGGCCCCAGCCGATCGCCCAGGCGCTCTGGATCCAGCCGAGCGCGCGGCCGCGCTGAACCGGGTCGGACAGCTCGGCAACCAGAATGGCGCCGGCCGCCCACTCGCCACCGAAGCCCAAGCCCTGCAGAGCGCGGAAGAAGAGCAACTGCTCGTAGGACTGGGCAAAACCGGAGAGCAGCGTGAAGACACTGTAGAAAGCGATGGTCACCATGAGCGTGCGGACGCGGCCGATGCGATCGGCCAGCAGCCCCGCCGCCATGCCGCCGAAGGCGGACACGACCAGCGTCACGGTGGCGATGAGGCCTGTCTGGCCGCGGGTAAGTCCGAACGTGGCCGCGATGGCGGTCACGGCAAAGCTGAAGATCATGTAGTCGTAGGCGTCGAGCGACCAGCCGGCGAAGGACGACCAGAAAGCACCTCTGGCGCTGCCGCGCATGGCCGTGTACCACTCGAATGAGACCAAGCGGCCGGGAGTCTGGGTGGGGCGCCGCGCTATATCAGCCAATCTGTTCGTCCATCCCTTGAGAGTTAACGGTACGCCCGGCCACTGCTCGATCGCCATCGCAGCCCGTCGGCGCAAACCGCGAGCCGGCAGGCTGACTGTCGCTCAGAGCTAGCCTGGCGCGGCCTCTGGGGCCTGACGCGCCACCACCGCCTCGCCGACACGCCGCACCATGTCCTCCGCTGTTGCCAAGCCGGCTCCGAACAGGGCACAGCGGGTGACCTCCCCCGCCAGCGGCATCAGTCCCGCCCCCAGTCCCAGGCCCAGAAAGCCGAAGCCGAGGCTCCACAGCAGGCCCATCGAAGCCGCCAGGGGAAGGAGGGAGAAGATGAGCCCCCGGACGACCGGGCGGGCCGGGAAGCAGCCGGACCGCCACTAGCGTGTACAGCACCGACCAGATCGCGCCTCCCACCACGAAGAGGACTATCAGCACCGCCAGGGCTGCCGACCCGCTGCCGGCAAGCCGAGCCGTCAGCTCCACGAACCGAACCAACGCCTCCTGGGGTTCGAGCAGGCCCAACGCCGTCATCGCATAGAGCACGAGGTTGACGCCGATGCCCATCCCGAACATCGCCAGCAGCCCGGCGGTCAGCGCGCGCTCGAACGGCCCGGAATACCGCCCGCGAGCGAGGGGAAGGGTACCCTGGCGCACCCTGTGGCGGCGGAGCAGCAAGAGCGTGCCGCTCACGGCGAGAAGAAGCCCGAGTGTGGCCAGTGCGCGAACTGAGAGGCCCACTTGGACCAGCCCTCCGATCACTGCGGGGCCAGCCCAGAACCCTGCCATGACCAGGACGACGATGTTGATGGCCGAGCCGGCAGCGACGGCGGGGAGAAAGCGCCGATAGGGCATGCCGAGGGCACCTGCCGCAAGCGGCGTGACCATTGACACGCCGGGCACCAGGCGGCCCACGATCACCGCTCGGGTGCCGCGCTCCCGGAATTGCTGCTCGCTGCGTTCAAGGCGGTCGGCTTTGAGGCGGACGTAGCGGCCGTACGTGTAGAGGAACGGGCGACCGCCTTTCAGGCCGAACCAGTACTTCACACGGGTTCCCAGCACGCTGGCCACCTCCAGCAGAAGGGTGGTGACGCCGAGGACCAGGAGCGGATGCGAGCCTTCCTGGTAGCCGATCAGCAGCAACACCGCGCTGATCGGCAACGGCAGCGGGACGCCTGCCTCCTGCACGAAAAATCCGAGGATGGCGGGCAGGCTGATGTCGCCCGCCGAGCCCCCGACGCCATGGAGCACGTTTCCAAGATCCACCATCGCCTCGCTCTGACGGGTTAGCCATGCAGCCGATGTCGGCTTCAGGCGGAGTATAGGTGGGGGAGGTTCGAAACGGCTGCCCGGGCGACTACCACCGGCCTCCAGGGCAGACCGCGCTGGAGCTTCGACTTCTCTGTCGAGGACGCCGACATAACCGCCCAGGTTGCCGTCCAGGCTCAGTGGCTAAGTCAGGCTGCCGTCTCGGAACGGCCTGGCTTCAGCGTCGCCGACCTGCTGGCGGCGGTGCCGTCCAACAGCCAGCCGACCACAGCCGGGCCTAGCTGATGCGCTCGCCCTTCACGATGAGCCGGTTGCTGTAGCTCTGACTGGAGCGGCTGAAGTTGCCGCTGCAGGTGATCAGCGTCACAGTGTCCTTAGGCGTCCTGCCGATGATCTGCGCCACCGGCGCTGTGGCGTTTGCGTAGTCGTGGGTCTCGGTCACCCTGTACGTCACGGTGGCCCCGTTGGGGTCTTTGACCTGCACCTCGTCACCGGGTTTCAGGTTCTTCAGGTTCTGGAAGACCGCCGGTCCGGTGGTCCAATCGAGGTGACCTGCGAACACGGCGTTGCTGCCGCCCCCGGGTAATGAGGTGAAGGTGTACCAGGCGACGTCGGCGGGGCTGTCAGGCACCTCCATCTGGTTGTGCTTGTCGATGCCCTTGTTCTCGATCTTGGCGTCAACCGCGATCTTGGGGATGACGAGGCGGGCGGGTTGAACTCCGTTGGCCGGCACCGCGGCGGCGGTCGGGCTCGGGGTGGCGATGGGGGTGGGGACTGCACTCGGTGAGGTGGTGGCGGAGGGCGTCGGCAGCAAAGCCACGGGACTGTGCTTGCCCGGCGCGCGATGCAGGTAGACCCAGGAGCCGGCGCCAGCCCCGGCCAGCAGCACCAACGCCGCCAGCAGCGCCATGATCGCGCGCCCACCCACGCGCCAGGTGCCTATTGCAAACAACTCCAATCGCCTCGCGGCAAAGATACCGTGCCATTGCAACCATCGGGCAACCCGAACGGCAGCCCTTCCTGACCAGCCACACGTCAGGCGTGAGTGCCACGGTCATTGGCACGTCCAAGGCTGTGGGATCCCGTATGGGCGCAGCCACCGGGCCGCGTGGCTTGTCGCGGACGGCCCCGAGATGGCGCCGGCCCAGTCCGGTGATGTCAAGGGCGAATACCGACGTCGCGGGTGGCGCGGCGCTCGTCGCTGCTAGCCCTAACGGCGGCCGGCCGGCGACTGCTGAACGCCGCCACACCGACGTTCGAACAGGAGCTGCGCAATGGCTCGCCGACCCGTTGACAGCCCGGTCACTGGACCAGTTGGCGACCACTATCGCTCGACTGCGAGGGACCATGGAGGACGCGCGCGACGGTATGCCGACCCGGCTGAGCGCTCGTGTCAGCGGCCGGCACCGAACCGCTCAGCGGGTAGTCCGGACGCGGGTTGGGCGGTGCACCGCTGAGCTGAATTCGCCAACGAACATCCTGTCATGCCGCATAGCGCGTGGGTTCGGCAATGCGTTGACCTGCCGTGAGGCGCGCGTGTAGCGGCGTCCTCGCCAACTGCCGGGTTGGAGACGCCCGCCCGATGCCGCCCTCACGCGGCGTTGATCATCTAACGGAGTTCGGGCCCGGTCACGCAACCCTGGTCCGATCAGCGACTCCACACCAGCGACATCACCGCAGGTAGGTACAACGAAGCGGACAAGCGTCGCTGGCACTTGTCCAAAACGCCGAGGGTTTCGGGTTGCGACACGTGGTGGGCGGCCCGGGACTCGAACCCGGATGGGTTTCCCCACACGCCCCTCAAACGTGCGCGTCTACCAGTTCCGCCAGCCGCCCCTTCCGCGCCTCTCAGCGCCTGCCCGCTAAGGGACTCGAACCCCTAACCTCATGATCCGAAGTCATGTGCTCTATCCATTGAGCTAAGCGGGCGCAGCCGCTGATTATAGGTGCGCCCCGAGCGTGCTCCGCCAGCCAAGACCTCGCTTTCGCTACTGCCCGGTCGCCTGGGCCAGGCGCCGTTTGCGGCGGAAGTCCCAACCCCACGCGGCGTACTCTAGGAGAGCCTGCGCCTCGTACCGTTCGCGGGCGGCGCGCGTCTTGCCCGCTTCCAGCGCTCGCTCCAGCGCCAGGGCCGTGCGGCCGGGGAACACGGTGTGGGCCTTGCCGATCGCCGACAGGATGTGCGCGTCCGAGCCCCCCACCTGGGGCCGGCCCGAGTCGAAGGCGAGGCGATGCGCCATCTGGTTGTAGAGGTAGAAGCCCGGCGTCGAGTTCTCCACCTCGATGGCGTCGAACTCCAGCTCCGCGGCCAACCAACCAACCCCGTGGGCAGTGCCGACCCGGCCCGGCTTGGCCGGATCCCAGAACGGATGCACGGCGATTGCCAATCCACCCTGGTTGTGAATGGCCCTCACTGTGGCTTGGGCGGAGAGGCCGGGCCTCACCCGCTTTTCCAGGAAGAGGCCCACTATGTGGCCGTCGCGGCTGGAAACCTCCTCACCGATGATCACCTTCGGGGTGCGCCGCCGGCCGACGTAAGCCCGCGCCTCCAGCGCCCCCTCAATGGTGTCGTGATCAGTGATGGCAATGACGTCCAGGCCCAGCTCAGCCGCCCTCTCGACCACCTCCGCAGGCGTCGGCCAGCCGTCCGAAAGCCGGGTGTGGAGATGAAGATCAGCGCGTCCCGCCTCGGCCATCTGGAAGCCAACCTACCTGGCCGAAGGTGCGGAGAGGCGCCGCCCAGCGCCCGGCCACCTGGAGTCGACGATCACTCGGGCCTGGACGCTGGAGCCGAGCCGGGCTACCATCCCTTGCAATGGGGCCGTCTGGCCCCCGCCAAGCGAGCTCATAAAAGGAGTCCCCAATGCAGGGCCTGATGCAGGACTACCCGCTGACCACCCAGCACATCCTCTGGCGCATGGAGCGGCTCTACGGACCCAAGGAAATCGTCACCAAGACCGATTCAGGTCTGCGCCGGGTGTCCTACCAGGAGCTGACCGGCCGCATTCACCGCCTTGCCCACGCCCTGACCAAGCTCGGCGTGAAGAAAGGGGACCGCGTCGCCACCCTCTGCTGGAACAACTATCGCCACCTGGAGCTGTACTACGCCATCCCCTGCCTCGGCGCCGTGCTGCACACCCTCAACCTGCGCCTCTTTCCCGCCCAGCTGGAGTTCACAGTCAAGGACGCCGAAGACACCCTGATCTTTGTCGACAGCAGCCTCATCTCCGTCCTCAATCAGGTGGCGGGCAAGATTCCGTCAGTTCGGCAGATAGTCGTCATCAAGGACGGGGGCCAGGAGCTGCCCGAGCACCAGCTGGGCGAGCTGCTCGACTACGAGACGCTGCTCCAGCAGGAGCCCGACCAGTTCGACTGGCCCCGGCTCGACGAGCGGGCTGCAGCGGCCATGTGCTACACCTCCGGCACGACGGGCAATCCCAAGGGCGTCGTCTACAGCCACCGTTCTCAGTTTCTGCACGCCATGGCCGTTCTGCAGGCTGACACGCTGGCCCTCTCCGAGCAGGACGCGCTGCTCCCGCTCGTGCCCATGTTCCACGCCAACTCTTGGGGGCTGCCCTACGCCGTCGGCCTGGCCGGCGCCAAGATGATCTTTCCCGATCGCTTCGCCGGGGACCCCCAGGCGCTGATCGACCTGGCCGACTCCGAAGGGGCAACGCTCCTAGCTGGCGTGCCCACCATCTGGATCAACTTTCTGACTCAGCTGCGCAAGGATGGTCGGCGGCTGAACAATGTGCGGCTCGTGCTCTGCGGCGGGTCAGCGGTCCCCCGAGCGCTGATGGAGGGGATGGACGCGGCAGGCCTCAGGATGATCCATGCCTGGGGCATGACGGAGACCTCGCCCATCGGCAGCATGGGCGTGGCCAGGAGCTGGCTACCGCGCGAGCAGGAGCTCGAGATCCGCCTCAGGCAGGGCGTGCCGGTGCCCGGCGTGGAGATCAGGATCGCCGACCTCGCGACCGGGCTGGAGCTGCCCTGGGACGGGCAGGCGTTCGGCGAGATTCAGTGCCGCGGCCCCTGGATTGCCAGCGGCTATCACAACAACGCCGATCCGACGCGGCTCACCGAGGACGGCTGGTTCCGTACCGGCGACGTCGCCACGATCGACCAGGACGGCTACATCAGCATCGTCGACCGAACCAAGGACGTCATCAAGTCGGGCGGCGAATGGATCAGCTCAGTCGAGTTGGAGGGGGCCATCATGGCCCATCCCAAAGTCCTGGAAGCCTGCGTCATAGGCGTCGATCACCCGAAGTGGCAGGAGCGCCCGGTGGCCTACGTTGTGGCCCGGCCGGAGGCCAAGGGTGAACTCACTGAGGCCGAGATCAGGGAGTTCCTGGCGGGCAAGGTGGCAAATTGGTGGCTGCCGGACGAGATCCGCTTCATCGACGAAGTGCCCAAGACCTCCACCTTCAAGTTCGACAAGAAGGCTCTCCGGGCCGACGCCGAGCCTCTTCACGAGTCGCAGGCCGCCGAGGCCCCGCCCGTCTGAGCCCGCTGCAGCTCACCCCCCGCGGCCTGGCGGCCTTCAGGCTCCAGCGGCTGGCGCTCAGCCGGCGGTTGGCCGAGCCGTCTCTTCCGGCGGCCGCCGAGAACGCCTGCGGGCTGCAGGCCCAGGTGCTGGGCTGGGCGGAGATGCAGGGCTGGTCTCGCCTGGAGCAGCCGGCCGGCACCTCTCTTGACCAGGCGCTCTGGCAGGATCGGAGCCTCATCAGGGCTTGGTGCATGCGCGGCACCCTCCACGTGCTCACTC
>JAABUQ010008098.1_pt1 | contig 14887 bp, 11 predicted proteins | sample 5560001 | NCBI WGS metagenome assembly JAABUQ01 (sample SAMN10711888, study PRJNA513371) | rock metagenome | isolation source: Antarctica rocks | place: Antarctica: Victoria Land, Finger Mt nord | collected 2015-12-18 | reverse complement strand
CATCGCCGCCTTTCTCGCCCGTGGGCACACCCTTTCCGGCGCAGTTGGGGAGGCAAAGCGCCTTTTGACGGCAGCGCTGCACACGCCCACGGTTGCCGGAGGCGGACGCGGCTACCCCGATGCCCGCGCGGCAGCACGCTGGAGTGTTCTCCCTGATGCACAAACGCATACGCAAAGAGCAGCAAACCTGCGCGGTCTGTATGTGCTCACCGACCCCACGCTGCGCCCAGGCCGCGCCGCCGAAGATGTCACGCGGGCGGCCCTCGCAGGCGGCGCACGCATCGTGCAGCTGCGCGACAAGACCCTCTCCACGCCCGACTTGATCGCCCTCGCCAAACGCTTACTTGCTATCACGCGCCCGGCTCATGCCCTGCTGATTATCAATGACCGCGTGGATGTCGCCTTCGCCGCCGATGCCGACGGCGTCCACCTCGGCCCCGACGACATGCACCCACGCGATGCCCGCCGCCTGCTCGGCCCGCACCGTCTGGTCGGCATCAGCATCAGCACGCCCGATGAGGCGCGCGGCCTGACCGAGTACGCGTCTTACCTGGGCGTCGGCGCCATCTTCGGCACGATGACCAAACAGGATGCTGGGCCTGCCGTCGGCATCAGTCGCCTGCGTGAACTCCGCGCCGCTTTCCCCCAAATGTCCCTTGTCGCCATCGGCGGCATCGGCATTGATAACATCCAAAGCGTCGCCGAAGCCGGGGCGGACTCCGCCGCCGTCGTCTCCGCCGTCACCCAGGCCCCCGACATGCAGACCGCAGTTTCGGAGCTAATCGCCCGCTTTCGCAAAGGGCAGGACGAGGCGCAGCCTGCGTGATGCCACGGCATTGTATCAGTGATGCCACGGCGTACCAACGACGGAACAAATCAGGCCGTCGTTGGTACGCCGTTGATACACCATAGGAAAGCCGTGGATACGCCCTCAAGAAGCCTTGACAGCCCTGCTGCACTTCCCAGCGCTCCTCTTTCCCGCGCCGGGCGCATCGTCGGGTATAATGGCGGCATGACGTCTTTGATTTTGCATAACACCCTGACCCGCGCCAAAGAAGTGTTCACGCCCCAAGAGCCGCCCCATGTCAAAATGTACTGCTGCGGCCCCACGGTCTACAACTACGCGCATATCGGCAACCTGCGCACTTACATCTTTGAGGATATTCTGCACCGGACACTGCTGTTCCACGGCTACACGCTGACCCATGTGATGAATATCACCGATGTCGGGCACATGACCAGCGATGCCGATGCCGGGGAAGACAAGATGGCGAAGGCCGCCGCCCGCGAAAACCGGGAAATCATGGAAATCGCGCGCACCTATGAGGACGCTTTTTTTCGGGATTCGGCCCGCTTGAACATTATCAAGCCCGACATCGCGCCGCGCGCCACCGAGCATGTCCAGGCCATGATTGAGTTGATCCAGCGTCTGCAAGCCCAGGGCTATACCTACGAGACCGGCGAAGGCATCTATTTTGACACCGCCAAAGACGCCGACTACGGCAAGCTCGCGGGGCTGAACCTGGCGGCCCAAAAAGAAGGCGCGCGGGACGATGTCAATGTTGACGCCGGCAAGCGTCACCCCGCCGACTTTATCCTGTGGTTCACCAACAAGCCGGGGCATATTCTGCGCTGGGAGTCGCCGTGGGGAGTGGGCTATCCCGGCTGGCATATTGAATGCTCCGCGATGAGCATGGAGTACCTGGGCGAGACATTGGATATTCATTGCGGCGGGATCGACCACATCCCTGTGCACAACACCAACGAGATCGCGCAAAGCGAGTGCGCCACGGGACACGTTTTCGCACGCTACTGGGTGCATGGGGCATTTCTCAATGTCGCGACCGGCTCGGTCACAGGCCGCACAGCCGAAAAGATGGCGAAGTCGGGCGACAACTTTCTCACCGTGCAGACATTGGTGGACAGAGGAATTGACCCGCTTGCCTATCGTTACCTGTGCCTGACCGCCCACTATCGCTCCGAACTGGCGTTTTCATGGGACAGCCTGCTGGGGGCGACCAAAGCCCTGGGAAAAGTATGGGAGATGAAGGCGCGCATCGGCGAGGATGACGGCCTGGGGACGAGCGAGTTTGCACAGGCCCGCGCGGCTGTTCTGGAAGCCATCAGCGATGACCTCAACGTGCCGCGCGCCATCGGCCTGCTGCACGAGTACAAAAGCTACCGGTTGTGGCGCGAGTTTGACCCCATCTTAGGGCTGGATATTGATAGCCGCTCCCGCGACCAGCTGCCTGCGCCCGGCGTGGCCGCTCTGCCTGCCGAAATTGCTGCCCTCGCTCAAAACCGCGACCAGGCGCGCACCCGCCGCGACTGGGCGCAGTCTGACGCCCTGCGGCGTGAGATTGAAGACCTGGGCTACTCGGTCGGCGATAGTCCTGCGGGCACGACGGTCAAGAAGAACCTGCTGTAGCGCTGCGAGTTGGGTGCATTGAAACAGCAAAAAGCCGCCGACAGCCGTCGGCGGCTTTCGCTTTGCCGGTTCACAAGCGGCGCGACGAAAACTCCAGGCCGCGCCCGATGGGAACCGAGACCGTGTCATAGTGTTCATCGGCGTGAATTGTTCGCAGAAAGGGGATCAGGTCTTCCAAGTGGGAAACTATGTTGTCGGAGACAACAAGCCCGCCGGGGCGAACACTGTCCTTGATGAGCGGCCACAGGGACAGGTACAAGTCCTTTTCGGCATCCATAAACACCAAGTCCCACGGGCCGGGCAGGCCCGGCAGCAGTTCCAAAGCATCGCCGAGGCGCTGGGTCACAAAGGGGGACAATTCGCCCTGCGCCAGGTTCGCCTGCGCCATTGCAAACTTGGCGGGCATCAGCTCCAAAGTGGTCACATGACCGCCGGTCGCCTGCGCCGCCAGCGCCAAAAAGACCGTGGAATAGCCCACTGACGTGCCGATTTCCAAAATGCGCTGCGCCCCCATCGCCCGCGCGACAACGTGGAGAAGCTGCGCCGAGTCGGGATTCAGCGAGCGCGCCCGCTCCCAATGCCCTAAGTCCTGGGTGATATAGGCTTGGTTCTGCATGTCCAGCAATAGGTCGGAGATTGTCTGCGAAAGGTGCATGAGAGAAGTGTCCAGATTAGGAAGTGTCCAGATTAGAACGTCACGCCGAGGATTTCCACGCCCAGCCCGATGCTGCGATTGCGGAAGTTATACGACAGCACCGGAGTGATGCCTTGCAGGCCCGCCGCCACCGCGAGCTTGTAATCAATCACCCCACCCCGCGCCAGGTCATAGCGCACCAGGGCCGCGACCGTCCGGCGGACGCTGCCAATTTGAGCACGCATGTCCAGCTCGCGGGTCGTATCCAGATGGTCAAAGTCAAACGGCGAGTCGCCGCTCTCCCCGCTTTGCAAATAGCGAATGCCGACAGCATTGGTTTGAGAAAAGTAGTGGCTGGCGGCGACGCTCAACTGCGCAAACCTGTAGGCGCGGCGCTGACCGCTGTAAAAGTTGCTCGTGAGCTGCACTTGAGGCAGTATCACCGTGTTTGAGCCGATCAATAGGGGCTGCGTGGTCAGGCCAAGAACGTTGCGCTGACGACTTGCCTGCACAGTGTGCGCGCTGTCGGCACGCCGTTCTTCCCGAAACTCGCCCATGCCTGCCTGCGCAAACGCCACAAAGCGCACATGCCGCAATTGACTCCGAAACGCCTCAGGGTCGGTTCCCGTCAAAGGCGGGGCCGCGGCGCTGAGGGGCACGGTTGCGCTCAGCGAGACTTCCGGCAGGCGTGAAACATAGATGTTGTCCTGACGCCGCCCCACCGCTTCTTGATGGGTGGACACTTCTTCATAAAGGGAGAGGTCGGCGCGCGCCTGGCCGTCAAACAAACTGATGGGATTGCGATCCGGCAGGAAATCGTAAAACAACAGCGGGTCGCCCTCAGGCAACGGCGGGCGGCGGATCGTGGCCCATGTGCGCAGAGCGCCGAGATAATCCGGGTTCAGCGGCTGCGGCGTATCGCTGACAGGTGCTGACCGAGGGCGCTGCTCAAACAAGGTCTGCTGGCTGGAAACGCGGATTTGCGTCTGTTGCTGCGTGGACAGCACCAGACGATAGCGGAACGGCAGAGGGCGAGCGAGGCGGCCATCGCCTCCAAACGCAAGGTATGTGCCATAGCGTCCAGAAACACCCACGGTAGGCAGAATGCCCTGCCGCCGGTTTGACCCTCCCCCTTTGCCGATGGCGAAGCCGACACGCGGGAGGGTCAGCACCCGTGCCCGGAACAGATACAGCGAGGCATTGCGCACCTCGCCATGATGTCGCTGAGGAAACAGCGAGATTGTCTGCGCGCGCAAGTCCAGGTCGGCCCGCTTTTGTGGGGGCGCGGTGGTGGCATCCGCCTCCTGGGCAATGACGGAGTTTGCCGTCAGGTCTATCCGGGCTGCCCGCACCGTATACGGCTTTTGCGTCAGCAGGGCGGCTTCGGCGTGTCCTATGCCCTGCTTGCCATTGAGATGCAGGCTGCGGGAAATCAGCGTCGTATCAGCATCATGCACGCGGACCCCACCCGTGGCATTATATTGCTGGTGCAGCAAATCCCCGGTCAGAGTACCCGCGCGCAGTGTGAGTTCACCGCCATAGGTGAGCGTGCCGCCCTGCACGACCGCCTGGCTCAGCGACCCAGCGAAAGTGCCGTACTCCAGCGACACCGACGGCAAGGGCGCCGCGCGCGGCGCGGCGACGGGGACATCAGGGGAAGTGATAATCGGCAGGGGAGCAGTGGTTTCCGAAGCGGGGTCTTGCGCACGGGCAGGTGTCAGGGCGAGCATCAGGGCCAGTGAAACCGCGGCTGACAGGGGCGCAGCATTTGTCATAAGTGGATTACTTGAAGTCGCCGGTATCCAGAACAACGGCGGCCTTGCGGACTGCGCCCATGCTGTCGCGGAACGCCTGGTCATCATAGGTGCGGGACTGGACAACAACAGGCATAGGAACGGCATGGCCCATCAGCAGTGCCTGCTGCTTGCTGTCCAGTGAAGCCAGGACACTGCGCAGGCTTTGCGCCCCGGAGATGCCTGTCAGCACGGCATCAATGTCGCGTTCATCATTGAGCAGGCACGTGATGCGCGTGCCAAGCTGAGACAGCACTTCCGAGTCAATGCCTGAGGGACGCTGGTCCACCACCAAGAGCGTGACATTGTACTTGCGCAGCTCGCGGGCGATCGTGCCGAAGATGGTTTGCCCGGCCAGGTGGGGGCTGAGGAACTTATGCGCTTCCTCAATGGTAATCACCAGCGGCGTCGGCTTGCGGCCCTTGTCCCCCATGGCGGCTTCGGTCAGCTTGACGTATTGCTCATGGATTTGGCGGGTCAGGATATTGGCGACCAGCATGTATTGCAGGGGCTTGCGATAGTTGCCGAACTCCAGCACGACATGAATGTCTTTCAAGAGGCAGGCCATGATCTGACGCACGGCATCATCTGACTGGTCGGGCACTTCCTCCATGAGAAAGCCTTTGCACTCTTCGACCATGCGTCCCAGCTTGCGCTTGAGCGCGCCGAGCGAAAGCGCGTTCGCGCCGCTCTTCTCGCAGAACTCTTTCTGGGCATCATTGTCCATTTTGAGCAGGGCGGCCAACCATTTGTTCTTGTAATACTGCTCTAAAAGATACGTTGTCTCTGCGGCGCTCTGGTTGAGGTTCAGTTCGTTTGCCAGCAGCAGGATGTCTTCCACACTGATTTGGCTGTAGGGGATGTGGACTTGTGTTTCTACCGGCACCTGACGCCTGCGGGACGACTCCATATCCATCGTGAAGACTTGGACACGGCTGCCGAAGTATTTCTTCAAGCCATCTACGCCTTCTTTGGCGGGGTCTTCGGTGGTGCCTTTCCAGCCGTACTCGCCGTGCATGTCAAAGACTAAGTTGACGGCCTTTTTTTGCTTGATGGTGCCGCACAGGCAGATGCGCGTCAGGAACGTCTTACCCGTCCCGGACTTGCCGAAGATGCCGTTGGAGCGTTCCACGAAGCGCTCCAAATCCAAACATACGGGGATGTCTTCCATGTCTAGGGGCGAGCCGATATGGAAATGTTTGCCGCCTTCCTGTTCAGCGCCAAAGATGTCGGCGATGTCGTCTTGGGTGGCTTCTCCGACGCCGCTGAAGTGGGTGGGCACGGTCTTGACCGGCTCAAACTCGCCGCCCGCAAACTTCGCGCGCATCAGGAGCGGCTTGAGCGTCACCGTGCCGAACGTAGATGTGCCTGCCAGCACCTGACGCAGGAACACGTCATCGGGCTTGGGCGGGTCGGCCAGAATGTTGGGAGAGGCGCAGTCCAGCGTCACATCCGTAATCATGGCGAAGAACTCATGCTGCGCGCCGTCCACCACGACAAACTTTCCTGCCCGGATGTCTTCCACGGAGTGCAGGCCCGTCAGCTTCATCTGGATACCGGCTTGCAGGCTGCCGCGCACCACGGTGCCGACCGCAAGCCGTTTCGCCTTCAGCGGCACAGCCACTGGCATGGCATAGGCGTTCGCTGGCGTTGCGCCGTTTTTTGCGTATCCAGTAGTGCCATTGCCGCTCGCCATATGTCGCGCCCTCCGTTCATCAGCCGTCAAGATGTTGTGCCATTATAACACATGGGCGCGCGGAGCGTCAACTGCGGCTTTGTTTCTTTCAGTGACTTAGGTATGATGCTGGTATGACAAGGAAGTTTTGACGCGTGCTTGTTTTCTGTCTAATACTAGCGTTGCTTGCAGCGGCACTATGGACAGGCCCGTTTTGGACTGCCTACACCCAGGTTTCTCCGTCCGCCTTACATGGTCTGCCAGAACGTATGGCGCGGGTCAGGCCCGGCATGACGGAAGGTCAGATGTGGAGCATCTTAGCAATCCCAAGAGGCTGTCTTATCAGCGAAGATGGCAGCGAACCGAGAAGTGATTACCGCTGGAGACGTCAACTGCCTTACGGCTACCGTCTCTATTATGTGCTGGATATGACACGCCGCTCTGCCATCTTCAAGCGAGGCAGCGCGACACGCCACCCCTGGCCGTAAGCAGTGACGATAAAAAAGCCCCCGCCACAATGGCGGGGGCTATTGTTTTGTCTATCTGCTAGGCGCGGATGTCTACCGGCCCCATGCGGCGCAGCTTCTTGAGAGCGCGCAACTCAATCTGCCGCACACGCTCGCGGGTGACCGCGAAGCGCTGCCCGACTTCTTCCAGCGTGTGCGCATAGCCGTCGTCCAGGCCAAAGCGCATACGCACGACAGCCCGCTCGCGCTCGGTCAGCTTGTCCAGCACGGCGTCCAATTGTTCGCGCCGGATCAAATTGACTGCGGCATCGGAGGGCGACTGGTTGGCGCTGCTCTGGATAAAGTCCGCAAGCTGCGCCGAGTCTTTTTCGCCGACGGGCGTTTCCAGAGACAGCGGCTCAGACGCGATGCGCATGATCTCGTTCACGCGCTCCACGGGCACTTCCATCTCCGTCGCCAGCTCTTCCTGGGTCGGTTCGCGCGACAATTGCTGACGCAGCAGGCCGGAGGTCCGCACCAGCTTGTGGATCGTTTCGGCGACATATACCGGGATGCGAATTGTGCGCCCCTGGTTGATGACCGCGCGGGCGATGGCCCTTCTGATCCACCACGTTGCGTAGGTGCTGAAACGATAGCCTTTGGTGTAGTCAAACTTCTCGACCGCACGGATCAAGCCGATGTTGCCCTCTTGAATAAGGTCGGCGAGGCTGATGCCGGGAACCGAGTACCGGCGGGCGATGCTGACCACCAAACGCAAATTGGCTTCCGTCAATTGGTCTTTGGCCTGCTGGTCGCCATCGGCCACTTTGCGCGCCAAATCCACTTCTTCTTGCGCCGACAACAGCTTGGTGTTCTTTGTCTTGCGCATCCACATTTGCAGAGACTCGTCACGTGGATTTTCCTCGGCGACTGGATAGGGCGTTTCCGGCGCTTCGTCCTCCGATGCCAGACCTTCCGCCTCAGACTCCGTGTCGTCATCCCCTGCAGACGAATCTAACAGCGGCGTGGCTGTGTCTTCATCCGTGCCGGTCGCCAGCGCGAGAAAGCGCACCGCATCCGGGTCATCCAATGCCCCCGATGCGCCGATGGCTTCTTCGTCCGTTCCAAATCCCGTTCGTGTACCCTCGTCTCCCAAATTTCTCCCCTGCAACGTCGCTGCTGCGCCTGGTTTTTCCGTCAAAATCATGTTGCTTCCCAAGAGCCTCCCCCCTATCTGATCTTTACACCATTAGTTTTGCTCGCTTGCTCTCTGCTTTCAACACCCAGAGTGCTTTGCGCGTTCCCTCCGTGTGCCGCTTGCAGGCAGCTGCGTTGACTGACGCAAACTTGATTGTTTTTGTGCTGGTATATAATGATATACGCAGCAAACGCATCTATTCTCTCAAAATCGGAGGCCAATTTCAGTAATATAGACTACGTTTATATAAAATTACGGCAGCAAGTGTCAGGTGAATGCGCCACTTGTACCCAAGAACACGGCTGGCTAAACCAGCATGCGTGGACGCGTCTTATCGGGCAAGTTTTACGTGCCGAGTCGCCGCGAAGCGACCGGAATAAGGGGGAGATACGACAAACAGGAGCGGTATTCCTGCGCTGTTACTTGAAATTGTGGGAAGTATGGGGGTGAGACTGTATCCAGGCGACAAACAAGGACACCAAATAGGCATCCCATTGCTTGCCCGCGCCGGCCTGCAGCGTGGTCAAGGCTTTGGCGGTGCCCAGGGCGGGGCGATACGGACGCGGAGACAGCATGGCATCGTAGGCATCGGCGATCGCGACGATCCGCGCGCCGAGCGGGATTTCGTCACCCCGCAGCCCATCGGGATAGCCTCTGCCGTCCACGCGCTCATGGTGCGAGCGCACAATCGGCAGCAGCGCGGCGGTGGAGCGCAGCGGCGCGATGATTTCCTCGCCCAGGGCGGCATGACGCTGCATGCGCTCTTGCTCGTCTTCGCTGAGCATGCCGCGCTTTTGCAGCAGGCGATCCGGCACCCCGATCTTGCCCAAATCGCGCAGCATCGCCGCCTGCCCGACGATCCGCACCGCCTCTTCCCCCAGCCCCGCCTGGCGGCTCAAGGCCGATGCGTACAGCACCACCCGTTCGGTATGGGCCTCGCCTTCCCGCCCTTCCCGCGCTTCAATGATGCGGCTGAGCGCGTAGATCACGCTTTCCACTTCGTCCAAATGGTCGTTCAGCGCTTTGATCTTGAGCAGCGAGCGCACACGGGCCAGCAGTTCCGCCCGGTTAAATGGCTTGGCGAGAAAGTCATCCGCGCCTGTCTCTCCCAGCCCGCCCCGCTCCCCGCCCTGGGCCGGGGGAGTGACTAAAACAATCGGCAGCCGCCGTGTTTGCGAGTCGCCCTTGAGGGCGCGGCACAGGGCAAAACCCTGTGCCGATTCGCGCCCCGCCACGTCCAGCAGCAGCAAATCAGGATGCAGGCGTCTTGCCGTGTCCAGGCCATCCTCGCCTCCTGGCGAGGTCAGCACCTCATAGCAGTTGTCCGTCCGCAGCACGGCTTCCATCAGTGTTCGGCTCATCGGCTCGCTGTCCAGCACCAAAATGCGCGGCTTGGCCGTCAAGAGGTCATTCATTGCTCGTTTGCTCCACTGTCATTATCGGCGCGGCGGCGGGCGTTCGGCACTGGTACTATTAATGAAATCTTGCTGCGTGGGCGGCGAGCGTCTGCGTCAACGTATGTTTGTTGTTGGCTGACCGTCCTTTGCGCCTGCATTGCTGGAAGCGGTTTTGCCCGCAAGGTGCGTGGTCAGAATGTCGTATTCCCTGCCGGAGTTTGAGGCTGTCACGGTATCCCAGCGCAGAGACTTTTTTATGTCCCGTGCCGGGATCACCCCCGCCAACCTTTGCATCGCTTCCCACTGCGCGTACTGGCCGGTCTGGTAGCAGCACGTGCCGTAACGCGCCGCCAACCGCTTGCCGACATGCGGATAAGCATCGTTGTATTGCGTCCAGTACCAGCGCATCAGCAGCGTGTAAACGCGCCGCCCGTCTGTTGCCGCCCAGCATGGGTTGGTCAGTTGTGCGTCTCTGAGCGCATCAAACAGGCGGTTGGCGGCCTCGCCTTCGGATTTGGTGGGCGCGAAGCGTTTGGCATGACTCTCTAGCGTTTCCGCAAGGAGTGCCTGCTGCGTCTTTTCCTTCTGCTCGCCTAAAGTTTGCCACTGTGCCACCGTGTGGAAATAAGGCGCAGGGTCTTCATCCACCAAGTCCAGCATGATGCCCGGCAGAAGAGTGCAATAAGAATCGTTGCGGTTCATTTCCACAGTCAGCACCTGCGGCCCGCGCACCAGAAACCGCTTCCAGACCCCGTTCCAGAAGTCCTTGATGCGCCCGCGCGCCATCTCCGGCTGCCCGGCAAAGCTGCTGATGTCCTGCAACCCCATTCCGTTGTGGGTACGAACGGAAAGACGGTAGTCACGCCAGCGATTAAAGTCGGCATGGCCGTCTTTGTTGAAGTCATACAAGGACAGGTAGTAAAGACCCTTTGGGATCGTCAGCGAACAGTAAACATGAGGGCCGTCAACGGTTACCGGATAGCTTTCACTATGGTCGTCCACTTCCGTTTCGCGGCGGTTGACGGCCCAGGTGGTGTAGCCTTTCAGCACCCGGCTGTGCAAATATGTGGGAGGCAGCTCCAAGCTGTTGGGGTTATTCGTGTAGCGCCACTGCATCCAGTAGCGCAGGCTGTCGCCCTCTCTATGGTTTGGCCCGATAGTCAGGTCGTAGTCAATCGGGTTCCATCCAGCCCCCCAGAGGTAATCTAAAGGGATGGGATGGAACAGGGCGCACAGACAGGCCCAATAGCGCCCATAGCGGCCCTGCCAGTCGCCTTTGGTCAGCCAGTCGTCATCCAAAGCCGCCACAAACGGCTTGTCGGCATCCGGCTGCGGCTTGACTTGACCGACCTGCGCCAGCAAGGTATTGAGTTCAGCAAGCGTGGGCGCTTTGGCATAGACGGGGAAATAGGAGACCATAGAAGGTGTCGTCAATGTTGGTAAGAGTGTTTCCGCGTTAGGCTTTGCTCCCGTCTCGGTCTGCATCAAGCCACCGCCATAGCCGCCCATCAGCATGGCGGTACCTGTCGGCAGCAGGGCGTAAACGTAGTTGTCGGCCATCTGCAACGGCTGAGATGGCGGCAGGTGATGGCCTGTCCGCGAGTCAAACACTTCCGGCGGCCCCTGCCGATGTCCCACCCACAGATGCCCCGCGCTGTCTTCGGCAAGCGCCGTGATGTAGTCCTCGTGCAGCAAGTCTTCCCCTTTGCCCTCGCGCCTGTAGCGCCAGGTTTGGCCGTTGTCATGGCTTGCCGCCAGGCCATGCCCTGTGCCGCAATAAACTGTTCCATCCCGCGCCATGAGCAGGCAGTTGGTCAAAGAAGTAGGAAGCCCGTCACCAATACTTGCCGTTGGCGTTATGGCAGGGCCAGGGACAACGCGCCACGTCTTGTAGTCATCAAGCGCGGATGCAACAGCCACGCCGTCGCAAGGCGTTCCGACATACAGCGTGCCGTCTTTGCTGAACGCCAGCGCGTTCGCCGCATCGGAAGGCAGCCCGTCGGACTTTGTATAGTACGACCAGGTGTTTTGAGACAGGGAGTAGCGGAACAAACCTGCTTCCGTTGCGCCCCACACAGCATCGTCCAGGGGAGAAACAGCAAGCGCGAAGACGCGCGAGCCGAGCGGCCCGTTCGTCGGCCCCAAGTGCCGCCAATCTTTGCCCTCAAAGACGGACACGCCGTGCGTTGCCGTGCCGCACCAGACGCGGCCCAGGCGGTCACAGGCAATCGCGTAGCAGTGGGCATCCCCCAGGTCGGCGTCCGTGTGGAACTGCGTCCATGCGTGGGTGGCTTCCGAGTAGCGCCAAACGCCCTGGTCTTCGGTTCCTGCCCAAAGGCTGCCTGCGCGGTCGCGGCATAGGCTGACGACAAAGCCGCCTTGCGTGGACACGTTCCAGGGAATAGCTGGGGCAGTGGCATGCGCTGCGGCAGGGGCGGCGCTTGCCGTGCCAGACACGGAGAGCAGCAGCCCTAAACAAGCCAGCAGGCCGCACGTCAGGCGGCGGGAGCGAAGGAAACGGCGGCTACATAGGAATATCATTGTGATCGTCCTCGCATACACAAGAAACAAAGCCGACAAAAGAAAACAGGGGCGGGGGAGCCAGTCCCCACGCCCCAAACAACCTGCCGCGTTCTATGACGACGAACCGCCGCGCCGCCGGAACATCCACACGCCGCCCACCAGCATCATTAGCCCGCCTATAAACGGCAGAGAACTGGCCTGCTTGGGGTCAGGTGAGGCTTCACCGGGATGAAGTTTTTGTTGCATCTTTCTCAACTCAGAAATAGAAGGAAGTTTAGAGTTAACAGTACCCCATCGATAATACATGACATCAGTGTTTGATTGGTCTTGAGCATCAAGCGCTGATGCAGTGTTCAGGTTGGGGCCAAGTAAGCGAAAATCTGTTAAACTGAAATGCTTTGGAAGGCTCAACATGACCATTTTGGCAGGTTGTATATCCTTGAGTGACCAAGTACGTTTATATGTTTGTGCATGAGGCCGCGTGTAAGTAAAGTTTGCCTCTGAACATATCCAAACATTGTTTACTCTTTTGAAGTTCGTAGCAAGATACTGAGATGACCATTTTGCACCAGGACCGGTATGGTTTACTTCAATAAGGATTGGTAGACCCTCATACTGTCGGCTTAACGTCATCCGAACTGTAAAAGGTGCATTGTTGCCTTCATTGATAGTTGCACCCATAACCCATGAATCTCCCGTAGTATTAATAAGTTGCCATTTGGCATCATACATCAAGAGTGGGTTTTTACCTACCAGCATTGTGAAATCCTCAGGGTTGAGGAACAGAGAACTGAATGCATTACGGAATCGGGCAGCGTCTCCATTGCAAGCCCAGACTTGAGGCGCAGAAGGTGAAACCAATGCTTTCGTGTTTGGGTCTCGCCCAGAAACATTACCTGCCAATCCATATTCTTGACCATAGTATTCAGCATACTTGCCAATGTAACCTGGCGCGTTTTGATTTTCTCCCACAACCAATAGTGTGCTGCCGTCATTGGTAAATTGCCACGTTTTGTTAATTGTAACAGAGTAGGGTGAAAGAAGCTGCATATTACGGTCAGCTTGCTTTTCTGCTATTTGATATGCTGAAACATGATCTGTAACACCATCTTCTTCGGCTTGCTTTAATGCAATCTCAAAGTATTGTTTTCTAAGGGATGGAAAGTTACTTGGATCAACACCATTATTGCTTACTGTTTGAGACACGTTCCAATCAAGTTGCGACGGGGTAAGGCTTGCCTCGCGGCTACTAATCTTGGTTGTAACGTCTTGTGGAAGTTGAGCTAAAGCCTGCTTTTTTACCACGTTTAGCAGAATACAGGCATATACACATACTAGTATTATTAACTTCATTAATTATCCTTTCCTGGTTTGTTGGCTTGTGCTATGGGCAGAATGGACAAGGATTATCTGGCGGGTCTTTTAGTTGTATACCGTCACAGTCGGTGCCTCGATGCCAACCATCTGAAGGAGGCCCCCAATCAATTGGAGCCTTAGGATCACCCGAAGCAGTAGTTTGGCAATTGCATCCACCCCCGGTTTCCACACAAGTTGCTACATAAGATTGATCTCTCACGTACGGCATACTCTTTGGTGTACAATATCCAAACCCTACTTGGCAGCTTCTATCATACCTTTTATATTTTGTGCATATCTTTTTGTCGCAATCGATGTTTGGAATGCCGCAGTTTTCTATATAACCATTGGTGCTAGTTTGAAGTAGCGTTGAAAAGTAGCCCTCGGCTTGCGTATTACTGTTTACCACAACCGTAATGCGAGGCCAAGCCGATGACCATCCACGATTTTACCACGCAACTGTTCTGCCGTGTTGACGATGCCATGTCTGACCAACAAAAACATTCGCAAGCCGTGCTGCATCCAAGCGAGATGGTCACGCTCGGCCTGCTGTTTGCTCTCAAAGGCGTCGGCAACCGTGCCTTCTACCGCTGGGCACAGGCCAATCTTAAACCACTCTTTCCACGTCTGCCTGAGCGCACCCGCTTCTTCCGCCTGTTGGCGACCCATCAAGAGTGGACACACCGCTTTCTGGCCCAGCCGTCGCTTTTCTGGCCCAGCCGTCGCTTTTCTGGCCCAGCCGTCGCTTTTGGGCGTGGTGGACAGTTTCGGCATCGAACTGATCCACCCTCGGCGGCAGGGGCGCAGCGACAAGCAGATCGGCAAGAAAGGCAAGTCCAACCACCGCTGGATTGTGGGAGCCAAGCTTTGCTGTATTCTCGACCACCTGGGGCGCGTCGTGGACTGGGCGGTAGACACGGCCAATGTTTATGATGCTGTATTCCAGCCACTCCTCAAGAAGTACGAGGGAGCGATGCTGATTTTGGGTGACAGCGGCTTCCATGTCAAGACCACTGCCGAACAGCAAGACCCCGACAACCTCAAGATTTGTTCGCGCGGGGTCTGGAACCAGCGGATGCTGATCGAGACCGTTTTCTCGATGCTGACGCATATTTCTCGATGCTGACGCATACCTGCCGCCTCAAGAAAGTGGGGCATCGGGTCTGGTCAGGGCTGAAGGCGCGGTTGGCTTTCGCAGCGGCGGCCTTCAATGTGTGCAGCCAGTGGAACGGTCAGCAAGCCGACGCACACGGGTTTGTGTCACTTTCCATGCTTCAGGTCGCGCTCTGAAGCACGACTGAAACTAGCACCAATGGTTATATAACCAATGGTGCTAGTTTTAACTGTCAATAACAGCAGCAACCTGTTTGCGGGCCAGGGAAACTTAGAAGAACTCATCACTTGCGCCTGTGATGCGTACATAGGATCGGCTTTCGG
>JAABUQ010008097.1_pt1 | contig 14887 bp, 12 predicted proteins | sample 5560001 | NCBI WGS metagenome assembly JAABUQ01 (sample SAMN10711888, study PRJNA513371) | rock metagenome | isolation source: Antarctica rocks | place: Antarctica: Victoria Land, Finger Mt nord | collected 2015-12-18 | reverse complement strand
ATGAGTAGGGAGGAAAGAAAGAGGAGAAGGAGGCGGGAGAAGGAGAGGATTCGGAAGAGGGGAGAGGGGGTGGACGGGGCGGGGGGTATGAAGAGCAAGGTGGGTGGGGAAGGGGTGGGGGGGAAGACGCGGAAAGGGGAGGAGAAAGAGGTGCTGGGGCAGTTGAAGAAGGGGGGTGTGAGGGTTATTGGGAAGAAAGGCGAGGTGAGAGATGTGGAGGGGAGGGCGGTTGAGGTGAGGGGAGCTGGAAAAGGGGGTGGTGGGTATAAGTTGTAGATAGATGAAGAACGTAAATATATCACCAAAAGACATTCTGTCAACTGACGTACAAGCGTGCAAAGACCCGTGGTTCTCAATGTTGGGCTTCATCGGGCGCCCAGATTATCGAACAAGCGAGACTTCTCTAAGTGTTAAGCGAACAACTCTCGGGATTGCTATCCATAAAGTATCTTCAAAGCGCTGACTCTAAGCACAGGCCCGAAAGAGCCCGAAAGTTAGCCCCCTCAATCAGGGCGTGACCCATCACAGCGTGTCCTCCTCCCCCAATCTCCCTCAAGCGTTGCCCATACCACCACCGCTTCCCGGCTTTCACCTTGTCAGCTTCTTACCGCAGGCATCGCGTCGCCGCTCGATACTCTGGCGTAGCTATCGATGCTCCTGGTTCGGTGCACACGCTAATCCGGCCACACCAGCTAGGTTTGCGTGCCTAGATCATCCCATTCATCCTGCTGTGATCTCTTCGTTCTGCACCAGCCTCCTGGGGAAAATTTTGCCATCCGTTACGGGACATCTCTGCAACGCTTAGGCTCCCGTTCTCAGAGCATCGATGACCTCTTGTGATGTCATTCTTAGCAGCTCTCACCACGCCAGATCCAGCTTGGAAAACCGGCGCAGAGGGGCGCTTTGAAACGGGCGTATCTCCCTCGAATGGGGGCTCATGTTGGATGTGGCAATAGAGAGGAATGACCAAGCTCTTGCGAATTTCGTCTTCTTGGAAGACGATTCATTGGACGTCTTGAAACGTGATAGACCTGGTAGACCTGGGTGGTGTAGGCCGTAGATTTGCGCTATTCTCCGTAGAGACTTTTGTGTAGTTTCTATACGTGAATGGAAGCCATCCAAGGGTGCTTGGTGAGTTGCTGTGCGTTGAAACTTTGATCTCCCTTGCAGCTGACTTGCCTTGGGCGATAGAGCCTCTGCTAGGCTTCTTCCATATCGCGCGATGGAAGACTGAAACCCAGCATCATTACGAGTCCTGTCTGACCAACCAGTCGTTGAAGCAAATTGCCTCATCAGCAAGTGATCACTACATGAGCCCACCCAGAATCACTTTGCCGACGCCGGCTATTTCAGCTTTGGCACCGTTCCGGCTGGCCTCTTGGAATTCCTTGACGAGACCAGAAACGATAATCTTCCGCAGCCTCGCATCTGCTTTGGTGAAGATCTCACTGATCCCCGGCGCACACTGCGAGGGCGAAGCTATCAAGCTCATAATGCGTGTGTAGCAATCGATGAGGACATCACACAAGGTCGCAAACGTCTCGAAGTAGTCCGGATCGAAAGGCAGAGAGGGTGTGAGAAGGTGCGTATACTCCTCACCTGGAAGCAGATCCTGCTCACTGATTGGAAACGAGGAGGCGGTTGATGAACTAGTCGAAGGTCCGCCGTTGACCATTGACTTCAAGTCTGCAGGATCGCTGGACGTCATGGGTAGGCCGATATCGTGAGCTGAGCTGGCACGGCGGCCTTTCGATCCCGTTGCGTGGGTGGCGCGTTTAAACATTTGGGGGATTCGGGCTCGGGATAGAGAGGAGGCAGAAGATCCCTCTGGAGGATGGACTTGCTGGTAAGATTCGAATTCTGCGAGTAGGGCGTTTAGAGCACGAAGGTAGTCCATTGCGCTAGAAGTACTCAGGTCGAGAATTGCGGGTAATGAAAGACCTAGAAGGAGGTAGTTTGTGGCTCGGCGAGCAAGTTTCTTAGGATCGAAGTAGGCCATCTTTGCGAGATCAGGCTTGCTGAATAGTAGAGTATTGTACCAATACATTCGGCCTTGGTGACTAGAATGCTTCAGTATAATTCATATGAAAGGGGGTCTCTAGAGGCGCTACTGCTTGGACTAGGTCTCACCTCTTCCGTAGATAGTCTAGAGTTGATATCCTTTTCGAAGACATGTCTTGAATATGCTGGAATACAGTGGTAGGGTTGTAGGCACCGGGACCAGCCGGAAGATTCGGCGGAGGCACGGGCATGGTGTTCGTTGTTTGGAAGCTGGCATTGGAATGTGCCGTACTGGGAGGTTTGGAGGTGTCGGATCCAGGTCGTAATGTCGGCGCGAAGGGAGCCATTGTCATTGTGCCCGATCCAGTCATGTTGTGCTTAGCCCCGGCACGAGTAAGTGCCGCCGAAGCAGTGACCGCCCTATTCAACGGTGCCTCCCCAAGTTTCTGTGGTGAGGGGACTGGCTTTCTTTTCGGTACCGAGATGGGCGAAGTCCCTTTGTACTTCGGAGGGCTTACAAGACCGGGAGGCTTATCTTGCAAGTATGGGAGCGATGCTGTGCTTGCGGAGGCCGCCTTACGGCGGTAGGCGGTGCGATTCGAGGAGCGAGAGGAGGTGGAGGAGCGGTCAGTGCTGAAGCTAGGCTGGTATTCGGTGTCTGTCAGAGAGTAAAGTCTGCTCTCCTTGGCTCCGTCCTTGACCGGAGAGATGGTGCTGGTCAGACGTTTGGCGGAGGACTTGATGGAAGAGACGAAAGCTACAGAGGATCGAGCATGATTGTCTGCACTCGGCGCCATGCCTGCTTGTCGATATAGGCCCACTAAACTGACTTAGTGCGTGCCAGGGGGTGCCACTCAGGGGAAGTCGGCACCGTGCTTAGCTTCGGCAGCGGTATCCTATCGCCACTGGAGGGTGACTGGGTTAGGGGTTATCATCATCGTGGCCACGGAAGACATGGACAGCGTCAAGTATAGGCCCATTATAGAACGTCTCAATGCGAAACTAAGGTAGAAGCAGACGTACTGCGCGCTTCTAATCGCTTTTGCGGCATGCCCGAGCCTCATGAAATAAGGTTGTCGCTTATGCAGGTCATCATACGACCCCACGTGCGGAGTGGAAGTCGGGAGAACGCAATAAGAGATTTCATATCTAGAGCGCATGGTCGATATTGAACTGGCTACCGCATGCAATCCGCGTTCAGTCCACCAGGATATCAACCTACGGCCAATTGGTGCACGTAAGGCGCCAGATATCAGGAGATTTATATCGCTGTCCTCTTAGCTTCGAATATTTTGTGCATTTCATGGATCCATGAAGTCGTATTCTTACTGTTTCGTTGTTTATCTTAAGACCCGTTTTCACATATAGTGGCTTTTGCTCTTCGAATCTCAGATCATGGCCGGACGGCCGACAGATATACCCGAGAACGGCCATTGGCCAGTAGACCCTCAAGAGGACGTTCCAATATCGGAAGACCGAATATGGGTTGACGGATGCTTCGACTTCAGCCACCACGGTATGCCTGCTACCTTGACAGCTCCAGGACCTTGCTAAGTGGCTCTCTTAGGCCACGCAGGAGCAATGCTGCAAGCCCGCCGTCTGGGCAAGGAGCTCATTGTTGGTATTCACTCAGATCAAGACATTATGGACAATAAGGGGCCCACGGTCATGACACTCAAGGAACGGTCGGTTGCGAGCTTTTCGAAGCTTGAATGGACGACTCACTGATATGCAATGGCAGCGTTGCTGCTGTTGATGCTTGTCGATGGGCTACGGCGTCCGTGCCTTACGCGCCTTATGTGACTTCCTTGCCGTGGATCTCGCATTATGGCTGTTATTATGTTGTGCATGGTGACGATATCACTTCGGATAGTAGTGGAGAGGACTGCTATAGATATGTGAAGGCAGCGGGCCGGTTCTTGGTGGTCAAGCGTACTCCTGGAATCTCGACGACGGATCTTGTTGGGCGTATGCTGTTGTGTACGCGGAACCATTTCATCAAATCATTGCACGATGTACTTTCTGGAGAGGAGGGCTCAGGCAGTACGGAAGAACGGCGCAAGCATGGCAAGGATATGACCCAGCGGATCAAGGACTACTCTACGAATGAGTCTGGTCTGCGACCAGGACCTAGTGTATGGGCCTGGAATGCCTCCAAATCTGCGAAAAAAGACGATGCTCAGGCAGAAGCTGGGATCTATTCTACCCTTGTTGAAGGAAGGCCGCCGAGGCCTAGCCAACGCCTCATCTACGTCGATGGAGGCTTTGATCTCTTCTCATCTGGCCACATTGAGTTTCTTCGTCAAGTCGTTGTCAAAGAGAAGGCTATCGGCAGCGAACGTGGCTGGTATAGCGATGATTCGAAACGGAGCAGGATCAGCGAGGCCGGCGAGGACTATGGGCCTGCATTCATCGTGGCCGGCGTGCACGATGACGAGGTCATCAATCATTGGAAAGGAGTCAATTATCCGATAATGAATATCTTCGAGCGAGGACTCTGCGTCCTTCAGTGCAAAGTGAGTACTTCCGACCCGTTACTACGTGACATCGAGCCCTTCCTTGTTGCAACAAACCGCAGAGGAAGTCGAGAACCACATGCGAGCGATCTGGCCAGCCTTTGCTCAATCATTCTTGCCTTCCGAGCATCCAAGTTTTTGAATCTTTAACCTTCGTGTTATCAGTCCTACTTATTTTTCCCCTACCAACGCCGTGACTTCTCAAGATCGGTCCCTTTGGACCTCATCAATATCGATACTGACACCTTCGCCTAGTACGTCTCAAGCGTCGTCTTCGGCGCACCCTTCACGCCCAGCGCTCCTTACCTCAAGGCCCTCCCCTTCGGTCTTCCTTCGGCCGTCTATCACGGACCCACATCGTTCATACCGCTCACGTACGATCCATATACGGCAGCAAAAGAGCTCGGGATATACCAAGAAGTTGCAGAGCACGAGTTCCAGCACGTCAATGCCGGCGAGATCGTGCAAAGGATTATGAAGAGCAGGGAGATGTATGAGGCAAGGCAGCGGGCTAAGGCAGCGAAGGCGGTAGGGGAGAATGAGATACGCCAGTCTGGTACTTGATTGCTGCAGGAATCAGGAAGGGAAGACATCCGTCACTCAACATGTGACTGTCTGCGCGTTTGTTCGGCTATCAAATGCTGATCCTCAACAACGTATAACAAGTCAGAGTCCCCTTCCTCGTCATTTTCCACCGAGTCTTAGGCAATAGTAATACCAGATGTAAAGAGCAAAATTATAAATCTAGTCCTAGAGGGGTTCGAACCCACGACATTCGCATTACAGAATGATGTATATCATATCGACACCGAAGTCATCAATATAAGAACGACGCCTGTGAAAATGTTAAGGAATTCCGTGATTAATTTTTACAACACAACTTACGCTACCACTGCGCCATAGGACTTGCAACACTGGAGATCTCGCTTAAAATGTTATAAGTCCGTACTATCTGAGCTGTAACACGTGATTAGTATCTAGGGCTTAATCTAGGCTACCTTAGGGTTTCTTGCGCGATTGTAGTTATACCGGAGAGTACGTGATTAGCGAACAGCCGCCTTGGAGGCATTACCGTCCGTGAAAGATGATGACTGGGTTCGCTGACGACGAATGCGATTTGTTGTTGGTAGATGGAAGATGGGGTTAGACAATTCTTGTGAGTTCCTGGAGAGTCTAGAGCCTGGGTTCAGATCTACAAGAAGAGAGCCTGGGTTGGAGGTCTTAAGTACCTCCTTTGGAATTTCATGTCTTGTGCTGAGGAGCAGTGTGTAGAATGCAGATACGTCACTTGCACTTTTGTTGTGTCGTTATACTGTGTTATCGTTCTTCTATCTCACGCCCTCAAACACAAGTTATTGTGCTTGTGTTCACAGTCGACAAATGATCGATTTATCGTTTGTGTCACTCTGGACTTTAGTATATTCCTATGTCTTTCGAGGTCCCAACGACGGTAAATGAAGCTTCGTGTTGTCGGAGCCGAACAGATCTAATTTTACATGACAAAAATCACACCCTGCCTGTGGTATCTCATTGGTGCTGCAAGGTGTATGCGCCCCTGATCCCCAATTCAACGTGCTGGGTATTTGCTTCTCTCTGTTCTGCTCCAATCCCTTGCCTTCCCTCAGCACTATGAGGAATTTCCCTTCCGCGGTGGATGGCGTAGGTTCCCGTCCACGATTCTTTGTTGAAAAAAGATATAGCGTTTATGGGTGATCTACTCTTCCCTTCTCTGCTGAAGTTCGCTAGAGTCGCCGCCAATTTTTTTGTTAGGATAAGGCAGCATTTCAAGGAAACAGACTGCGTTTACGCCCGTTCGCTGCCGAAACAAAGAGCCCATCCTTCGCTCTCCACGGCCAATCCGAGCTTCGCAGGGCGAGGAAACGTATCGTAGTCGTATCGAAGCAGGAGCATCAACTTGTCGCCAGACCCAAGATTGCACAATAATAGGAACTTGCTGCGCCTTCACAGTGCACTTATAGCCCTGGTGTATTACTAGGAGGGATCCAAAATCAAATTTCTGGAAGTGAAGGGGAGAACGAAAACGTGGTGACCCATGAAAATATTTTCCTAGAGTGGTGTGCTGTCATAGGTCCCCATTTCGGTACTCCGACACTCCTATCTCATCATTCTCTTTTCTCACACGGTGGTGATACAAGGAAATTAGCATTCTGTTTGAGTGGAGTGACCTTAAACTTGGCGAGAAAGCCGATACAGTTTTAGAACACATAGCGAGTCATCTTCAGGAAATACTATAAGATCCTCTAATCTTCATAATGGACTAATTGCATTATGCGCACAACGACTATAAAAGGGAATTGGAACAGCCACCGGTGCATGCTATGCCTTATGCTGACAACGAAAGTCTGTGATGGGCAAGCGATCTCGGAAATGGAGATGGACCTTTGCCAACCTTTAAGTAGGAGTTAAGATCTACATGCAGATAGTGGATCAAGAGTCTTGACGTGGCGTGTTGTTTCATGTAGTAATCTGTCACTAATCTTGTACGTCCCGCCGAGCGAGCATCTGCGTTGTGATGCATCATGCTGTTCATCAAGAGACATTTCATCCAGTGTATTCTCGAGACTGAGGAAGGCCGCGTGACATTGCGAACTAACTCCATTTGTGAGGTCTCAGGTCGGTACTCCATAGTATCTGACGGAGGTGGAAATTTGAGGCAGCAATGGCGCTCGTGTTGAACAGCAAAGCCCTAGACGTAGCCCTAGTGATCAAAGCTAGCAGTGGGCTGCCCCACCTATCCTTGGCAAGCGTGCTGGTCACTCTTATACTTTCTTGGAGGAGATTCGCGTACAGTACGCAAGGTACGTTAAGGTAGTTTGAACCTCGATCCCATAGTCAATTACCGCTAGGGTCTCTGTCTACTGCGTTGGCCTAAGGTACTTTACACTTTCGCGACCGAACTTCGATTCGCCAGACTCGACCGACTAAGCCTTACTCTAAAATGGCGAACGAGAGCTACGGGTTCTCCCTACACGTCACCGTGCACGTCTCCCCGAAGGACAGCGAAGCATTCCTGGCAGCCTTGAAGCCGGTGTACGAACTCGTTGCCGCAGAGCCCGAGTGCACATACTTCGAGGTATTCCACTCTAAGGATGAGCCAGGCGTATTTCATTGGGTGGAGAACTATACTCAGACCAAAGAATGGTTTATGCAGGTATGATGGTCCCCTAAATGCACTGCGGGTTCTGCGACCGAGTACTTGCTACATCCCTTTCAAAAGGCTGAGAGACTGACACGGTTGAATTCGCTGCGCACAGCATCAGATCACCAAGGAGTACTACAAGCCATATTTCGCGAAAACCGAGCCTATGTTCATCAAGCCCCGCGAATTCAAGTTGGTGGATAGGTTGAAGCCTGGGGATTGGACAAGGTCCAAGCCGGAGAACCTCCGTTCCTAAGGGCAGGTCAATGAAGGGTCGCACATTTTCAGCTACTTCCGGACGTCTGCCCCTATCTTGATGATTGAGTCTTTCCGTATGGAATCATTGGCAGGGTGCAACCTTTTGTTAGTATCCAACATCAGTCAGTGAACTGCTCAGGTCAGCTCAGGAGCTCTTTCTGGCCGATTTCTGTTGAATGACATGAATTCTTTCTGGCGAATACGAAAGCCTGCCTATGAGAATTATACTCCAAGTTGAGAATCCTCTCATTTGTCCGATCTCTCGCAGCTGTTCTTTTCCGTGCACAACGACCTAAGCCTTTTGCCATGGTGAATTTCGCTACCTGGTCGAGGCTCACCAGACTCATTACTTACAGACAGGTAGGATTTGTAGGGCCGTGCTAAAAGGCTTGTCTTATGACTTTCAGATCATTACTCTGTAAGCACTGCCTGATGTTGACACACTCCGCAACTTGAATCTAGCTACACCTAATACCGCGACACCCATCTCTCAACGCGAAAAGACACTTCCACCCAAGTAAAACTAGGAGACCTCAATGAGCGGAGGCTTCGATCTCCTGCAGCCTAGATGCTGGCTGCAAGTCCATTGTTGAGTAAACGTATACTGTGTCACTGCCCCCTTCTAGCTGTCATAAATCTTCTCTACCGAATGCAAACCCCTGGCCCTATGGTGTTGGAGACAGGACATTACAGCGAGCTCCCGCAGTTTTAACGACGTTATCGGATGGGGTTTGAAGAAGGCCCTGGTCACCCAGTATCGCTCTGCTCTTGGGTTGAGAGGGGGAATGGTTAATCAATTTTGTAGATTCCCCGTTCAGGAACGATTGCTCTGGCTCGTTTGTCAAGCCCAACTTTGGCGAGAAACACTACTCATAGCATGCTCGAAGGATGTGCCTAAGGTAGGCCCCTAATACTCGCTTGAAGCTGTTTTCGATGGCACACGTATCCTTAAGTACCTACACAGTGCTCATCAATTCATTGGTCAGATACAACGTTGCTCCTGGGAAGACTACTCTGATATCTAGTCTTTCCATTCCTTCAAGGCGTCTTTCCATATGCCACTCGTCTGTAATCATCAGCATCTGGGACAGCTTGCTAGAGTTGATCTCATCGTAAGGGTGCTCTACCCGCGCTGGTGGCTGAGATTCTATGTCGCTCTTCAGGATGTACACTACCCAAACAGCGATGAGCGGTGTCGATGTGGGCCTGCTGGCTCCCGTCGAGGCCCTAGGCTACCGCCTTGCAGCCTTACTATGGGTAGTGCATCCAATATATCCAAACGCTGGGCTTAAAGTTAGGTCAATTGAGTGGATAGGGTCTTCGGTGAGGACAGGAGATGTTGAACCATATCTAATCAGATAGTGGGATAAGACCTGGTGGTCACTTGGGGACTGCGCCCTCTAATCGTGCAATACCGTGTACCATCGATGCACTATGCTACTCCATGATCGACAAGCCTGGACACCCACTAATCCCCGGGCCGTTGACTGGCCACGGCACTGAAGCAGCTCGAAACTTTGTTCGAATCTCTCAAACGATGGAAATTGACATCACGTGTTAATCACGATAGCTGACCCGCCATTTCTCAATCCAGGAGGTCATTAGCAATTCGTTGGGCCCTCAGCCTCAGACTTTCTCTATATACAGCCCTCTCTCAGTCCCTTCTATCCCCACCATGGTCCTTAATTCCAGTCCTTACTACTACCCCGATTTCCCCCCCCCTCCATTCACCAAACACTCGCCCCTCCACTACCCACCGCCTCAATCTCCCCCTCAGTCCAGCTCATCCTGCGAAACCTCTCTGGCAGCTCACTCCGATCAAAATATAGCCCCTTCCCCGCCTCCACCTTCCCCAGCTCGTGCCCCGTATGCCCGCCTATATCCCCATACGCGATGCCAGTCCTCTGTACATCATTCATAGGCGGTGCCGTAGAAGTGCGCGCATGACCAGCTAAAGGTCCATGCTGCTGAGCTTTGGAGCGGTAGGAAGCGAAGGAGTCGGGGAGGGAGGATGCGGGGGAAGCCGGGTGGACGTGGGGGGTTGGGTCGGGGGTTTCTGTAGCAGGGAGCGTTAGCGGTGGGGCACGATGGGAGGAGAGAGAGGCGGACTCGGATATGTGCGTTTGCCGAGGAATTTTATGAGGGGTTTGTGAGGTGAGGAGGCCATTTGGAGAAGGGAGAGGGTGGGGCGCATGATGGGTGGTGAAATTGGTGGATTGGAGGTGCTTTTCGAAAGGATTCGTGGAGGAGAAGCTGGCCACCCAGCTGGACCTGGTAGGGAGGCCCTAAGCGCAGTAAGCTGCAGTGAATAGTCGAGAGAAGCAGCGGTGGGAGCACTTTGAAGTAGAGAGCTCAAGCTGCTTGGACTTGGGCTCGGTCGGCGTTCGAGGCGGGCTTGGCATCGGTGAATCCAACGAAGTTAGCTTAATTAGTCATCGGATACTCAGAATGATTTTCTTGGCATGCTGACTACCTCAATATTCAGAATGTGGTTCCCCCCCGCAACTTTTGAAAATCTTTTTTTTTTCGACGCCAGATTGCAAACATCATCCATGCGTTACCTCAATATTCAGAATGTGGTTGCCCCCCGCAACTTTTCAAAATCGATTTTTTTTTCCGACGTCGGATTGTAAACATCACCCATGCCTCAACATCAACGCATCTAAATTGCTACAAATTCTAGTAAAGTATTGATAATAGTTTGTATATTGATCTTGATTCAATCTGAGAATTGCAGTCACGATCGTGTGTACCTATTGCTATTGAGAGACTTTGATCGAACGTATTTGGTAAGGCTTGATAAGAGCTTGAGGAGTGCTCAAAATGTGTCGAGGCAAAGCTTTTTTTTTTTTTTTTTTTTTTTTTAATTAATAATCGATTCAACACCCCTAAGGGCCTATGCGAGAACTATACACTTTCACGATTTTTGAATCTAATCAATCACGAATAGGCGAGCAGCACTAGCGCCTGCTCGCCTAATTATGATTGGCTAGAATTCGCGATCGCCATTTCGCTCGTGACGAGTCGCCATGACGACGCTGCGCCTTCGCCTCCTATATTGTGATATTCGTGATACAAGAAAATTCTTCAAACGAGAACTTTATGGACCTAAGGGGGGCTCGGGCATCGTTGGCGATGTCGTTGCTTGAAACTGGCGCAACAACTCGATAGCCAAAACCATGCGCATCGTCGCGACGACAGGCCTGGCCTCGCCTAGCAGTCGTCATAGGTTCGTGATATTGGCCTCTTGTTGCATTTGTGCCCTTTCTTGTCGCCATTTGGGGCAGGCCAACAAAACATGCTTGATCGTCATGCGCCCTTGATCGCAGTCGCAAGTCCCCGTCGTGACCTTGGGCACTCGTCATTCGCACAAGAACTGATTAAAGTCGATTTTGCCTGTCCTTAGTCGTACTAGGAGTGCACTATGCGGTTTGAGGCGACCAATGTGTAGTTGCATGTGTTTATGCGTGACCCTGGGTGCGAGCTTGCGATACTCTGCGCCGTTCTTGTCTCTTGGCCACCTTAGGCAAAGCTTTGAAAAACGCAATTACACACATAACTTTCGTCTTAAGTTGAGTTAAGAAATAAGAGTGCTGTCAAAGTGTTTCTAGATATAGTATTTCTATTTGAGATCAATTTTATGTAGAAAAATAGCGTTGATGTTAAGAAATAAATGATATTTGCAATCCAACGTCGAAAAAAAAAACTAATTTTCAAAAGTTGCGGGGGAGGAATCACATTTTGAATATTGAGGTAACATTAACGCATTTAAATTGCTACAAATTCTAGTAAAATATTGATAATAGTTTTTACATTAATTTTGATTCAATCTAAGCATTGCAATTACGATCGTGTGTATCTATTGCTATCGAGAGACTTTGATCGAACGTATTTGATAAGACTTGATGAGGACTTGATAAGAACTTGAGAAGTGTTCAAAATTAGACTGACCGTCGGGCCGGGTTATGATACCACCCCTCTGGCTCGACCCGGCGCCAAGACCGGGTCGTGACGATTTTTTGGAATCGAATCGCTCAAAGTAGTTTAGCGCGAAGCGCGCTAAACTACTTATAGTAATCGACTAAACTACTTTGAGCGATTCGATTCTTCGATTTTTTTTGACCCGGGTCTTGGCATTTGCACGTGACATTTCCGGGTCAGCGCGGCCAGTCTATTCAAAATGAATCGAGATAAAGCTTTGAAAAACGTAATTACACACATAACTTTTGTCTCAAGTTGAACTAAGAAATAAGAGTGTTGTCAAGTGTTCCTAGATATAGTATTTCTATTTGGGATCAATTTTATGTAGAAAAATAGCGTTGGTGTTGAGGAATGAGTGGTATTTGCAATCCGGCGTCGAAAAAAAAAACTGATTTTCAAAAGTTGCGGGGGGGGAACCACATTCTGAATATTGAGGTACTCTAACGTCGCCCGAAGGCTGCTTAGCCGAAGGATCCTGGAGACGGATTCTGAGCTTTCATTTCATGCTTCTGATACCAAAGTATGCTCGATGTTCAACGCACATAATCCAATCTATGTTTTCAGAATTGAAACGCATTAGAGCATAATACCTGCATATGTAGACAGATTTCTTTCTGAATATGAATAGGTGAAGCGGGCAACAGAAGCATGTTGCCGAGCAAGGGAGGGAAGAAATTATCGCAGATAGCGTCGATCGAGTAAAGCTTTCTGGATATCTCTGTCAATGTCAAAAGGTCATTTTATGCATCTATCATTTGTCCGCATCCCCGAATCTCTCATTGCCAGTCGTTACTTGACAAGGCCGCGTGTATAAGCTCGCTATTCTACTGCCTTCCTCTATCTAATATTCCTACCACAAGATGCACGAGCTTCTTCTCCATGCTTCAATCCCCTCTTCGCGTCACGAACAAGTGCTCTCCATCCTTGCCGGTGTAGCTGCCATGCAGCCAATATCAATTTTGGAGAAGCATCTCATCTTCAAGCCCTCACGACCGCCACCCAGTGGCGGCAAAGCTGGTCCTCAGCAAGGACAGGCTGGGCAAATGAAGGCTTTGCAGGGGCAGATGCACGGTGGCTTGTTCTATCTGAAGCTCGTCCAGGAGGTCAAGAACGAACGAGACGCTGCGGAGGGGGAAGATGCGAATGGGGTGAATGGCGAGAGGGAGAAAGAAGATGTAGTGATGGGTGAGGGTGGCTCGAGTGGTGTATGTCATCCTTCTGCATTCTAATTGACTATGTATCCCTTATATTGTTACAGGACGTGATGGAGTCAGATGGAGATTCAATCGGTGATGGTTCCTCTGCCACCTCCTGGACGCTTCAATTCCGTGACCTTCCCGATGCCAACAAGGCTCGTCCCGTAACATCGCGCGCAATGGCCGATATGCCCATAGTGTCGGGTGACCCCCTGAAATTCATGGCTGCGATGGAATACACGTAAGTCTATCAAATCCAGGAACATGCTCTTAATTTCTCTCTCTTTTCCTTCCCTTCCTATGACTGGTGTTCCCTACCACTCGTCATCTGTTGGGATTCGTAGACTATCAGAACACTGACTAGGAGATAGTCACATTTCCACCTTTGTCGTGGCCGGTCACCGTCTCACTCACTCCTCCGTTCTCCTGCAGCTCTTCCGTCCTCTCACTATTCTTGATTCCCCAGGATCAGACGAGGATTCTTCGGCAACTTCCCTTGCTCCTCAAAACCTTCTCAAATCCGCGACTCCCCTCGATGCTTCAGGTGCGTATGTTCTGCAAGCCTCCTTACGAGTGTACGACGCCCAGAAAGTAGACCGTATGCAGCAGGGCACGACAGAGCTTCTCAATTTAAAGGAAATGCTGAAGGGGGCAGTGGACTTGGAAATGGCTGACCGGCTAGGTATGGACACGAGGGTGCGATAGCGAGAGGGCAGGGGCCGAGAATCGAACCGAAAGTGAAGTCACACTAATTTTTCGCAAATATTCAAAACAGCAGTTTGGTTCTGGATTTGTTGAGTTCTCGACTGGTCAAATCCTCGCTATATCCCAGGTCAGTGGGGCGACATCGTCGTCCCATTGCGTAAAAGCTGATGCCTTGCCATTGCATCCTAAATTTATACACTTTCCATCATACCCCTCATGCCTCTTCCCCAGGATTACTTGCCTGTGCTTCAGATCCCCTCTGCCAGTCAAGCACTCTCAGCCAGAGTACTCAATGCAGGCCATGTTTGACCCAGTCCTTAAAACCTAAAACCATCCATCCAGGAGCCTTAGCACAACCAGCTAGCCCAGAGAAAATCTGGTCTCATCTCCTGGTCGTCCACATGTGGCGAATTCAGGCCCTCCATTCCCCCATCTCTTGGTTCGATCGAAGGCCTCGTCTTCCCAGGTCCCTAGATCTGCGCTCCCGACTCACTTCGAACCGATCTCCGCCCTCATCTCAGATCTTGTTCTTGTTTGGAAGAACCGTACTGACAAACGACCCATGCAAGCCATTGGGCCCCTTCGATAATTGCTTCCGTGTCTCAGAGAATCTCCGTCCTCTTGACCTCTCTATCCTTCCCAAACACAATCCTCAATTGCCTCCCTTTACACACGCCCTTCCGGAAGTTGTCCAAGTACAGCACATACGCAGGCATATACCTCAGCACTATCTTCTTCGTCAGCCCCAGTATCACCCTGCAACCTCCTCCCTTCCCTCCCAATCCAAATACAAAAAGGGAAAAGAACCACAGAGAACAAACAAAGACCCCAACTCACCAAACGCCTCGACCTCCTCATCCGTCATACTCCCCCCTCCCCTCCCCCTCAACCCCCTCTCCTGCTCCACCCTCCACCCATAAACCCACTCCAACCTCTCCGCATCCAAATGCACCACCGCATCCCACGCCCCCACATCCAAGAACCCCTCCCCCCCCCTCGTATACCCCCCCAACATGCCATCCACAAACACCAAATCCCCAACCCCATGCTCCAGTAGCACCTCCCTCCCC
>JAABUQ010008095.1_pt1 | contig 14889 bp, 12 predicted proteins | sample 5560001 | NCBI WGS metagenome assembly JAABUQ01 (sample SAMN10711888, study PRJNA513371) | rock metagenome | isolation source: Antarctica rocks | place: Antarctica: Victoria Land, Finger Mt nord | collected 2015-12-18 | reverse complement strand
AAGACGCCGAATGCGCTGATGATGGACGGTATCACCAATCCCTGATATGTGTTCACCCAGCCGATCGCATTCATTTCGATGAGCAGCGGGATGTATTGTGTGAGCGGCACGAAAAACAGGGTCAGCATCATCACGCCGAACAACACCGCCCTGCCGCGGAACCTGAACTTCGCGAAACCGTATCCCGCCAGCGGGCAGAAAAACAGCGTGGTGGACAGCACGATGCACGCTTGGATCGCGCTACTCTTGAAGCCGGTGGAGAATGCGTCATTCCGGAAAATGATCTGGTAGTTACGAAGCGTCCATTCTCGAGGATCGACATGGAACGGCGAAACGAGGAAACTTTGGTCGGGCCGGAAAGAGGATACAGCTGTCCAGAGCAATGGGAAGATACAGGCCAATGCCCCCAGCCAGATCAGCATCGTGACGACCAGTCCACCGATATGGAATCGGCGCGTCAACCGGAGCCATGTGTCATTTTGCCTGACGGGTAACGATGTTCTCATCGTCGATTGCTCATCGTAGAGTCCCCCGTACCATTACAACGAAACGTCGGTCGCAGCTTGATAACGCAACTGCCGTTTACTAGTCGAACTGCCAGCGGCGGGCAATCACGAAGATCGTGACCGACACAACGATCATGATTGCGGTCATCAGAAATGACACGGCCGATGCGGTGCCAAAATCCAAACCCTGTAGCAGCGAATACAGATACAAACCGATATTTGTAGACGATCCGTCGGGGCCACCGCCCGTGATCAGTTGCGGTTCGGCGAACAAGCCGAGCACGGCCAATGTGCCGAGCATGGTGGTAAAGAGGATCGTGCGGGTCAGGAGGGGCAGCGTGATCGACCACAATCGGCGGATCGCGCCACATCCATCGACGGCGGCGGCATCGTAGATGTCGGTGGAGATCCCTTGCAACGCCGCCGAGTAGAACAGCGCGAATAGCCCGACGCTCTCCCATAGGCGCACGATGGCGATGGCCGGTTTGCTCCATACATCGCTCGTGAGCCATGGGACGGCAGGCACATGGAGCGCGCGGAGCAAAACATCGATCGGCCCGAATTGCCCATCATAGAGAATGCGGAAAACGATAGACGTGGCGACAATCGAGGTGACGGCGGGAAGGATGAAGAGTGCCTGCGACAAGTTCCTGCCGAGGAACACCGACCTATTCCACGCCAGCGCGAGCAGCAGCGAGATGGCCGTCCCCACGGGTATCACCATCAGCCATAGGACGGCCGTCGTCTCCACCGCGCTCCACCAATAGCTATCGCCTAACACGAAGGTGTAGTTGTCGGACCCGACGTAACGCATCGGTCCCACCCCGTTCCATCGATGCAGGCTGACATAGAAGGAGTAGGCGACCGGATAGGTGAAGAAGCTCAGGAAAACGACGAAGAAGGGCGCGATGTACAGGTAGGGCGCGTAGTGGCCGCCGAGCCAGCGGCGCAGTCGGGCCGCAGGTGACAAGCGCTGTCGCTTCGGTGATGCCTGCAGCGTGCCGTCGTGACGGCGTATCCACGCGCCGCTCCGATCCATGTCGTTCCCCTTTGCTTCTAGCGGGCCATGCCGCAACCGGGTCGGGCTCGAGTGAGAGCCCAAGACCTCACCTGTAGCGCTCACGAACGCGGCGTCGCGGTTGCCGTTGTCCTTCGCCTAGGCGATCCGGTCGGCGTGATACCGGCTGTCGCTGCGGCATGGCCCACGAGGCGTCGCTATCGGTATCGCTTGATCACCTTGGACTGAACATCCTGGTACATCGCGCGCTGCGCTTGGTCGGCGGTCATCTTGCCGGTGAGGACAGCGTTGACTCGCGGGCCAATATAGGGGAGCGCGCGCGCGTACCAAGGCGGGTAGTGGTAAGTAGTCGGGGCTTTCTCCGCCGCCGTGACCATGAGTTGGTGTTCGTCGATCGCCCGCGTGACGAGCGGACGTTGCGGCCCGCGGACTTTAGCGAACAGCGATTCCGAGGCCGGCAGGATGAAGCTGTAGCGCGCGTTATCCGCCACCGTATAGGCGCGCGGATCCAGCATCATGAAGGCGCCGAACAGGGCTCCCAGGTCCGGCCGCTTCGCTTTCTGCGGAACGACGAATTGCGCGCCACCCACGATCGAGTAGGGGCTGTCGGCCGGCGAGAAGACCGGTTGGGGCGCGATACCGATCTTGCCATAGATCGGTTTGAGCCCAACCTGAACGCCGCCCCACCAATCGGCGAAGTGGGTGAAGCAGGTCTGCCCCGTATTCCAGGCGTTGAACATGGTCGGAGTCAGGAAACTGGGCCGCGTGGCCAGACCGGCCTTGCCGATCTTCTCGAAATAGCGCAGGGCATTCGTGTAGGGCTGCGTGTTCAACTGAAGATTGCCCTTGCTATCGGCCATACTGGTGTGTTGCTGCCACGCCAGGCCCTCGAGGTAGTACACAGCGAATTGATCGCCGGGATTCGTGAAGAAGCAGAGCGGCGTGGTACACGAGGGGATACGCTCCTTGACTTGCTTGGCGGCCGCGACAAGGTCGTCGTAGGTGCGGATCTTGGACACGTCGACCCCTGCTTTCTCGCACAGGTCCACGCGATAGGACAGGAAGGCCGGGTCGACGTCGTAGGGGATGCCGACGGTGCGACCGCCTTGCTTCGCGACGGCCAGCTTGTACGGTACGATTCCATGCGCATACGGTTCCAGCGCCGAGCTCACGTCGTAGAACACATCCGCGTAGAGGCCGAGGAATGAATCCTCCATGAAGAGGATGCCATCTGGGGCGCCCACCCCCGTGACGAGGGTGGCCGCCTCGCTCGGCGTTTGCGCCACGTAGGGCATCTGACGCTGTGTCACCTTGACATTCGGATAGACCTTATTGAAGAGCGCGATCTTCTCTGGAGGGAAAAGATCGACCATCCAGACGACGATCTCGCCGGAGGAGCTGCGTTTCACGTACGGCGCCACCATGCGCCCCTGCGCCTCGGCCACCCCCGTGACCGCCCCGGCCGCCGCCGCGGCGACGGTCGTCGCGGCGACGCCTTTCAGGAATGTGCCTCGCGTGACGCGCGGCTCGGATGCTGTTGTGCCGGATTCCATGTTTCCTCCCGTGTAACCTATGTGGTTGGAACAAAGACGATGTAGGACGACTATCGGCGTGACCGCCGCGCGGAAGCTGACGGTCGATATCCCGCTCGCGTGCCCACGGCCGGCTCACCTCCTTTCATGGTGCGGGGATACGCGCAGGGTAAGCAGCGTGATGGAGTGCGCGGGGAAGACATAGGTGAACTGCGGTTGCACGAACAGGCGCTGCTCGGTCACCCCGACGCAGTTGGGTTCCTGGGCGCTGTTCGCGCTATGAACCCCAGGGCCGTTCACCTCGTAGCACATCGCGTCCGGTGCGACGTCGGCATCCCGGATGTCCACCATAGTCTCGATATCCTCCTCTCGATGCCGATTGACGACCGCGAGCGTGAGATGCTCGCACGCCGCGTCGACTGTGGCGCTTACATCGAGGTAGGGGAATGGGCCGAGATCGGCCGCGCGATAGGGCGCCGCGTACATGTGAGGATCGGGATCGTACATCGGCGCCCCCAGGTGATCGTAGGTCTCGCAGTCGAGCCAGACATCGAGGGCGACTTCCCGGCAATGGCGCCGGTACAGGAGACAGGGCCAATATGTTGGCCGGAAGAGCACGCCGCTGTCGGTGGTGGTGATCGGGGCGAGCGCGTTGACCAGCTGCGCCATGTTCGCGATCTCCACCGTGCGGGCCCAGCGATGGAAGATATTGAAGAATGTCGCGACCGCCAACGCATCGGCGAGATCGTACGGCTCCTCCGACCAACCGGGCCTGGCGCGGTACATAACATTCCACTCGTCCAGAGCGATCGTCAGCGGAGCGGACAGCTGTTGTTCGTAGCGCGTCTTGTCGATCAACGCCTGGGCGATGCGGAGCGCGCGCTCCACATGGTGGGGCATGAACACGTTCTGGTAATAATCGGCGTTGCCCGTATAGATGTGGATGCTGTGGTAGCGCACGTCCCGGCCCAACTGCGCGATGACGCGCGCATCCCAATCCGTGTAACCGATCTCTCCGCACGAGGCAAGGGCCACCGATGGATCGGTCAGGCGCATCATCTTGGCCGCTTCCTTGGCCACCTTGGCATAGTCTGACGCGTCGCTCTTGGCGCCGACTTGCCACGCCCCATACAGTTCATTGCCGAGGCCCCAGAACCGCACGTCAAATGGTTCGGCGTATCCATGCCGGCGACGCAAATTCGCCCAGTAGCTATCGCCACGTCCGTTACAATATTCAACCCATGCCTGGGCCTCATCGACGGTGCCGGTACCCAGGTTCAGGCAGATGTAGGGCTCGGCGCTGATCAGGCGGCAATACCGGATGAACTCCGCAGTACCGAAGACATTGCTCTCTTCGCCGTTCTGCCCGAGATTGAGCCGGCGCGGGCGCTCGCCTATCGGGCCGACACCGTCAAGCCAGTGATACCCGCTCGCAAAATTCCCGCCGGGCCATCGCAAGATCGGCACCTGGAGCGCCCGGACGGCGGCCAGGGTATCCTCGCGCGGGACACACTCGCCAGCCTCGGCCTGGCTCGCATCGAGGATGCCGCCATAGATGCAACGATCGATATGCTCAATCAAAGACCCATAGATCAACGGACTGATCAATCCAATCCGTCGATCCAGGTCAACGCGAATCGTGGCCACGGGCAGTGCTCCTGGTTAAGTCCTTCTACGGACGCAACTTACATGAGTAGCTCTTGTCGTCGTTGAGATAGGCGTCACCACTAACGGCCGCCCCGTCACAGGCCTCCATCCAACTCCTGTAACAACACTTGTCAAGCTGTAGTCGAAGCATGACATCGGTATCTGACATCGGTATCATGTGAGCCATCATAGCATGGGTGAGCGCGGGCTGTCAAGCCCCTGCGGATCTGTAGCAGGGCTCGTGAATTATCGGCGAGAGTGGGTCTTGGGACGTAGGAGGCGGAGGGCTGTCGCGGGGTGGGTGGACAGGTGGCGGCGGTACGCCGCAATAGCGGTGTGGCCCGCGCGGCGCATGAGGGTGAGGGCGAGATTGCGCAGGGCGGCCATGATCTGGGGGGCCTCGCCGCCGCGCAGGCGAGAGTGATCCTCGCCGAAGGTGACGTCGCGGATGCGGTGACGGACCTCGATGCTCCAGTGGCCGCGAACCAGGGCCAGCAGGCGGGCGGCGTCGGCGCGGCGGGGCGTCAGGCTCGTGATGAGGTAGACCGTTTCGGTGCGGGTTTCGCCTTTCTCGCGCACGGTACGTACGAGGCGGGCCACCTGTCCGATGCGTGGGAAGGGGAAATACGGGGCCAGGTAGGGGCAGAGGCGGGCGGTGGCGTGCATGGTGCGGGTCTCGGTGCGGCCATGACAGCGGTCTGTCGTGGTGGCGGAACGGGCCGTGGCGCGCGGATCGGCGAAATAGGCGACCAGTTCGGCGTGCAGGCGGGGCTGGTTGTCCTTGACCACGAGCACATAGTCGGCGTGCTGGGCGAGGATGACCTGGGCCGTCACCGTCTGGGTGTGCAGGGCGTCGGCGGTGACCACGCGCCCACGTAATGGCAGGTGGGGGAGCACCTGTTGGGCGACGGGAATCTCGTTGGTCTTAATCGTCCACGCGCACCTGTAGCAGCGTTTCCCCCGTGTCGTGCGTCGAGACCGAGAGCAGGTGGGGGGCGGGCTGGGTGATCGTCACCGCCCCGCGCACCACCTTGCCGTCGAAGGCCACCGGCTCGCGGTCGCGTAGGGGACGCGTCTGGCGCACCCACGCCGCCAGGGCCGCTTCCAGGTGCGCCGCCGAGAGGCGCGGGAGCAGGCGGCGGTAGAGCGACCCCGTCGGCGTGAGGTGCCGCCGCAGGCCGAAGTGGCGTTTCAGGAGCGTGCGCCGGTCATGCGTCCAGTGCCCCACGGCATCGAGCGAGTCGCAGCCGCAGAGCAGCGCGGCGACCAGACAGGTCAGCAGGAAGGGCAGGTCGTAGCGTTGCCCGTGGCGCGAGCGCGGGTCGGGCACGGACGCGAAGACGGCGGGCAACGTGGTCAGGGCGGCCTCGGGCGATGCGCCCTCCGACGTGGCAGCGGTGTGGGCATCGAGGAGGGCGAGCACAACGGTAGACTGCATAATAGGGATGAACTCCTTCGTTGGTACGATGTACGAGTGACATCTGATCGTACCATCACGCGGAGTTCATCCCCTCTATCTTGGATAATTCACGAGCCCTGGGATCTGTAGGGTGTCGCTGGGAGAAGTGAACGTGAGCGGAGCGGGCGCGTAATGGGATGAAGGGGCGCCGGTGACGCAGCGGCGTGGGCTGCGGGTGGGACTTGAGGAGGGATGGTCGCCGCGGGTGCCGTGGCCGGGCGCGGATGGGGGCACTCGCAGGTAGGGGGAGGCGCCGCCGCTGCGCCCACCTGAAGGTATCTGTGTCCCAACGGTCAGAGTGATGGAGCGTGGGCAAGCCGGCGATGGCCCGGGCACCGCTCTTCCCCTAGCGTATCCCAGCCCCCTTCGCGCGCCGCGATCAGGGCTTTGCCTCGCGGGTTCCCGACCGCGCCGTGCCGACGGGGACACCTCGCGCCGCGACGCGCGGGTAGTCCATGCGCGACAGGTGACATACTCCCCGGCGATGCGCCCGGCTTCCGTGACTCCGTACGTCTCCGGCTTGCGCGCGGCGACCGTGGCGAGGATGGGACGCCGCCCTGTTCGTACATGCGACCCTCGAGGAGCTGCGCCGAGGCGGCCACCTTCGGGCTCGCGGCCCCGAAGATGGCATCGCCCACGGCCTGGAGGTACGCCCAGGCATGGGAGATGTCCGCGATCTCGAGTACCTCGACGCCCCGACGCCGAGGACCTGCGCGACCCATTGCCAGATCTGCTCTGCGCCACCGCCCCACGGGACGACCGTGCGCGGCACCGTCGTCCACACACCGCGCCAGCAGACCCCAGCGTAGATGCGCCACCGGCAGCCCTCGGTCTCCTCGCCGTCGGCGCCGTAGCTCGCCTCGTCCTGGGCCTGGGCACACGCCGTCCACCACACCGATACCTCCCGTAGCATGCGGCGCCCGGCGCCTCCTCGAACAACGTCGAGATGGTCAGCCGGCAGACGGTGCGCGGCGGCGCAGGCAAGAGCATTCCCAGCCCCGGTTCGGCCCGCGCCGCCGCGCGTCGCACAGGTCGTAAGGCCCCGGATCATGTCCTCCTCACCACGCCCTCGATGTATCACCCCAGCACTTGGGCCGCCGCATCGCTATCGCCCCGCTGCGGTGCGGGCATGGCACCCGCTCCAGCCCCTGGCTCGCCACGCGCAGCGCCGGTGCCCGCTCGACCATCCGCCCGAAGGCCCGCAGCCCCACCGCTCGTAACTGCCGTTCGATGCCATTCATGTATGCGCCGAACACACCCCCACGTCGGCCATGCGCAACGCCGCCGCTTCGCGCAACTCCACCTCAAGGTGCGCCCAGATCGTGTACGCTCTCCTTGGGCAGCTCGCTCTGCCCATCGGCGCCCTCCGTCTGGTCGCCTGGCTGCGCGCGGCCGAGCCGGCGCCCCTGGCCGCTCTGAAGGTACCGCTCTTATCCCCTCCTCACTTTCGCGAGGTGCACCCATCCGTAGGCAACGGCTTGACAATTCGATGTGCAAGGAGTAATTTGTTCTATGATACCGATGTCAGGATGTGACGCATCGCCTCTGTCAGGATGTGACGCATCGCCTCGCGGATGTTCTCGGTAGCTTGTAGCGTCGACATCCCATTCAGATCTGGCCGCGATGAAGACGATGGAAGGGTGTGAATAAGTGCCCGTAACGATTCGAGATGTCGCCAAAGTGTCCGGCGTCTCCGTGAAAACCGTGTCGCGTGTACTTAACGACGAACCGTGGGTGCATGGCGACACGCGTGCGCGCGTGGAGAAAGCTATCGGCGACTTGAACTTCTACCCCAACCCGCTCGCCCGAGGCTTGAGCGCCAGCCGTATGCGGGCGTTGGGGCTCATCGTCCCCGATATCGCCAACCCGTTCTTCGCGCAGGTGATCGACGGGTGTGCGACGATCTCCGAACAGCACGGCTACAATCTCTTTCTCAGCAGTGGTGGCGATGCCCCCGGACGCGTGGCCGCTCATCTCCAGGCCCTCCTCTCGCACCGCGTGTCGGGGCTCATTCTGTGGGTCAGTGACCTCACCGATGTGGCCCTGCACGACACGATGCAACGCATGAAGTATAGCTGCCCCGCCGTGTTCATCGACCAACCATTCGATCCAGAGTCGCTTATACGCATGGGATACGCCGCGACTGGGGTGGCACAGCAGGACGTCGGGGCATTGGCTACGGAACACCTACTTGCGGAGGGGCGGCGCCGCATCGCGCACATCGGGCTATTCGGCGTCGGCGCCGGCCAATGGGTGGGCGATCAGCGCCTGGAGGGGTATCGCCGGGTGCTCGGCGCGCATCATGAGCCGGTAGACGACCGACGGATTCACCGCGTGACACACGCCACGATCCGCGAAGGCGCACACGCCATGCGTGCGTTGCTCGCGCAGCACCCGCAGCCGGATGGACTCTTCGCCTTCAACGACCTAATAGCGGTAGGCGCCTTACTGGCTTGCCGGCAGGCGCATCTGCGCGTGCCGGAAGACATTGCCATCGTGGGCGTGGACGACACGGATATAGCGGCCGTCACAGAGCCGCCGTTGACGACTATCCGCCTCTATCAGCGCCAAACAGGCGAGCGAGCTGCGGAGATGCTATTCGGGTTGATGCAGACGGATGCGGGCTCATCGTCCCCGGTCGCCGTGGCCGATTCTGCCCCACCCGCACCGGAGTTGGTGGTCCGCCGCTCGAGCACGCTGCGCTCCGTGCCGAGCACGTCGCTCGACGATTTTTTGGGCGAGGAAAGCTAGTGCGGGATCAGAGGCGTTTCTTCGAAGCGACGTGCTCGGCACGCCGTTCAGCCGGCCGCAGTCGAGCGGTTGCCATACGTCCGCAGCCGCAGGCCCCCGCTGCTGCAAACAAACTCCTCGGAGACATCACTAAGGCTCAAAGGGCGCGGGCAGCCGCGATGGGATGGAGGAAATACCACGCGGAGATGAAGCGAGACGCGTAGTAATCAGGCGGTATCGTGAGGATGGCGGCGGGTACACAAAGAAATACAAGCGGGTTGGTCATCTCGTTTGTGTCCCGAGCGCGGTCGATACTGCGCAGTCTGACAGCCCTGTTAGCGTTCGATGTTCGCGAGCGTTCGTTGGAAGATAGGAAGTTGTGCCTTATGCCCATCCAATGTCCATAGGCAATACAGCGATCATCGCTGACTTCGCCATCAGTAGCGAGAATGCCTTAAGAACGAATCGCCCATGATCGGCGACATACAGAGGAATGGACGTTGGCCCTTCCACGATGAACGTCATAAATAGATAAATGCATGAAGGAGAGACGATGGTGGTGCAGGCGATCCCTTCGACCGTGCGGGTTCCATGTTTCGTCGGCGATGGGAAGATCGATGTCATCGAGCGAAGGGTGCAGGAACCTGGGCCTGAAGAACTGCTGATTCGGGTCAAGGCCAACGCGCTATGCGCCTCCGAACGATCGCAATTCATGGAAGGATCATCCGTAACACCCGGTCACGAGGCGGCCGGTGTCGTGGTAGCGACTGGCCCTGGGACGCGGGTTGCCGTTGGGACGCCCGGCGTTGTCTACCTCATGGATTTCTGTGGTATATGCCGCAGTTGCCGACTGGGCTACACCAACCAATGCCTCCAGAAGCGGGGCGACATGGGTTTCACCGAGGATGGTGGGTACGGGGTCTACGAGTTGGTCCACGAGAGCATCTTCTTTCCCATCGACGCGGACCTCTCCTTGACAGAGGCCACACTGCTCCTCGACGTGATGGGCACCACCGGCCATGCCATCAGACGCGCACAGCTCATGCGCCCGGACATCGAATCGGTCCTGGTGATGGGCGCGGGCCCGGTCGGCCTAGGCGTGGTCGCCCTGGCGACGCTGTTGCTGGGTGCGGACATCCCCGTCCTCGTCGCGGACGTCGTGCCCTATCGCCTCGCCCTGGCCGAACGTCTGGGAGGGAGGCCGATCCATCTCGGGGAGACGGACCTGATGGCTGCGGTTCGCGGGTGGGGACCAGGAGCTGTAGACGTGGCCATCGACACAAGCGGCAAGGGCGTGGCGCGCCGTTCAGCCCTGGACGTGTTGGCTAAGCGCGGCGCGCTGGTCTGCGTCGGTCACGGGGAAGATCTCAGGCTTGAGGTATCGCCGGATCTCATCGCTACCGAGCGCGCTGTTCTGGGGAGCGAATACTTCCGGTACGACGAACTGGCCGATAACCTGGAACTGCTACGCACGAACCGGTCCTACCTGTCCCAAATCATCACCCATCGGTTTGGGGTCGGCGAACTCCAGGGTGCATTCGAGGTGTTTTGGAGGCGGGAAACGGGGAAAGTGGTGATCGAGCAATGAGCACGGAACAGCGCGTGAAGGTAGCACTCGTCGGCGCAGGCGGCTGGGGCTTGCAGCATGCCCGTATCTTCGCCGCACGCCTGGATGTTGATTTCTGTGCTATCGTGGGGCGGACCCCGGAGAAGACGCGGGCGCGGGCCGAGGAGTTCGGGACGCGGTGGTATCTCGACATCGAGGAGATGCTAGGGCGGGAGCGGCCGGACCTGGTAAGCCTGTGCCTGCCCAATCAGGATCATTTCGACGCTACGTTGCGCGTCATCGAGGCTGGGTACCCGCTGCTGGTCGAGAAGCCGCTCGTGTTCGACCTGGACGAAGCCGACGCGCTGCTGGCTGCTGCCGCCGCGCGCGGCCTGTTCTTCGCCATCAACTTCAACCATCGTTACGCCCGCCCGGTACGCATGGCGCGCCAGGCCATCGAAGGGGGGCGGCTCGGCGACATCGTGTTCGCGACGTGGCGCTTTGGAGGGGAGGGGGCGAGTAATCATCCCTACGCCAACCTGATCGAGACGCAGTGCCACGGGTTCGACATGCTCGAACATCTGTGCGGGCCGATCGGGGCTGTGTCGGCGGAGATGACGGACATGACGGGCAAGGGCTACAGCACCCTGGCCCTGGCGCTACGCTTCGCCAACGGGGCGGTGGGCAGCCTCGTGGGCAGCTACGACTCCTCCTACGCCTATCCCGGTACGCACCTTCTCGAGGTCAACGGAACGGTGGGGCGCGTGGTCGTCGAAGACACGGTGCGGCGCTACCTGTTCCAGCCGGTGGGCGGGGAGATAGGAGAGGTCTGGCAAGCCGGCTATTTCAACGACGACGATCGCGCCTTCCACCGCACCTTCGATGCCCATATGGACGCGCTCCTGGCGGCCTTCAAAGCTGGCCAGGAGCCTCCAATCCACGCGCGGGCGGGCCGCCGGGCGCTCGCCCTAGCGCAGGCGGCGATCACGGCCTTCAAGTCGGGATGTCGCGTCGCCATACAGGAGGGGTGACCGATGATTTCAGGCACGCGCGCGTGGTGCGACAGCACGCGTGCGCCGTCCCGTGGCACAACGGATCGACGCCCTGGCGTCGATGGCGCCGGATTACGGTGGTGGCGACGATAAGATCGACCATAGACGGAGCGATGACAATGGGATCGACCATGGACGGACAGGTGGCCATCGTGACCGGCGCCGCGCAGGGCATCGGTGCGGCCATCGCGCTGCGCCTGGCGCGCGACGGCATGGATGTGGTCATCGCGGATGTGAGCGTGGACCGGCTTGACGCGGTGGTGGGCGAGATCCGTGCGCTGGGGCGGCGCGCCCTGCCGCTCACCATCGACGTGACCGTCGCCGCGGACCGCGAGCGGCTCGTCACGCGGACGGTAGAAACATTTGGCCGGCTCGACGCCCTGGTCAACAATGCCGGCATCCAACGGATCGCGTCGCCGCTGGAGGTGACCGAGGACCATTGGGACGCGGTGATGGGCGTCAACGCTAAGGCCACGTACTTCTGTTGCCAGCTTACCCTGCGGCACATGGTCGCTGCACGGCGCGGGCGCATCGTGAACGTGGCCTCCATCGCGGGCAAGATGGCAAGCACCATCCAGCACCCCATCTACAACGTCAGCAAGGCCGCCGTCCTGGCCATGACCAAGACGCTGGCCCTCGCTCATGCCGCCGACGGCGTCCGCGTCAACGCGGTCTGCCCGGGCGTGATCGCGACGCCGATGCAGGATGTCGTGGACCGCGAGTTCGCCGCCCTCATGGGCAAGGCGCCGTCCGAGGTCCGCGCGGAGCGCGTCGGACGTATCCCGGTCGGGACGATCGGCACGCCAGAAGACGTCGCGGCGCTGGTCTCGTTCCTACTCGGCCCCGATACCCACTACGTGACAGGCCAGGCGCTCAACGTCGACGGCGGCCTCCTGACCTACTGAAATCATGCCCGGCGACGCGTCAATCGGGCGAGAGGAGAGCGCTGTGATCCTCGACCACTTCAGGCTCGACGACCGGGTGGCGGTCGTCACCGGGGGCAACCGTGGCCTCGGCCTCGGCATCGCCGCCGCGCTCACCGAGGCCGGCGCGGATATCGTGTCGATCCAGCGGACGAATGAGGCGCCACAGCTGGAGGACGCCGTGGCGCGGGCGGGCCGGCGTGTGCTGCCGCTCGCGCTCGATCTCGCCGGCGATGGCGCGGCCGACGCCGCGCTGAGCGCGACGCTACGCCACTTCAGTCAGGTGGATATCCTCGTCAACAACGCCGGTGTCCAGCATCGCGCCCCCGCGGCCGAATTTGCCCTGGAGGACTGGGACGCGGTCGTCGCGGTGGATCTGCGCGCCGTCTTCACCTTCTGCCAGGCCTTCGGGCGGGAGATGCTGCGCCAGGGGCGCGGCAAGATCATCAACGTCACCTCGCTGTTGGCGTTCCAGGGGGGCATCACGGTCCCCGCCTATGCCGCGAGCAAGCACGGCGTGGCGGGCCTGACCCAGGCGCTGTGCAACGAGTGGGCTCCCCATGGGATCAACGTGAATGCCATCGCTCCCGGTTACCTGGACACGGAGATGAACGCGGCCCTGCGCGTCGACACCGCGCGCAGCCGGGCGATCGACGAGCGCATCCCAGCGGGTCGCTGGGGTACGCCGGTAGACCTGGCCGGCGCGGCGGTCTTCCTGGCGTCGCCGGCCTCGGACTACGTGCACGGTCACACGATCGTGGTGGATGGCGGGTGGTTGGCCCGGTGAGCAGGCCCGGACCCGTGACGACTCGGACCGCGGGTATGGCTTGGACCGCGGGTGATGATAGCTGCAGGCGATTAGACCCGTTCGGCCCACGCGGCACGTCGGGAGACAGACGATGGATGCGAGCGCAGAGTCCAGGAGCGCGTCGGTACATGATGCGCGCATCGTCCGTGTCGAGTGGGGACGTTTCGTTGGACGTCGTCCGCGCGCGGCCGGGAGTAACGCCCGCCTGGGGGCGCACGGCGACGTTGTCCGCCTGCCGCTGGTGCGTCTCACCGCCGACAACGGCGTAACCGGCTTCGGCGCCGGCGAGCCGAGCCCGGAGCTCGCCACCAGGTTGCTCGGCGTCCGGGTCGACGACGTCTTCGCGCCAAGCCACGGGGTGCGCGCCCCCTGGCTCCCGGTCGAGTACGCGGTGTGGGATCTCGTGGGCAAGCAGGCGGGCCAGCCCGTCTACGCGTTGGCCGCAGGGATCGTGGGGAGGCCGGTGGCGCATCCGTATCATGTGCCCTGCTACGACACGTCGCTCTACTTCGACGATCTGTATCTGGATAGCGAGCGAGAGGCCGCCGCGCTCATCGCCGCCGAAGCGCGCGAGGGGTACGCGCGGGGGCAGCGCGCCTTCAAGATCAAGGTCGGGCGTGGGGCGCGCCACCTGGCGATCAAGGACGGCACGCGACGCGACATCGCAGTGATCCAGGCTGTGCGCGAGGCCGTCGGCCCCGCGTGCGCCGTCATGATGGACGCCAACAACGGATACACCCTCAACTTGGCCAAGCGGGTGCTCGCGGCGACGGCCGCGTGCAACCTGTACTGGATCGAGGAGGCTTTCCACGAAGACGACATCCTCTACCAAGATCTGCGCCGGTGGCTAGAGCGCCAGGGCCTGCGCGTGCTCATCGCCGATGGCGAAGGGGACGCCTCACCGCGCTTGCTGAAGTGGGCGCGACGGGGGGTGATCGACATCGTGCAGTACGACATCATGGGGCATGGTCTGACCCGCTGGCTAGAGACAGGGCGGCAGCTCGACGCCTGGGGCAACCGCAGTGCGCCGCACCACTACGGGACATGGTACGGCAACTACGCGGCGTGCCACCTCGCGGCGGCGATCGGCGGCTTCGAGTACGTCGAATGGGATGAGGCCAGCATGCCCGGCGTGGAGGCGCGGGGGTACCGCGTGGCGGACGGTCACGTCGCAGTCCCAGACGCGCCGGGCTTCGGGCTGATCCTGGATGAGGAGGCCTTCCTGCACGCCGTCGGAGCGGGGGGATTCACCCGTGCGCTGCCGTGATCGAGGGCCAGGCCGTCGTAGCGGCGCCCGCTAGCTGACCCACTGCAGTCCAATCCCGCCGGTCATGACCGGCTATGTGACGTGAATGACGGACGCAAGCAGTTGGAGAACTACCTGAGCTGTCCGATATCGTATCAAGTGCGCGCAGCGAAGTGAGGAGGCAAGGAGGCCGATGCGGCGTTTCGAGCGGCCTACGCTCGCATTTCAGTAGTATAAGCATTATGCGCGATATCAACGCCCATCACTCGCGTAGCCGTGCTAACGGCCGTCTAAGAATAGACTTGTTGCGGAATAAAGATTCCTCTTAGTTAGGCCGCCGCTGGGAGCGCGGCCCGGTGCTGGTCGGCCACGCGCTGATCGGTCAAACGCCGGTCGGCACGGTGCGTGACGACGCCAGCGAT
>JAABUQ010008094.1_pt1 | contig 14890 bp, 20 predicted proteins | sample 5560001 | NCBI WGS metagenome assembly JAABUQ01 (sample SAMN10711888, study PRJNA513371) | rock metagenome | isolation source: Antarctica rocks | place: Antarctica: Victoria Land, Finger Mt nord | collected 2015-12-18 | reverse complement strand
GCGAGGAATAACAAACTGGTCGCCGCACGCCGCCCCCGCGGTTTCCCGCGGACGCCGCTGCTGCTCGGCTGTCCCTCAAGGGACCCCTCTCACGGACGATCGACCGGATTGTCAAAGAAAGCGGCGAGATCCCGATGCAGTGGGCCGGTGTGAGCAACCCCGCCGAGGCAAGGGTCGATCACGCCGGCCAGTTCCCCAACGTCGCCGACCCGGTGTTGCGACGTTTCGCACGTCGTCTTCACCAGCGGCGAACGGTATATTAACCTCGATTTCCACCCGGTCAACTCCCTGGCCGGGATTTTCGTTGAAATACTTCCAGCCGGCGGTTTTCGGGATGTTCAGGCTGCCTTGGACTGAAGTTCCTTAAGGGCTTTGGACTGGACGAAGGAGGTGGTTCTTGGAGAATCCCCCTCGTGCGGGAGGCTCGGCTTGACGCAGGAGGCTGGGGCATGCCGTCGACGTTGAGGTACGATCCGGCCCAGAGTTTCCGGCCGTTCGCGCCGGCCGTTGTCCCGCGGGCCGTTGAGGGTGAATTCCTCTCAATCATCGTGCCGGCCAAGGACGAGGCGAGGAGCCTGCCGAGGCTCGTCGAGGAGATCGCGCTGGCCTTCCGCCCGAAGGTCGGGGACGGAGGGGGGCATCGGCTGAGGGGGTTCGAGGTCGTGGTGGTCGACGACGGATCGGCGGACCCTACGCCCCTGGTCTTGCAAGACCTCCGCGGTCGATATCCCGAGCTTCGGCCCGTGACCCTGGCGCGGAACGTCGGGCAATCCGGGGCGACGGCCGCCGGGTTCCGTGCGGCCCGGGGGGGGTGGGTGGCGATGCTCGACGCCGACCTTCAGAACGACCCGGCCGACCTGGTGAGTCTCTGGGACGCGTTGCCCGGGTCCGATGCCGCGTTGGGCTGGCGGACGGAGCGGCGGGACGTTTGGACGAAGCGGGTCATCAGTCGGTGGGCGAACCGGGTCCGCAACCGGGTCCTGGGGCAATCGATCCGGGATTCGGGGTGCTCGGTGCGGATCTTCCGGCGGGACGTGGCCTTGCGACTGCCGATCTTCCACGGGGCGCATCGGTTCCTTGGCCCCTTGCTGCTGCGGGAGGGGTGCCGGATCGTCCAGGTGCCGGTGACGCACCGACCGAGGTCGCACGGGGTCTCGCACTACAACTTGTGGAACCGCTCGCTGAAAGTCGTGGTCGACCTCCTCGGGGTCGCCTGGCTGATGCGGCGGCCGATCCGGTTCGAGATCGCCGAGGGCCCGAGGGCGGCGGGGTCGATCGGCCAGGGTGTGTGGCCGGAGGTCTGAGCCGTGGAGCGGATCGGGGATTCGGCCTTTTGGGCCTGGCTGCTCCGACACCCGAAGTTCTGGATGAGCATCGGGTTCCTGGGCCAGGGGATTTTCACCGCGCGCTTCTGGGTGCAGTGGTATGCCTCGGAGCGCGAGCAGGATTCGGTCGTGCCGGTGGCCTTCTGGTGGATCAGTTTGGCCGGGGGGCTGATCCTGCTGGCCTACGCGACGTATCGCCGCGACCCGCCGATCATGGTCGGGCAGGCGATGGGCCTCTTCGTCTACGCCCGCAACCTGATGCTGATCGCCGGGCGGAGGCGGCGCGAGGCGAAGCGGGCGGTCCCTTCCCGATCCATGGCCAAAGGGGGGGCCTCACGCGGCGTCGGGCGGCTCGGGGCTGAGGCCGAGGAGCTGCTCGACGGCCAGGCCGATGTCGGGGGCTCGCATCAGTGACTCGCCGACGAGGATCGCCGAGACGCCCGCGGCCTGGAGACGCTCGGCATCGGCGCGGCGGCGGATGCCGCTTTCGCTGACGAGGACGACCTCGGGAGGGACGCGGTCGCGCAGGCGAAGGGTCAGGTCCAGGTCGTTGACGAAGCGGCGGAGGTCGCGGTTGTTGATGCCGACGAGGTCGGCGCCGGCGGCCAGGACCCTCGGCAGGTTCGCCTCGTCGTGCAGCTCGACCAGGGCCGCCATCCCGAGCGACCGGGCGCGCTCCAGGAGGGCCGAAAGCTGGCGGTCGTCGAGGATTTCGGCGATCAACAGGACGGCGTCGGCGCCGGCCATGCGGGCCTCGACGACCTGGTATTCGTCGAGAAGGAAGTCCTTGCGAAGCAGAGGGATGGCGACGGCGGCCCGGACGCGGGCGAGGTAGGAGAGGTGGCCCTGGAAGTAGGGGGCGTCGGTCAGGACGCTGAGGCAGGCGGCGCCGTGGGCCTGGTAGGCGCGGGCGATGGCGACCGGCTCGAAATCGAGCCGGATGACGCCGGCCGAGGGGCTGGCCTTCTTGATCTCGGCGATCAGGCGAATCGAGCCGGGGCCGGCCAGGGCCGCGCGGAAGTCGCGCACGGGGGGGGCTTCGGCGGCCTGGTCTTCCAGCTCCTCCAGGGGCATTCGCGCCCGGGCGGCGGCGATCTCGCGGTGCTTGGTGGCGACGATGTCGTCGAGGATCGTCATCGGCGTCTGGGCCCGCGTCCGGGGGACAGGGTCGGCAGGCCGGGCCGGGCGGCCCGCCCCATCATACCCGGTGGGCGGGGGAATCGTCGCGGTAGGCCGATTCTTCGAGGTTGAGAGTCAGGAAGCTGGGGACGGTCTTGTCCTGTCCTGTCCTGGCCGGGGCAGGATGGCCATGAGACAGAGAAGAACGCCGACCAGAATCATCATCAAGGCCAGGAGAAGACCGGCGTTGTAGAGGGTGTCGTCGACGATGCGGAACACGATGGCCGCCTTGGTCATGGGAGAATCACCTCGCGGGCGCTCATCGCCCGCTTTTCGGGGGTGGGGCCGGGTCGTCATCGCCCCGGCGGTGGTGGGAGGCATGCCCGGTTTCACGCATGTGGACGGGCCTCCGGCCCGAACGGACGCCACGTTACCGACCCGCACCCGGACGCCGCAACCCGAATCTGGGCCGGGGTGCCCTTGCAACCGGCAAACTCGACTCGCGGCCGCGGCGGCTTGCCCGGAGATGCGGAACCCCCTCACGGCGAAGTTGACGCCGGCGCAGCCCCGACGGCGACGGGTGCCGGGGTGGCGGCCAGCGTCATCGCCAGGCCCTCGGCGAAGGGGACAATCGGGGCGTAGCCGAGCACGGCCGCGATGCGATCGAGGCTGGCCAGGGAGTCGCGCACGTCGCCGGCACGGGGGGGCTGGAACTCGGGCTTTAACTCGGTGCCGAGGACGGCGTTGATCGCCGCGACCAAGTCGAGCAGGCTGATCCGGGCGCCTGTGCCGACATTGAGGGCCTCGCCCTCCAGGGGGCGGTCGGCCTGCATCGCCAGGGTCGCCGCGCGGACGACATTGGCGACATGGGTGAAGTCGCGGGTCTGGTGGCCATCGCCGTAGATGGCGGGCCGGCGGCCCTCGGACATGAGGCGGGCAAACAGGGAGATCACGCCGCTGTACGGGCTGCTGGGGTCCTGGCGGGCGCCAAAGATGTTGAAGAAGCGGAGGCTGACGCCGTCGAGGCCCATCGTCCGGGCGTAGACGTGGACGTAATGTTCACCTGCCAGCTTCCCAGCCGCGTAAGGGCTCATGGGACGCGGCAGCATCCCTTCGTGCTTGGGAAGCTCGTCCGTGTCACCATACGCGCTGCTGGACGCGGCGAAGATGAACCGGCGGGCACCGGCGAGGCGGGCGGCCTCCAGCAGGTGGAGCGTGGCCGTCGGGCCGCTGGCGTGCGATTGCAGCGGCTCAAGCACGGAGCGCGGAACGCTCGGCACGGCGGCCAGGTGGAAGACGACCTCGACGCCATCGGTCGCGCGGCGGGCGATCTCGAAGTCGGCCAGGTCTCCCTCCAGCCAGTCGTAGGCGTCGCCAAGATGGGCGAGGTTGCGGCGGTGGCCCGTCGAGAGGTTGTCAACCACCCGCACCCGGCGCCCCTCGGCGAGGAGCCCCTCAACCAGGTGCGACCCGATGAATCCCGCCCCGCCGCTGACCAGAACCAAGCCGTTGTCCAAAGACATGATTGATCCGCCCTGTTATCCCCGGTCGACGCTTGGATTTGTCACGGATGTCGCGCCTTGCGGCTCAATCGTCGCCGGCCGAGACGACCTCGCCCCCGTTGACGGTGCCCAGCGCCCGCCAGACAGCGCCCGCGACGGAATTCTTGACGAACCGCACGCTGCCGTCGCCATTCAGGGTGTGGACGCCCCCCGGGTGGTAGCTCCTGGACGTGATCGCCGCGAAGGTCGGCCCGCCATCTTCCTCGTTGCGGCCGTTCAAATCCAGGTCAAGCCCCTGGTCACATCGTCCGGCCCCAGATGGCTTTGTTCGGGGGCCACGCCGTCGTGAAGCCGGCCGCGTGGACGTTGCCGTCGGACCATTCCGTGTGGAACTCCGACGGGTTCTGGGTGAGGCAGCCGCCGTTGTCGTACTCGGGCGCCACGGCGAAGGGGTCCGCGGCCGGGCTCGGGATGCGGACGGGGTCGTTGACGGAGGGGAGGACGGTGTACCGGCAGTTCGACGAGGCTTGATACGTCTTGACCTCGGCCGCCAGCAGCGTCTGGCCGGTGCCGTCGCGGAACTCCGCGAGGCGACGGCCGCGGTTGGGGCCGAAGGCCGAGCGGTTTTGCGGGCCGTTGAACCCGCCCCACACGAACCAGTCCCCCTGGCAGACCCCGTAGTTGACGACCCCCGCAACGCCGTAGTCGTGGACCGACGGCTCGATTCGGACTTCGCTCGGGCAGAGGAACACGTCGAGGCTCAGCGCGATGACCGTCGAGTTGATCGGGGCTTCCTTGGAGACGCTGAAATTCGCCGCATTGAGCAGGGGATTGCCCTCCAGGAACGGCAGGATGCGGGCCTGCGCACTCCAGCCGGTGAACGAGGTCGTCGTGTTGCCGGCGCCCGTCAGGACCATCGTCATGGGCAGGGCCCCCGCCGACGACTCGTAATTCAGCATCGCCAGGCCAATCTGCTTCAAGTTGTTCTGGCAATGGGCCCGGCGGGCCGCCTCGCGCGCCGCCTGCACCGCCGGCAGCAGCAGGCCGATCAGGACCCCGATGATCGCGATCACCACCAGCAGCTCGATCAACGTGAAGCCGCGGCGGTCCCGGGTCGTTGTGGCCATGATGCGCCTCCTTGAAGGAAGGTGGGGGGGCGACCCGCCGAAAAAGCCCATCGTCGTGCCGGGTGGCGCCGCAGTCAAGTGTAATCATTAAGACTTGCCCTTCTTGGGTATGGCTCTCGATTCGGGAGATTGCTGACGGTTTTCAACCAGTGGTCCGGGCCACCCAGGGAAAGTCGGTGAAGCCCCAGAATCGAGAGCGACACCCGCCCTCCTTTCCCGCGCTGTCCGGGGGAAATCCCTCGGGAAATTGGGTTCGTTCCGCGCCGGCCGGACCTTCGAGCGGTCGGGGGGAATCGCCCGGGCCTGTGGGCTCATGGCGGGGTCTCGTCCGGGTGATTCCTGATCGGAACGGCGATCTCCCGCCCCGTTCTCGACCCGTCCCGGCGCTGGACGCGTGGGGGGGCCTTCACGGTGCCTCGCGTTGGGCATGGGCTCTACGCCATCCGCGCGTCTGGCAAAGGTTGGGCGGGTTGCGCCCGCTTTTACGAGGCTCGCGATCCTCCTTTCGACAGGGTTCCGGGCATCACAACTTCGCCGATCTTCGTCCCGGGCATGGAGATGGCGTGTTTGCCGCGTCCCGCGAAAAGATCAGGACTTGCGAGCGTGAGCCTTGCGGGCGCGGCGGGCCTTGCGGTTCTCGCCGGTGGTGTTGTGGGGCCTCGGGCTGGGCGATACGAACGCGGGGGCCGGGGCGGGCGGGAGCGGGAACGGGAACGGCGGCGGGGCCGGTCGCTCCAGGATCGCCAGCAAGCGATCCATTTCGGCGTCGGCTCGCGCCTCGGCGACGGCAGCGGATTCAGGTTCGGGCTCGGGCTCGGGCTCGGGAGCCCTTGGCCCGGCGGCGCTGACCTGTCGGCCCTTCTTGTTGAGTTGCGCCTGCGCCCAATTCATGCGACGGACGATGGCCGCCTCGTAACGCCTGGCGAGGGCGAGGGCCTTGTCGGTGTCCGGGCCGAGGCCGATCTCGGCGTCGGAGCGTTCTTGCTCGTCGAGGGCGTCCAGGGCCTCGGCCGCGAGCGTCGCCAGCCGCTGGACCTGCGCGCGGATCAGCGCCGGGCGGTCGCCATCGAGGGGCGTCGGGCCGTCTCGGAGTTCCTTGGGCGTGCCGAGGAGGTCCAGGGCCAGGCGCTTCTGGGCCTCGTCCCAATCCCCCTTCCCTTCCCAGATATGGCCGAGCCCTTCCCAGCGGCCGATCATCCAGGCACATCCCTGCTTGGTGCGTTGCAACTTGCGCGAAACCCGCGCCGGAGCTTTCGCCAGGGTGGCGCCCAGCTCCTCGGCGTCGGCCTCGCGGTCGAGGTCCCAGCAGAGGGTTGCGCGGGTGGCCTGTCGGCTGCGGAGGGCCGACTCGTGGGCGTGGCAGCGGTCGATGCGAACGCTGCTGACGACCATCTCTTCCACCAGCCAGGCGTCGTAGGCATCGGCGTCCTTCGGCAGCAAGCAGGGCGTCCACTCGACGATGCGCGCGGCGATGACCTCCGCTTCACCATCGGGGAGGAGGAGTTTCTCGGCGGCCAGGCCGTGCGTCAGGGCGTTGCGTCGCGCGGCGTTCTTGCCCTCGGCGGTCTTCGGCCCAGTGGATTTCGCGGAGTTGGCCCGGTTGGCGTGAATCTGGGCGAGCGTGGCCATCGGTGTCGGCTCCCGTCGGTCGTGCGTGCAGAGGAGTGATCGAGGTGCGTCTCCATAACCACCGTCGAGACCGGTGCTCGGATCGGCGCGGATTTCCGGGAAAGATTGGAAAAAATCTTTGAGGAGTGGCCTTCTGGATAGGAGATCGGATGGTAAGATCGGCGGGCGACCGCCACCGGCGCGGCCCGTGGGGGCATGACTGTCGCGGGGGGTGCATGGCCTGGTTCAGCGCGCACGCGATCTTGTGGGTTCGGTTCCAGGACGGGGACCAGGGGCATTACCCGGTCTGGGAGACGGTCTTCCTCGTCGAGGCGCCGGGGTTCGCGGCGGCCGGTTTGCGGGCGGAGGAGCTGGCCAGGCGCGAGGAGGGGGATTGCGGCGGCTCGCTTCGCTGGGAAGGGCGGCCGGCGGCGTTCGTCTTCGGCGGGGTCCGCAAGGTCGCGGCCGTCTCGCACGTCCGGCCGGGCGGAGAACTCGGCGACGGCGACGAGCTGGCGTTCTCCGAATACCGGCTCGCCGACGAGGACGCCTTGAAACGGCTGGCGGCGGGCGAGTCGGCGGCGGTGGAATACGTCGAGTAGGCGGGTCGAGCAAGAGCCGAAGGGGACACCAACCGCGCGGGCGCGATTCTCGGCTGTCAAGGACCGGGGAAGGTCGCTAATCTAACCGAGCGGGCGAGGGGGGGACACCGAGGGGGACGAACCGCCCCGAGATGCGGGCCGCGGGGAGGCCGGAATGATGACCATCCTCGTCACCGGCGGCGCCGGCTTCATCGGCTCGGAGGTCGTCCGCCAACTGATCGCCGCGGGAACCGTCGACGTCCTCAACCTCGACAAGCTGACCTACGCCGGCAACCTCGAATCGGTGGCTGAGTCGGCCGGGAGCCCCCGCTACCACTTCGAGCATGCCGACGTCGCGGACCGCGACGAGGTCGGCCGGATCTTCGACGAGTATCGCCCCGACGCGGTGATCCACCTCGCCGCGGAGTCGCACGTCGACCGCTCCATCGACGGCCCGGCCGACTTCCTGCGCACCAACGTGGTCGGCACGTTCACGATGCTGGAGGCGGCGCTGGCCTACTGGCGAGGGCTCGACGGGCCGGCCCGGGCGCGGTTCCGCTTCCTGCACGTCTCCACCGACGAGGTCTTCGGGAGCCTCGGGCCCGAGGGATTCTTCACCGAGGACACGCCGTACCGGCCGAATTCCCCGTACTCGGCGAGCAAGGCGGCCTCCGACCACTTCGTCCGCGCCTGGCACCACACGTACGGCCTGCCGACGGTCGTCACCAACTGCTCGAACAACTACGGGCCGTTTCAGTTCCCCGAGAAGCTGATCCCCTTGTGCATCCTCAACGCCATCGAGGGCAAGCCCTTGCCGATCTACGGTGAGGGTCAAAATGTCCGCGACTGGCTGTTCGTCGAGGACCACGCTCGCGCCCTGCGGATCGTGCTGGAGCAGGGCGAGCCGGGCGCGACGTACAACCTCGGCGGTCACAACGAGAAGACGAACCTGGAAGTCGTCCGCGCCCTCTGCGATCTGCTGGACGAGCTGGCGCCCGACTCCCCTTTTGTCCCGCACGCCGGCCTCCTCACCTTCGTGCGCGACCGACCCGGCCACGACGCCCGCTACGCCATCGACGCGGCCAAGGCCGCGCGCGTGCTGGGCTGGCGCCCGCGCGAGAGCTTCGAGACGGGCCTGCGCCAGACAGTCGCGTGGTATCTGGGCCATCCCGAGTGGTGCCATCGCGTGCGCTCGGGGGCCTATCGCGGGGAGCGCCTGGGGCTGGAGGCCCGCCGATGAAGGGGATCATCCTGGCTGGCGGCTCCGGGACGCGGCTGTATCCGCTGACGCGCGTCGTGAGCAAGCAGCTCCTGCCGGTCTACGACAAGCCGATGATCTACTACCCGCTGAGCACGCTGATGCTGGCGGGCCTGCGTGAGATCTTGATCATCTCCACGCCCCTGGACCTGCCGCGGTTCGAGGACCTGCTGGGCGACGGCAGTCCGTGGGGCCTGCGGCTCTCGTACGCCGTGCAGCCGAAGCCCGAGGGGCTGGCGCAGGCGTTCCTCATCGGCCGCGAGTTCGTGGGGACCGATTCGGTGGCCCTGGTCCTGGGCGACAACATCTTCTACGGCCACGGCTTCACCGACTGCCTGCGACGGGCCTCGGCCGGGAGCGCCGGGGCGACGATCTTCGCGTATTACGTGAAGGACCCCGAGCGTTACGGCGTCGTGGAGTTCGACCGCGCCGGCCGCGTCCTCGGCCTGGAGGAGAAGCCGGCGAAGGCGAGGTCGTCATACGCCGTCACCGGATTATATTTCTACGACAACCAGGTCCTGGACATCGCGCGCGATTTGAAGCCCTCGAAGCGCGGCGAGCTGGAGATCACCGACGTCAACGTCGCGTACCTGAACCGCGGGCAGTTGCGGACGGAGATCCTGGGCCGGGGGATCGCCTGGCTGGATACGGGGACGCACGAGGCGCTCCAGCAGGCGTCGCTGTACATCCAGATCATCGAGCAGCGGCAGGGCTTGAAGGTCGCCTGCCTGGAGGAGATCGCCTACCGGCTGGGCACCATCGGCGCGTCGCAGGTGGCGGCCCTGGCGGCCGGGATGAAGAACGAATACGGCCAGTACCTCCTGAACCTTTTGGAGGAGCCCACGCGACCATGAACATCGAGCCGACCCGCCTGCCCGGCGTCCTGATCCTGGAGCCGAAAGTCTTCCGCGACGACCGGGGCTTCTTTCTGGAGACCTGGAGCGCCTCGCGGTTCGCCGCGTCGGGGCTGCCGTCGACATTCGTGCAGGACAACCTCTCGTTCTCGAAGCGCGGGGTGCTGCGCGGCTTGCACTTCCAGCACCCGACCCCGCAGGGCAAGCTCCTGCAAGTGCTGCGCGGCGAGGTCTTCGACGTGGCGGTGGACGTGCGCGTCGGCTCGCCGAGTTTCGGGTTGTGGGAAGGGGTGACGCTCTCGGCGGAGAACAGCCGCCAGTTGTTCATCCCCGAGGGCTTCGCCCACGGCTTCCTCGTCACGAGCGAGTCGGCCCTGGTCAGCTACAAATGCACCGACGTTTACCAGCCGAAGCACGAGGCCAGCCTCCGCTGGGACGACCCCGACCTCGCGATCGCCTGGCCCTCCCGCACGCCGACGCTCGCGCCGAAGGACCAGGCCGCGCCGTGCTTGAAGGACGTCGAGCCCGAACGCCTGCCGAAGTTCCGCGCCGTTTGAGGGGCGATGGACATCGACGCGGTTTCCGCTCGGTTCAGTCCTTCGCCTTCCCGAACTGCTCCTCCGCGGCGTTCTTGAAGGCCCCGTGGCTCTTGGCGCCGTCGCCAGGGAAGCCGGCGTGCTGGATGAGGAAGACGGTGATGAGCCCGCGCTTCGTGTCGATCTCCATGTTGGTGGCCAAGGCGCCGCCGTGGCCGAAGTGGTCGCCGCCGGTGGCCCATCCCAGGCCATAGCCGTCGGGGAGGGCGTCGCCGGTCTGCTTGCGGGTCATCTCCTTGACGGCGGCCTCCGAGAGATAGCGCTTCCCCTGGAAGACGCCGCCGTTGAGGATCATCTGGCAGAAGCGCCCGACGTCGCTCGCCGTGGAGAACAAGCCGCCCGCGGGCATCGGGCACCGCGAGGGGCCGTCCAGCGGGTACCTGAGCTGCGAGATCGTCGTCGCTTCGAGGCCGGTATGGCCCGCGCCCGGCTTGTAGGCCCTCGCGATCCTGGCAAGCTGCTCGCCCTTGGGCCAGAAGGTCGTGTCAACCATCCCGAGGGGCCTGGTCAGGCGTGTTTCCAGGAATTCCTCAAACGGCATGCCGGCGACGACCTCGATGATCCGGCCGGCGGTGTTGATGCCCGCGTTGGAGTACTGGTACTTGGTGCCCGGCTCGAAGCCCAGGGGCGTCAGGGCGTAGCTCAGCACCGCTTCCCGGAGCGGCAGCCCGTCGAGCGTCGGGTGCTCCACCGAGGACGCGAACGGCAGGCCGCTGGTGTGGCTGAGGACCTCGCGCACGGTGATCGCGTGCTTTGGCCGTTTCAGCACCACGTGGTCGTTGTCGCGCTCCACCGCCAGCCACGGCCCGCCGAACTCCGGCAGGTACTTCTCGACCGGGTCGTCGAGCTTCACCTTCCCCTCGTCCACCAGCATCATCAGCGCCGTGGCGGTGATCGACTTGGACTGCGAGGCGATCCAGAAGACGCCGTCGGTGCGCATCGGCGTCCCGGCGTCGACGTCCGAGAACCCGACCGCATCAAGGCTCAGCACCTGGTCCTTGTCCGCCACCAACGTGACCGCCCCCGCCAGCGTGTGCGCCTCGACGAAGGGTTTCAGCGCGTCGGAAGGCTTGCGATCCTCCGTCGACGCATCGGGCGGCGCGAAGGCCAACGCGACCGGGAGCAGCAGGGCCAGGCCAATCGGCCCGAGGGGGCTCACCATCCTCTTCATCGGGATCTCCTCCAAAGGCGGGAATTCGGCCCCGGACCACGCTGTCAGGTGGGCATGAGCCTGTCAAGGAGCGGACCGCGAGGGCGCTGGGGAATCGAGGCCCCCGGCAGGTCACATCCCGCCGCCGATTGCGGTTTAGCATGGGGGAAGTTCGACCGGCCGTTGCGGGCGAAGGACGGCCGGCGTGGTGTCCCGTGAGGGTGGGGCGACCTTGACCGTCGTCGACCCCTTCGGCTACAGTGATCGTCGGCGCCGTTGATGCGTGAACCGGACGGTAAGGCGTGCTCACCCAACAGGATAGGACGGCGAAGATGGCCTACGCGACGAATCTGGTCCGGCACAAGACGCGCGAAGTCGGCCTGGGCGACCTCGTCATCGGCGGCGACAACCCGATCCGCGTCCAGTCGATGACGGTGACCAATACCTTCGACGTGGAGGCCACCGTCGCCGAGATCATGCGCCTGGAGGAGGCCGGCTGCGAGGCCATCCGCGTGACCGTCCCCAAGAAGGAGGACATCGAGGCCGTCGGGCACATCCGCGCGCGGATTCACATCCCGCTCATCGCCGACATCCACTACGACTACCGCATGGCCCTGGGCTGCCTGGAGGCGAAGACCCCCGACGGCCGCCCGGCGATCGACAAGATTCGCATCAATCCCGGCAACATCGGCGGTGAGGACCGTTTTCAGCAGGTCGTCCGCATGGCCAAGGACAAGGGCATCCCGATGCGGATCGGCGTCAACTCCGGCAGCCTGGAGGAAGACCTGATCCAGAAGTACGGCTTCCCCTGCCCCGAGGCCCTGGTCGAAAGCGCCCTGCGCCACATCGAGACGGCGGAGAAGTTGGGATATCACCAGATCATCGTCTCGGTGAAGTCCAGTCACGTCCCCACCGCCGTCGAGACTTATACCCAGTTCGCCGCCCAGAGCGATTACCCCACGCACGTCGGGATCACCGAGGCGGGCTCGCGCGAGTACGGCACGTTGAAGAGCGCCGCGGGCATCGGCGCGATCTTGCTCAGGGGCATCGGCGACACGATCCGCGTCTCGTTGCTGGGCGACCCGGTTCCCGAGATCGCCGCGGCCTTCGACATCATGCGCGCCTGCGACCGCCGCGTAAATCGCCCGGAGGTCGTCGCCTGCCCGACCTGCGGACGCCTGGACATCGACCTGGAGCGGATCGTCGCCGAGGTCGAGGACAAGATGAAGCACCTCAAGAACCCGCTGCGCATCAGCATCCTTGGCTGCCTGGTCAACGGCTTCGGCGAGGCCAAGGAGGCCGACCTGGGCATCGCCGCCGGCGCCGGCAAGGGGATCATCTTCAAGAAGGGCGTCCCGATCCGCCACGTCAAGGAGGCCGAGATGGTCGAGGCCCTCCTCCAGGAGGTCGCGCGGTTCGACGAGGACACCCCCGCCTTGAAGTCGCACCAGGACAAGGAGAAGAAGAAGGCGGCGCTGACGGTCCTCAATTGAGGCATCAGGCGGAGCCTGACGATGCCGAAACTCTCGTGCCTTTGCGGCTTCATCCACGATCTCTCGCCCATCCCCGATGACGGCTGGGTCACCGTACTGAATCGCGACTATGAGGCGCTGGTCGAGGCCGAGCGGGGGCTGGCGGGGGGAACGGACGGAGGATCGAGAGCATTCGTCCGCCTGACCGGTCTCCTCTACGAATGTCCGGAGTGTGGCCGAATCATGTGGGAAAGGCCGGGGGAGCAGAGCTTCCGAGTCTTCCGGCCAGAGGCGTAACGCCTTGGCGAACACGGTCGAAAGGCGGACTTCGATGACCCAAACCTACTCTGCCATCTTGAACGGTGATCGACTGGAGTGGACCGACACGGCCCCGCCGTCGGGCCGTTCTCTCAAAGTCGAGGTGACGGTTCTCGACGAGCCGTCGGCGGAAGCCGGGTGGGATGAGGAACGTCGGGGGCGGATGCTCGAAGCACTGGAGCGTCTGGCCGCGAGGGGCACGTTCGCACACATCGACGACGCGGTCGAATGGCAGCGGGAAACCCGCCAGGATCGACCCCTGCCCAGGCGGGAGTGATGAGGCTCCTGGACAGCAACGTCATCATCGACGCCGCCCGCGCCGGGGCGGCGGGATTGCGTGAGTTGGTCGCCACCGATGAGCCGTTTGTCTCGGCGGTCAATTGCGTCGAGGTCCTCGGCTACCATCGCTTGACCGAGGAAGATCGCCGGGATCTCGGGGTATTCTTCGCCGCGGTTGGCGTCCTCGCGATCACGACCAGCATTGTCCAAGAAGCGATCCGGCTCCGGCAGATCCGGAAGATGAGCCTGGGCGACTCCTTCGTCGCGGGGACGGCCTTGGTCCATCAACTTCCGCTCCTCACTCGCAACACCAAGGACTTCGACTGGATAGCCGGCTTGACGGTCATCGACCCCTTCGCACCGATCTGACCGGAAAGCGACCCAAGGTGCCGGACTCCCTCGCGGCGGGCGCCTCGGATGGCCTATAACGACTTCAACCCGGAGTCAGTCGACCGAATCCTGGGCGTGTCTGCCCAGCCGGCCGACCTCTTCCCGGCGCTCTTCCCGCTCGCCGTGCCGGAGTGGTTGCGGGCGGCGCTCGCCAGGGGAATGCAGCTCTCCTTGCTGAGTGGAAAGGCCCGGAGCGAGTTCATCGTCGTCCCGATCCTGCTGGCCAGCCGCGAGTTGAGCAGGGATGCCGTCGCCATTGACTCGGGACAGCGGCTCGACGTGAATCCCGAGCAGGGCCTGGTCGGCGAGTGCGACTTCATCTCTCGCCGCGACCCCGCCCGTGCCGCTGACGCAAGTGAGAGCTTGCAAACCACTTGCGTCGAGGAGCTTCCCGGCGGGCAGATCGCTCGTTTTCCGGGCCAATCGGCACACCCCTTGGACCTTAAGGGTCCTTGATGGACGCAGGATGGTCAATCCGTCAGCACCATCCGACTCGGGGCTTCGAGAAGAGAAACCTTGGAATGCAAAAGAGTGCGCTTTCAAAAGGTGCCATTTAATTCGCCCTTTTTCGGCTTCCCGACCCGCACGCCCGCTGGAAACTCTGGTTGAGCAGGCTATAATCAGTGAAATCGGGGTTCTTAAACCATCTCGCCCGGCGCCTTTCAGAGGCCTATTATGTCGTCTCAGCCCGACCACGACACCCTTTATGCCCGTGTCCGTCAGATCCGCCGCGAAGTCTACGGCGAACAGGGGATTCCGCTCCTGGCCGAGGCATTGGGAATCCCCCTCCGCACCTGGGAAAATTTTGAGGCGGGGGTGGCGATCCCTGGCCCGCTTCTTCTCGAATTCCTTGTTGTGACCAACGTCAACGCCCTCTGGCTGCTGAGGGGTGAAGGCGAACCGTATTTGGGCCGTTCCTCCGAACAGAAATCCGCGAATTAGAGGGTTCCCATGCGGCCGAAACGAAAGGCCAGTATCGCCTCCCGGCTCGTCGTGCTCCCGTTCGCGGAACCCCCTGGAGACCTGTCCTGGATCTGCTGCGTGCATTGCGGCGAGGCTCTGGACCTACAGCAGCCGAACGCCCAGGTCCCTGATCGACTGCTCGGGATCTGCGAGGGTTGCTCCTTGTGGTTCTTGATCGAGCTGGTGACGGAGCGGTCCGAGGTGATGATGGTCCAACTGCCCGAGGGGAGATCGCTCCGGGAAGCGTCCTCCTGAGTAACAGTATCCGGATGCGGTGGGTCCCTCCTTTTGCTCGCAGTAGACGGTACGAATCAAGGTGTGTGCGACCTCTGATTGACGTAAGCCGAT